>JABLTR010005698.1_pt1 | contig 53099 bp, 46 predicted proteins | sample 7160071 | NCBI WGS metagenome assembly JABLTR01 (sample SAMN14651230, study PRJNA627086) | human gut metagenome | isolation source: feces | host: Homo sapiens | reverse complement strand
CGAAACCGAAAGTGGACCCGTATCCCCAAACTGTGACCCAGCGCAGCGGTCACAGTTTGGAAAGGAAGAAGGAGCCAGCGAATATGGAGCTTTCGCCGTCCCGGCGGAAGCGGAATGCAGCTGGCTTCTTCTGACGCCGTGCCGCACGCTATCTTGATGATGGCGGGCAGACAACACTTTACGGATACACCCCAAAGACGGTCTGGCGCTTACCGAACCGTCGGCAGCGTAAAAATGAAATTTGTTACGCCGTTCTCGCTCGTCGCCCAGATGTCGCCGCCGTAGGCGCCGACAATGGTCTTCGCGATGTAGAGCCCGAGACCCCAGCCCTCACGGTCGGCCGAGCGGGATTTGTCCGCCTTGTGGAACCGGTCGAACAGGAGCGGCAGCTCGTTCGGGTCGATGGTCGGCCCGGTGTTCTGCACCGTGACCTTCGCCTTGCCGCCCTCGAGCGCGAGGAACAGGCCGAGCTTGCCGCCCTGCGGGCAGAACTTGATGGCGTTGTCGAGCAGGTTGTAGACGATCTGCGTGATGCCGTCGCGCTCGGCCTTGACCCAGACGGGCCGGTCCGGCAGCTCAACGTCAACGTTCAGGCCCTTGCCGTTGATCTTCTGTTCGAACGTGATGATCACGTCGCTCATCAGCTCGCCGAGGTCGAACCGCGTCATCCGTGATTCTTCAACGCCCATCGCCTGCAGCCGCGAGATGTCCAGCATATTGCGCACGAGGCGGGAAAGCCGCCGTACCTCGCCGGAGACGATCTGCATATAATGCTGCTGCTTCTCCGGCGGGATCGTCCCGTCGAGCATCCCGTCGATATAGCCGCCGATGGTCGTCATCGGGGTCTTCAGCTCATGCGAGACGTTCGCAACAAACTCCTGCCGCCGCCGCTCGGACGATTCGAGCGAATCGACCATCGTGTTGAACGCGCGGGCGAGGTCGTTGATCTCGCTCGTATTTTTTGGCGATTCCTCCACGCGCACGCTGAGCTCGCCCCGGCCAAAGCGCCGCGCGGCGTCGGCCATCTGGCCGAGCGGACGGACCTGCATCCGCGACAGGAACGACGCAGCCAGCATCGACACCACCAGAACTGCGATCGCCACGTAGAAGAACAGTGTGGACGAGCGGAGCATGAAATTCTTCGTCTGCGCCATCGGCGCGGACACCAGCACATAGCCGATCTGCTCGCCGTCGCTCGCGAACAGCGTCTGCCCGGCGAGATAGCGCGATTCGTCATAGATGCCGGAGAGCGTCGTCTCCTCGTACCAGCTGCCGTCCTTCTGGATCTCCGCCAGCAGCACGGGATCGACGCTCTGCCCGATGTGATCGCAGGAGAACTTCTCGCAGGAACAAATGCGGATCACGCCGTCCGTGTCGCAGAGGAGCGCCTCCGCATCGCCGACCTTGGTGAACAGGGACAGGCTGATGTGAAAATCAAAATTGTTCTGCAGATCGCCCACGCTGTCGTAGGCCTCCGCCAGCTCGGCCACGGCCTCCGCGTCGCGGATCATCGTCTGCTGGTTCTGCGACTCGATCGTGCCCAGCATCAGGAACCGGAACGAAACGCCCGTGATGAGCAGACACAGCAGGAGCAGCGCTGCGATCATCGCAAACTGCCGGCTGAACGTTGTTTTCATGCTTACAGGACCTCGAATTTATAGCCCACGCCCCAGACCGTCTTCAGGCTCCACTGTTCGCTCACGCCCTCGAGCTTTTCACGCAGGCGCTTGACGTGGACGTCGACGGTGCGGCTGTCGCCGAAATAGTCAAATCCCCAGACCTCATCCAGCAGCTGGTTGCGCGTGTAGACGCGGTTCGGCGTAGACGCGAGGTGATAGAGCAGCTCCATCTCCTTCGGCGGCGTCTCCACGCGCTTGCCGTCCACGATCAGCTCGAACGAGTCGAGGTCGATGATCAGCTTGTCGAACACGAGGCGGCGCGGCTTTTCCTTGTCGCCGTCGGCAGCCGTCCGGCGGAGCACCGCCTCGATCCGCGCCAGGACCTCCTTCATCTCAAAGGGCTTCGTGATATAATCGTCCGCGCCCTGCTTCAGGCCGGAGACCTTATCGGTCGTCTCGCCCTTGGCCGTCAGCATGATGACCGGCGTCTGGCTGTCCTGCCGGATCGCGCGGAGCACGCCCCAGCCGTCCACACCCGGCATCATCACATCCAGCAGCACCAGATCGGGCCGCAGCCTGCGGTAGAGATCGATGCCCTGTGTGCCGTCGGCGGCGATCGTCGCCTGATAGCCCTCTTTTTCCAGATACAGCCGCAGCAGATCTGCGATATTGTTGTCGTCCTCGACGATGAGGATGCTCTTTGCCATTCCAAAACGCCCCTTTTGCGGCGCAGCCGCCGCCATTGTTTTTCTCTATTTTATCACACACGGGACCGCGTGCATGAACATTTTGTAAAAAACCGCGTTTCCGGCCAAAAACGGTACAAATCCGTTTGTCAACCGCCGCCGGATGTGATATGATACAGATACTGACTGGAACAGATGGGAGAACGAACCATGGAATATACACCCCGTATGCTGGATGCCGCCCTGACGGCCCGCAGCGCTGCCGCCGCTGGCATCGTCCTGCTGAAAAATGTACAGAATGCCCTTCCGCTGACTGCCGCGGACGGTGCGCCGCTGCCGGTCGCCGTGTTCGGCTCCGGCCAGCTCTTTACGCCCTGCTGTACGGCGGCGATGGACCCGTGGCGCAAGGTCTCCGTACTGGACGGCCTCGCCGCGAGCGAGGAGGTCAAGCCCGACGCCCTGCTCAGCCACAGATACCGTACCTGGGCGCTCGAGCACCCGGCGGGCGGCGAATATCCGCTCGGCACACTCAGCATGGAAGAGCTGGCCGCGAACGACCGCGCCGCCATCGTCGTCCTCGCCCGCACGCCCGAACAGACCGGCTGCACGCTGACGGACGGCGAGACGCAGATGCTCCGCAGCGTGACCGCCGCCTTTGACCGCACGATCCTTGTCCTCGCCGCGCCCGGCTTCCTCGAGCTGAACGATGCCGCGATGGCCTGCCAGGCCATCGTCTGGATGGGCATCGCCGGGCAGGAGGCGGGTTCTGCGCTGGCCGACGTCCTGACAGCCAGGGCGCTGCCGATGGGCCGTCTGCCGTTCTCGTGGCCGGTCTCTCTGGCGGACTTTGACGCGGCAAATGCCCAGGCCGACCAGTTTGTCGGCTACCGCTATTTTGATTCCTTCGGCACGGAGCTGCGCTGGCCGTTCGGCTACGGCCTCGGCTACGGCACGTGCGCGCTCGGCAGCGTGAGCGTCGGCCTCGACGGCACGGATGTCACCGTCAGCGCCGAAGTGGAGAACATCGGCGAGACCTGGCCGGCCGGGGAGGCCGTGCAGGTCTATATCTCCCGGCCCGATCCCACCGGAGCCCAGCCGGTCTGGCTGCTCGACTGCTTCGCCCGCACGAAGCTGCTCGCCCCCGGCGAGCGCGAGACCATCCAGCTTCGCTTCCCGGTCACCGAGCTTGCCGCCTACCGCGAGAGCGCCTGCTCCTTCGCGCTGGAGGAGGGATATTACGATGTCCGCGTCGGTTTCCATTCCCGCGGCACGTATATCGCCGGCTCGCTCCGTTCGATGCAGCGCGCGATGGTGCAGGCCGTCACGCCGCTCCGTCTGGATGCCCCGGCGAATGACCGCGTGCGTGACCGCAAAGCCGCATTCACCTATCCCGGCGAGGCCGAGGAACTGACCGCTGCGCACAAGTATGCCATCCGCATCTCCCCGCGCAATCTCCCGAAGCGCAGCCGCAAAAAAGGCCGCGATTTCCAGGGCTGCTACGGTGACAACGAAGTACATACGCTCGACGATGTCCGCGCGGGCCGGTGCAGCGTATTTACGCTGGTCGCCTCGATGGACGACCACAGCCTGCGCCAGCTCGTCGACCAGTTTGGCTTCTGCCCGGCGTCGGTGCCCGGCGCACTGGGTGCATCCGCAGCGCTCGAGCGTTATCGTATCCCGGCGATGCAGCTCGCTGCCGGGCCCGAGGGCCTCTGCCTGACCAAAGAGATCCGCGGCGGCGACGACGACGAGATCGTCCGCCGGCAATATACCACGGCCTTCCCGTCGGCTGCACTGCTGGCCGCCGCATTCTCGCCGGATGTCTGCCGGGCCGTTGGCCGGGCCATCGGCCGGGAAATGCAGGAGTTTGGTATTCATCTCTGGCTGGCCCCGAGCCTGGATCTGCTTGCCGATCCGCGCGCCGCAGACGCCGCGGGCCGCTGGTCGGAGGACCCGGTGCTCACCGGCGTTCTGGCCGCGGCGCTGGCCGAAGGCGTTTCGAAGCATGGCGCAGCCGTGCTTCGCCATGGAGATCTGCCGGAAGATGCCGCAATGAGCCAGTCCGCCCTCCGCGATGCCTGGCTTCTCCCGTATGAAATTGCAGCGGGCAGCTATCGCGCAGCGCTCATTCCAAGCGGCACATTCTGCGGCGAAGTCCTCGGCGAGGACAGCCTGCTCGTGCGCTCGTGGATCGTAGACAGCAGCTATCGCGGCATGTTCCTCGCCGACGGCGAGCGCTACGTCTCCGGCCCGCAGCGCATGGATCTCGAACGCTCAGCGCTCCGCATTCTGAAATTGATGCTAGATATTACAAAATAATGCAGAAATCGTGCAAAAAAGTTCCGCCCTCTGACGCAGGCGCGCCGGAGGGCGGTTTTTTAATTTTCCATCTGACGGCCCAGGAAACCAGCCACGGTCTGCACCAGCTTCTGGTCGGCCTCGGTCAGCGGCGCATCCTGCTCATCCAACAGGAGCATCACGGCCCCCATCAGGTCGCCCTCGGCCAGGATCGGCGCGGCCACGCCAAGATGATACCGCGCGTCCTCACAGACGCGGATGGGCGTCTGCCCCGCTTCATAGCGGTAGATGCGCCGGGACTCCATCAGATGCTCCAGCTCCTGCGAGGCGCGCTTGTCGGTCAGCTCGCGGCGCGGCACGCCGGAGGTCGCGATCAGCGTGTCGCGGTCGCAGACAGCAGCGATGTGGCCAGTGTTTTTGCCCATCGATTCGCAGATCTGCGCGGCAAACTCCGTCAGATCGCCCATGGGCGAATATTTCTTGAAAATGACCTCCCCGTCCTTTTCTGTATAGATCTCCAACGGGTCGCCCTCGCGGATGCGGAGTGTCCGGCGGATCTCCTTGGGGATGACGACGCGGCCGAGGTCGTCGATGCGGCGCACAATTCCTGTTGCTTTCATATCTCGCTCTCCCTTGTCGATTGGTTGTGCTTGTAGTCTTTGCAGGTTTTGGGAGAATATGCGCCGCCGCGCGCCGGTGCGGCAGCATCCATTTTTTACATCCCGCACAGAGCCGTTACAAAGAATTGCAGTGATTTTTACGTGACAGCGGCAATTCATGTGGTATAATAGCATGGAATCCAAAAGATGACGACAGAAGGAGAATTTTTGTGAAAGTCAAAAAAGTCATCGGCAGATGCCTGCTTGTGCTGCTCTGCATTGCAGCTGCCATTGCGATCGTTGGCGTGGCGCAGTTCCGCCATCGGTCTGATCCTAAAAATCTGAAACAATACGAAACCGGTAATTCGTTCATCACCGGTGAAACGGCAATTTCGGCGCACCGCAGCGGCGCGGGCGATTTCCCGGAGGAGACGCTGGCGGCGTTCCGCGGCTGCGCGGAAAATCCAGATGTTCAGGTGGACTATTTCGAATTTGACCTGCATACGACAGCGGACGACATTCTGGTGCTGTCGCACGATTCCACGCTCGACCGCGTGTCGGATGCGGCCACGGTGTTCGGTGCGGAAGGTGTTCTTGTCCGGGACAAGACGCTGGCGGAACTCAAGGAGCTGAACATCGCGGCACAGTTTGTCAGCGATGCGGGCGAAATGCCCTACGCTGACCTCCACGGCGACGATGTGCCGGACGAGCTGCGCATCTTATCGCTTGACGAGGTGCTGGACTATCTGACCTCTGTCGGAGACTATCACTATATCATCGAGATCAAGGACGGTGGAGACGTCGGTCTGGCCGCGGCAGATCAGCTTTATGCGACGCTGAACGAGCGGGATCTGCTCGACCGTGTCATCGTCGGCAGCTTCCGCGACGAAGTCGCGGACTACATCACGGCGAATTACCCGGACATGCACCGCAGCGCCAGCCCGGATGAGGTCGTGCAGTTCTATTTTGCTGCGCTGCTCGGCAAAAAGGATTTTTCCTGCTCCTATGATGTGCTCCAGCTGCCGTTTGGCGACGCGGAATCGAGCTTCGGCATCAATCTCGGCACGACGACGGTCATCAACTTCGCCCATGCACACGATCTGGCGATTCAGTACTGGACGGTCAATTTTGAGGAGGATATGGCGTACCTCGCCAGCGTCGGCGCGGATGCACTGATCACGGACTATCCGGACCGCGCGGCGAAAATTTTAAACGAACAATAACAACGGCCCCCTTTACCAAGAGGGGGCTGTCGCCGAAGGGGACTGGGGGAGCAACGACCGCCCGCTGTACAGCCGTACAGCGGGCGGTTTCTGTGTCAAAATCAGCACATTTTTGCGCCGGCAGGGATGGCGTCGTCGAGCATGACGAGGTGCAGCTGCTCTTCGCCGTGCTCCGTGTGGACAGCGGATAGGAGCATACCGCAGCTCTCCTGGCCCATCATCTTGCGTGGCGGCAGATTGACGATGGCGAGCAGCGTCTTGCCGATGAGCTGCTCCGGCTCGTACCACTTGTGGATGCCGGAGAGAATCTGGCGGTCGGTGCCGGTGCCGTCGTCGAGCGTGAATTTCAGCAGCTTGTCGGACTTTTTCACAGCCTCGCACGCCTTGACCTTGACGGCGCGGAAATCGGACTTGCAAAACGTGTCAAAATCGACCTTCTCCTCCGTCAGCGGCTCGATCTCCAGCGCGGGAAGCGCGGCCTTTTTCTGTGCGGCCTCGATCTCCTCCAGCTCGGCCAGCGCCTTTTCCGCGTCGATGCGGGGGAAGATGGCCTCGCCCTTGTGGACGGTCACCGTCGCAGGCAGGACGCCCCACGTGCCGGCGGCGTCCCACGTGGTGACGGACGTATCCGCGCCGATCTGCGCGAAGATCTTCTGGCAGGCCTCCGGCGTGACCGGGAGCAGCAGCGTCGTGCAGATGCGCACAGCCTCGAGCAGGTTATACATGACGGTGGCCAGACGGGCCTTTTTGCTCTCGTCCTTCGCGAGCTGCCACGGAGCCGTCTCGTCGATATATTTGTTCGCGCGCTGGATGCACTTGAATGTCTCGTCGAGACCGTTCTGGAGCTGGAACTTGTCCATCTCGGCCTCATAGCGGGCGCGCAGACCGGACAGCAGCTCGATGAGCGCGTCGTCCTCGGGCCCGGCCTCGCGCTCCGCCGGGAGCGTGCCGCCGAAGTATTTCTCGACCATCGCGCTCGTCCGGGAGACGAGGTTGCCGAGATCGTTGGCGAGGTCGACATTGATCGTGTTGATCAGCAGTTCATTCGAGAAGTTGCCGTCGGAGCCGAACGGGAACGAGCGCAGCAGGAAGAAGCGCAGCGCGTCCACGCCGAAGCGCTCGGCCAGCACGTAGGGATCGACAACATTGCCCTTCGACTTCGACATCTTGCCGCCGTCGATGACGAGCCAGCCATGGCCGTAGACATGCTTCGGCAACGGCTCTTCGAGGCTCATGAGCATCGCGGGCCAGATGATAGAGTGGAACCGGACGATCTCCTTGCCGACGATGTGCACCGCGGGCCAATATTTCGTATAGTCGTGGTATTTTTCGTTCTCATATCCGAGGGCCGTGATATAGTTGGTCAGCGCGTCGAGCCAGACATAGACCACGTGCTTCGGGTCGAATGTGACGGGGATGCCCCACGTGAACGACGTGCGGGAGACGCAGAGATCCTCCAGACCCGGATCGATGAAGTTCTTGACCATCTCGTTGACGCGGGAGCGCGGCTGCAGATAGTCGGTGTTGACGAGCAGATCGCGCACACGGTCGGCATATTTGGACAGGCGGAAGAAATAGGCTTCCTCCTCGGCGTCGTGGACCTCGCCGCCGCAGTCCGGGCACTTGCCGTCCTTCAGCTGCGATTCGGTCCAGAAGCTCTCGCACGGCGTGCAGTATTTGCCCTTGTACGTGCCCTTATAGATGTCGCCCTTGTCATACATCTTCTTGAAGATGCGCTGGACGGATTCGACATGATAGTCGTCGGTCGTGCGGATGAAACGGTCGTTAGAGATGTTCATCAGCTTCCAGAGGTCGAGAATGCCCTTTTCCCCGCAGACGATCTCATCCACGAACTGCTGCGGCGTGACGCCCGCGGCCTTGGCCTTCTCTTCGATCTTCTGGCCGTGCTCGTCCGTGCCGGTGAGGAACATCACGTCCTCACCGCGCAGCCGGTGATAGCGCGCGATCGCGTCGGTCGCGACGGTAGAATAGGCGTGGCCGATGTGGAGCTTTGCCGACGGATAGTAAATCGGTGTTGTGATATAGAATGTGTTCTTTTCTGCCATTTGATTTCCTTCTTTCCTGCAAGCGCCGAATGGAAGCGCCGCAATATCCATGGGGTGTATCTGAAAACTGTCAACGCACCCGGACAGCGGACCTTTTCACGCTGCCGGTCACATCGCCAGTTTTCAGATGCACTCTAATTAGAATACCCTTTTTCTACGTTTTTGTCAACGAATCTTTCCAAAACCGCTTGCCCTGCACGGTAAAATTTGATAGGATAGAGGAAAATGACGGAAAAAGAGGAATGACGGATGAAACGCTGTGCGCTGCTGCTGTCCCTGCTGCTCTGCCTTGGCCTGACGGGCTGTGCGCCCACGGAGACTGAGATCCCCGCGATGCCGGTCCAGGCCGCGGAGACGATAGGGCCGGAAGAAGTGACCGCAGACCCGCTGGTGGAGGTACAGGCAGAATTGTCGGAAACGCCGAAGCCGGAGGAAGCACCGGAACCGGAGTCCGAACCTGTTTTGCTGCCCTCCGGCCCTGACATCCTGCTGTTCGGCGTCTGGTCGCCGACGCTCCAGGCGGCGGACGGCACATTGCTCGTTCCGGCGGCCCAGTTCGCGGATGGCGGACACCTGTTCTTGCAGGAATCCGAGGACGCGGCGGTGCTCTGCCGCATGGGCGAGCGCCTGCGGCTCGCGGCGGACGGGACACAGGCGCTCTGGCAGGATGGGGAACTCTGGATCGACGGCGTCCGCGCGGCGGAGCGATTTGGGCTGCTCACGGGGGAGACAGAGGACGGCGTCCTCTATTTTGCGCGCCCCCAGAACACAGATTTGCCCACACCGAATGTCAATGTCCCCATCCTGATGTACCACGCCGTCGGCGACGAAACGTGGGGCTATTCCGACCTCTTTGTCCGCCCGTCCGAACTGGAAAATCACCTGCAATACCTCGCGGACAATGGCTATGAGACGATCTTCTTCGACGATCTTTCGCACCTCGAAGATTACGAAAAGCCCGTGATTTTGACGTTTGACGACGGATATGACGATAATTATACCGAGCTTTATCCGCTTTTGCAGAAATATCAGGCCAAGGCGACGATCTTCGTCATCCCGCGCGATCTTGGCAAGGCGCATAAGATGACCGCCGAGCAGATTCAGGAGCTGGCGCAGTCTGGACTCGTCTCGATTCAGAGCCATACCTGGTCGCACGGAAACCTCAGCTGCATGGACGAGGCCACGCTGATCTCCGAGATGACGCGCAGCCGCGACGCCATCACCGCCCTGACCGGCGAAGTTCCGTCCGTGGTCTGCTATCCGGAGGGGAAATACAGCGACCTTTCCATCGCGGTCGCGCGGCGGTATTATCAATATGGCCTGCTGATGAACGGCTACACGTGGAACACCTCGGACGACCCGTTTTATGTGACGAGAATGTACATCCCGCGCGGACAGTGGAGCATCCAATGGAACGTGGAAAAGGCCGGGACAAGCGATCCCTGGCGTTGATGGAACATTTTCTGCTGAATTTCGTCTGAAAAACAGAACAGAGAAAAGGAGTATTTATGATGTCTGGATTCGGCTTTGGCGGGTTTGACCTGTTTTCTACGTTGGTTCCAATCTTTTTTGGCATCGTCTTTGCCTTTATAATCGGCATGATGATCGTGATGTTTGTGCACATCGTGAAGGAAAAACGGAAAAACGACGCCTCGCCGCGCTTGTCCGTGCCCGCGACGGTCGTGACCAAGCGCACCAACGTCAGCCACCGGCACCACCACGGCGCAAACGACATGGACTACTGCACCACGGACACGACCTACTATGTGACCTTTCAGGTCGGGAGCGGGGACCGGATGGAGCTGCGCATGAGCGGGCGCGACTATGGGATGCTTTTCGAGGGCGACCGCGGAACGCTGCATTTCCAGGGCACGCGCTACCTCGGCTTCGACCGGAGCTGACGTTTTTTTGCGCCCCCATTCTTTTCTTTCTCTTTTTGAGAAAGAAAAGAATGGGGGCGCAAAAAAGGGCAGACAATGCCTGCCCCTACAAGATAGGTTCGAAAAGAAAACGCGGCCCTTCCGGATGGAAGGGCCGCTGCGTTTTACTTGTTTGGGAAGATCACCGCGAGGAAGCGCATGGGCTTGTCGGTGTGATTCTTGATCGAGTGCGTGTGGCCGTCAGCGCAGAATTCCGCGTCGCCGACGCCGAGGATGCGCGTCTCGTCGTCCTCGGTCATGGTTGCGCCGCCTTCGAGGATGAAATAGGCTTCGCCATTGCTGGTGTGCGGATGGACGCCGACGGACTCGCCCGGCTCCAGCGTAATCACGGCGAGCAGCTCGCCCCGGTTGCCAAGCTCCTCAGCAGAGAACAGATAGCGGAACTTCGGGCTGCCTTCGCCGCCCTGCACGTTGTGCTTTACAGCAGTTTCCATCATTTCATAGGCTTTAAACATAAAAACACCTCATTTATGATATTTTGTTCCCGCCTGGATGGACTCGGCGCGGTACAGCTGCTCGAGCGCCATCACGCGGGCTAAGTGGTGCGGAAAGGTCATCTTACTCATCGAGAGCTTCAGATCGGCCATCGCCTTGATCGATGGATCGATGCCGAACGACGAGCCGATCAGAAAACAGGCCGCCGATCTGCCGCCGGTCTTTACACTGTGCAGCGCGGAGGCCAGCTCTTCCGAGGAGAGCAGCCTGCCCTCCGGCGTCAGCACACAGAGCCATGCGCCCTTCGGGATGGCCTTGCGGATGGCCTCCGCCTCGCGGGCAAGCCCCTGCGCGATCTGCGTTCCGTTCGGGCTTTCCGGCAGGCGGTATTCCGGCAGCTCGACGATGCGGAAATCGGCAAACGCGCGCAGGCGTTTGCTGTATTCCTCTGCGGCGGCGGTATAGAATTTTTCCTTGAGCTTGCCCATGCAGAGCAGCGTGATCGAAAACATAGCTACCTCATTGCAGAACGCGCCTGTCCAACGGACAGGCGCGTTTTGTTTTTGCTTATTCTGCCACGTACGGCAGCAGGGCGATGTGGCGGGCGCGCTTGATGGCGACCGTCAGCTGACGCTGATGAGCAGCGCAGGTACCGGTGGTACGGCGGGGCAGGATCTTGCCGCGCTCGGACAGGTAACGGCGGAGCTTCGCAGTGTCTTTGAAATCGATGTGCGCAACCTTATCGACGCAGAAGGAGCAGACCTTCTTGCGCTTGCGAGGATGGACACGATCATTAGCCATTGCCATAATGAATCCTCCTATCTTGGTCTTGTGGAAAAGCGAGCTCAGAACGGAAGGTCGGGATCGTCGTCCATCAGCGTTGAGAAATCAGACGAGGCGGCCGGATTGGCCGGGGCCTGATACGAGACGGGCGGCGGCGTCTGGTCGAAACCGGACGAAGCCATGCTGTCGCGCTTGGATTCTCCGAAGTAGACGTTGTCGGCCACGACTTCAGCGCTGCGGCGCTTGTTGCCCTCTTTGTCCTGCCAGTTGCGGATCTGCAGCCGGCCGGAGATGACAGCCATGCGGCCCTTCGTGAAGTACTTGCTGACGAACTCTGCCGTGGAGCGCCATGCGACGATGTCGACGAAATCCGTTTCCTTTTCGCCGCCCTGCGATGCGAAATCGCGGTCGACGGCGAGCGTGAACGAGGCGACCGCGATGCCGCTGCCGGTACGGCGCAGCTCCGGATCGCGAGTCAGACGGCCCATGAGAACGATGTGGTTCAGCATGAAAAAGCCTCCTTACTCTTCGACGGCGACGATGATGGAACGCAGAATGCCTTCCGTGATCTTGAAGACACGGTCAAGCTCTGCCGGCATCTCGGGCTTGGCGTCACAGGTCATGTAGACGTAGTAGCCTTCCACCAGGTCGTTGATCGGGTACGCAAGACGACGCTTGCCCCACTCATCAACGCTGGTCACTTCGCCGTAGCCTTCTGCAAGGCTCTTGAATTTTTCCACGAGAGCCGCGATACCCTCTTCACCCTGTGCGGGATCGATGATATAAAGAATCTCATACTTAGCGGAAAGTTTTGCCATTGTTGTTGCACCTCCTTCTGGACTTATGGCCGCAAATCGCGTTTGCGGCAAGGATCATGTCTGCGACCTCCGCAGACCAGAATATTATAGTAAAAAGAAATTGTTTTGTCAATTCCTATTTTAAAAAAACCGGACGGAACGGATGAAAAATCCCCGGAAAAGCGGATGCTTTTCCGGGGATTTTGGAGTGTTGCCCTTATTTTTGTGCACGGAGGGCCGCCTTTTCGTCCTTGGTCTTGAAGAACATCTCCATGACCGGGATGAACAGGAAGCAGACCAGCGCCGCCGTGAAGCCGCCGTTGTAGAGCAGGAAGCCGCCGTGCGTGAACGGCACGCTCGTGACCAGCCCGTAGTGCAGCGCGCCGAACAGGATCCCGGCCCACCAGCCGTATTTGCCTGCGACCGGGGAAAGGCCGTTCGCGAAGCAGAGGCCGATGACGATGGCCTGAGCATTGATGGCGGTGGTGAAGTCGGTGCCGAGGGCGGCGCAGAGGCCCTTCGTCGCGAACGATGCGGCCACATAGCCGACCATGATCGGCCAGACGTTTCCAGGATGGCTGCCCTTGAAGCAGCAGCAGACCATGCAGAACACGCAGCCGATGGTCGCAGCGTTCCAGTTTGCGCCGATCAGATTGTAGTAGAGCACGATGAACAGGCCATAGATGCCGAAGTTCAGAATGCCTGTGCCCACGCCGTAGCTCGCGCCGAAGTCCGCGCCGAAGCCGGAGTCGCGAAGCAGCTTGCCATAGGTCTTGAAGCTGCCGCCGAGCAACAGGCCCAGCACGATGGCCAGCACGAAGACCGCGATGCAGAACACGTTTGTCACGAGCGGGTATCCCTCGCCCGCGCCGACGCCGACGCCGTCTGCCAGTGTCCCGCCGAGGACGCGGTAGAGCACCGCGCGCAGGAAGAACGCCACAAGCCCGATCGGTACGGCGGCGTTATACAGGTCATAGCCCTTGTGCATCTTCGGGCCGTGGGCCAGCCCGGCGGGCAGGACCAACCCGATCAGGCAGCAGGCCAGCAGCGCCAGCACGCAGCCGAAGAAGGTCACGCCGTGGGCGTCTGCGCCCGGATAGCGGATAAGCAGATCGGTCATCAGCGGGGCAATGCCCGTCGAGAACAGGAAGACGTTGCCCTGCGTGCAGGGGTTGACCTTCCGGATCAGGCAGACGATCAGCGTGCCCGCAAAGCAGAACCAGATGTTCAGCACCGTGATGCCCCAGAAGGCGAAGCCCGCCGTCAGGAAGAACGCCAGCACGGACACGCCGTCCGGCTTGCTGCCCGGCAGGGAATAGACCGCCGCGCAGATCGCGCAGACGAGCGCAACATTTAAGAACGTACCTGCAAATCCGCCGTTTTCTGCCGCGAAATACGGATTTGCCGACTGATAGGGCAGGACACAGAGGCGGCCAAGGCCCGCGAACATCTGCCCCCGGTCCGGCATGCAGACCGCGGCGATCAGCGCCGCCGCTGCGAACAGCCAGAACCACAGCCGGATCGCCGCCTCCGGGGCGGCAAACCGTTTGCTTTTTTCCATATTCAAATAACTCCTATCTCTTCTCTCGCATCTCAATGATCTCAAAGATCACATCTCAAAAAAGACCCGCCGACCGTGTCACGGCCGGCGGAACAAAACCTTAGCCCAGCGTCCGCTCGGCCGCTTCGACCACGTGGCCGATGAGGACGGATGTCGTCACGGAGCCGACACCGCCGGGGACCGGCGTGATAGCACCGACGATCGGCTCGACCTCGGCATACACCGCGTCGCCCGCGATGGCGCCCTTGCCGCCCTTGGCGTTGATCTTCTCGGGGTCCCAGTTGATGGAGACGTCGATGACGATCTGACCCTCGGAGACGTAATCCTTCGTCAGGCTGTTCAGCACGCCCGCAGCGGAGACGAGGATGTCGGCCTTGCGCGCGATACCGGCGACGTCAACGGTCTTCGTGTGGCAGACGGTGACGGTGGCGTTCTTGGCCATGAGCATCATCGCGGCGGGCTTGCCGACGACGAGGCTGCGGCCGATGACCACGGCGTTCTTGCCCTTGCAGTCGATGCCATAGTAGTCGAGGATCTCCATGCAGGCCTGCGGTGTGCAGGGCGCGAAGCCCAGCTTCTTGCCGGTAAACACGCCCGCGTTGGACAGGTCGGTCATGCAGTCGACGTCCTTGGCGGCGGCGAGGCGGTTGCAGATCTCGTCCTGGTCGGCCTTCAGGTGCTTCGGCAGCGGCCGGAACATCAGGCAGCCATGGATGGAATCATCGGCGTTGATCGCGTCGATCTGTGCGAGCAGCGCTTCCTTGGTGACGTCCTCGGGGAGGACGAACTTCACGACTTCGACACCGATCAGCTCCGCACGGCTCGTCGCGCCCTTCTCATAGGAGAGGTCGGACGGGTTCTCGCCGCAGCGGACGATGGCGAGCTTCGGGCTGACGCCCTTTTCCTTCAATGCCGCGACGCGAGCCTGCAGCTTTTCGTTCATCGCAGCGGTGACTTCTTTGCCAAGCAGCTGTTTTGCCATTTTATCTTCCTCCAATCATTTGAAGAATCCGGCCTTGACGGTCTCGAAGATCTCGTCGGCCAGTTTGCCGTATTTGTCGAGCATGCCGAGGCACTTCGCGTTCATTTCCTCGGCGACGGCGCGGTTCTGGAGCGTCTTCGTGTTGATGAACACGTTCAGCGACGCCGCCTGGAGCGCGGCCTTGACGATCGTCGCGCCGCAGCCCGCGTCGGACACGGCGAGGCGGGAGCCCTTCGCGGCGAAGGTCGCGATGCAGTCGAGCGACTCGCAGCACAGCTCCATGATGTGCATCGGCACCTGGCAGGCCGTGATCGTGGCCTTTTCCAGGACCTCGGGGCGGCTGGGGTCGTCCTTCGGGATGCCGTAGGCCTTTGCCAGCGGGACAAAGCCCTCGGCGTCCGCCGGGACCTGATCGAGCAGCTGGGTCTGGAGATCGTCGCACTTTTTCATCAGGGCCTTGATCTCTTCTTCGACGTCTGCGTACTTTTTCTTGCCGACGGTCAGCGCGCCGACCATATTGCCGAGCGCCGTTCCAAGGGCCGCGACCAGCGCGGATGCGCCGCCGCCGCCGGGAGCCGGCTCGTTGGAAGCCAGGACCGTGACAAATTCACGGCAGGACTTGGTGGTCATATCCATAAGTAGTTCTCCTGATTTGAAATTGGTCTGTTTTGCACGTGAAAGGCTCCTCCTGCCAAGGGGGAGCTGGCCGCGCAGCGGCCTGAGGGAGTTTATGCGCAGCAAAAGCGCAAAAGACCGGAAAACCGCAGGTTTCACTCCCCCAGTCATGCTCCGCATGACAGCCCCCTCTCCGCAGAGGGGGCCTTAGCCGAATCGGGAGGCAGCGGATGACCGCCGCCTCCCGAAGTGGTTGCTGATATTAGAAGAGTCCGCTGACCTTGCCGGTCTCGACGTCGACGTCGACGCGGCGGTAAGCCGGGTCAGCCGCCGTGCCGGGCATCATGGAGATGGTGCCGGCCATCGGGCAGAGGAACTTCGCGCCGCCGTACTCGAGGATGTCGCGGATGGCGAGGCGCCAGCCCTTCGGCTCGCCCTTCTTGGTGGGGTCGTCGGAGAGGGACAGGTGGGTCTTGACCATCATGGTGCAGTAGTCAGCATACTTCGGGTCAGACTCGAAGCGTTCGGCTTTCTGGACCGCCAGAGGTGCCCAGTCGACGCCGTCAGCGCCGTAGACTTCCTTCGCGATCAGCTCAACGCGCTGACGCAGCGGCATCTCGAGGTCGTACAGGAACTTGACGTTGACCGGCTCTTCGCAGGCTTCGACAACGGCCTGGGCCAGCTCCAGCGCGCCTTCGCCGCCGAAGCGCCAGTGGTTGGACTCGGCGCAGCGGACACCGTGCTCCTTGCAGAGCTTCTTCAGCAGCGCGATCTCCGCGTCGGTATCGGTGTAGAAGCGGTTGATGCAGACGACCGGGTTGATGCCGGACTTCTTGATGGTGTTGACATGGTGGAACAGGTTGCAGGTGCCCTTTTCCAGAAGCTCGAGGTTCTCCTCGGTGTACTCCTTGGCGAGCGGGGCGCCCGGGGTGACCTTCGGGCCGCCGCCGTGCATCTTGAGCGCGCGGACGGTCGCGACCAGGACGGAGACGTTCGGAGTCAGGCCGGACAGGCGGGTCTTGACGTTCCAGAACTTCTCAAAGCCGATGTCGGCAGCGAAGCCGGACTCGGTGACATGGTAATCGAACAGCTTGAGGGCCAGACGGTCAGCGATGACGGAGGACTGGCCGATGGCGATGTTGGCGAACGGGCCGGCATGGATGAGGACCGGCTGATGCTCGACGGTGTAGCACATGGTGGGGTTGATGGTGTTGCGCATCCAGGCGGTCATGGCGCCGGCAACCTCGAGATCCTCGCAGGTGACGGGCTCGCCGCTCTTGGAGTAGGCGACAACGATCTTGCCGATGCGCTCACGCAGATCCTTCAGATCGCGGGCGACGGCGAGAATGGCCATCAGCTCGGAGCCGACGGCGATGCCGAACTTGGACTCCATCAGGAAGCCGTCCAGACGGCCGCCGAGGCCGATGATGATGTTGCGCATGGACTGCGCGCAGAAGTCGATGACCCAGCCCATCTCAACGCGCTTCGGGTCGATGTCGAGGCGCTTCAGGCCCTTCTTGGCCAACCACTCGTCGTTGTTGTTGCGCTCGTGCTGCATACGGGCCGTCAGCGCGACCATGGCGAGGTTGTGGGCGTTCATGATGTCGTTAATATCACCGGTCAGACCCAGGGAGAACTCGGTCATCGGCATCAGCAGAGCGTTGCCGCCGCCGGCCGCAGTGCCCTTGACGTTCATCGTCGGGCCGCCGGAGGGCTGACGAAGCGCGCCGCCGACATTCTTGCCGAGCTTGCCGAGACCTTCGATCAGGCCGAGGGAAACGGTGGACTTGCCTTCGCCGAAGGGGGTCGGGGTGATCGCAGTGACCTCGATGAACTTGCCGTCGGGCTTATCCTTCAGGCGGTTCATGACCTTGATAAAGTCGATCTTCGGGGTCTTGCCGTAGGGGATGATCTCCTCGGGGAGCAGACCAAGCTTTTCGCGGAAATAATCCACGGAAGGCAGGTTCTTTTCCGCTTCCTCAGCGATCTGCCAGTCCTTGTACACGGTCGGGTCCAGCGTGACGTGGCCGTCCTCATGTACGTACTTGCCGTCTTTGAATTCGATTGCCATTGTGTTTCCTCCTTTAAGGAATCCTCAGGGGCCTTAACATCCCCGGAGACAAAATTTTTTGACGCCGCGCTTCCAAAATCCACGTACCCCGGCGCCTAATCGATAATCTTTTATCGGTTACAGGCACAGTTTAACATCTTAATTCTGAGAAGTCAAGACGGAATATCATTTCCCTTGGAGATTTTACATAATTGATATATCAACGTATCAGAAACTGTATACTACTACCAACGATTTGTGCAGGATCGCACAACCGGCGGCTCCAAAAAGAGCCACCGGTTGTGGAAAAGTGATCAATGTTTACGATTATTTCTGGCCGCCGACGGTGATCTCGGTGACGTCGGCCAGCGCGCGCACGAGCGCGTATGCCTTTGTGGAAAGGACGCTGTTTTCCACGGCGCGGTTGAAGTTGTCGTCGCAGTAGCCCTTGAGCTGATCGAGCGAGAGTCCATTTTCCCGCGCGATGACCTGCATCGCGTCGTCCAGATCCTTCTGCGACGCGCGCAGCCCCTCCAGTATGGCGATTCTGTCGACGGCCTTCTGCATCCGCAGCGCCTGCTCGGCATCGGCTCTGGCATCTTCCCGCAGCGACTCCGGCGTCGCGCCGGCAAACTTGCAGTAATCCTCAAGGCGCAGGCCGCGCTGCGCCAGCTGGGCCTCCATCGTCTGGATCTGCTGCTCGACGGCCTCGTGCAGCTCCGCCTCGGACGGCGTATAGTCGAGCGTGGCGGCGGCCTGACGCATCAGCTTGTCCTGCAGCTCCATCTCGGCGCGCTGGCCGTAGTAGCGGCGCAGATTTTCGCGAACCTGCGCACGGAGCTCCTCGTAATCCTTGCAGCCGACGGCGTTGGCGAACTCGTCCTGCGAGCCGTATTCGCCGCTCTCGCGGATCTCGTGCACCTTGCAGACGAACTCGGCGTCCTTGCCGGCGAGCTCCGGCGCGTGATACTGCGCCGGGAATGTCACATGGACGCGCACCTCGTCGCCGGGGCGGCTGCCCACGAGCTGCTCTTCAAAGCCGGGGATGAACGCGCCGCTGCCGAGCGTGAGCGTCTGGTTTTCGGCGGTGCCGCCGGGGAACTGCACGCCGTCGGCATAGCCCGCGTAATCGAGCACCAGTTCGTCGCCAGCCTTGGCGGCGCGGTCGGTGACGACCTTGACGCAGGGATGCTGCTGCTGGAGCTGCATGAGGCGCGCGTCCAGCTCTTTTTCGGTGACTTCCACATGTTCCAGCGTGCCCTTCAGGCCGCGATATACAAATTCCATATTTTCTCCTTAAAGTTCTTTTTTGATCGCCGTGATCAGCAGGTCGCCCGCGACGACGCGGTCTTCCGCGGCAAATCCACTTTCGAAATTGTCCGAGTAAAGCACCTGCGCGCTCGGCGGGAACTCGTCATCCCCGGCATAGACCATGATCTGCATCCGGTATCCGCCGAGGAAGTCGAATTGATAGCCCGCATCGCCGTGCGGGAGGCGGATGGCGCCCATCTTCTCGCAGGCCGCGGCGAATTTGGCGACCTTCGTGCCGAATGTAAACGCCGCGCGGGTCAGGACGCGGCCCGTGTAGGGCTGGATGTACATCTCACCCCAGGGCATCTCGCGGAAGGTCTTGAACTGGCTCGACGGTGCGGCCTGCCTGCCCTCCAGCAAAAAGCGCAGCAGAAACGTCTGGCACGGGAGGCTGGAAAGGCCGAAGGCCCCGTCTTTATCTGCGGTGATGGCATAGTCCGGCCACGCGATCTGATAGGTCACGCCGAGCAGACAGACGGAAAATTTCCCGTCCGCGAACGGCACGCCGCAGCGCTTCGCGGCCTCAACGGGGTCGAGCACGCGGAATTTTTCTTCATAGTGCGCAAACGGCACCTCTTCTTTGTTGTTCTGTACCTGCATCGTTTACTCCTGTACGCTGGACGGGAACAGCTCGCGGTTGGTGTGCGGGAGGAAGCAGGCCGCGACAAATTCGTCCATATAGCGCGGGTTGGTGGAAAGCTCCATATAGGTCATGTTGGACGCCAGCTCGTCGACCTTGTCGACGGCGTTGTCCGAGCAGACCATCGCATACGCGCCCGCGAGGGACGAGTTGCCGATGTACTCGAACAGGCTGCGGTCGACGTCCGGGAACATGCCGATGCGGACGGCGTTTTCCATGTTGATGCCGGAGCCGATACCGCCCGCAACGTAGACATGCTCGAGCACGCTGACGTCCATGTCGAGCGAGGAGAGCATGATGTTGATGGCGGAGAAGATGGCGGCCTTGGCGCGGATGAACGAGTCAATGTCGACCTCGGTGATGGAAATTTCGCGGCCCGTTTCGCTCTCATCCTTCGTGGCGAGGATATAGCGGCCCATGCCGTGCTCGTCGTGCGCGACGCGCTTGCCCTCGCGGACGAATTGGCCCTTGGCGGAGATGATGGACGTGCGGTACAGCTCGGCAATGACGTCGATGATGCCGGAGCCGCAGATGCCGACCGGCTTCTGACCGGCGTCGCCGACGATCTTCAGCGTCGGCTCCATGGTGTCGCGGTCGATGACCACGGCTTCGACCGCGCCATCGGTCGCGCGCATGCCGCAGGAGATGTCGCCGCCCTCAAAGGCCGGTCCGGCCGAGCAGGCGCAGGACATCATGAAGTCGCGGTTGCCGAAGACCAGCTCGCCATTCGTGCCGAGGTCGATGAACAGCGAAAATTCGTCCTTGTCCCAGATCAGGCTCGTCAGTGCGCCTGCGGTGATGTCGCCGCCGACGTAGGAGCCGATGTTCGGGGAGATGAGCACCTCGGCGTCCGGGTTCGCCGGGAAACCAAGATCCTTGGCGACCAGGCCGCGCCACTGGAAGAATGTTGGAATATACGGCTCCATGCGGACGGGGTCCGCGTCCACGCCGAGCAGCAGATGGTTCATGGTCGTGTTGCTCGCGATGGAGACGCGGAAGATACGGTCAGTTGTGATGCCCGCAGTTTTGCACATCAGGCCCACCATCGGGCGCAGCGTCTCCTTCAGAATCGCGTCCTGCAGCCGCTTCACGCCGCCGGGCTTGCCCTGCTCGATGATGCGGTTGATGACGTCCGCGCCGTAGCGGATCTGGCCGTTGCCAGCGGACGCCTTCGCAACGATCTCACCGCTCGTCAGCTCGACCAGAACGCCAGTGACGGTGGTCGTGCCGATGTCGATGGCACAGCCGTAGAAGGGCGCTTCGTTCTTCGTCGTCACGTCGATGACCGTGACGGTATCGCCCTTGCGGACGCCCGCGAACATGACCTTGAAATCGCCGTCGCGCAGCGTTTTGGCCAGCTTGCGAACCACGTGATACGTCAGGCGGACATTCTCGGTCTCTTCCACGGCCTGCACCGCGCGTATCAGGCGCTCGGTGTCCGGCATGGTATCGTCGAGCGTCGGCTCGTCCAGCTCCAGCCACGACTGCACGAAGTGCTGATCGCGGAAGTTGATCCCCGCGTCCTTCAGATCCTGCTGCAGCTTGCGGAAGATCTCGACTTCCTTGCCAGTCGAGAGGTCGGCGGTCTTCATCCGGCTCTGGTAGGCCGATGCGATGTCCGGCACCTCGACGGTCACGTCGCCGATGACCTTGCTCGCGCAGCTCAGCCGCCAGCCCGCAGCGTATTCTTCCTCGGAGATATGGCTCGACGGATAGCTCTCGACTTCACCGCTGAGGATCTTCACGCGGCATTTTCCGCACGAGCCGTTGCCGGAGCAGGGCGCGTCGATGGCGACGTTCGCGCTCCGCGCGGCCTCGAGCAGCGTCATATTCGGCGACGCCGAGAAGACGACCGGCTTGTCGCCGTTTTCAAATTGGAAGGTAACCTGATACATCGGATGGGATTCTCCTTTCGGTGTGGTTCATTTTCGTGATGCAAAGTCCTTGCGTCTGCGGACGCTGTCCGTCCGTACATGCAGAGACTTTTGCGGACATTTTTACATTTTCGTCCGCACTCTGCGAACAGATGTGCAAAAAAAGGGAGGGCATAAGCCCTCCCCCTTGATCTCACGTTCTGCGCGCGGCGGCGTATTGGTGGATGCTTGCGGGATGGGAAGCCCGCTGGCCGCCGGAGGACAGAAATGCTATCACAGTGCCGATAGAATGATTATATTACATCAACGGCTCCATTGCAAGCACCGGATGATTCTTTTCCTGCAGGAATTCCATCAGCGCGTCGCAGTCGGTGCAGATGGTCTCGTCGGCGATCATGTCGGTGAAGTTGTCAATGCCGTAGAGCTCCTTCGCGGTCTTGTTCAGGCGCTCGCCGACGTCGTCCTTCAGTTCCTTCGGCATCCAGACGATGCGCTCGATGCCGCCCTCGGCATGGATGAACTTCTTGGAGGAGATGAAGTGACGGCCATGGCCCATGTAGCCCGGGGTCTGGACGCCGCCGCCCGTGCAGGAGGCCAGCTCACCGAACGTCATGCCGGCGGGGGTCATGCCCGCGTATTCGCGGTTGACGACGATGAAGCCGTTGGACATCGGCTCGATGCCGGAGATGCACTCGAAGCAGCCGCAGGAGGTCATCGGGTCTTCCATGATGGAGTACAGCGTGACCTCTTCGACCGCGCCGTGCGTCGCGTCCTTGATGGCCTCGTTGACCGTGGTGTAGCGGCCGGTGCGCTCGTCGAGGCAGCCTTCCTTCAGGATGGGCTGGGACGGGCCGTTCGGGTTCAGCTCGTAGGTCGCCTTCGCGTCGAGCCAGGAAACAGCGCCGCAGAGGCCGAGCCGTTCCGGTGTGACGACGCAGCAGTGCGCCGGGGCGAACGACTGACAGAGGATGCAGGTGAAGAAGCGGTCGACCGATTCGTCGGTCATGGAGGCCAGACGGTCGTCACGTGCGTTGTAGCGCGGCATCGCGACTTCGTTCAGGAACTTCGTGGCCTTCTCCGGGTCGGTGATGAGGCGGATCTCGCACTTGTCGACAACGGCGTCGAATTCGTCCATGATCATGTGGTACAGGACCTCGCCGAAGTGGCTCAGGCGCAGGCCGTGCTCATAAGCGTCCTTGGAGATGCGGATGCGGAACTGGTTGCGCTGGCCGGTGTGCATGACACCTTCCATATAGTTGAACCAGGCGTGGATCTTACGCTCGATGACAGACTCGAAATCGGCCTGCATCTTCTTGCCCGCGACGTAAATGCAGGTGGCCAGCGCGTATTCGAGGTCGCCGGAGTCGATGTCCGGGCCGTCGATCGTGATCTTGTGATCCTCGACTTCCGAAGCATCCTTCATCTGGACAAGCTCACAGGTGGTGTTCTTGGCGGACCAGAACTCGACCTTCATGTCGGCCTTGCGGATGATCTCGCCTTCAAAGGCTGCTGCGAACGCGACAGGGATCGGCAGCTCCTTGGACTTGATCTTGATGCCGCGCAGCTCGAGCGACTTCTTGACGGTCTCGGCATGGTCGGTGCAGGACTCGAGCGCACCCGGGACCTGATTCTCACCGAGGTCGACGTCGACCACAACGGGGAAGCCCAGCGCGATCGCACCGGCGCCAGCGGAAACAACAACGGGATCAATGTCGCCGAACGTGTTGACGAACGCAGGCACGCGCTCCTTCGTGTAGGCCAGCAGCCCGGCCAGATCGCCCGGCTGCACATTGCCGAAGATCAGCGCCGCGCGGATGGCGACGGTGACGACGTGGATAACGGCGGTGACGTCATGGCCCAGCGGGATGACACGCAGCTCGAGGCCCATCTTGACGCCCTGCTCGGCGCACTGCTCGATGACGTCGCCGATCATGAAGGTCATGATGCCCTTGGACTGATAGCCCTTGACGACGGCGGCCACGTCCTCCGCCTTCTCGGCCTTGCCCAGCACGACGGCCACGCCGGGGATATCGCCGGTGACCAGCGGAACGCCGAGGGAACGGATGATGGGATCGGGCACGAAGCCGATGCCGGGGACGGCCGCCTGCTCATAGGCGTCCTTCGGCTCGACGAACTTCAGGCCCTCCAGGATCTCCGCGCCGACAGCGGTGGCGAGACCGGCGTTCAGCGCCTGCCCGAGATCCTCCTGGTTGGTGATGAGGCTCTTAAGCACGCCGACGCAGGCCGGCAGATCGCCCAGCGTCTTGACCTTGACGCCGGTAGCGGCATAGATCGTGGGGAAGAAATATGCGGTATCGGGGAAGGCCAGCTCCTTCTCCGGGCCGTATTTGGCAATGGCATCGTTGACGGCGCCTTCGGTCAGGCCCGCAACGGCATTCGAACCGCTGTAGATGAGATCAGTTAATACGCTCATAAAATCCTCCCGTTTCATACGTGATGAAAGATATGAAAAAAGCCGGTTTTCCGGTCATGCGTCCGGAAAACCAGCAAATTTCCCGAATTTTTTTGCAAATGGGTAAAGCACCGATTCCCTGCCGGAAATTTTCCGGCAGGGAACGGGTTTTGTAAAATCAGGCGTCCAGATAGGAGTCGGAGTACAGCTCGTTGTTCTTGAAGATGTCGCAGGACTTGATGGTCTCCATCAGCCGCAGGTCGTTCGGGTTGACGATGGCAGAGGTCAGGCCCTGCATCATCGCCATGGCGACCAGCGCGGAGTCCATGATCGGGCGGACATTCTTCGGCGCGCCGTTGGAGTTGTTGGACAGGCCGCCGGTGGACTTCAGGCCCTCGTCGGCGAACAGCTTGATGGCGTTCAGGACGTCCATCTGCTTGTCCTGCATGCCCTTGACGACGAGGAACAGCGGGTCGAACCAGAGGTCGGTCGCTTCCATGCCGAGGGACAGGCCGCGCTCGAGCATGTGATGGCAGTGCATCATGCGCTCTTCGTTGTCCTTGGCGATGCCGTCGGCGGAGCAGAGCGCGACGCAGATCGCATCGTTGGCCGCGGCCAGGTCGATGTAGGAGATACGGGAGCCGGCGTCAGCAGAGTTGACGATGGGCTTGCCGTTCGTGCGGTTGTAGACCTTGATGCCGGCTTCGATGGCGCGCTTGTTGGCGGTATCGAGCGCCAGAGGCACGTTGTTGAAGTTCTCCTGCAGCAGCTTGACCGCCCAGGTCATCAGTTCCGGACCATTGGACTCGGCCGGGCCGATGTTGACATCGAGGTAGGTCGCGCCGGCCTTGATCTGCTGCGCGGCACGCTCGAGGATGGGATCGGGGTTGAACGTGGCCATGGCCTCGCGGATGACCGGGGAGATGCAGTGGATGCGCTCGCCGATGGTGACGAACTTCGGAGATTCCGGATCTCTCTGCTTGTAGTGGGCATCGAGGTCGTCGCGGATCTTGATGGCCGGGATGGAGGCAGCGATCTTCTCGAAGTCCAGCGGCGCGTTGGCGTCGACGGTCTCCTTCTTCTCGCCGGCGGGAGCCTTCGCGGCGGCGGCAGCCTCGGCAGCAGCCTTGTACTCGCCGTCCTTGAGGTACTTGACCAGTTCGACAGCCTCGCGGGTGCCGACGACGACGTTCCACTCAGGCAGCTTGTCCTGAATCTCGCCCTTCATGACGGCAACCTTGCCGGGGATGATGAGGGTGCGGTTGTTGATCTTGGAAGCCAGATCGAACTCGTCGAAGAACTTCTTGACGGAGGTCGAGGAGAACTTGCCGGCGGCCCACGCGGTCAGAACGGACATGCCGGACGCGTCGGTGATGAGCAGGTTGATGGGCACCTTGGACCGCTCGAGCTCGCCGGAGACCAGGAAGTAGGTCAGCGCGAAGTCGACCGTCAGGCAGCAGGGATCGTCGGGCGTGGCGCCGTTGATCGGGTAGATGCCGGGGGCGACCTTCATGGGCTTCTGCGGGTCGGTGTAGATGTTCTGGCGCAGGCCGTACAGCGGCAGCGCCTCGGCGTAGCTCATGCGCTCCATGACGATGATCGAACCGTATTTCAGCGTGAACACGGACGCCAGAGCGGTCTGCAGGTGGATGTCACCGTGGCAGAGCTTCGCGAGGTTGACGATGGACGGATAACCGAAGGTACGGTCGTTGTCCTTGATGGCGGAGCGGCGGACGATGACGGCGTTCGCGAAGGTCTCCTTCACGGTCGCGCCGGTGACGTCGATGACGAGGTTCTTGTTGCCGGCCTTCTCGAGAGCTTCGACGGTGTCGTGCAGCTCTTCGAGGGAAGCGCCCTTGACGCCGAGGACGATGCCTGCGGCGGTCGCGATGGCGTTCATTTCGGCATAGTTGTCCTTGTTGGCACCGTTCAGGATGGGCTTGATGTCCTTGATCGCCTCGACGGCGGCCTTCGCGGCGTCGACGTTTTCGGTGTCGAGGATGACGCCGCGCTCAAACGTGGCGGCCTTCTTGGCCAGCGCGACGAACTTGTCGGCATCGCCAGCGTCGTGGACGAAAATGGATTCGACGTACTCGCGCTCACCGATGCGCTCGTAGTCGGTCTTCTTCATGATGTCGAGCTTCGCGTCGACCTCGGCGTCGTCCATGCAGGTGCACAGATACTGCGCAAAGAGGTTGCGGGACACGAGGGTCTTCTCATGACGGAACATGACGGTCTCGCCGCCCAGCTTGTGGCCGGCGAACTCGATGGTCTTCATGGGGGGCGCGGTGGCCTCGGAGAGGAGGGCGATCGCCTCTTCGGACATGTACGGGCACTTCGTGATCGGGAGCGCGCCCTGCGCGACCTTCATGCAGAACGCCATACACGTGGGGCTGCCGCATTCCTTACAGTTCTTCTTGGGAGATAATTTGAAAATGTCAAGACCTTTAACTGCCATAGTAGTGTTCCTCCTTCCTGCTTACATGAGCGCGTTGATCATCTTGGCGATGGTGCGGATCGCGGCCGGGTGCCGCATGATGACGGCGTCGGAGCCGCCGGCCAGGACAGCCGCCGCCGTGGTGACTTCCATCTCCACGCCGCGCTCTTCCTGGTTGCCCCATTCGGGCATATCCGCTTCGCTCATGACCGCTTCCTTGACGCCCCAGGCGTCAGCGGAGACCGGGGTCATGATGGGCATCTGCAGCATGGCGTCCGCCTGCTTCAGCGCAGCATCCTTCACGCGGTCCAGCGTGGAAGCAACATACTCATAGCCGTAACCGGCAGCGGCGGAACCGATGTTCATGACGATGGACTGGGCGTTGACGCCGAGCTGGGTCATGACGGTGTTCAGCTGCTTGGCAAGGTTGATGTCGACGGCGGATTCTGCGCCGACCTTCTGGCCGTAGGCCAGACCGGCGGACGCGCCGACCGTCTTGTAGTTTTCGTCGCGGGCGGACAGGACGAGGATGTTCTTGCCGGCCAGAGCCTCGGCGATCTTGTTGAACAGCTCGGTGTCCTTTTCGATGTTCTTGCAGCCCATGATGACGATGGGCATCGTCACGGCGTCGGCCACGGCCTTCGCCAGCGCAACGCACTCTTCCGTGGACTTGTTGGCGCCGTTGGGATCGGCCCCTTCGAAGTGCAGGCAGAGGAAGCTCGCGCCTTCCATCGTCTCGGCGCGCTTGGCCATGTCGACGACGGTCTCGCAGCCGGCATAGAATTCCTTCTCGCCGGGCATGGTGTACTCTTCCATACCAAAGTCGGTCAGCTCGACGCCGATCTTCGGCGCGTTCTTGATCTCCGCGTCAAAGGTATGGAACGGCAGGACGTTCTGCCCGCCGATCGCGGTGGCCTTGTCGCCAACGCCAAGCACAACTTCATTGATGTGGGCGTTGAAAGCCTGCTTTTTGGGAACAAAAGGCATGATGGTGAATCCCCCTATATAAAAAATTTCGCTGAGTCAAGACTGCAGCGCAGCCTTAACCTAAAATAGGTTTACAGATTTAACTTTACAGATTTAACTTGTGCATGATGTCCGCCAGCGCCTGCTTGACCGGTGCGCTGTCGGGGACCTGAGAGCTGGGTTTGCCCTCGCAGTCGTATTCGTAGACCAGATCGTCCTGCGGCAGAACGCCGACGAGATCCAGATCGTACTTTTTTATCTCCTCCGCCACGCCGGGGTTCAGTTCGCCGCCGGGCGCGCGGTTGACGATCAGCTTCATTTCGCCGGGCTTCAGATCCAGCTCGCGGATCATTTCCGCGATCCGCCCCACAGCCTGGATGCCGCGCCGCGAACAGTCGGAAACGAGGAGCATGGTATCCACGTGCGGGAGCGTGCCGCGCGAAATGTGCTCCAGCCCCGCCTCGTTGTCCATGATCACATAATTATAATTGCCGATATACTTGTCCAGCTGGGTCTTCAGCACGCCGTTGACAAAGCAATAGCAGCCCTTGCCCTGCGTGCGGCCCATGACGAGCATGTCATAGTCGTCTTCTTCGATCAGCGCGGTGCCGAATTTCATCTCCGCGTAATCGGCCTTGGTCATATTGGCGGGCACGCTGCCCGTCTGTTCGGCGCGGGCCATCTCCTCGCGGATGTCGCCCAGCGTCGTCTCCACCTCCACGCCCAAAACCTCGTTGAGGTTCGAGTTCGCGTCGGCGTCCACCACCAGAAGCGGGCCCTTTCCGGCCTTGCAGAGATAGTCGATGATCATGCCGCAGGTCGTCGTCTTGCCGACGCCGCCCTTTCCGGCCACTGCGATGGTGTGCGATCTTGCCATAAAAAACGCTCCTTGCTAAACGCTCGAATGTCCCGGCGGGCAAACGCCCGCCGGGGCAGCTGATGCTTGAATTAGACGAGGTCGATCAGACCGGCCAGCTTTGCGATGTTGGCTACGTCGTCGTACTTGTTCAGCGCGTACAGGTGGATGCCATCCACGCCGCAGGCGCGATACTCGTCGATCTGGTTGATGGTATACTCGATACCGGCGGCCTTGAAGCTGGCCTTCTTGCCGGCGACGTCCGCGTCGAACGGCTCCTTGTCGAACGGGTTCGGGAAGATCCAGTTCTTGGAGATGATCTCGCAGAGCTTGCGGTCCATGACGCAGCCGTTGCGGCTAAGGGCCATGTTGATGGTCGCGGCCTGATCGAGGATCGGCATGATGCCCACGTCGACCGGCAGCCAGATGCCCGCGCTGCGGATGGCGTCGAGCCAGTAACGGAACGCATCCATATCCCAGCACAGCTGGCTGATGATGAAGTCGGCACCGTTGTCCTGCTTCTGCTTCAGGAACGCGATGTCAGCCTCGAGGCTGCGGCACTGGATGTGGCCTTCGGGCGAGCCCGCGACCGCGATGGTGAACTTGTCGCCGAACTCCTTGCGGACGAACTTGACGAGCTCCGTGGCATAGTGCAGGTCGCCGTTGGTGCCGGTCCAGCCGAAGGGCAGGTCGCCGCGCAGGGCGAGCATGTGGTTGATGCCGTGATCCAGATAGGTCTGCAGCTTTTCCTTGATGTCTTCCTTGGTGTTGCCGATGCAGGTGAAGTGGGTGACCGGGGTGGTCTTGCCGTCCTTGACGATCTTGTCGAGGACTTCGAGGTTCTTGCCGACGTTGGTGCCGCCGGCGCCGTAGGTACAGGAGATGTAGTCGGGGTTCAGCGTGTACAGCTTTTCGAGGACGCCGCCCTCACCGCACAGCTTTTCCATGCCGACATCCGTCTTGGGCGGGAACACCTCGAACGAGAAAGTGGCTCTGTTTTCATAGATTTCAGCAACGCTCATATATGCCTCCAAAAAATATGATTTTTTCTGCCTACTCCCAAATGGGCATACGAGGCCCATCTCGGGATTCGATACAAAATTATCGTAACACAATCACGCCGTAAATACAAGCCCAAACTTGTGAAAAAATCGAAAAAACTTGTATTTTTCCGAAACCGGCGGCCGCCTCAGAGCGGCGTGAACAGAAATTTCTGGCTGACGCCCGCGCTTTCCACATAGACGGTCAGCCCGCCGTCCGCCCTGCGGTCGACGGTCAGATTGACTTCTTTTCCCTTGATCTCGCGGCGGACCCACTCCACGGGGTCGTCCGTTTCGATCTCGTCGAAGAAGACGTCGCGCATCTGGTTGTTCGCGCAGAGGTTCTGCACCTCGCGCACGACCTCGTATTCCGCCATCTCAGCGCACGGTCTCGCGCACGATGGCGACGTTGCCCACCAGATCGACCGACACCAGCTCGCCCTCGATGACGACCTGCCGGTCCATCAGATCGGTCAGGAAGACCTGACCGTCTTTGATGTCGATGCGCTGCACATTGCCGAGCACCAGATTTTCCGGCGCTTCCTGTCCCTTATAGACGTTTGCCAGGCACATACTGTGATCGCTCCTTACTCCATCGCGGCCAGTACCGTCGACAGCCGCATATTGCCCTTTTCAAAATCCGACACGGCCAGCATGATCTGCTCGTAAGCCGTATCCTCGCCGAGCTCCTTCAGCTTCGCGGCCAGCTGGGCCAGCTCGTTCGCGTGGGACGCGTTGTGGCCGACCATATATTTCATCAGCGCCTTCAGCTCGGCCTTCGGGTCGGCATTGCAGCCGCCGCACGCCGCGCAGCCGTGCTCGTGATGATGCTCGTGCGCGTGGCCCTCTTCGTGGCTGTGGCAGCAGCCCTCATGTTCATGATCGTGATGCATGGTACATTCCTCCTGCAAGCAAGTTTCTTTACAGGCTATTATACATCAGGAGCATGTCCTTTGTAAAGCCCCGAAAAATAGCAAAATGATCCCCGCCTGGGGGATGCACTTCGGAATTTTCGGGAAAAATTGTTGATATTTCTGTGGATTTTTCCGTGCTGCCGTGATATGATACGCACAAAGAACGCCCGAGGAGAATTTCTATGGAACACACGCATGAATATCTGCATGAGCACGGCATCGCCCACACGCACGGCGAGGGGCACGGCCATGTGCACGAAAACACAAAGGCCGTGCTCAACCGGCTCGCCCGCGCGATCGGCCATCTGGAGTCGGTGAAGAAGATGGTGGAGGACGGGCGCGACTGCTCCGAGGTCCTGATCCAGCTGTCCGCCGTGCGCTCGGCCATCAACAACATCGGCAAAGTCATCCTGGAGGACCATATCCAGCACTGTATCGTCGACGCCGTCGAGCTCGGCGATCAGGAGGCCATCGCCAACCTCTGCCAGGCCATCGATAAATTTGTCAAATAACTACGCATAATAATATAGTAGATGTATGGGCCGCTTGCACCGGCCCATACATCTTTCCGCTATACCGCATTCATCTGCTCCGCTGTGGCAAGGAAATCTTTGATAGGGGCAGAAAGCGACGGGATATTCAGCCTTTTTGTGTCAGAATAGTGGCACACGAAGGAGGATGTCCGATGAAAAAGATCTGCAGTTTCATTCTTTTTGCTGTGCTATTTCTACTTTTTTCCATACCCGTCGAGGCTGCCGGGGCGCTGCATGCTGCGTATCTGGCCGGGTATCCGGACGGTACGATCCGCGCTGAGGCCGCGTTGACCCGTGCGCAGCTGGCCGTGGTGCTGCTGCGGCTGGCCGAGGCCGTGCCGGAGCAGGCGGACACGGCGCTGCCAGACATGCCGCCGGAGCACTGGGCACACGGGGCCGCGGTCCTGGTCTGCGAAATGGAAGTGATGAATTTGCAGCCGGACGGCCTGTTCCACCCGGAGGAGGCCGTCACCGGCCCGGAGCTGGCCTGCACGCTGAACCGGCTCTCCATGCACGAGGAGGCGGCTGCCGTATGGCCGTCGCTCAAGGCCGGGTGGGAAGCGGAGGAGATCAGCTTCGCTGCGGGAAACGGCTGGGTGATGGGCTTCGACGGGGAGACGTTCGACGCGGATCGGCCGCTGCGCCGTGCGGAGCTGGCGGTGATTTTGAATGGGCTGCTGGGGCGGACGCCGTCGTCGCTCGACGATCTGCAGCTCGGGATGCCGGTCTTTGATGACAACCGGGACGCACAGGCCTGGTATTTCCTTCCGGTGCAGGAGGCGGCCGTCACGCACACCGCGGCGGAGACCGGCGCGCACGAGCGCTGGACCGGGCTTGGCTGAAGGGCGCGCAGAGCGCCGATTGCACAAAGGCACGGCGCGGAGCGGGCCTGTCGTTTTGTAAAAATGTCAAATTTTGCTCTGTGCGCTTGACAAGCGGCGCCAATCGTGCTTTAATGGCGGCAAGCATTGATAACCACGAAATACGATGACGGAATTATGGCCCTGTTGGAGCGTCTCAGAGAACCGGCGGCTGGTGTGAGCCGGTACCGAAGACAGCGGTCAGTCTGCTTCCCGAGTAGGCCCTGCGAACGGCGACAAGTAGCACGGCCCGTCTGGCCCCGTTACCGGCTATGGGCTTATTGGAGCCCGAGAGCGATCTTCCGCCGCGAGACGGGGGATAAGCAGGGTGGTACCGCGAAAGAAGTTTCGTCCCTGAAACCGAGAGGTTTCAGGGACTTTTTGCATGTTAGGAGGACTTTTATGAGACAAATATCCATCACCGACGTCACCATCCGGCAGGCGGGCAAGGCAGCCGGGTATACGCTGAGCTTCCGGGAAAAGATCGAGCTGGCGAAGCTGCTGGCGCGGGCCGGCGTGTCCGTGATTGAGCTGCCGCCGGTCGAGCATGTGAAAATTGACAGCCTGCTGATCAAATCCGTCGCGTCTGCGGTGACGCAGAGCGCGGTGTCCGTGCCGGTGGCGCTGAGCACAGAGGGTGTGGAGACCGTATGGGCGGCGCTGAAGGAGGCGAAATGCCCCAGGCTGCAGGTCGCGGCGCCGGTGAGCGCGGTGCAGATGGAGTATCTGGCCGGAAAAAAGCCGGCGGCGATGCAGGAAGCGGTCGCGGCAACGGTCGCGGCGTGCCGGGAAAAATGCGGGAACGTGGAGTTCATGGCGGACGACGCGACGCGCGCCGACCCGGCGTTCCTCTACGGCATCCTGCGCGCGGCCATCGCGGCCGGCGCAACGACGGTCACGGTATGCGACACGGCGGGGACGATGATGCCGGACGAATTTTCCGCGTTTATCGGCGCGATCTATGAAAATGTGCCGGAGCTGGCGGACGTGACGCTCGGCGTGAGCTGCGCGAACACGCTGGCCATGGCCGATGCCTGCGCGATGGCGGCGATCGGGAAAGGCGTCGGCGAGGTGAAAGCCGCGGCGTACCGCGTGTCGACGGTCAGCACAGGCAACCTGGCGAAGCTGTTTGCCGCGAAGGGATCGGAATTCGGCATCGGCAGCACATTGGCACAGACGCAGATCCGCCGCATCCTCGAGCAGGCGGCCTGGATGTGTCAGACCGGGCGGAGCAAGACATCGCCGTTTGACAACGGCGTACAGGCCGGGGACGGCACGTTCCTGACCGCGCACGACGACCGCGAGGCCGTGATGCAGGCGGCGGCGAACCTGGGCTACGACCTCTCGGAGGAGGACGGTACGAAGGTCTATGAGGCGTTCGCGCGGATCGCGGCGCGGAAGGAGACCGTCGGTGCGAAGGAGCTGGACGCGATCATCGCGTCGGCGGCGATGCAGGTCCCACCGACGTATCATCTCGAGACCTACGTCATCACGATCGGCAACACCATCGGCGCGACGGCGCACATCCGCGTGACGAAAAACGGCGCGGCGACGGACGGCGTGATGGTAGGCGACGGGCCGATCGACGCGGCGTTCCTCGCGATCGAGCAGATCGCGGGCTGCCACTATGAGCTGGATGATTTCCAGATCCAGGCCGTCACCGAGGGGCGCGAGGCAATGGGCGAGGCCGTGGTAAAGCTGCGCAGCAGCGGAAAGCTCTATTCCGGGCGCGGCATCTCGACCGACATCGTCGGCGCAGCCATCCACGCCTATCTCAGCGCACTGAACAAGATCGCTTATGAGGAAGAAGCAGAAGGAGGACGCACATGAATCTCTCTTTTTCCACCCGCGGCTGGCAGGACCGGCCCTGGGAGACCTGGCTCGACTGGGCGGAGACGATGCGCTTCGGCGGCGTCGAGCTCTACAACGTGCAGAGCTGCCCGCAGCTGACGGACCGGGGCGGCCCGCTCCATAAATACAGCGCCGCGGCGACCGTGCGCGCGCTGCGCGAGAAGAACATCTGCATCCCCTGCCTCGACTCGTCGTGTGACCTGACGGACGAGGCGAGCGTGGAGACCGTGCGCGGGCTGATCCGGCTGGCACACGAGATCCAGTGTCCGAACGTCTGCGCGGCGGCGCTGCGGGACGACGACGCGGCGGTACACGCGGCGCTGCAGGCGCTGCTGGGCGAGGCGGAGGCCGCGGGCGTGACCATTTTGCTGAAGACCAGCGGCATCTATGCCGACACGGCGCGGCTGCGCGCGCTGCTCGATGCATTCGCGTGCGACGGGCTCGGCGCGCTCTGGGACATGCACCACCCGTACCGCGACCACGGCGAGAGCGCCGACACGACGATCAAAAACCTCGGCGCCTATGTACGGCACGTACATCTGCGCGATTCGGAGGACAACGGCAGCTATACCATCCTCGGCGAAGGGACGCTCCCGGCGGCAAGCATGATGAAGGCGCTCTCGTCCATCGACTATGACGGCTTCATCTCCATCGAGTGGAAGCCCGAATGGATGGAAGACCTCGACGACCCGGAGGTCATCTTCCCGCATTTCGTGAACTACATGAACCGCTTTGACTCGCCGCGCGGCAAGAAAAAGACGCTCTATGACAACCACGACCACACGGGTCACTTCGTCTGGAAGAAGGACACGCTGATCAACGAGACGTTCCCGCAGGTGCTGGCGCGGATGGCGGAGGAATTCCCGGATCAGTACGCCTTCAAGTATACGACGCTCGACTATACGCGGACGTATGCCGAATTTCAGGAGGATGTGGACAGCTTTGCGCGGGCGCTCGTGTCGCTCGGCGTGAAGCGCGGAAGCAAGGTGGCCATCTGGGCGACGAACGTCCCGGCGTGGTACATCACGTTCTGGGCGGCGACGAAGATCGGCGCGGTGCTCGTGACGGTGAACACGGCGTATAAGATCCACGAGGCGGAATATCTGCTGCGGCAGTCGGACACGCACACGCTGGTCATGATCGACCACTGCCTGGACTCCGACTACAAGACCATCATCCAGACGCTCTGCCCCGAGCTGGCGCAGACGAAACCCGGCCAGCCGCTCCACAGCCGGAAGCTCCCGTTTTTGCGGAACGTCATTACGGTCGGCTTCCAGATGCCGGGCTGTCTGACGTTTGACGCGGCGATGGACCGTGCGGAGCTGACGCCGCAGGGCGAGATCGCGCGGATGGCCGCGCAGGTCCGGCCGGACGACGTCTGCAACATGCAGTATACGTCCGGCACGACGGGCTTCCCGAAGGGCGTGATGCTGACGCACTACAACGTTGTGAACGACGGCAAGTGCATCGGCGACCGGATGGATCTTTCAACGGCGGACCGCATGATGATCCAGGTGCCGATGTTCCACTGTTTCGGCATGGTCCTCTCGATGACGGCGAGCATGACGCACGGCGCGACGATGTGCCCGATGCCGTATTTCTCGGCGAAGGTGTCGCTGGCCTGCATCAACCAGGAGCACATCACGTGCTTCAACGGCGTGCCGACGATGTTCATCGCGATGTTCAACCACCCGGATTACAAAAAGACCGATTTTTCCTATATGCGGACGGGCATCATGGCCGGTTCCGGCTGCCCGCCGGAGCTGATGCGCCGCGCGGCACAGCCCGACGAGATGAATATGCGCGGCATCGTCAGCGTCTACGGCCAGACGGAGTCCGCCCCCGGCAGCACGATGACCGCGTGGGATGATCCGCTCGATATGCGCTGCAATACGGTCGGCTATGCGTTCCCGCACATCGAGTGCAAGATCGTCGACCCAGAGACGGGCGAAGAGGTCGGCCCCGGCGTGAACGGCGAATTCTGCTCGCGCGGATACAACACGATGAAGGGCTATTATAAAATGCCGGAGGCCACGGCCGCGACCGTCGACCGCGAGGGCTGGCTCCACTCGGGCGACCTCGCGTGCCGCGACGAGAACGGCTGCTACCGGATCACCGGGCGGCTGAAGGACATGATCATCCGCGGCGGCGAGAACATCTATCCGAAGGAAATTGAAGAATTTATCTACACGCATCCGGCGGTGAAGGACGTGCAGGTCATCGGCGTGCCGGACAAAAAGTACGGCGAGGAGATCATGGCCTGCATCGTGCTCAAGGAGCCGGGCAGCGTGACCGTGGAAGAGATGCTGGACTACATCAAGGCCAGCATGGCGCGGCACAAGGTGCCGAAATACATCGATTTTGTCGACGCATTCCCGATGAACGCAGCCGGAAAGATCCTGAAATACAAGATGCGCGAGGAGGCGACGGAGCGCCTCGGCCTGAAGGGCGCAGCCGGGATCGACACGGCGCAGACCGCCGAGCAGGTGAAGCGGTAAGCACTGATAGCCGGTATTAGCAAAATTTATACTTGACAGCCTGCAAAGACTGTGTTAAATTTGGGGCAAGTTCAAATCAAGAAAAGCTGTGACGAAGACGGTCGGACGGACTGCTTTCAGAGAGCCGGTGGTTGGTGCAAACCGGCAGCACGAACTCCTGTGACCTATCACTTCCGAGCTGGAGGCCCGAACACCATCCGCAAGTAGACGCCTCCCGTCCGCCCACGTTACGGGATAGGGCTTGTCAGAGCCTGAAGCGGCAGTTCTCAGAGCTGCAATTTGAGTGGTACCACGGGTATGTATGATTACAGACTCGCCTCAAGATGAAAATCTTGAGGCGAGCTTTTTGTTTTCCCGGCGGTTTTTCCGCCAGACCTGCGCCCACAGCTTTTTTCGTTCGAAACAACTTGCACAGTTTAACACAGGAGGAACCCACTATGATGATGCAAACCAAGAAGCCGGCCGCCAATCCGCTGATGGAGATCGCAGAGCGAATCCGCGAGATGCGCGAGATCGTCGGCTACACCGAGGCGGAGATGGCTGAGAAGACCGAGGTCAGCGTCGAGCAGTACCGCAGCTATGAGCAGGGCACGGTCGATTTCCCGTTCACGTTCATGCACAAGTGTGCGCTGGCGTTCGGCGTGGAGCTGACCGATCTGCTCGAAGGCCAGAGCGCCAAGCTCTCGAGCTACACGGTGACGCGCCGCGGCATGGGCCCGGTGACGGCCAGCGAGGACGGCATCACCATTCAGAATATGGCGGCAATGTTCCGGCAGAAGCTGGCGACGCCGTATTGGGTCACCTATCAGTATTCCAAGGAGCTGCAGAGCCAGCCCATCCACACCACGACACACGCCGGACAGGAATTTGACCTCGTCGTGAAGGGGACGCTCCGCGTGCGCGTCGGCGAACACGAGGAAGTCCTCCACGAGGGCGACAGCATCTTCTACAAGAGCTCCACGCCGCACGGCATGATCGCCGTCGACGGGCAGGACTGTGTGTTCCTCGCCATGATCATGGCGAGCAGCGAAAAGGAGCAGGCATTCGCCGTGCGCACCCGGACGCTGGAGGAGACGCCGGAGCAGCAGCTGCTCTGCGACCAGTTTGTCCACGGCGTGGAAAAGGAAGACGGCTCGCTGGAGCGGCTGGAGTTCCATAACGAGGACAAATTCAATTTTGCATTCGACATCGTGGACGGCCTCGCGCGGCGCGAGCCGGACAAGCTCGCGATGGTGCATGTCGCAAACGACATGACCGAGCGGCGGTTCACGTTCAAGGACATGAAGGACGCCTCGAGCCAGGCGGCGAACTATTTCACGTCGCTCGGCGTGAAGCGCGGCGACCGCGTGATGCTGGTGCTCAAGCGGCACTATCAGTTCTGGTTTGCGATCCTCGGCCTGCACAAGCTGGGCGCGATTGCCATTCCGGCGACGAACCAGCTGATGGAGCACGACTTCTCCTATCGCTTCCAGGCGGCGGGCGTCAGCGCGATCGTCTGTACGGCGGACGGCGACACGGCCCATCAGGTCGACATCGCGGAGGCCGACGCGGGCGTGCATCTGACGAAGGTGCTCGTCGGCGGCAAGCGCGAGGGCTGGCACGACTTTGACGCGGAATACGGCCTGTTCTCCCGGCGCTACACGCGCACGGCAGACGCGCCCTGCGGCGACGACCCGATGCTGATGTTCTTCACGTCCGGCACGACCGGCTATCCGAAAATCGCCGTACACAGCTACAAATACGCGCTCGGCCATTACGTTACGGCCCGGTACTGGCACTGGGTGCAGCCCGGCGGACTGCACTTCACGATCTCCGAGACCGGCTGGGGCAAGGCCCTCTGGGGCAAGCTGTACGGCCAGTGGCTGTGCGAAGGCGCGGTGTTCGTCTACGACTTTGACCGGTTCGACGCCGAGAAGATCCTGCCGATGTTCGCCAAATACAACATCACGACGTTCTGCGCGCCGCCCACGATGTACCGGATGCTGATCAAGCAGGACCTGTCCCGCTTCGACCTCAGCTCCATCCAGCACGCGACGACCGCGGGCGAGGCGCTGAACCCCGAGGTCTATTATCAGTTTGAAAAGGCGACGGGACTGCAGATCGCCGAGGGCTTCGGCCAGACGGAGATGACGCTCGGCATTGCGAACCTCGTCGGCCAGCCGCTCAAGCCCGGCTCGATGGGCAAGCCCATCCCCGGCTACGGCATCGACCTTGTCGATCAGGACGGCAGCCCGACTGCCGACGGCGACACGGGCGAGATCGTCATCCACACCGCGGGACGCGAGCATTTCTGCGGGCTGTTCCTCGGCTACTATCAGGACAAGGAGCGCACCGAGGCCGTCTGGCACGACGGGCTCTACCACACCGGCGACCTCGCGTGGCGCGATGAGGACGGCTTCTACTGGTATGTCGGCCGCGCGGACGACGTCATCAAGTCCTCCGGCTACCGCATCGGGCCGTTCGAGATCGAAAACGTCATCATGGAGCTGCCCTACGTGCTCGAGTGCGGCGTGTCTGCCGCGCCGGACGAGGTGCGCGGGCAGGTCGTCAAGGCCAGCATCGTGCTCGTCAAGGGCACCGAGGGCACGGAGGCGCTGAAAAAAGAGATCCAGAACTACGTCAAGCAGCATACCGCGCCGTATAAATATCCGAGAATTGTGGAATTCAAGGAGGAGCTGCCGAAAACCATCAGCGGTAAGATCATCAGAAGCAAGCTGTGATCGCGGCGCTGTTCCCCACGCATCTGCTTCCGTCAAAGGCTTCCATGCCATCCGCTACGGCGGCAGAAAATTACCGAAAATTTTTCTTGACAATTGCATACTTTTTCGCTATGATTCTTAACAACAATAAAGGCTACGACGGAGAGGGTTCCGCGCAAGTCCTGTTTCAGAGAGCCGGTGGATGGTGTGAACCGGTAACAGACGCGCAGAATTTGTAGCTCCCGAGCCGGAGAGAAGAACGCCCGTAATGGCAAGTAGACCTCTCCCGCGTCAGCTGCGTCAGTGCTTAGACTTTGCTGGAAGTCGATGAGTGGTATCTGCCGTGAGGCAGGTGCAATTTGAGTGGTACCGCGGGTATGCTGTATGCAGCCCGTCTCAAAGAATCATTTCTTTGAGACGGGCTTTTTGCATCCACGGAGGTAACACCATGAAAAAAACACTCACAGGTCTGGACTTCAAAATTCAGGAAATGGCGGGACGCATCCGAGAGCTGCGCGAGATCTCCGGCTTTTCGGCGCAGACGATGGCGCTGAAAACAGGCACGAGCGAAGAAGAATATCTTCGCTGTGAGGCCGGGCAGAGCGACCTCAACTTCGCTTTTCTCTACCGCTGCGCGCTGGCTTTTGGCGTTGACGTTACAGATCTCATCGAGGGCAGCAGCCCAAAGCTTCGATCCTATACGCTGACACGCGCGGGGAATGGACAGAAGATCGAGCAGGCCCATGAGATGATCTACTACAACATGGCGTCCGGTTTTCAAAATCGCATTGCAGACCCGCTGTTCGTTGAAAACAAATACTCTGATGAAGCATTCTATTCGGACATTGAGCTGACCAGCCACGTCGGGCAGGAATGTGATCTTGTCATTCGCGGCAGCATGAAGGTGCAGGTTGGCGAGCATACCGAGCTTCTGCATGAAGGCGACTGCATCTACTATGACAGCTCCATTCCGCACGGCATGGTCGCTGCGGACGGTCAGGATTGCCTGTTCTATGCGATCGTGCTCCGCCCACAGGAGCCGAGCCTCCCGGAGGCCGGCGGCGACCGCGCTGCCATGATCGAGACGGCGCAGAGTCCGGATCCGGAGGCGCGCATTTACACCCGTTTCGTCGATGCTCCCGAGGATGCAAACGGGAAACTGCAGTCCATCGCCTTCAAAAATGAGCAATCCTTCAATTTCGCATTTGACATTGTGGATGCGCTGGGCCGTGAAAAGCCTGAAAAGCTCGCCATGCTGCATGTGGCTCTGGATGGAACGGAGCGGCGGTTCACGTTTAAGGACATCAAGGACGCATCGAGCCAGGCGGCAAACTATTTCACGTCGCTCGGCGTGAAGCGCGGCGACCGCGTGATGCTCGTGCTCAAGCGGCATTACCAGTTCTGGTTTGCCATTCTGGGGCTGCACAAGATCGGCGCCATTGCGATTCCGGCTACCAATCAGCTTGTGGAGCATGATTTTTCTTACCGCTTCCAGGCGGCGGGCGTGAGCGCGATCGTCTGCACGGCAGACGGCGACACGGCACATCAGGTCGACATCGCGGAGGCCGACGCCGGGATGAAGTTGACAAAGATCATGGTTGGCGGCAGCCGGGAAGGCTGGTACGATTTCAATGCGGAATACGCCCTGTTTTCCCGCCGCTATACGCGCAGGGATGACGCGCCTTGCGGCGACGAGCCGATGCTCATGTTCTTTACCTCCGGTACGTCCGGATACCCGAAAATTGCAGCACACAACTATAAATATCCGCTTGGACATTTTATCACCGCAAAATACTGGCATCAGGTCAACCCGGACGGGCTGCACCTGACCATCTCCGACACCGGCTGGGCCAAGAGCCTCTGGGGAAAGCTCTATGGACAGTGGCTGTGTGAGGCGGCTGTGTTTGTTTATGATTTCGACCGCTTTGATGCAGAAAAAATTCTGCCGATGTTTGCGAAATATCAGATCACGACATTCTGTGCGCCGCCCACGATGTACCGCATGCTGATCAAGCAGGACCTGTCCCGATTTGATCTTTCTTCGATTCAGCATGCGTCTATCGCTGGTGAAGCGCTCAATCCTGAGGTGTTCCGCCAGTTTGAAAAAGCAACCGGTCTGCGCATCATGGAGGGCTTTGGGCAGTCTGAATCGACGCTCATCATCGGCAATCTGGCTGGCGACAGCCATAAGATCGGCTCTATGGGCAAGCCTGTCCCACTCTACGATGTGCATCTTCTGGACAGCAGCGGGCATGAAGCGGAGGCTGGCGACACCGGAGAGATCTGCATCAACATTCAAAATGGCATTCCCTGCGGACTTGCCTACGAATACTACAACAGCCCGGAGGTCACGGCAAAAACGTGGCACGACGGCTTCTACCACACGGGCGACCTCGCGTGGCGCGATGAGGACGGCTTCTACTGGTATGTCGGCCGTGCGGACGACGTCATCAAGTCTTCCGGCTACCGCATCGGGCCGTTCGAGATCGAAAACGTCATCATGGAGCTGCCGTATGTGCTCGAGTGCGGTGTGTCCGCCGCGCCGGATGAGGTGCGCGGGCAGGTCGTCAAGGCCAGCATCGTGCTGGTCAAGGGCACGGAAGGCACGGACGCGCTGAAAAAAGAAATTCAGACCTATGTCAAGACGCATACTGCGCCGTACAAATATCCCCGTATTGTGGAATTCCGCGAAGCGCTTCCAAAGACCACCAGCGGAAAAATCATCAGAAGCAAGCTCTGAAGGAGGAGTCGGCCATGACACACAAACGCCTAACTCTTTTTGCCGGACATTACGGCAGTGGAAAGACGAATATCGCGCTGAACTACGCTCGCTGGCTCCGGCGGCAGGGCGAGGCTGTGACTGTGGCCGATCTTGACATTGTAAATCCCTATTTCCGGACGAAGGATTCAGAAGAAGATCTGAAAAAAGAGGGGATCGGGCTGATCGTATCACCGTTTGCAAATTCGAATCTCGACGTCCCGGCGATGCCGAAGGAGACCTACGCGCTGATCGCGGAACGGGATGTATGCGGCGTGCTGGATATCGGCGGAGACGACCGCGGCGCGCTGGCACTGGGGCGCTATGTTCCGGAGATCCGGGCGGAGGGTGATTATGAGATGCTGCTCGTCATCAACCGGGCCCGGCCGCTGACCAGGACGGTAGAGGATACGATCCTTGTGCTGCGGGAAATCGAGGCCGCCTGCGGCCTGCCGTTCACGGCGATCGTCAACAATACAAATCTCGGGCAGGCGACGGCGGCGGTGGATGTGCTGTCAAGCATGCCCTATGCGGAGGCGGTCGCCGCGCGGGCAGGGCTGCCGCTCAAGATGACCTGCTGCGCTGCGCCGCTCTTTGATGCGCTGCGCGGGAGCATCCCGAACCTGTTCCCGATGGACATTCAGCAATTATACTATCAATTACGATAATTGGGAGGTAGAAAATGGCAAAACTGATATTTCAGGAAGAACTCTGCAAGGGCTGCGGCCTGTGCGTGAACGCCTGTCCGAAGGGACTGCTGGCGCTGTCGAAGACGCGGCTGAATCAAAAGGGACATGCACCCGTGGAGCTGACGGAGCCGGACAAGTGCGTCGGCTGTGCGTTCTGCGCGACGATGTGTCCCGACTGTGTCATTACGGTAGAAAAGTAAGGAGGGCGGGAAGATGCAGGAAAAAGTATTGATGAAGGGCAACGAGGCCATCGCGGAGGCCGCGATCCTCGCCGGGTGCCGCCACTATCTGGGCTATCCCATCACGCCGCAGACCGAGGTTGCGGCCTATATGGCGAAGAAAATGCCGAAGATCGGCGGGACATTTTTGCAGGCCGAGAGCGAGATCGCGGCCATCAACATGGTTTACGGCGTGGCCGCGACGGGCAAGCGGGCGATGACCTCGTCCTCCAGCCCCGGCATCGCGCTCAAGTGCGAGGGCATTTCGTATCTGGCGGGCGCAGATCTGCCCGCGGTCATTGTCAATGTGCAGCGCGGCGGGCCCGGCCTCGGCGGCATTCAGCCGTCGCAGTCCGACTACTTCCTCGCGACGCGCGGACCTGGCCACGGCGACTTCCATGTGCTGGTACTGGCTCCGGCGTCGGTTCAGGAGATGGCCGACCTGACCGGAAAGGCGTTTGACCTCGCGGAAAAATACCGGATGCCGGCGATGCTGCTGGCTGACGGCACGATGGGTCAGATGATGGAGCCGGTGCAGCTGCCGGAGCCGCGTGACCCGGACACAACTGAAAAGGATTGGGCCGTCACTGGAACGAAGTGCCAGCGGAAGCATCACGTTGTCAACTCTCTCTACCTCAGCCCGGCGGAGCTCGAGCGGCTGAACATCGAGCGCTTCGCGCGGTACGCCGAAATTGAGAAGAACGAGTGCATGTGGGAAGAGTTCATGATGGAGGACGCCGAGGTCTGCATCGTGTCCTGCGGCATTACAGCGCGCGTATCGCGCAACGCGATCGTCGAAGCGCGCAGGCAGGGCATCAAGGCCGGCATGATCCGGCCGATCACGCTCTGGCCGTTCCCGAAGGCGGCGCTGCGCAAGGCGGCGGAGCGCGTAAAGCGCTTTGTCTGCGTGGAGCTCAACATGGGCCAGATGCGCGAGGATGTGCAGCTGGCGGTGGAGTGCAAACGTCCGGTCGACCTCTGCTTCCGCGTTGGCGGCATGATTCCGTCGCCGGACGAGGTGCTGGACGCGATCCGCAAGGCAAACGAAGGAGGGAACGACTGATGGCCGTTGTATTTGAAAAACCGAAGGCGCTCACCGACGCCGTATTCCACTACTGCCCCGGCTGCACCCACGGCATCATCCATCGGCTCGTCGCCGAGGCGATCGACACGCTCGGCATCGAGGGCCGGACGATCGGCATTGCGCCGGTCGGCTGTTCGGTGCTGGCCTACGACTACTTCACCTGCGACATGGTCGAGGCGTCGCACGGACGTGCGCCCGCCGTGGCGACCGGCGTGAAGCGGTCGCTGCCGGACAACATTGTCTTTACCTATCAGGGCGACGGCGACCTCGCTTCCATCGGCCTCTGTGAGACGGTCTCCGCCGCGGCGCGCGGAGAGAATATCACGGTCATCTTCGTGAACAACGCAATCTATGGCATGACGGGCGGCCAGATGGCCCCGACTTCCCTGCCCGGCCAGATCACACAGACCTCACCCTACGGCCGCGATGTCAACACCTGTGGCTGGCCGATCCGGATCTGCGAGCTGCTCGCGACGCTGGAGGCCCCGGCGTATCTCGAGCGTGTGACCGTGAACAATGTGAAAAACGTGAAAAACGCGAAAAAAGCGATTGAAAAGGCGTTCCGTTATCAGGTGGAGGGCAAGGGCTTCTCCCTGATCGAGGTGCTGTCGGCCTGTCCGACAAACTGGGGGCTGACGCCGCAGAAGGCGCTCGAGTGGATCGACGAGAAGATGATCCCGTACTATCCGCTGGGCGTCTACCGGGACAAGGAGGGTTGAGCGATGGCAGACTTTCAGATCGTAATTGCAGGCTTCGGCGGGCAGGGTCTTCTGTTTTCCGGCAAAGTGCTGGCCTACGCGGGCCTCATCGAAGGGCGGGAGCTCAGCTGGCTGCCGTCCTACGGCCCGGAGATGCGCGGCGGCACGGCAAACTGCAACGTCATCCTGTCGGACGCGCCGGTCGGCTCGCCGATCGTGAACACGCCGAACGTGCTCATGGTCATGAACAACCCTTCGCTCGATAAATATGAAAACGCCGTGCAGCCGGGCGGGAAGATCTTCCTCGACTCCACGCTCATCGGCCGGAAGGCCCGGCGCACGGATGTGGAAGCTTACTACGTCCCGGCCACGAAGATGGCCATGGACATGGGCATGCCGACGCTCGCCAATATGATCCTGCTCGGCGCGCTGATCGCAAAGACCGGCTGCGTCCGGGAGGAGAGCCTGGCGGATGCGCTGCACAAGGTGATCCCGGCACGCAAGGCCGACCTCTTTGACCTCAACATGCAGGCGCTGCAGGCCGGGAAGGAGTTCGCCGGATGAAGGCCGCCTGCCTCCAGATGGACATGCTCTTCGCGCAGCCGGAGGAGAACTTCGCAAAAGCGAAGCGGCTCATCCGCGACGCGATGGCAAGCGAACCGGACGTGGTCGTCCTGCCCGAGACGTGGAACACCGGCTTTTTCCCGAAGCAGGGCCTTTCCGAGCTGGCCGACCGGGACTGCGCGCGGGTCAGGCGCGAGCTCGGCGGGCTGGCCGCAGAGCTTGGCGTGAATCTTGTGGCGGGCAGCGTCGCAAATGTGCGCGGCGGAAAGGTCTATAACACGGCGTGCGTCTTTGACCGCGCTGGGAACTGCGTCGCGGAGTACGACAAGACGCACCTGTTCACGCCGATGGGCGAGCACGAATATTTCACGCCCGGCGATCATCTCTGCCGCTTCCGGCTTGACGGACACGACTGCGGCCTCGTGATCTGCTACGACATCCGCTTCCCGGAGCTGACGCGGACGCTCGCCGTGCAGGGCATGGATGTGCTCTTTGTCGTGAGCCAGTGGCCCGCGGCGCGCATCCCGCATCTGCGGGCGCTGACGGTGGCGCGGGCCATTGAGAATCAGATGTTCGTCGTCTGCTGCAATTCCTGCGGCGACGCGGGCGAGACGCGCTTCGGCGGCTTTTCCGCGATCATCGACCCCTGGGGCCAGACGCTGGCCCTTGCCGGGGAGACGGAGCAGATCCTCACGGCGGAATGTGAGCTGGATGTCCTGGATGGGATCCGGAGCTCGATCAACGTCTTCCGCGACCGCCGCACGGAGCTCTATCAGATCTGACCGATGCCCCGCCGCAGCGGGCAAAGCCTCCTCTTAATAGAGGGGGGACAGATTGCCGAAGGCAACTGGGGGGAGAAGAAAACTCCCCCAGTCATGCTTCGCATGACAGCCCCCTCTTCGCAGAGGGGGCCTTTGGAGCGACTATATTATTATGAATATCAGGAGGAACGAAAAATGGAATACAACTTCCCTGTGACGAGGACCACGCACCCCAAGCCCCGTCCCGCCGACGAGACAAAGCTGGGCTTTGCGAAATACTTCACCGACCACATGTTCGTCATGGACTATGACGAGGGCCAGGGCTGGCACGACGGGCGCGTTGTCCCGCACGAGCCGTTCCTCATCGAGCCGGCGTCCTGCGTGCTGCACTACGCGCAGATGATGTTCGAGGGCATGAAGGCCTACCGCACGCCGGACGGCGGCATCCAGATCTTCCGGCCGGACATGAACATCAAGCGTATGGCCCGCACCAACGAGCGCATGTGCATCCCGGAGCTGCCGGGCGACCTCTTCCTCGCGGCGGTCAAGGCCGTGATCGAGGCGGATCGCGACTGGGTCCCCTCCGCGCCGGGCACGGCGATGTATATCCGCCCGTTCATCTTCGGCGATGAGGTCTCGTTCTCCGTTCTGCCCGCCAAGCACTACAAATTCATGATCATCCTGAGCCCGACGGGCTCCTACTACGCAGCGAACGACGGCGGGCTCTCCACGACGCGCATCTATGTGCAGGACAAGTACATCCGCGCGGCGCACGGCGGCACGGGCTATGCCAAGGTCGGCGGCAACTACGGCGGCGGCATGCGCGCCAGCCAGGACGCGATGAAATATAACTGCAAGGATGTCCTCTGGCTCGACGCTGCGGAGCACAAGTATGTCGAGGAGATCGGCACGTCGAACGCCTTCTTCCGCATCGCGGACGAGGTCATCACCGCGCCGCTCGACTCCGGCACGATCCTGCCCGGCATCACGCGCGACTCCGTCATCCAGCTGCTGAAAAAGTGGGGCGTCAAGGTCTCGGAGCGGAAGCTCTCGATCGACGAGGTCGTCGCCGCGTCGAAGGACGGCAGCCTGCAGGAGATCTTCGCCAGCGGCACCGCGGCGGTCATCTCGCCGATCGGCTGGCTGAACGTGATGGGCACGGATGTGCAGGTCGCGGACGGGACGGTCGGCCCCGTGGCGCAGAAGCTCTACGACACACTCTACGGCATGCAGACCGGCACCGTCGCGGACGATATGGGCTGGACTTATCGGCTGATTTAAGGTATAATTTCCATCAGGGCGCGAAAGCGCCCTGATTTCCGATCTGATCCCCCGATGCGGGGCCGAAAAGGAGACGATCATGGCAGAACTCGGACTTGGGACGCGGTGCGTACAGGCGGGCTATACGCCGGGAAACGGCGAGCCGCGGCAGATCCCCATCATTCAGAGCACCACATTCAAATACGACACCAGCAGCGCGATGGGCAAGCTCTTCGACCTTGAGGCCGACGGCTATTTCTACTCCCGCCTGCAAAACCCGACGAACGACCATGTCGCGGCGCGCATCGCCGCGCTCGAGGGTGGGACGGCGGCGATGCTGACGGCCTCCGGCTCGGCGGCGACGTTCTTCGCCGTGTTCAACATCGCCTCATGCGGCGACCACATCGTCTCCTCGTCGAGCATCTACGGCGGGAGCTACAACCTGTTTGCCGTGACGATGAAGCGCATGGGCGTGGACGTGACGTTCGTCGACCCGGACAGCACGCCGGAAGAGCTGGACGCGGCGTTCCGCCCGAATACGAAGCTCGTCTTTGGCGAGACGATCGCGAACCCGGCGCTGACCGTGCTCGACATCGAGAAATTCGCCGCCGCCGCGCACCGGCACGGCGTGCCGCTGATCGTGGATAATACGTTCGCCACGCCCATCAACTGCCGCCCGTTCGAGTGGGGCGCGGACATCGTGACGCACTCGACGACGAAGTATATGGACGGCCATGCAGGCGCGCTCGGCGGCTGCATCGTCGACTCCGGCAGATTTGACTGGACGGCGCACGCCGAAAAATTCCCTGGCCTCTGCACGCCGGACGAGAGCTACCACGGCGTCACATATACCGAGCGCTTCGGCCTCGCGGGCGCATACATCACGAAGGCCACCGCGCAGCTCATGCGCGACATGGGCCCCACACAGTCGCCGCAGAACGCCTATTATCTGGCGCTCGGCCTCGAGAGCCTGCATGTGCGCGTCAAGCGCCACTGTGAGACTGCACAAAAGGTGGCCGAGTTTTTACAGCAGAATGACCACGTCGCGTGGGTGCGCTACTGCGGCCTGCCCGGCGACAAATATTATGCGCTCGGGCAGAAATATCTGCCGGGCGGCTCCTGCGGCGTCGTGTCCTTCGGCGTGAAGGGCGGACGCAGTGCGGCGGAGGACTTCATGGGCCGCCTGAAGATCGCGGCGATCGAGACGCACGTCGCCGACGCGCGCACCTGCTGCCTGCATCCGGCGTCCAGCACACACCGCCAGATGAACGCGAAGGAGCTGGCCGCGGCGGGCGTCAGCGAAAAGCTGGTGCGCTTTTCGTGCGGATTGGAAGATGCGGAAGACCTGATCGCAGATCTCGATCAGGCGCTGCGCGGCTGAGGAGGACACTATGCCGATCAAAATACCGAACGGCCTGCCGGCGGCCCAGACGCTGGCGGGCGAAAACATCTTCGTCATGGACGAGACGCGCGCAGTGACGCAGGACATCCGGCCGCTGCAGATCCTGGTCCTGAACCTGATGCCGACGAAGATCGAGACGGAGACACAGCTCTCCCGCCTGCTGGGCAATACGCCGCTGCAGGTAGAGCTGGAATTCCTGCACACCTCGTCGCACGAATCGAAAAATACGGCGAAGGAGCACCTGTTCAAATTCTATCAGGTGTTCGACCAGGTCAAAGACCGCAACTTCGACGGCATGGTCGTGACCGGTGCGCCGGTGGAGCAGATGCCGTTTGAGGATGTGGAATACTGGCAGGAGCTGTGCGAGATCATGGAATGGAGCAAGACGCACGTCTATTCCACGTTCCACATCTGCTGGGGCGCACAGGCGGGCCTCTATTACCACTACGGTATCCGGAAATACGATCTGCCGGAGAAGCTCTTCGGCGTGTTCCCGCACGTGGTGGAGCGGCGGAGCTCGATGCTGATGCGCGGCTTTGACGACACGTTCATGGTGCCGCATTCGCGGCACACCACGATCCGCCGCGAGGAAGTGGAGGCGTGCGGCGAGCTGAAGATCCTGGCGTCCTCGCCGCAGGCGGGCATCTACGCGCTCTCAACTGAGGGCGGGCGGCAGATCTTCATCACCGGCCACTCGGAATACGACGCCGGGACGCTCCAGAAGGAATATCTGCGCGACAAGAACGCAGGTCTGCCGATCCATGTGCCGGAGAACTATTTCCCGGATGACGACGACACGCAGCCGCCGCGCGTCACCTGGCGCAGCCACGCCAATCTGCTCTATCAGAACTGGCTGAACTATTTCGTCTATCAGGCGACGCCCTATGACCTCGACACGATCGAGCCGGTGTTCGCGGGCCTGTAAGGCAGCTATCACAAAACGCCCGTTCTCTGCTTTCTGCAGAGAACGGGCGTTGGTTTTATGTCTTACAAAACTTTCGAAAGGAAGGCCTGCGTTCTGGGGTTCTGCGGATGGTCGAACAGCTCGTTCGGCGTGTTTTCCTCGAGGATCGCGCCGCCGTCCATGAAGATGACCCGGCTGGCGACCTCGCGGGCGAAGCCCATCTCGTGCGTGACGACGGCCATCGTCATGCCGTCCTCGGCAAGGGAGCGCATCAGGTCGAGCACCTCGCCGACCATCTCGGGGTCGAGCGCGGAGGTCGGCTCGTCGAAAAGCATGACCTCGGGCTGCATCATCAGCGCGCGGACGATCGCGATGCGCTGCTTCTGCCCGCCGGAGAGCATGGCCGGAAACGTGTCCGCCTTGTCGGGCAGACCGATGCGGTCGAGCATTGCGCGGGCCTTTTCATCGGCCTCGGCCTTGCTCAAAAGCTTGAGATGGACGGGCGCGAGCGTCAGGTTTTTCAGGACGGTCATGTTCGGGAACAGGTTAAAATGCTGGAAGACCATGCCCATCTTGCGGCGATGGAGGTCGAGATCGATCTTCTTGTCGGTGATGTCGACGCCGTCGAACCAGACGGAGCCGGACGTCGGCACCTCGAGCAGGTTGAGGCAGCGCAGCAGCGTCGATTTGCCGGAGCCGGACGGGCCGATGATGGCCACGACTTCGCCGCGGTTGATGGAGAGGTTGCAGTCGTTCAGGGCCTTGACGGCGCCGCCGTCGAATTCCTTGACCACGTGCTCGACGCGGATCAGCTCGTTATTGCTTGTCGCCACGGCGCATCCTCCTTTCGACGGCCTCGATGGCCTTGCTGGCGGGGTAGTTGATGCAGAAATAGATCAGGGCCGCGAGGGTATAGGGCGCGAGGGAGACGTAGGTCGCGCTGGCGACGGCCTTTGCGCCGAACATCAGCTCCTCCATGCCGAGCATGGAGCAGATGGACGACTCCTTGACCATCGTGACGATCTCATTCGCGAGGGCCGGCAGGACGTTTTTGATCGCCTGCGGCAGCACGACGAAGCGCATCGACGCGCCGCCGGAGAGGCCCAGCGAGCGGGCCGCCTCGGTCTGCCCCTTGTCGACAGCGAGGATGCCGGCGCGGAAGATCTCCGCGACGTAGGCCGAGCTGTTCAGCGCGAGGGCCACAACGCCGGGGATGAAGCGCGAGATGTCGGCAAAGCCGAGGATCGTGACGCGCGGGATCGAGATGGCCCCGAAGAGGCCGAAGTAGATGATCGACAGCTGCACGAGCAGCGGCGTCGACCGGAAGAGGGCGATGTACGCGCCGGAGATGCTCCGCACGATGCGGTTTTTGCTCAGCCGCATCAGCGCCAGCAGCAGCGCCGGGATGATGGCCAGCAGGACGGACACGACCGCCAGCAGCAGCGTGTATTCCAGCCCTCGCACGAACGACGTCGCGTATTTGGGCAGGAAGGAGAAATTGAAGAAGTTCGCCTTGTTCATGTCGACGAACAGGTTGCTCCACCACATGGGCAAATATTCCTTTCTTTCAGAGGAAAGCCTTGCTTTCCTTATTTTCTATGGGACGTCGAACGTGCGCAAAGTGCAGGGCCGGAAGGCGGCCTTGCACTTTGCAGGAAAATGGAATGACGTTTGAAATGGGGCTCTGTTTAGCCTTCAGCCGGAGCGTCGGCGGAGACTTCCTCGGCCACGCCGCTCAGGGAATCGGCCAGAGCGATGAACTCTTCGATCTTATTCTCGGAATTGATCTTGGCAATGGCTTCGTTGATGCCGGGGAGCAGGCCCTTCGGGTCGCCCTTCTGAACGGCGACGCAGTAGGGTTCCGCCGCGCCAAGCTCGCTGGACGCCTCGGCGATGACGAAATCGTCGTTCTCGGCGACATACTGGTTGGCGACGCTGCCGTCGACGACCACGGCGTCGACCTTATCGTACATGAGCTGGTTGACGAGGTCGGTCACGAGCTGGAGGGCGACGAGGTTCGCGCCGGGCATGTCGTTCGTGACGATGTCGGCCTTGGTCGTGCCGGTCTGGGCGCCGACGGCCTTGCCGTCAAAGTCGGCGAGGGTCTTGTACTGGTCCGCGTTCTCCTTCTTGACGAGGATCATAGGCGGATAGTCGGTGTAGTAGGGGTCGGAGAAATCGGCGGCTTCCTTGCGCTCGTCGGTCGCTTCCATCGCGGCAATGACGATGTCGAAATCGCCCTTCTGGAGGGAGGCCAGCAGGTAGTCAAAGGCCATGTTCTCGGTCTGGAGGGTCTTGCCGGTGTAGTCGGCGATGTACTGCGCGACGGAGACGTCAATGCCGCCGTAGACCATGTCGCCGTTGTCGTCCGGATACATGAACTCGAACGGAGCGTAGTCGGCGGACGTGCCGAAGATCAGCGTCTCGGCGGGCGCGTCGGCCTGCTCGGTGGATTCGCTGGAAGCGTCGGCTTCGGTGGAGGCGTCGGCCTGTTCCGTGGTCTGGGAATCGGCGGGCGCGGCAGTGTCAGCGGGGGTAGAATTGTTGTTGGACGCGCAGGCCACCATGCCGAATACCATCAGCGCGGCCAGCGTCAGTGCAAGCAGCTTTTTCATAGTCAGAACTCCTTTTCATTTCTTGCTTCCTGTTCGGATGCAATGTCGTGCATGTTTTTGTGATGGCAACAGTATACAACGTTTATTCATGCAAAGTCAAGTAAAAATATTCATATTTTATGCAGTTTCTTCTGCACCGTTTTTGTGCGAACTGCCAAAGGGCAAAAATAGAGCTTGCAAACGCAGGTTTTCCACCCTATAATAAAGAAAAAATCAAATGCAAGCCGCAAAAATCGGCGGTCATAGTCGTCCTGCGCGGGACGGCATGGCCGCCTCCGTCTGCGGCATGCAAACAGGAATGAATATATGCAAATGAATATTTCGATGAATATGATGAATAATTCCGTGCTGGAGACCGATCTTGCGCAGGTCCGCCGCAACGCAGAGGCCATCGTGCGGACGATCCCCGCGGGGACGCGTCTGCTGCCCGTGCTCAAGTGCGATGCCTACGGCCTTGGCGCGGCGGAGATCGCGCGGGTGCTGGAGCCGCTCGAGGCCGTGGCGGGCTTCGCCGTGGCGCATGTGTCCGAAGGGCTTGCGCTGCGCAGGGCCGGGATCACGAAGGACCTTCTGGTCATGAGCAGCGCCCTGCCGTGGCAGCTTTCTGCCGCGGTGGATGCGGATCTGACGCTCACCTGCGGCCGGGCGGGCTTCGCCTCGGAGCTGCAGGCCGCCGCGAAGGCCGCGGGCAAAACTGCCGCCATCCATATCAAGATCGACACCGGCCTGCACCGGATCGGCTTTGCGCCGGAGGAGCTGGGCGGTTTGCTCAGTGAGCTGCAAAACGCGCCGTCGCTGCGCGTGACCGGCACGTTCTCGCATTTTTCCGATACCTCGGATGCTGCGCTCTGCGCGCGGGAGTATCTATTGTATGAGACCGCGCTCGAAACGCTGCGCGCGGCGGGCATCGAGCCGGGCCTGCGGCACGTCGCGTGCTCGGCGGCGAGCGAGCAATACCCCCAATACTGCCTCGATGCGGTGCGCGTCGGGCGGCGGCTGTTCATGGATGCCCCGACGGCCCCGCGCGGCGACATCCGCGAGGTGTCGACGTGGCGGAGCTTCGTGACGATGGTGCATGCGCGCAGCGCGGGCGAACGGGTCGGCTACGGGGGCGCGGTTGCGCTCGAACGCGACGCCGTGCTCGCAACGGTCGGCGTAGGCTACGGCGACGGCCTAACCCCCGCGCTGGCCTCCGCTAAGGCTCCCGTACTCATCGGCGGGAAGCGCTGCACGCTGCTGGCGTGCTGCATGGATCAGTGCCTGATTGACGTGACGGGCGTGGATTGCCGCCCCGGCGACGAGGCCGTGTTCTTCGGCTATGACCGGTTTGGAAATTGTCTGCCGTCGCAGGAGGTCGCGCTGCTGATCGGCGGCGACGAGGGCTGCGGCCTGACCGCAGCTCTTTCCCCCCGCGTGGTCAGAACTTACAGCTTCTAATGGATCCTCTAGGGGCGGACGATTCTGTCCGCCTAGGGTGTATCTGAAAACTCCCAATGTGACCGGCGGCGAGGAATTTTCGCGCTGCGCAAGACATTTTTTCGCAGGAATACTGACGTATTTCAAGGAAAAATGACGCGGCGCGGCGTGAAAAGGCCCGCTG
>JABLTR010098901.1_pt1 | contig 53145 bp, 56 predicted proteins | sample 7160071 | NCBI WGS metagenome assembly JABLTR01 (sample SAMN14651230, study PRJNA627086) | human gut metagenome | isolation source: feces | host: Homo sapiens | reverse complement strand
GCTGGCGAGATGGATGCTGAGGCTGACTCCTTCTACAAATTCGACAACGACAACGCTAACTTCTCCAGAACTGGCGAACTGATCATCGTTACCGACGACTCCTCCCTGGTTCCTTACGAAATCGACGAGGACGGCAACTTTGTAGAGGTTGACGCTAAATACGTTGAGGACTACGCTATCGCTCACACCAACAAGAAGGTTGACGGTTTCGTATTCTCCACCAAGACCCTGGGCAACTACGTTCTGTCCACCGAGGAACTCGGCCAGGAAGAGCAGCCTGCAAAAGAGACTCCTGCTGAGCCTGTAACTCCTTCCGAGCCAACCACCGAGACCCCTTCCACCAGCAAACCAAACCCGGAAACCGGCGCTGAGGACTTTGTAGGTCTGGCTGTTTCCCTGGCAGTTGTTTCTGTAGCTGCTGCTGGCGCTCTGGCTCTCAAGAAGTAATTTAACTTAAGCGAAATTACTTCTATGGGCAGTTTCTTAACTCCCATCGGGTAGGGCCTGTGCTCTCCCGGGAAGAAAGAAAAATGCAATTCAGCGAAAGCTGGCAGAATGGCATCGGGCCCGCCCGGTGCCATTCTTTTATCAGGCAACGCGGGGACCCCTCCGCCGCACCTGTCCTAAAAATTTTTTCTTTGCCCCAAAAGGGCAGCCCCTCTCCCTTTTCGCTCCACCGAAAGGGAGACAACAAAAAAGCCTGCTTGACGCAGGCTTTTTTGTGTGGTATAATAAAGCCAAAAGGTGGCCACCCGCGGCAACGGGTCGGTCTCCCCGAAAAGTTTTGTTCTTGAGAAAGACCGCGCCGAGCTTTAGGTTGCGGTTATTTCTTTAGGTACATTAAAGTCCCAAAGACAACCGAGCACAACAAATTGAGAAGCATAAGTACTTCTGTCAATGTCATACTGGCCACCTCCTCTCGCGAGGATTGTGGGAATAACCGTTTGGCCACCTTTTGACATGGAACCATTATACCACCTTTGGCGAAAAATGTAAATGATAGTCGAACAAAAAAGCCTGCTTGACGCAGGCTTTTTTGTGTGGTATAATGACCACAATGGGCGGCTTCCTATTCGCACTAGGAAGCGGTCAACAAGAATTTATAGTTGCTTGAAATTGCCGCTTCCGCGCTATGTAGGGGGGCGGCTATTTCTTAGCTACGATTTTGTAGACCAAGTCAATGACCGCCACAATGAAAAGACCGAATGTCAGAAATTCATCCAGACTCATACGGCCACCCCCTTTCAGAGTTGACCGTCCGCCCATGGGGATTATTATACCATCTTTGGCGAAAAATGTAAATAGTGAGCGAAAATACCACAAGCCCCCACCCTTGACGGAAACGGGGGCTTGTGATATAATGACAACAAAGGCGGTTTCCTGCGGCAACAGGAAGCGGTCAACTTAAATGAATAAGTATTTTGAAAATTGGCCGCTTCCTTATTTTACGCTAGGGGACGGCTATTTTCTTTTGACTGTCGCGATGACAATCCCAAGATTGATAGCCCCGAGAACAACGAGCAGTAAATTACACGCATCGCTGAACGTCATGCGGCCACCCCCTTTCGAGGTTGACCGCCCCGCCAAGGGATGCTTACAGTTTATACAAAAGCAGGGATTTGTGTTGCATCCCACGAGAATCGGCGGAGCCGATTCTCACCGGGCCAGATATCGAAAAAAGTAAATATTGGTCGAACAGCAGCGCGCCCAGCTTGATGGGCGCTTTTTTTATGCGCAGATACTTGACCGATAGAAGAGGAACGGGTAAAATAAATGTAATAGATGTTGCAAAGGGAGGAAGAAAAATGGCAGAGCAACTTCGTTGGTTGGCGCTGGGCTACAGCGTACCGGTCAATCCGTCCAAGAATCGCGTCTATGTCTGGAGGAAGCTCAAAGAGTACGGCGCGGAATATTTCAAACAGGGTGTGGCGGTCCTGCCCTACAACCGCCAGAGCTATACCCGCTTCAAGTATCTTTCCGCGAAGATTTTGGAGATGGGGGGCGAGGCTTCGATTGTAGAGATGAAGTTTATGGACCCACGCGACGAAAAGGATATGGTGGCGCGTTTCCGTGCGCAGGCGCTGGAGGAGCTTTCCCAGCTCAAGGACGACTGCGCCGAGGTATTGTGCCAGCTGGCTGCCGGCGGCTTTACCGAGGATCAAAGCGAGCAGGTCAAGCGGATGATCCGGCGCTACTCCAAGGCCCGCAGCCGCAATCACTTTGGCCTGAGCGCGGCGCAGGATGTGGAAAAGGGACTGTACTCGATTATCTCGGTGGCGCGGCAGGCCTCCATCGAGCTGTCATCCCAGCTGGCAAAAGCGATGGACAAAGCGGTAAAATAAGGAGAATTGCCTATGTACGAAAACAAACAGCAGCAGCAGACCGCGGTGCTGGCGGCGGTGGACACCGGAGAATACGATGTACAGCGCTCGGTCGATGAGCTGGAGGAGCTGGCAAAATCTGCAGGGGCCGAGGTGTTGGGCCGGATGATCCAGCGCAAGGACCGCCCCGACCCAGCCACCCTGATGGGTGCTGGGCGCCTGGAGGAGCTGGCGGATTTTGTGCGCAGCAGCGAGGCGGAACTGGTCATCTTCGATCACGAGCTGGCGCCGGCCCAGCAAAAGAACATTGAAAAGGTGGTGGATGTTCCGGTCATCGACCGCACCACCTTGATTTTGGACATCTTTGCCCAGCGCGCCAAAACCAGCGCCGGACGCCTGCAGGTGGAGCTGGCACAGCTCAAATACCGGCTGCCGCGCCTGAGCGGACTCGGCACCAGCCTGTCTCGACTGGGCGGCGGTATCGGAACCCGCGGCCCTGGCGAGAGCAAGCTGGAAAGCGACCGCCGGCATATCCGCAGACGCATCCATGCGTTGGAGCAGGAGCTGGAGGCTTTGGAAAAGCACCGCGACCTGCTGCGCCAGCGCCGGAAAAAGGACGACGTCATCACGGTGGCGATTGTCGGATACACCAACGTCGGCAAATCGACCCTGCTCAATACTTTAACCGATGCCGGTGTGCTGGCAAAGGATATGCTCTTTGCTACGCTCGACCCGACCTCCCGGGCGCTGAGCCTGCCGGATGGCCGCAAGGTGATGCTGATCGACACGGTTGGACTGGTCAGCCGCCTGCCGCACCAGCTGGTACAGGCTTTCCATTCGACGCTGGAGGAGGCGGTGGACGCAGATTTGATCCTCAACGTCTGCGATGTCTCATCGCCGGAATTTGACGAACAACTGCGCATCACCACCGAACTGCTCAAGGAGCTGGGTGCGGAAAACGTGCCGGTCCTGACAGTGCTCAACAAGTGCGACAAGCTGCCGGAGCTGCCGCTGACGCTGGACAAAAAGACGGCAGCCATCTCCGCCAAGACCGGAATGGGATTGGAGAAGCTTCTGGAGAAGATCGCGCTCAACCTGCCTGAGACCCACCGTCACCTGCATCTGTTGATTCCATATGATAAGAGTGGGTTGATCGGGGAGATCCGGCAGAGCGGCAAAGTCTACGCGGAGGAGTACCGCGAGGACGGAACCTATGTGGATGCCAACGTCGATTTAAAGCTGTGCCATCGGGTGCAGGAATATCTCCTTTTCAACGAAGAATAACGGAGGGGAGGAAGACGCATGGATTTTGCAGGCCGCAGGAAAACTCGATTGCAACAAAAAAGACTCCAAAAGTTGGAGAAAAAGGAAGCGAAGCTGCTGGAGCCCAAAGACCCCTCTTTTCTTTCGCGCAAGGCCGAAGAGCTGGTGAGCCCGCTGAAGGAAAAGGTGGAGGAGAAGATTCCACAGAAGGCAGTCGACAAATCGGTTGAAATGCTGCAGGCTGCCTTTGAAAAGAGCTTTGATTTGGTGCTGGAAAAGGGCAGCGATCTGATTGGCAAGACCTGCAGCGAACAAAAATTGTTGGAACAGTACGAGGCGTTTGCGAACAAACCGCTCTCCAATTGGGAGCTTTCCAAGCTGGGCGCCAAGGCCGCCGCGCGGGCATCGGCCAACATGGTTTTTTCCACGGTACAGGGCGGGCTGATGGGTGTCTTTGGCATCGGTCTGCCCGATGTGCCAATCTTCCTGGCGGCGGTATTCAAGACGCTGTTTGAAATCTCGCTGCGGTTTGGATATCCATACAACACAAGGCAGGAGCAGCTCTATCAGATGCTGGTGATCTGTGCGGCGGTGGGGGAACCCGCTGACCGCCGGCGCGCGGCGTCGGATCTGAACCTGCTGGCGCGCGAGCTCCAGATTGGAGCTGGCGTCTCCTTTTCCTGGGAAGAGACCAAGCGGCGTGCGGCCAAAGCTCTGTGCAGCGCGGCGCTGACCGGCAAGGTGGTGCAGGGTGTGCCGATTGTCGGGGTGTACGGAGGCTTTCGCAACGGCGTTTTGCTGCGCCGGATCGGTTCGATGGCCGCCGTCAAGTATCAGCAGCGCCTTCTTTCCTTTTAAAAGGCGGCATGATGCCGCGCCCGATTCACGTATCGGTTTGTGGTGATGGCTGACCTTCTACCTCGCGGGACCGAGTTGGGCTGGAACCCGATTTGTCAAAAATACCATTTTTGACGGGCCATCGATTGTGTCCTCCCAGATGCGAACGGACCATTCGATGCGGGGCGAACCAAAAACGACAACAAAAAATCATTTTCATAGGGAGCAGGCGAAAGCCTGCTCCCCTCTTTTTGCGCCTTTTTTGAGCAAGATGCTGTGGTAATGCAGAATATATTTGTAAACAATATATATTGTAATAAAGAATAATAAGTGCTATGATATATACAACGAAGCAAGATAGGAAGGGAGGAAAGAAAATGAACACACAGTTTAAGAAAGGCGCGCTGGAACTGTGCGTGCTGTCCCAGCTTCGAAATGCAGACAAATATGGCTACGAGTTGACCGAGACCATTTCCCAGGAAATGGAGCTTGCGACCGGAACGCTGTACCTGATTCTCAAGCGGCTCAAGGACGAGGAGTATGTCGAGACCTACTCGGTGGAATCGGAAGGGCGGCCGGCCCGAAAGTATTATCACCTCACCCAGAGGGGCCTGGAATATCAGCAGGCGCTGTGTGGGGAATGGAAAGAATTTACGGCGGCGGTGGACCGCTTGATCGGTTAAGGAGGAATGAAAAATGACAAAGCTAGAATATATGCAGTATGTAAGGGAGAAACTGCAGGGATACGACCGCGAGTTTGTGGAGGAAATCCTGGAAAATTATGAGGAGCACTTTGAGGCGGGCTTAAAGAACGGCCGCAGCGAGGAAGAAATCTGCGAGGAACTCGGCAACATCGAAAACCTGCTGGGCGACATCCAGGATGTAATGGGTGACAAGGATTTAAAAACCCACGAAATCGACCAGTTTACTGCCATCGAACAGCCGCAGGAGAGCTACAGCGGCATCGAGGAGATCGAGCTGAGCCTGCTCTCGATGGACGTCCAGATCCTGCCTTCGCGGGATGGCCAGCTGCACGTTTACCTGGCGGAGGGCAAGGAGAAGGCGAAATATCTGGAGGAGAGCGTCTCCGGCAACCGGTATTTTGCGCGGGAGAAAAACCGCGGCCAGGGCAAGAAGTTCTTGGGGATTGCTTTCCTGATCGGCATGAACCGCGACGAAGATTTGAAGCTGATTGTCGAGGCGCCGCAGCAGATGAAGGCGGTAACCGTTAAGACGATGAGCGGCGACCTGCAGGTGCGGGGAATCACAGCCGAGGCGATGGTGCTGGAAACGATGAGCGGCGACGCTACCCTGCGGGAAGCAAGCGGGGAGAAACTGACCATCAAGACAGCCAGCGGCGACATCAGCCTGCTGAAGGCCGGCGGCAGCAATATGGTTGTCCAGAGCACCAGCGGCGATGTGGACTGGCACGGGGCTGGCAGCGAGAACACACAGATCACCACCACCAGCGGCGACGTCGACCTGATGGAAATCGACGCGCGGCAGCTGAAGATCAAGACGATCAGCGGCGAGACAGAGATCCGCACCTCCCAGTTCGATAACCTCAATATCAGCAGCACCAGCGGCGATGTGGAGGGCAGCTTCTTCGCGCAGAACAGCTATGTGCAGACGGTCAGCGGCGACATCGAGATCGCGCTGGACCGCAGAGGCAAACAGCTCTGCGCGCGGGCCAAGACTGTCTCGGGCGAGAGCAATGTCTACGGCAACAACCGGTGCGATGCGCCGGACGCCGAGCACTACCTGACCGCCTACTTCTCCACCGTCTCGGGAGACATCGAAATCCGCTAGGACAAAAAAGACAACACACACCACAACCACGACCACAGGTTGTTCTTGTATCGCTTATTGGAAAGCAGGAGGAAGAAAGGAACCCTTTCTTCCTCCTGCCTTTTGCGCTCTCATGGCAGCAAGAGAGGCGCTTTTGATCGAAGCCTGTCCATCCCCCTATATAATAAGGAAGGAAGTGTATAAAAAATCCGCTTCAAAATGCCTGCGAGAGCAAAATTTTGATTTCAGCAAATTGCATAATTCTGTCAGAAAAATAACAGGAATAATAGTCATAAATAACGGCAACAAAATATTACAAAAATAATTTCACTCCTTTTATGTTGTTCATATCGGCTGATTTTTAGAAGATAAAAAATCAAAATATCATACAAAATAACAAAACAAAAGCAGACGAGCAGCAAAGAAACAAAAGTTTCTTTTTGTCCCCGGACGCAGTACAATAAGGTGCAGAAAAACAAGTGGAGGGATGAAGATGGCAATCCCAAAGGTGGCGGCAATCCACGACCTTTCCGGATTGGGAAAATGTTCTTTGACGGCGGCGATTCCGATTCTATCGGTCTGCGGTGTGCAGGCGGTGCCGCTGGCGACGGCGGTGCTGAGCAACCAGACCGCCTTTGAAAGCTATACCGGGGTGGACCTGTCCGAGTACCTGCCGATGATTGCGGCGGAGTGGAAGAAGCGCAAGCTCTCCCTGGATGGAATCTTCACCGGCTACCTCAGCAACGAGCAGCAGGTCGAGTGGGTTGGCGGATTTATCGACAGCTTTGCCAAAGACGACACCCTGATTCTGGTCGACCCGGTGCTGGGGGATGAGGGCGTCTACTACCGCGGCTTTGGGGAGCAGATGCGCCTGGCCATGAGGCGGCTGTGCGGCAAGGCGGACGTCATCACCCCCAACCTGACCGAGGCGCTCCTGCTGCTGGGCGAGGATGCCTCCCGGGCAAAGCAGCCCTTTAGGCAGGAGGAGATCCGACAGTTTGCCCGCCGCCTCTCTGCGCTGGGGCCTAAGACGGTCATTGTCACCGGCATCGAGGAGGAGGAGAAAATCTGGAACATCGGCTTCGATGCGGGGACGCATCAGTTTTTTGCGGTGAGCACCCAGCGGCGCGGCGCGGGCTATTCGGGGACGGGGGATATTCTGTCCTCGGTGATCTGCGGCTGCATGGTGCGCGGCGAGAGCGCACAGGCCGCGCTGGAAAGGGCAGCGAAGCTGCTGGAAATCTCGATTGCGGAAGCGGTGGCGGACGGCACCGACCCCAACGAGGGAATTGCGTTTGAACACCATCTGCGGTTGCTGATGGATTAAAGGAGGAAATCACGATGAGAGACCAAGCCCATGAAAAGATGAAAAACCTGACCTTGAGTGCGATGTTCGCGGCGGTCATTATGCTGATGATTCTGTACCTGTTCCACATTCCGGTGGGCAGCAGCGGCGGCTATGTTCATTTTGGCGACGCCTTTATCTATCTGGCAGCCTGCTTTTTGCCGATGCCGTATGCCTGCGGCGCGGCGGCAATCGGCGCGGGACTGGCCGATGTGCTGTCTGGCTCGGCAATCTGGGCCATTCCGACCATGATGATCAAGCCCCTGACCGCCCTGTGGTTCACCAACAAACAGGAGAAGCTGTTTAACCGCCACAACCTGATCGGCGTGCTGATCGCCGGTGCGGTTTCGATTGTCGGCTATTACCTGGCCGAAGTCATTCTGGTGGGAAGCTGGACCGCTCCGCTGTTGACCATCTGGGGCAACGTGGTGCAGGCGGTGGGAAGCGGCATCCTGTTTGTGGTGATGTCCTTCGCCATCGACCGCGTCTCGCTCAAGAAAAAGCTGGAGAGCCGGTAACGCGCAGCCAAACAGAAAGAAGGAAACAAGATGGAGGATATTTTATACACCTATCATGGGCAGCTCTATGTTAACCTGACCAACCAGTGCCCCTGCGCCTGCACCTTCTGCATCCGCTCGCAGACCAGGGCAATCGGTTCGGCGCAGGACCTGTGGCTGGAGCACGACCCCAGCGTGGAGGAGGTCAAGGCGGAGCTGGACCGGTACGATCTGAGCCAATTTCAGGAGGTTGTTTTCTGCGGATACGGGGAGCCAATCTGCGCGCTGGACCGCCTGATTGCGGTGGCGGACTACATCCACAGCCAGGCGGACATTTCAATCCGGGTCAACACCAACGGCCTGGGGGACCTAATCCACGGCAAAAAGGTAGCGCCGCTGCTCAAGGGCCATGTGGATGTGGTTTCTATCAGCCTGAACGCGCCCAACGCCGAGGAGTACAACGCGGTGACAAGACCGAAATTTGGAATCAAATCCTTCGATGCGATGCTGCAGTTTGCAAAGGACTGCAAGCAGGAGGGGATCGACACCCGCCTGACGGTGGTGGATGTGATCGGCAAGGAGGCTGTGGAGCAGTCGCAGAAGCTGGCTGACAGCATTGGAATCCCGCTGCGGGTTCGCGTCTACGAGGAGTAAAACAGAAAAGAGAAACAATTCGATGCGAGCGCCGGAAGAAAAAACCGGCGCTCGCATTTTGTCGTTTTCATAACAGGATTAGAATAAATGTTGAAAAGAAGGGCGACAACTTCAATAAATAACAAAGATAAAAGAAAATAAAATTTATGTAAACTGCAAGATTTCGAGAAAATCTGGAAATTTAAGGCAATTTGTACATAATTTTTTAAAAATAAGCGGTCTTAAAAAGAAATGTGCACAATCTTTTACAGAAACTTTTTTCAAAAGGCAAAATTCCGACAGATTTTTTACGGGGGTGATTTTCTTGACACCCGCCGGCAGGATGAATATAATGACAACAATCCTGCTAAAATACAGGGTGTGAGGGGCGATGAAGGACCGGCAGGCCGGATTTTGGCACTGTTCCGGATGCCTCTCAAATCAGAACAAAGGAGAACGTTATGCAAAACTTCAGAACAAAAGCCCGCGCCTCATCGGGAATCTTTTCCGGGAAAAAGGTTGCGGCCTGTATGCTTTCTGTAGCGGTGGCAGCGGTCATCTTTTGGGGTATTACCCTTACAGGCAATACAGAACACAGCGACGAACAGATGACGGTGGCGCAGGCGCTGCGCGCGGCGGGCGATACGCTGTCGGCAAACGCCGATCCCACCAAATTTACAGGAGGAATCTCCAGCCGGGTCAAGATGATGGAGCTGGAGGAACAGGGGCAGGCGTCCAGCGACGATGAGGCCGAACAGGAGGCCGAGGACGTGCAGGCGCTGCTCAAGGAAGACGAGGAAATTGTGACCGGAAAGTTTTTGGGGGCGTCGCAGCGAGGCGGCAGCACCCTGGAAACCAAGACGGTTGTGGAGGAGGAGGTCATCGCCTATCCGGTGCAGCAGCGCGAGACCTCCCTGCTGGACCCGGGCGAACAGAAGCTGATCCAGAGCGGCGTCAACGGCAAAAAGACGGTGACCTATGAGCAGCGGATTGTCAACGGCGAGCTGCGCAGCCAGAAGGCTGTGGAGGAGACGGTCACCCAGCAGCCGGTGCCGGAGATTGTGCTGGTCGGCGTGGCCGGCAAGGCGGTCTCCCCGCTGGATTTTGACGTGGAGCTGGATGAGCAGGGCATCCCCACCCAGTACACCCAGCTGCTGACCAACCAGGTGGCCACCGGCTACAATGTCGGCAGCAGCGCGATGGGCGCTTCCGGTCAAGGGCTTTCGGCGGGTTACGTAGCGGTGCATCCGGGAGAAATTCCCTACGGCACCCGGATGTATATCACCAGCGCGGACAACAGCTTTGTGTATGGATTTGCCATCGCGGCGGATACCGGGCTGGGCCTGCTGGGGGATGTGATCGATGTTGACCTGTATTACGACACCTATCTGGAGAGCTGCCTGAACGGCAAGCGAAATGTCAACATCTATCTTTTAGACTAAGCAATCAAAAAATAAAATGAGGCGCAGGCGCTTTTCCTGAAACGGAAAGGCGCCTGCTTTTTTATGTGGCGGTAAACCAGAACAGGATAGAACAATGAAAGGGGCGGGAGCGTTTTGGAGGCGCTTCCGTCCTTTTTGGATGAAAAAGAAAGGGATAGAATAAGAAAAAAGCTCTTTTTTTCAGAAAATTTTTGAAAATCCCAAAAAAGTTGCACGTTTGCGTGCAACTTTTGGGCCAAAACGGGGTATAGGTGAAAGGCAGTGACAGGGCCTTATCCAAAACAGAAGGAGGAGATGGACTTTATTGAACTAGGAGAAGAACAGGCAAAGGTGTTTGCCTACTGGTACTTCCTGCTGCGGCAGCCCGAGCAGGCGGCCCAAAAGGCCGGCGTGCAGGACGGTGTTCTGCTGCTGGGGGACCGCAGGGTCCGCAGGGAGCTGAGAAGGCTGCGCCGGGAGTTTGCAAAGCAGGGCGCAGGGGAGCTGGCAAAGCTGGGACTGTACCGCATTCTCTTTGCCCAGGCGGAGCGCGACGGGGAAGGGAATCCGGTGTTTGACGGATTTTCGGCCGAGCGCTTTGGCACGGGCAAAGGGATGGAGTACAAGGCCTGGGACAAGCTGAAGGCCTGCGAGCTGCTGCTGCGCCTGGCCGAGCGGGAAAACCAGGGCGGGTCGGAGTTTGGAGAGGTGCTGCAGGCGCTGCAGGAAGGCGCGCGGCAGCTGGACGACTGGAAGGAAGCGGATGAGCCATGATCAAGGGGTTCAGCAAAAAGCAGCTGGAGCTGATGAGCTGGTGGTGCCCACAGAGCAGCCTGAGCGGATGCGACGGCATCATCTGCGACGGGGCGGTGCGCAGCGGCAAGACGCTGTGCATGGAGCTCTCCTTCTTTTCGTGGAGCATGGCGCGCTTTGACGGGGAAAACTTTGCCATCTGCGGCAAGACCATCGGCGCGGTGCGGCGCAACCTGCTGATTCCGGTGCGGCGCCAGCTGGAGCAGATGGGCTTTCTCTGCAAAGAAAAGCTCTCCCAAAACTATCTGGAATTGAGCTGTGAGGGCCGCACCAACCGGTACTACCTCTTTTCCGGGCGGGATGCGGGCAGCGCCGCGCTGATTCAGGGCATGACCCTGGCGGGCGTGCTGTTTGACGAAGTGGCGCTGCAGGACCGCGGCTTTGTGGAGCAGGCGGTGGCGCGGTGCTCGGTGGAGGGAAGTAAGTTCTGGTTTAATTGCAATCCCGAGTACCCGGGGCACTGGTTTTACACCGACTGGATTCAAAAGCGTCGGGAGAAAAACCTGGCCTACCTGCACTTTCGGATGGAGGACAACCCCTCGCTCTCCCAAGCGATGCGCAGGCGGTATGAATCGCTGTACAGCGGCGGATTTTACCGGCGGTTTGTGCTGGGGGAGTGGGCCGACCTGCAGGGTTTGGTCTACCCGATGTTCAGTCAGGAGCGGCATGTGGTGCAGAGCCCGCCGGCCTGCACGCGGTTTTGGGTCTCTTGCGACTACGGTACCCGCAACCCCTGTTCGATGGGGTTGTGGGGGGAGAGAGGCGGCAGGTGGTACCGTCTGCGGGAGTACTACTACGATTCCCGCCGGGAGGGCCGCTGCCGCACCGACGAGGAGCACTACCGGGCGCTGGAACAGCTCTGTGCGGACAGCAGGATTGAGGGGGTGATCGTCGACCCCAGCGCCGCCAGCTTCATCGAGTGCGTGCGCAGGCACGGAAAGTACCGGGTGTTCCCGGCCGACAACCGGGTGCTGGCGGGCATCCAGAAGGTCTCCGCGCTGCTGCAGGAGGGGAAACTGCTCTTTAGTCAGGATTGTGCGGACAGCATCCGGGAGTTTTCGCTCTATCGCTGGAGCGAGGAGGGCGGCGGGGAAAAGCCGGTCAAGGAAAATGACCACGCGATGGACGAGATCCGCTATTTTGCCATGCAGGTGTGCGGGGAAAAGCGCGGCGGATTTTTCGCCATCGCCCAGCAGAGAGGGACAGTAGGCGCCCAAAGCACAAACAAAGGAGGAAGATAAGGGATGCCGATATGGCAGAAAAAACGAAAACAGCAGACGCCCCCGCCGGCCTTCTGCGTGCAGAGCGTGCAGACCGGTCAGGCGCAGAATCCGTTTGCCGGGCAGCTGCATTCCGGCATGATCGACCAGAACGCCAACCGTCTGTTTGAGCAGATCCGGCAGGCGGTGCCGGTGGTGGACGCGGCAATCGGCAAGATCATCCGCCTGGTGGGCGGCTTTACGGTTGTCTGCGATGACAGCCGGGTGCAGCGGGAGCTGGACGAGTTCTGCGCCCGGGTGCAGGTAGGGCCGTCCGGGATCGGGTTGCCGCAGTTTTTGTACGGGTATCTGGACGATCTGCTGACCTACGGCAATGCGGCGGGCGAGATGGTGCCGCTGCAGAGCGGGGAAGGGCTTGGCGCACTGTACAACGTGCCGCTGGACGACCTTGCGGTGGAGCGCGGGGAAAGCCCGCTGCAGCTGTGCTTTTCCAGCTTTCCGGACGGGGTGACGCCCCAGCCGGTGCCGCACCCGGAGCGGATTCTGTTCAGCGCCCTGAACCCGGCGGCGGGGCAGATTCGCGGGCGGTCGCTGCTGAGCGGCCTGCCGTTTGTCTCGTCGATTTTGCTGAGCATCTTTCAGGCGACGGGGCAGAACTTTGAGCGGATGGGCAACCTGCGCTTTGCGGTGACCTATCAGCCGCAGGGCGGGGTGGACGGCAGCTATGCCCGGGAGATCGCGCAGGATATGGCGCGGCAGTGGGCCGACACGATGCGCGACGGAGGCCAGGTCAAGGACTTCATCGCGGTGGGCGACGTGAACATCCGGGTCATCGGCGCGGACAATCAGGTGCTGGACACCCAGGTGCCGGTGCGCCAGATGCTGGAACAGATTGTGGCAAAGCTGGGCCTGCCGCCGTTTATCCTGGGGCTGAGCTGGTCGACCACCGAGCGGATGAGCCAGCAGCAGGCGGAGATTCTGGCAAGCGAGCTGGAAAGCTACCGCGAGCTTTTAAACGCGGTGATTCTGCGCATCTGCCGGTATCACCTCAACCTCAAGGGCATGGGCGGCGCGCTTTCGGTCAAGTGGAAGCACGTCAGCATGAGCGACGAGGTGGAGCAGGCCAGGGCCGAGCTGCTGCACATGCAGGCAAAACAAATCGAGCAGGGCCTTGCACAGGAGGGCAAGGCTCAGGAGGAGGAAGATGAGGATGAACTATCAAAAAGCGGGGAGCCTGCTCTGTAAGGGGCTGGAGCTCACAGCGGAGGAGCTGGAAAAGATCAACCGCCTGACCAGGCGGGAATTTTCCGCCGAGGAGCTGTACTGCTTCCGGGTGGTGCTGTGCGACAACGAGGTCGACCGCGATCTGGAACAGTTTGACCCGGCCACCCTGGAGCAGCTGGCGGGATTGTTTGTGGGCAAGACCGGCATCCGCGACCACCAGCCGAGCAGTCAGAACCAGCAGGCCAGAATCTATGAGGCGGCGGTGGAGCAGTTTCCGGGGAAATACAACTCGCTGGGCGAGCCGTACTGCGCGCTGGTGGCCAGGGCTTACATGGTGCGAACCGAATCCAACCGCGACCTGATTCTGGAAATCGAGGCGGGCATCAAAAAGGAGGTCAGCGTGGGATGCAGCGTCCGGGAGAGCGTCTGCTCGATCTGCGGCGCCAACCGCACCCTGTGCGACTGCGGCCACCAGAAAGGTGAGACCTATGACGGCCGATTGTGCTACACCATCCTGCGGGATGCACAGGACGCCTATGAGTGGTCCTTTGTGGCGGTGCCGGCCCAGCGGCAGGCGGGCGTCATCAAGGGCATGCAGCTGGAACAGCAGCAGGGAACGGTGCAGAAGCTGTGGCAGGCCGCCGAAAGCGGCCAGGGCGTGTGGCTGGATAAGGAGCAGGTCTGCCAGCTCAAGCGGATGGTGCGCAATCTCCTGGAGGACTGCGAGGAGGCGCGCAGCGGCGTCCGCAGGCAGATCACAAGCCTTTGCGCAAGCAAGGGAATGTGGGACGAGCAGGTAAACGGCGCCCTGAATGAGGTGCTGGATCTGCTTTCGATTAAACAGATGAAGGCGCTGGGGCAGCTGCTGGACACCGAACAAAAGGGGATAGAGCAGCTGCAGACAGCGCGCAAAAAGGCGCAGGGCGCTGCGGACGGACAATTTATCATTTAACAGCTTTAGAAAGGATGGATGGAATGAAGGACATTTGTTTGCAGGGGTATAACAGCAGGTACATCACCATGCAGGCCGACGGCAAGATGGAGCCGGGGGACCTGGTGGTAATGAGCGGCAACAACACCGTCAAAAAGGCGGCAGCGGGCAAGTTTGTGGGAGTTGCCCATGCGGTCAGAGGGGACTATGTGCTGGTGCAGACCGGCGGCTTTGCGGTGCTGCCCTATTCCGGCACAGCGCCAACCGTCGGCTTTGCCACCCTGGCGGCGGACAGCAACGCAGACGCCACCGCCAGCGCTTCCGGCAGGGAGGTGCTGGTGACCGAGGTGGACACCACCGCCAAGACGGTCGGTGTGCTGTTTTAACAGGGACGTATTGGACGAAAGGAGCAGTTGACAATGAAGTATAACTATCAGAACATTTCCATTTCCAAGGATTTTTACAAGAGCGCGGAGGGCTTCAGCAAGACGCTGGAGCGCCTGGACCCTTCGGAACAGTACCGCGGCACCGAGCTTGCCGGGTACGACGCCTTCCAGCGCCAGCTCAAGCGATTTGACATCAAGGTGGCGGGCGCGGACAGCGACCGGCTGCAGAAATTCTTCGCGACCAGCGACAGCGCCGCGCTGTTCCCGGAATATGTGTCCCGAGCGGTCAAGCAGGGTGTGGATGACAACCATATTTTAGAGGAGATCTGCGCGGCGCACACCCAGGTGGAGGGGATGGACTACCGCGCTGTGGCCTCCGACCCGGACTGGGAGACCCAGTCGCCGTCGGTGATTGAGGAGGGCGGCTTCATCCCTGAGACCACCATCCACCTCAAGAGCAGCCTGATCCGCCTGCGCAAGCGCGGACGCATGATGGTGGCCTCCTATGAGGCGATCAAGTTCCAGCGGCTGGATCTGTTCACCGTGGCGCTCAAGCAGATCGGCGCATGCATCGGCAAGGCGCAGCTGCAGGACGCGGTGGATGTGCTGATTAACGGCGACGGCAACAACAACCCCGCCGGCAAGGTGGACCTGGCTACCAAGGACACCCTGACCTACGCCGACCTGCTCAACCTGTGGAACAGCTTTGGTGAGTATCAGATGAACGTGATGCTGGCCTCGCCGGACATGATGCTCAAGCTCCTGCAGGTCAAGGAGCTGCAGGATCCGCAGACCGGACTGAACTTCCAGGCGACCGGCTCGCTCTCCACCCCGCTGGGCGCCAAGCTGTTTGTCTCTTCGGCGGTGCCGGCAGGGACCATCATCGGCCTGGACAAGCGTTACGCGCTGGAGATGGTGAGCGCGGGCGGCGTCAATGTCGAGTACGACAAGCTGATCGACTGCCAGCTGGAACGAGCGGCAGTGACCTCCATCGCGGGCTTTTCCAAAATCTTTGCCGACGCGGTCAAGGTACTGAGCAACCCGGAGGAGACCGAGGATCAGGGGGAATAGAGAATGGACGAAGAACTGCTTATGCAGAACTTCTGCCTCATCAGCGGCATCGCCGCTGATGAGGCAGCCCAGTGGAAGCCGCTGGTGCTCTCCTGCTGGGAGGAGCTCAAAGGCAAGCTGCGTCAGAGCGTGGAGGTGGAAAAGCACCAGCAGCGGCTGGCACTGGCCTGTGCGGCGCTGGCAAACCACCGCTTCCAGACCATCCAGGGCACGGTCTGCGCCGGGGTGAAGGTGGGGGACATCTCCTTCACCCAGAGCGACGGCGCGCAGGCCCGCAGGGAACTGCTGGAGATGGTGGGCGACCTCATCGACTCGCAGGGCATCTGCCTGAAGGGGGTAGCGGTATGTACTGCAGACAAGTAGTGCGCCGCCTGCTGCGCCAGTGCGGCCGCAAGGTGACGGCGCAGCTGCCGGAAGGGGAAATTTCTCTCACCGCTTACCTCAACCCGCTGCGCGAGCGCGACGACCGGCTGGGTTTTGGCGAATCGGGCATGGTGCAGCAGGGCCGATGGCTGCTGCTGGCCCCCTGGGAGGAGGGGGAGGCGCTGTCTGCCGGGACGGTTGTGACAGCGGACGGTGAGGACTTTTTGCTGGAGCGGGTGGAGAAGGTTTACTTTCAGGGCGAGCCGGCCTATGTGTGGGGCCTGGCGGTGCGAGAGCAGGAGGTGGAAGCGGATGGATGATTTTTCGCAGATGCTGGAGCTGGTGGCGCAGCAGCTGAAGGTCAGCGACAGTACGCTGCGGGTGGAGCGGGCCTATCCGGCCAAGCTGCGCGGCAATCCCCAGTGCGAAAAGCTGGCGGTCATCGGCATCCAGAAAGTGAAGCTGGAGCCGGTGGGGCTGCAGAACTTTTACGGCGGGCAGACGCTGCCGCTGGGCCGGCAGGCGACGGTGTGGGTCAAGGTCTCGTTTTGCTGCAAAAGCGGCGAGGACTGCTGGAAGCTGTGGGAGAGCTGCGCGCAGGGGATGCTGTTTTCCCAGCAGCTCAAGCTCAGCCAGATCGAGTGCGGCGAAGCGGCGTGGAACAAGGACTGGGGCGGCGTGGTGCTGCCGGTGCTGCTGTGCTTAAGCTTTGTGGTCAGCGGCAGCGACGAACAGCAGCCGGGCACCCGTTTGGAGGAAATCAAGGTAATCAGGAAAGGAGCGGCTCAATGACAAAGACCTATCGACCGGGGGTTTATTCCCAGTACGACATCATCAGCCAGCGCAGAAGCCTGCAGGACCGGTACGCCTTTTACTGCGGCGCGGCCAAGGTTCGGGAGGGCAAAAGCATCCCGGCGGGCGGAGTAGTGCAGATCCACTCCCGCCAGGAGCTGGAGGAGTATTTTGACGCGCAGGGCGGCGCGCTGTTCTGTGCGGTGTGCGGCATCCTGCTGGACAGCGGGGTCAGCGGCGTCTATGCGGTGCCATTGACCATCGACGGCACCGCGGCGGCGGAAAACCTGTACGAACCGGCCATCCAAAAGCTGTGTGAGGTCAAGCGCAGCGGGGTGATTTTGTGCGACAGCCAGGCGCAGACGGTGCTGCAGAAGCTGGTAGAACAGGTGCAGCTGGCCTCCCAGAACGAGCGGGAGCGGCTGGCAGTGGGCGGCGTTGCCAAGGCGCAGGCGCAGCAGATTGCCAAGGCGCTCAACTGCGAGCGGCTGGTGCTGTGCTGCCAGGCGGGCGGCGACGGCGAGACAGAGAGCTCGGTTATTTTAACGGCGGCGGCGCTGGCGGCCATGCTTGTGGGCAGCGAACCGATGGACAACCTGCACGGAAAGGTGCTGGAGAGCCTGACAGAGGTCGACGCGCTGGAGGAGCAGGAGGTGGAGTCGCTGTTGGGCAGCGGCGTGACGGTGCTGGAAAGTCTGGACGGGGCGGTCAGCTGCATCCGCTGTGTGACCAGCCGCACGCTGACCGGCGGCGAGGAGGACAGGACCTTTGCCTCGGTGAACACGGTGATGATGATCGACGACATCATCCGTTCGGTGCGGGAGCGGCTTTCCGATCTGCTCAGGGGCAGCACCATCCTCTTTTCGCAGGACAGCGTTGCCTCCCAGGCGGCGGTGGTGCTGGACCAGAAGCAGCAGGAGGGGATGGTCACCTCCTTCGAGCCGCCGGTGGTCTATGTACAGCCGGACGACCCGTCGGTGTGCGTGGTGGAGCTGGAGTTTTATTTGGCTTCGGTCTTCAGCCAGATCTATCTGACCGCGCACATCTCGATTTAAAAAAGAGGAGGGAAAAAGAATGGCGTTACTATCCATCCCAACCAGCGCGGACATCTCCATCGAGGTCAACGGCCAGAAGGTGGCCGCCGCGCAGAGCTACCGGGTGCAGTCGGCGCGGGAAAGCCGGTACATCGAGGCGTTTGGCAGCCGTGAACCGGTGGGCACTGTAGGCGGCAGGGTGCAGCACAAAATCGAGCTGACGCGCGTCTGCCTTTGCCAGACCGAAGGGATCGATTTTTACAATCTGAGCGGGTTTAATCTGGTGATCGTTCAGCCGGACTGCAAGATCATCTACTCCGGCTGCGAGTGGGCGGATATCACCCAGTCGGCGGCGGTGGGCGAGACCATTTTGGAAAAGGTGAGCGTGGTCGCCAGCAGGCGAATCAAGATTTAAAGGAGGAGGAAAGCGGTGAAACGAAAGATGAAAAAACTGACAGCAGTGGGTGAACTGCGCCTGCACACCATGGCGCGCGAGGGCTGGCGCTACCTGCAGTCGGTGTGCGGGGAGAGCGACGACCAGGAGTGGGAGCGGCAGCTGTGGGCGGTGGCCAACAACGCGGCGCTGGTGGCGCTGTCGACCAGCTATCTGGGCAGCCCGATCTTTACCAGCGCGCGGCAGGTGCTGGACGAGCTGGACCTGACACAGATTGTGCGGCTGGTGCAGGAGTATCAGCGCCGCTTTGAGGAGGTGGCCAGATGACACTGGGAGAAAAGCTGTGGATCAATAAGAGCGTGTTCGAGCAGAGCCTTTACTACGAGGAGATGCCGGGCGGCAGGGAACCGGTTCCAGCGCGGCAGGCTGCGGAACCCGCTGTCCAGCAGGAGCGCCAAAGCGCGCCGGCGCAGGCGGACGAGCCTGCACGAACCGACAGCAGCCCTTCCCGCCGTCAGGACCAGCGGCAGGCGGTGGTGACCCGGGAGATTGTGCGGGAGCAGCAGGTGGTAACGGTGCAGCCGCAGCCGCAGCAGAAGGGCGGCTGCGTGCGAGAGCTTTCGGACGAGCTGGAACGCCTTTCGCAGCGGTACGGCAGCTCGATGGAGGACTGGCTGTATGACCAATCTGCGCTTTAAGGAATACACCTTCCGCCATAACCCGCGTTCCCTTACGGTGCGCAGCCGGCGGCTGACGGCGCAGGTCAGCTGCTTTGGCCTGGGCCAGGCCCTGCAGGAGCTGGGGCCGGGTCTGACCGAGGTGGAGGGCGCAGGTGAACTGTTTGGAAGCGATGCGATGGAGCAGTTTCTGGAGCTGCAGCAGCTGCAGGGACAGGGCGGCAGCGGCATTTTAAGCGGCGCGGGGTTGGAGCCGATGCGGGCGGTGTTTGACAGCCTGGAGATGACCGGCACCGGCGGCGATGGGGCCATCGGCTACCGCGTCCACTTTATCGAGGACAGGGGGTAAGGCAGAATGGAGCTGCACTTTTTTCTGGAGCAGCTGGACGGAAGGCGGCGGGAGCTTGTCCATCCGGTATCCTTCTCGCTGGTTCGCTCGGCGGACACCCCGGCGGACAGCCTGAAGGCGGAGTTCATGGTCCCCGACGCGCAGGATTGGGAGCAGGAAATTGCCCGCATCGAGCTGCAGGCGGACGGAAGGCGGCTGTTCCGCGGCATCTGCGACCGGCAGATTGTGGGGCTTGACAGCGCGGGCTGCCGCCTGACGGTCTGGGCGCGGTCGGATGCGGCGGTGCTGCTGGACAACGAGGCGATTCCGCAGGAATACAGCTGCGTGACGCTGGACGAGATGTTTGCAAAGCACCTGGCCCCCTACGGCTTTCAGAGTGATTTGGAGGGGGAAGGCAGCCTGCTGGGCTATCAGGTCGGCAAAGGGGTGAGCGAGTGGGAGGCTTTCTCCACCTTCTGCCAGCGGGCGCTGGGCAGGAGTCCGCACGTCCACCTCTCCCGCGTCTCCTTTCAGCTGCCGGGCAGGGGACAGAGAATCCTCCCGGAAGGGCAGGCGGTCAGCGCGGTGAGCAGGACGGTGCGGCGCAGCGAGGTCATCTCGCAGGTGCTGCTGCGCGACGAGCTAGGGCGGTACAGCACCGCGCTGGAAAACGAGGCGGCGCGCGGGCTGCAGATTCTGCGGCGGCGCTGCATGATTCCAGGCGCCCAGTGGGCCAACGCCGCGCAGGACGCGCGGCTGAAGATGCAGCAGTCGATGCGGGAGCGGATTCAGTGGGAGATCGAGCTGCCGCGGCTGGTGGACTGGGAGCTGGGCGATCAGGTGAGCGGGGAGCTGGCAGGCCTTGCTTTCCGGGGAAATATCGTCTATCAGGAGCTGCGCTTTTCCGGACAGGGAGAGAGCAGTCTGCTGATTTTGGAGTAGGAGGGAAGATAAAATGTGGTTGATTCGAAAGACAGCCGGAGGGCAGCAGGACCGCTCCGGAGCCTTTACCAGGCTGACCAGCGCCACAAGCGGAGAGGAGTACATCGTCGGGGCGTATGAGTCCCGGCAACTGCCGGTTTGTGCGCCCTATGGCGTCTATGCAAGGCCGGTACAGGGGCAGGAGGCGGTGGTGCTCTCGGCGCAGGGCGGGGCGCAGCTGTGTCTGGGAAGCGTCACAGAGGGCTGGCCGGAGGGGCTGCAGCCCGGGGAAATTCTGCTGCGCTCGGCAGGGGGCGCGAGTATCAAGCTGTGCAGCGACGGCAAAATCCTGCTCAACGGCAAGGAGTGGAAGGAGGCGTAGCGGAGTTGGACATTTTGCTGCATCATGGCGACCATGAGCGCAACGCGCAGGGCTTTTTGCAGCGGGCCGACGGTGCGAGGGAGAGCATCCAGCAGGCGATGATCCGCCTGTCGGTGCCGCAGGGCAGCTTTACGCTGGACAAGAATCTGGGCAGCAGGCTGCACACCCTGCCGAACGCGCCGAAGGAGCGGCAGGAGGAGCTGGCGCTGGAATACGCGCAGGAGGCCCTGCTGGATCTGCCCGCGGTGCGGGTGGTGTCGGCCAAACGGCAGGGCGGCGAAGAGCTGGAGCTTACCTTCGAGCTTGCGTACAGCGGCGAGGAAGGCGAGCAGCGCTTTGTGACGCTGTGGGCGCTTAATTTTTAAAGGGAGGAGTGAGAGAATGGCGGAAGGATATGAAAGCTTTTTGGAGCAGATGAAGCAGGGCTACCAGCAACGCACCGGTATCCCGGTGGACAGCGCCTCGGATGTGGGCATCCGCTTTGCGGTGCTGGCCGAGCAGCTGGCGCTGCTGCAGCAGGAGCTGGAAACGGCGCAGCAGCAGGCCTTTGCGCAGACGGCGACCGGTCAGGCGCTGGAGATGCACGCCGCCCAGCGGGGGCTCAGCCGCAAGCAGGCGGTCTATGCCAGCGGGACGGCGGTCTTTTCCCGCGAGGAGGCGGCGCAGGCGGACATCACCATCCCGCAGGGCTGCTTTTTGACCGAGCCGACCGGCAGCATCCGCTATGCGACCGAGCAGGAGGCGGTGCTCAAGGCCGGGCAGACCCAGGTGGAGGCGCCCATCCGCTGCCAGACAGCGGGCAGCGGCGGCAACGTGGCCGCGGGCAGGCTCAGCGTCATGGTGACGCCGGTGCAGGGGATTGCAGCGGTGAGCAACCCGCAGCCGATCCTCTCCGGCGAGGACGCGGAGAGCGACCAGTCGCTGCGCCAGCGGCTGCTGGACAGCTACAGACAGGTGACCAACGGCACCAATGCGGCCTTTTACTACAATCGGGCGATGAGCTATCCGGGGGTTTCCTCGGTCAAGGTTCTGCCGCGGGTCGACGGGGTGAACACCGTCGGGCTGGTGCTGCACGGGCCGGGCGTCAATGATGACCTGCTCGAGCAGGTGGAGACAGAGTTGGGGCAGATAAAGGAAATCAACGTCGACCTGACGGTGGAGCAGGCGCAGCAGAGTGCGGTGAGCATCTCCTTTGCGATTGCGGTGGAGGACGGATACAGTTTTGCGGATGTGAGCCCCAACTGCAAGCAGGCGGTGCAGCAGTGGATGGGCCAGCAGAAGATCGGCCAGCCGCTGTATCTGGCGCAGCTGACCAGGATGATTCTGGAATGTGAAGGGGTGGCCAACTGCCATGTTTCGCAGCCCGCTCAGGACCAGTATCCGCTGGAAAAGCAGGTGCTGACCTGCTCGAGCTGCACCGTCAGCGAGATGCAGCAGAAAGGGGAGAACTAAGATGCCGGATTCGGACTGCAGAAAGCGGATGTACGGCAGGATGCGCTCGCTGCGGCTGTATCAGCTGGGCGAGGGGTCGCTGGTGCGCGCCGAGCTGGAGAGCTATCTGGATGTGCTGGAGCCGATGCTGGCGGCAATCCGCGCGGTACAGCAGGACGCCCTGCTGCAAAGCTGCAGCGAGCAGCGGCTGATGGCCTTTGAGCGGATGTTGGCAATCCCCATTAACGGGAATATCCCGCTGGAGGAGCGGCGGCAGATTGCCGTCAGCAAGATGAGCATCGGACCAAGCGACTTTCACCGGGAGGGGCTGGAAAAGGCGCTCAACGCCATCGGGGTGAGCGCCACCGTGCAGGAGACGCCGGGCGGCGGGACGATCACCGTGACCGCCAGAAGTCTGGCGGACAGCCAGATGACGCTGGAGCAGGTAAAGGAAGCCTTTGAGGCGCTGATTCCCGCGCACCTGCAGGCAGAGTTTGTCACCGGCGGCATCACCTTTGCGGAGTTTGACAGCCTGAACAAGACCTTCACCCAGCTGGACGGGATGGACAGGACCTGGTCCCAGCTGGAGATGATGCCGAAAGAAGAATGGGAAGAGGAGGAATGAGATGTCCAGTACCTACAAAACGACCAATCTGGGGCTGAACCAGTTTGTCGGCAGCGACCGGCCCAAGATGGAGGATTTTAATTTTGACAATCAGCAGATCGACCAGAAGTTTCAGGAGCACGTGCTGTCCAATCTGCACCTGACCGAACAGCAGCGGGAGCAGCTGGGCAAGGCAAGCTACCAGATCGGCAGCTACAGCGGAGACGGGCAGGCCAGCAGGACCATCGCCGTGGAGGGGAAGATCGGGTTCGGACTGATTTTTATGGTGGGGGAGGTGTTTAACCAGACCGTCACCAGCTCGGGCGACACCTATGTCTATGCGGCCATCATCACGCCGCAGGGCTGCAGCAAGGGCGTCAGCATCGCTGAGGGCGGCTTCACCGTCCAGCAGAGCGCCACCAGCCCGATGGACGGCAAGCGCAGCATGCTCAACCAGAGCGGTAAGAGCTACCTTTACATCCTCTTCCCGCCGGCGGCTTAGGCTTTTGTGCAACAAAAAAAGGAGGATGCATCTTGCATCCTCCTTTTATCGCTAGGATTTTATTGGATATTTGATAAGGTTAGGCCCAGCTCCACTTCGTCGTCATCGCTTCTGCCGGTTTCGGCAAATCCGATTTGACGATACAGCCTGCAGGCCACCTCGTTTTGTGGATTGCAGGTCAGCAGAACGGTGCCGGAGCTTCCAAAAGGCTTTGTAGCAATGTAGTTGAGAACCTCCTGCAAGGCGGCCTTGCCATACCCCTTTCCCTGAAAGGCACTGTCAATCATCATGTGCCAGATGTTGTAGGTCTCTTCGTCGTAGTCGTAGATGACCATGACATAGCCGACCATTTTATCCCCGGCATAGATGCCAAATGGCGTGCACTGGCTGTAGTAGACATAGGCCTGTGCGAGGCTGCGGATCGGGTGGGAGACATACGTCTCCTGCCCCGGCGCGAGCTTTAGGTGAAAGCAATCCAGAAAATTGGACTCGTCGATTTTTCTTAAGGAAATGTTGTTCATCATGATCCTCCATCCTATTGGGAGGGTTAGCGCAGAGCATCCCTCCGGCTTGTGTTGTTTCGAACAGTTTTCATTGTCATAATGAACATCCCCTTTCAAAGTAATCCACCCGATTTTATAGATACCATATCCTGAGGTGTTTGTCAAGAAAAATCTGGCGCAGGGGCTAAACGGGCCTTATTCCTGCTGCATCTTGGCGTAGACCAGCAGCGCCGCGCACTGGTCGAAGGCACTGTCCTTATTTCTGGTGGTGAAGCTGCCGTTGGAGGCGCTTGCGGTGTCAAAGGTGCGGCAGGTTTCCATCAGCATGACCGACTGGGTGAAGAGGTCCTCCTCGCCGACCTCCAGCGCGATCAGGGCAGTCAGGGCGTAGAGGGTGGGGGTCTCATAGTTGTAGGTTGCGACCACCTCGCCGTCGGTGGTGTAGCGGGCGCGCAGGCCGTTGCCCTCCACCTGATCGTACAGCCAGTTGATGGTCTGCTTTCTCACCTTGCCGACCTGGGCCAGGTGGTAGACGGTGGTCAGCGCGTCGGCGGTGTCGATGACCTGATGGCTATAGGTGCCATTGTCGGTGCTGTATTCGCTGTAATAGAGCGGGAACTGCGCGCCGATGAAGCCCTTCTGGATGGCCGACAGCGCCTCATCGTACGGCGCGCCGCGGCCCAGCAGCATCATCGATTCCAGATCCAGGTCGCTCAGGGCAACCTGGCCGTTGAGCTGACCGCCGGCAAAGTAGGTGTTGACGATGGTTTCCCCGAGGGTCGCCGCGTCCCCCTCATAGCCGCGCCAGGAGGAGAGCGCGCCCAGCAGGGCAAGGTCGTCGCCGAGGTCACCGGTGGAGCCGTTGGCAAGGACCCACTGACGCTGGGTGTCCAGCAGGGACTTGTTGAGCGAATCAACCGCGTACTGCGCGAGCAGTCCCTGTGCGGCGGAGCTTGTGGTGGTGGAGCCGGCAGCGCGCTTGACCGATCCGCTTTCATTGAGCAGGTTTGCCTGCACATAGGAGAGGGTTGCGCTGTCCGCGCCGTTGATGGCGTAATCCAGCATGGCGCGCAGCTGGCCGGGGGTGGTGATGACGTTGGGATTGATCAGCTCCACCTCGCCTTCGGGGTTCAGCAGGATGGTGGTCGGGATCGAATTGATGCCCAGCGCGTTGCGGAAGGCAAGCTCCTCGTCGTACAGCGACGGCAGGGTGATGCCCTGCTCCTTCAGATAAGCAGAAGCGGTGGCGATGGTGTCGTCCACACCGTCGGTGCGGTTGACCAGGTACCACTGCACATTTTCATATTCATCCAAAACCGGAAGCAGCTCGGGCAGGTGGGAGAGCTCCTCCTCGCAGTCCGGGCACCAGCTGGCCCAATAGGTGATGAGGGTGTACTGATTTTCGCCGATCTCAATCTGGGCGGGGTTGCCGTTCTGGTCGGAGAGCTGGTTGTACGGCAGCTCCTCGCCGATGAGGGTCTTGGTGGGATAATAATAGCTCTGGATGTACTTGATCGAAGCGGCGGACGCAGTGACCGAAAAGATCACCGGCAGCACCATCGCGAGAGCACAGACGGCACAAAGTACCCGGCAGAGGGTTTTCTTCATTTTCATGGCGGTTCCTCCTTGTTTTTTTATCTTGCTTTTTTAATATACCTGTTTCCCCGGCGGGTGTCAAGCGGCGGTTACCGGTCGATTTTCATAACGCGATAGGCTCCGCAGCCTTCGATTGCCTGCCGGATGGTTTCTTCCGGAAGGTCGTGCTCGAGGTAGATTCGGCGTAGTGTTCTCGGAAAATAATTTCCTGCACCGAGGGGATTTCCTTTAATGCGGCGGCGATGCGCAGGTCGTCCTCGCGGCTGCGGTTGCCCTCGAGGTAAGCCGCGCAGTAGTCCAGCCGCTCAAGCTTGACGATGACCGGGCGGGTGCCGTCCGAGCAGCAGGCGATCATCACCCGCTCGTCCTTCATCCAGCCGCGCATAATGCTGCCGCCCTGCAGGGCGGTGTAGATGTAGCGGCTGACCGCGTCCCACAACTCGGAGCAGTGCGGCCGGCCCGGGCCGCCGGCGACGCCATCGGTGCCGTGGGTGGCCTTGATGAGGGTGCCGGCCCCCATCTTCCAGAAGTCGTCCGCGCCGTCGTACCGCTCAAAGAGGTACTGGTCCCCCACATGGTAGCAGGGGCAGGGGCCGGACTGTGGGTCGGCGCAGTAGGCTTCCTGCAGCTCGGGGTAGAGCTTTTTGTCCAGGATGGTCATTTTGCATTTGTGCAGCATGAGCGTTGTCCTCCCTTAAACGCTTTGTTCAAAAAGGACAGCGCCCCGCCAAAGCCGGGGCGCTGTTTAAAAGCTAATATCCGATCTGTTCCATCGAGGCGTCCTGGTTGACCCAGCTTTCCCAAACGTCGATGGTGCGGTAGGAGGTGGCGGTGTCGCGGACCACCACCGTCTCGATGCCGGCGTTGATGATCATCCGTTTGCACATGGCGCAGGGGTTGGCGTTTTGAACATAGCTGCCGTCCTTGTACTCGAGCCCCACCAGGTACAGGGTGCTGCCGATCATCTCGGAGCGGGGCGCGCTGATGATGGCGTTGGCCTCGGCGTGCACCGAGCGGCACAGCTCATAGCGTTCGCCGCGGGGGACGTTGAGTTTTTCGCGGGTGCAGTAGCCCAGGTCGCAGCAGTTTTGCCTTCCTCTGGGCGCGCCGACATAGCCGGTGGAGATGATCTCGTCGTTTTTGACGATGATCGCGCCGAAGTTGCGGCGCAGGCAGGTGCCCCTTGCCGCCACCGTCTGGGCGATGTCCAGATAATAGTTTGTTTTGTCAACTCGTTTTGCAGTTTCCATTTTTTGTTTCCTCCTTTCAAGAGGCGGGGATTGCGGGGATTACGCTTATCCTTTCTGGCGCAAAAAGCCGATGCCCAGCATCTTTGGCCCGCTGTTGATGCTTACGGCGCACCCGACGTCCTGCACCATGTCCGGCTTGCGGTTCAGCTTTTTCTGCAGCAGGGCGCGCATCTCCTCGTTCATGTCCGGCAGGGTGCCGTCCAGCATCAGCAGGGGGGAATCCTTGGCGATGTTGTCCTGCGCAATCTGGGCGATGCGCTGCAGCACAACGTTGTTGCCGCGGGCCTTGGAGAAGATGGTGATCTCCCCCTGGTACAGCCGGATGACCGGCCGGATGCCCAGCGCCTCGCCGACGATGCTGGCCGCGCAGCTGATGCGGCCCGACTTTTTGATGAATTCAAAGGAGAAGGCGGTGATGTACAGGTCGATGCGCTCGACCCAGTCGGTCAGGTAGGCAAGGATTTCTTCAGCAGTTTTTCCGTCCTGGATCATCTGGGCGGCCTGGGTCAGCGGGTAGCCGTAGCCCAAAGAGAAGGTCTTGGAGTCGATGATGTGGATTCGAAAGGATTCCTTTGCCTGCGGGCAGTTTTCAAAGAACAGATCCGCCGCGTCCTTGGAGCGCAGGTAGGTGGCCGACGCGGTGGACGAGATGCCCATCAGGATGACGTCGGTGTAGCCCTGCTGATAAGCGGCGTGGTACCGCTCGCAGTAGGTGACCGGCGAGATCTGAGAGGTGGTGGGGATCTGCTTTGCCTGCTGCAGGATGGTGTAGAACTCGCGCGGGGTAAAATCGACGCCCTCCAGATACCCCTTGCCGTCCACTGCGATGGGGATGGGGATTACTTCGATGCCGAGCTGCCGGGCAAGACTGCCGGGCAGGTCGCACGCGGAATCGGTCATCAGTTTAATACGTTGCATAAATCGGTTCCTCCTTTTTCTCTCTCCCTTTTTGGTTTTCTCTTTTTTGACTGCCGAAAAACGGCAACAGATCGGAGAAATATTAAGTCCATATACAACGCCTATAAATAATAGTTTACCGAATTGTAAGGACAGCTTCAACCTTTTTTTGAAATTTTATAGTTTGTTCATTCGCGTTCGTCCGCTTTTGGGCAAAGCGCCCTTTTCTTTTTGGGCGTTTTAGCGTATAATAAAGGCAGATTCATAAAAAAGAAAGGGTGGTTTTATGTCCGTTCCTACTCCTCACAACAGCGCCCTTCTGGGCGACATCGCCAAGACGGTGCTGATGCCGGGCGACCCGCTGCGCGCAAAGCTGCTGGCCGAGACCTATCTGAAGGACCCGGTCTGCTATAACCAGGTGCGCGGGATGCTGGGCTTTACCGGCAGCTACGACGGCAAGCCGGTCTCGGTGCAGGGCAGCGGCATGGGTATGCCGTCGATGGGCATCTACTCCCACGAGCTGTTCTCGTTTTATGGGGTGGACACCATCATCCGCATCGGCTCGGCCGGCGCCATCGACCCCTCTTTGAAGATTGGCGACATTGTGGTGGCGGTCTCCTCCTGCACCACCTCCAGCTACGGTGCCCAGTACCATCTGCCGGGCAGCTTTGCCCCGACGGCGGACTTTGACCTGGCGCGCCGCGCCGTCGAGCTGTGCGAGCAGAAAGGCTTCCGGCACAAGGCAGGGACGGTGCTGTGCTCCGACTGGTTTTATGACGAGTCGCAGGGCCTGCCCGAGTGGCAGAAGATGGGCGTTCTGGCCGTCGAGATGGAGTCCGCCGCCCTGTATATGGAGGCGGCACGCGCAGGCAAGAAGGCGCTGTGCCTCTTGACCATCTCGGACAATCCCTTCACCGGAGAAGCGGTGAGCGCCGAGGTGCGCCAAAACGCCTTCACCCAGATGATGGAGGTCGCGCTGGGGCTGGTTTAAGCAAAGGAAGCGAGCAACAAGGGAAGGAGAAGGGAAGATGTATGAAAAGAGACTGATCGAGCTGGCGCTCAAAGCGCGGGAAAAGGCGTACTGCCCCTACTCCAACTTTGCTGTCGGAGCGGCGCTGCTCTGCCAGGACGGCACCATCTACACCGGCTGCAACATCGAGTCCTCGGCCTATACCCCCACCATCTGCGCCGAGCGCACCGCCTTCTTTAAAGCGGTGTCGGAGGGCAAGCGGGAATTTATCTGCATCGCGGTGACGGGCGGCCGCGTCGATGCGGACGTGCTTCCCATCACCACCCCCTGCGGGGTCTGCCGGCAGGTGATGATGGAGTTCTGCGACCCGCGCAGTTTTCTTATTTTCTGCGCGTCCTCGCCGGAAAATTATAAGGCCTACACCCTGGCGCAGCTGTTACCAAAGGGCTTTGGCCCGTCCAATTTGGGCGTTTAGAACAACACAGGAGGAATGTTAAAGATGAAAAATTATGAGTATAAATTTGTGGAAGTGCCGGTTGCGCCGGACAAAAAGGAGGACGCCAAGGGATTTTCTCCATATAAAATTTGTGCGCGGGTGATTGGAACCGAATCGCAGGCCGGCTGGCGGTTAAAGCAGATCATGGAGCCGAAGATGAGCGTCATCGGCGCGAACGCTTACCTGGTTATCTTAGAAAGAGAAAAAGAGTAACTTACTTTCTTTTTAGTAAAAAAAGGCGGCATGATGCCGCACCCGATTCACGTATTGGGTGAAATAGGGAGCCCGACTTTTTACCTCGCGGCACCCAGTTTCTACAAATAAAGTTTCGCTTCCTTTTCAAAAGGAAGCGGGTGTCCAGCGGGCAGCGCCTGCTGGTCGAGCTCCGCAGAGCTCGAAAAGCCCTTATCGTTCAAGCGCCTTTTGAAGGGAAAATCTGCAAGAGAAGATTCTCTTGCAGATTGGGGAACTTTTTGTAAGAGAAAAAGTTCCCAGGAAATTTACGTTTCGTACAACCCAAGCAAAACCTTCCGGTGGACGGTTTTGCGCCGATCAACACACAGGGCCGCTTCCAAAAGCAGGTATCGAGCAAGGAAGCGTGCCCATTCAAAAACCAGAGCAATCCTCTTTTTTGCTGAAAGGAGCATTTCATGGAAAACCTGTCCAACATCTCGGTGATTCGGGATGTGCTTTCCCGCCACGGCTTTTCTTTTTCCAAGGGGCTGGGACAAAATTTTCTGATTAACCCCACCGTCTGCCCCCGCATGGCCGAGATGGGCAACGCAAAGCCCGGCTGGGGCATCATCGAGATCGGCGCGGGGGTCGGGGTGCTGACCGCCGAGCTTGCCCGCCGCGCGGACAAGGTGGTCTGCATCGAGATCGACAGCCGCCTGCTGCCGGTGCTGGATGAGACGCTGGCGGAGTTTGACAACATCAAGATCGTCAACGAGGATGTGCTCAAGGTCGATCTGCACAAGCTGATCGAGCAGGAGTTTGCGGGAATGCCGGTGGCGGTCTGCGCCAATCTCCCCTATTACATCACCTCGCCCATCATCATGAATCTGCTGGAAGCGCACCTGCCCATCACCTCGCTGACGGTGATGGTGCAGAAGGAGGCCGCCGCGCGCCTGTGCGCCGAGCCGGGCAGCCGGGAGGTGGGGGCGGTGTCCATCGCGGTGCGCTACTACAGCGATCCGAAGATTCTGTTCCAGGTTTCGCGCGGGTCTTTTCTGCCTGCGCCGGAGGTGGACTCCACCGTCATCCGTCTGGATGTGCGCGACCATCCGCCGGTGGAGGTGGGCGGCGAGGAGCAGTTTTTTAAGGTGGTGCGCGCGGCCTTCTCGCAGCGCAGAAAGACGCTGCCGAACACCCTTTCGGCGGGGTTAGGCATCCCGAAGGCGCAGGCCATCGAGATGCTGGAGAAGGCGGGCATCCCCACAAACCTGCGCGCCGAACAGCTCACCCTCGATCAATTCGCCTGCCTTTCTTTTTGAAAAAAAAGAAAGGCAGGCTGAGCCTGCACCCAATTCACGTATTGGTTGAGTGCGGGGCCTTAATTTTTACCTCGCGGGACCGAGTCTCTATAAGTGAAGTTTCGCTTCCTTTTCAAAAGGAAGCGAGTGTCCAGCGGGCAGCGCCTGCTGGTCGAGCTCCGCAGAGCTCGAAACACCAGTATTGTCAGGCGCCTTTGCGGGTGAATTTTGCAAACCGAGAATCGGCTTGCAAAAGAGGGGGCTTTTGTAAGAGAAAAGCCCCCTTAGTAAACTGCTGATTTGTGCAACCCAAGCAAAACCTTCCGGTGGACGGTTTTGCGCCGATAGACAGACATTTGTTTGCTCCCTCTATTTTTTTACAGAAAGGAACACACCCTCTATGATTCGAACCTATCAGCCCGCCGATTTGGACCGCTTGATGCAGCTTTGGCTGCAGGGAAACCTGCAGGCGCACCCCTTTGTCCCGGCAAGCTACTGGGAGGAAAACGCCGCCGACGTGCGCCGGCAGCTGCCGCAGGCGCAGCTTTTTCTCTATGAGGATGCGGAGGGCGTGCAGGGTTTTCTGGGGCTGGTGGACGGCTACATTGCGGGAATCTTTGTCGATGCCGCTGCGCGCTCGAAAGGAATCGGCCACGCGCTGATTGAGCGAGCTAAGCAAACCGAGCAGAAGCTGACCCTGCAGGTCTACCTGCAAAACGAGCGGGCCTGCCGCTTTTATCGGAGGGAAGGCTTTGTGGAAGCAGAGCGGGGAACCGACCCTGCCACCGGACAGATGGAGCTGCAGATGATTTGGACAAGATAGAAAAATCCCGCGTGGTGTCACGCGGGATTTTTTTAGATGGCTTACAGATAAAATTCCGGTTCCTTGCGGGGCTCCTTGAAGGTGGAGAGGCACCACGCGACCGAACCTTTGTAGGCGTCCGAGGTGAACTGCTTGGAGTGGATCGGGCACAAGCGCACGCAGGCCAGACACCGCAGGCACTTGCTGGCGTCCACCTTGCCAGGATCCTCGGCATCGATGGCGCCGACCGGGCAGTTGCGCACACACAGTCCACAGTGGGTGCAGCCGTTGACATTTTCCGGGCCCATTGGGTTGGAAGCGCCGCGCTCCCTGTAGGGGCGGTTGCCGGGGATGGTTCCCTTGGGCAGGGCGGAGAGATTCTGTTGGAGCTTCTCTGCGAGCTGCTTGCCGAAAGCTTTGGCCTTGGCAAGGTCGCTCTCGTCCGGGCGGCCGGTGGCGATCTCGCTGGTCAGCGAATGCTCGCCGATGCAGGCTGCTGCCGCGATGACGGCAAAGCCCTTTTCGGTCATCAGGTCCTCCATCTCGACCAGGCAGTCGTCATAGGCGCGGTTGCCGTAGACAGCAACGACGACGCACGGGGTGTTCTGGCCGCTGACATGCTGCTCCAGATACTCCCGCTCCAGCAGCGGCATCACGCCGCCATAGACCGGCGCGCCGGCCAGGACCAGCTCGTCCGGGCCAAAGGTAATGTCCGCGCTGCGGTTCTGCGGCAGGGTGAAGTCATATTCCTTCACCGGCAGGCCGATGCCCTCGGCGATGGTGCGCAGGTTTTTCTGGGTGGTTTTGGTGGCGCTGAAATAGACAAGAGAAACACAGTTTACCATTTTTTGTACCTCCTTCGTTGTTAATTGAATTATAACACCGAGGCGGCCGATTTGCAATGCTGCGTATGGGAAACAAGCCAAAAGTGGAGGGAATCAGCGCATCGAGACGGCGTTGCGGAAGATGACCTTGCCGCCGTAGGGGTAGTAGTCAATGCCTGTGGTGCCTTCGCCGAGCACAAAGTAGCTGGTTTCCACCAGCAGCGGGAAGGCGGTGGCGTCGTCCATCAGCATCGTTTCGGCCGCGGCGTACTGGCTTAAAATCTGCTGGCTGTCGTGGGAATTTTCCAGGCCGGACAGGGTGCTGTCGTAGCTTGCGCTCTGGTAGTAGGTGAAATTGGAGCTGGAGGTGGAGAGGAAGCGGCTGAGGATGTCTGCCGGAGTGTTGGCGGAGGCCTGCAGCGGCACCAGAGCCACCTGATAGTCCCCAAGACTCAGTCGGGAGGAAAGCTCGTCGCGGGAAACCTCCACAATATTGACCGAAACTGCCAGCGTCTGCTGCCAGGCCTGCTGCAGCAGGCCGCACATCTCGGGGATCTGGCTGTCCGAGGGCACCAGCAGCTGGATGCTGCGAAGCGTGTCGGCCTCCAGCTCGTCCATGCCCGCGCGGTAGGCCTCATAGGCGGCCTGCGGGTCGTAGGTGTTGACGGTATTGACGGTGATCTGCTCGGTGTAGGACTGGGTGAACAGGGTGATGGCCGGCGGGATCAGCCGGTCATAGGTGTGCAGGTTGTCCTGCTGGTTGGCGCGCAGGAAATCTTCCAGCGTGCTGCGGTCGATGGCACGGATAAAGCCCTGCCGCACCTGCTGATTGGAAAAGGCGCTGTGGGTCTGGTTAAAGACCAGCGCCCAGACGGTCCCCTGCGTTTCCTCGCAGGAAAGTCCCGCCTGCTGGGCCTGCAGGTACTGTGAATAGTCGGCCAGGCAGCCGTCCGACCTGCCCTCCATCAGCAGCGAGAAGAAGGTGGGAGCCTCCTCGCCGCGCTCGGCCTGTGCGGATGTCTGGACATCGCGGTCCATATAGAGGTAGACGCCCGGCGTTTGCACCGCCTGCGCGTCGTAGTAGCTGCTGTTCTTTTTCAGGTAGATGCGGTTGCCGTTTTCCCACTGCATCAGCGTGAACGGGCCGTTGGAGAAGGTCTGCGAAATAGAGGTGCCGTACCGCCCGCCCGCCGCCTCAAACAGCTTCTGGCTGCAGGGCATCGCCGAGGAGTGGGCCAGGCTTTCCAAGAAGGAGGGGTCGGCGTAGCTCAGGGTAAAGACGACGGTGAGGTCGTCGGTGGCCTGCACGCCAAGCTCGCTTGTCTGCAGCTCGCCGGAGAGCACCTGCTGGCTGTTCCGGATGGCGCTGTACAGCGAGGCGAAGGGGGAGGGGTAGATGCTGTTGAAGATGCGCTGGAAGGCAAAGACAAAGTCGTGGGCGGTGACCGGTGTGCTGTCGGCGTCGTCCCAGACCATGCCGTCGCGCAGATGAAAGGTATAGGTGAGCTGGTCGGCGGACACATCGTACCCCTCGATGACGCCGTTGGTCAGCTCCCCGGAGGGCAGCTGGCACATCAGCCCCTCCATGATGTTGTAGATCACCAGCTGTTCGTTTTCCTCATCGGCAAACTGCGGGTCCAAACTTTCCACATCGCCGGAGATGTCGTAGCGCACCAGCGACGAGCTGGCGCCGCACCCGCCCAGCAGCACCGGCAAAAGAAGCAGCAGGCAGACAATTTTATAAATTCCCATTTTCCAAGACAAAAGATGTACGCTCCTTTTATAGATACAGGCGGGCGCAGCCCGCTGTTGTTGTTCGAAAATCTTTTATGCAAACAGAGTATCTTCAGTGTATCATGCGCGCGGGGCAATTTCAATTCCAATATTATGAAACTTTGCTTTATTTTTCGCAAAGAGGGGACAGATGGGAAATTTTGCGCAGCAAAAGGGAAGAAGGTTGCAATCTGGGGCAATCGATGGTAGGATAGTATCATTGTTATGCGCTAAAGCGCAGGGCGTTTGGCGCGGCAAATTGTGTAATAAAAAATGATGAGACCAAATGACGAGATGAAGAGAGGGAGCGAGCAGATGAACATTGAAGAAATCTTCGGCGTGCGCGTGTTTGACGACGCAGCCATGAAAAAACGCCTGCCCAAGAAAGCCTATGAGAGCCTTTCCCGCACCCGCCGTCTGGGGGAAGCTTTGGACCCGGAGATCGCGGATGTGGTGGCCTGCGCCATGAAGGACTGGGCCATCGAGCAGGGAGCCACCCATTACTCCCACTGGTTCCAGCCGATGAACAACTTTACCGCCGGCAAACACGACGCCTTTCTTTCCACAACCGGAAAGGACGGCAGCATTTCGCTGGACTTTTCCAGCAAGGCGCTGATTCAGGGCGAGGCGGATTCCTCCTCCTTCCCGTCCGGCGGCCTGCGGGCAACCTTTGAGGCCAGGGGCTACACCACCTGGGACCCGACCTCCCCGGCCTTTGTGCGGGACGGGACGCTGTTTATCCCCACCGCCTTCTGCTCCTACAACGGCGAGGCGCTGGACGCCAAGACCCCGCTGCTGCGCTCGATGCAGGCGGTGTCCAAGCAGGGCGTGCGCCTGCTGCGCGCTTTGGGGAACGAGACGGTCAGCCGCATCATCCCGATGGTCGGCGCGGAGCAGGAGTATTTCCTGGTCGACTACAAGCTCTATGACCAGCGGCTGGATTTAAAAATCTGCGGCCGCACCCTGTTTGGTGCAAAGCCCTCCAAGGGGCAGGAGCTGGACGACCACTACTGCGGGCGCATCCGCATCCGGGTCGGCGAGTTCATGCAGGATCTGGACAAGAACCTCTGGGAGATGGGCGTTGCCAGCAAGACCAAGCACAACGAGGCCGCCCCGGCCCAGCACGAGCTGGCGCCGGAATACTCCACCGCCAACATCGCCTGCGACCACAACCAGCTGATTATGGAGACGATGCGCACCATCAGTAAAAAGCACGGCCTGGCCTGCCTGCTGCACGAGAAGCCGTTTGCCAACGTCAACGGCTCGGGCAAGCACAACAACTTTTCTCTGTGCACCGACACCGGCGAGAACCTGCTCTCCCCCGGCAAGAACCCGGAGAGCAACTTGCAGTTTTTGCTGATGCTCTGTGCCTTCATCCGGGCGGTGGACCTGTACGCGGATCTGCTGCGGATGAGCGCGGCCTGCGCGGGCAACGACCAGCGCCTGGGCGGCTGTGAGGCGCCGCCGCCGATCATCTCGATTTTCCTGGGAAATCATCTGACCGGCATCCTCAACCACATCGCTGAGGGCGGCAGCCCCAACAAAGTTGCGCGCGAGCAGATGGACATCGGCGTGGAGGCGATCCCTTCGGTGACCAAGGACGAGCCCGACCGCAACCGCACCTCGCCCTTTGCCTTCACCGGCAACAAGTTTGAGTTCCGCATGGTCGGCTCCTCCCAGTCGCTGGCCTATTCGGAGGTGGTGCTCGACACCATTCTGGCCGACTCCTTCGACGCCTTTGCCACTCGTCTGGAGGGTGCACAGGACAAGCAGGAGGAGATCCGCCATATCATCGCCGACACGATGCACCAGCACGGCCGCGTCATCTACAATGGCAACAACTATTCGGAGGACTGGGTGCGGGAGGCCCAGCATCGCGGTCTGCCGGTGCTGCGCACCTCGGTGGAGGCGTTCCACACCCTGACCGACCCGAAGAACATCGAGCTGTTTGACCGCTATCGCGTCTTTTCGCCCAAGGAGACGGCAGCGCGGTACGAGATTCAGCTGGACAACTATATCCACGTCATCCAGATCGAGGCGGCGACCATGCTGGAGATTGCAAAGCGGCAGATCATCCCCAGCTGCATCCAGTACAGCGGCAAGATTGCCGGCAGCCTGCGTCAGATGCAGGAGTGTGGACTCTCCGCCAAGCGGCTGCAGAACCATGTGGAGATGGTGGCCGAGTCGCTGGAGAGCATCATGGCGCTGACCGAGGAGCTGGAGCGGACGGTCAACCTGGCGTCCAGCTTTGAGGACCTGTACGCCCGGGCGCGGTACATGGCGGAGGACGTCTGCGGCGCGATGGACCGGCTGCGCACCCGCTGCGACGCGCTGGAGACGGTGGTGGACCGCCGCGACTGGCCGATGCCGACCTACACCGACCTCCTCCACAGAATCTAAGCGGCATGATGCCGCGCCCCAGGCTGAGCCTGGACCCAATTCACGGCGGCATGATGCCGCGTCCAATTCGCGTATTGGTGGGGTGAGTGGCCTTGGATTCTACCTCGCGGGGCCGAGTTTTAGCAAAGTAAAGTTTTCGCCAGCCTTTTTCAAAAGGCTGTGGTTTCCAAAGGCAAAGCCTTTGGTCGCCATGCCACGCTTGTAGTTGGCGTGGGAAATAAGTTATGCGTTGCGTGACCCGAAGTTGAACGGAGTTCAACTTCCCGGGCTTTATCGTTCAAGCGCCAAGTCACGCTTAAATATTCTGCTGTATTTTGCTTTTATCTTGCGCGACATGAAATTGAACAAAGTTCAATTTTCCTGGTTTGTGCAGGGCTTTTGTAAGAGAAAAAGTTCCCAGCAGACTGCCGATTCGCACACCCCAGCCCAACCTTCCGGCGGACGGTTGGGCTGCTTTAGAGAACACCTCCCAGTTTGCAAAAAGGAAACTGCCGATATGCAGAGTCCAGAAAAACCTCCCGTCGGGAGGTTTTTCCTTTTTGGAGCGCCTCGTTCCTGCCGCATAGAAAAAGTGTAGAACCAAGCGCTGTAGACCAATCGACAAAATTGTGCTACAATCAAAGGGCAAAGATAAAAACGCAACGTGAGGGCAGCGCCTTTGCTGCGCCCTTGCAGAGCCGGTAGGTAGCCCGGCCGCACCGAAAGGTGTAAGTAACCCTCCCTCCTTGGGTCGTCCGTTCTTTGTTCATTGCAAATCATAAAGGAGGAATTGTTATGGACAAAGTGTCGGGCAAGCTGACCGTATTTTTTGAGGACCCGTTTTGGGTGGGCGTCTTTGAGCGCGTGACAAAGGGGCGCCTTTCCGTCTCCAAAGTGACCTTCGGGGCGGAGCCAAAGGAGCAGGAGGTGTACGCCTTCGTCCTCAAACAGTATCGCTGCCTGAGATTTAGTCCGGCTGTGGAGGCTGCAGTCAGACAAGCTGGCCATAATCCCAAGCGGCTCCAGCGCGAGGCCCGCAGGCAGACGCAGGAGACGGGGATTGGGACAAAATCGCAGCAGGCTTTGAAGCTGCAGCAGGAGCAGTGGAAAGCGCAGAGGAAGGCAGGAGCCCGGGAAAAACGGGAGGAGGAAAAGGAGCGAAAGTTCCTGCTCAAACAAAAGAAAAAGAAGGAAAAGCACCGGGGCAGATAAGCTCCGGAAAAAGAAATCGAGGCGGCGTCCAACAGGACGCCGCCTCGATGCGGTTTTTACAGCTTTATCCAGTACCGCTGGGTGATGCGGTCGGGCGTTTCAATCTCGTTTTCCAACACGCCGCCGTTGTGCTGGATGGTTTTGGCCGAGCCGATGTTGGTCTTGTCGCAGGTGAGCAGCACCCGGTCGATGCCGAGTTTGCGGCACTCCTCCAACCCCAGCCGAAGCATCTCGACGGCGTAGCCCTGCCGCCGGCGGGAGGGGCGCACGCTGTAGCCGATGTGGCCGCCGAACTTGAGCAGCCCTTCGTTTAAGCGGTGGCGGATGTCGATCATGCCGATCAGCTCCCCGGTCTGCTGCAGGACCGCCAGGTAGGTGGAGGCGGGAACCTTGTCGGGCGGGGTTGTTTCCTCCGAACGGTAGGCCAGATTTTTCCGGTACCATCCGGCAAAGTCCTGGGCGTCGGCAAGGCCCCCTGTGCCGTCCAGATGCTGGTCGTTATTACTGAAAAACTCCTCGCGATAATCCCAAATTGCCTGCTCGTCGGCTGCGGTCGGCAGCACCAGTTTTAATCTGTCCATTTCGTTCCCTCCCAGAAATTGTAAAAGTGAAAATCATGCTGCTTTGGCGGAATGATTTTTTCTATTATAGGGCGGGGAGGGGAGGATGTCAAGGATTTTCGTATATTTAGCTGTCTGCCGGCAACTTTCTTTGTTCAAATGTCGGATTGATTTTAGGAGAAAATTTTGGTATCCTGAGAGAAAGAAGCATTTCGATTCAGCTTGAAAAGGAGGAGAAAAGGATGAAGAGAGCGGTTTGGCTGTTGATTCTGGGGCTGCTGTTTGCCTTGACCGGGTGCGGAAAGGAGGCGGCTTTGCAGGAACCGTTCAGCCCGCAGCAGGTGGTTTTGTACGCGCGTTGGAGCGAAGGGGAATACTGCGTGGTTTCCCGTTCAGCTGACGGCGGCGCGGTACAGGTTGACCGGTACGATGCAGAGCTGTCGCCGCTGGAAAGCGTGACGGCGGGGAGCTGGCAGGAGCTGCAGGGCAACCTCCCGCCGGATTTTTGCGCGGCTGACCGGGAGCGCGGCGTGGTGGTGACTGGAGCGGAGGAGGTCGCCTTGGACGAAACGATGGGGGAACGGTTTGCCTTCGGGGAAGGGAATCTTCTCTACAGCAGCCCGCAGAAGGATGCGCTGTACTGGAGGAGCGCGGAAGGGATGCAGCAGTTTGCGATGGAGGGAATTGTGGACTTGGCGTACTTGGGAGACGGCAGGGCATGGGTGAAGCTGCTGGCTGAGGATCACCGCAACACCAGCGTCATCTTTGACTTGAAGAATGGGGAGGTGCTGGCGCAGCAGCAAGGCAGCCACACGCTGGAGCGTTGGGGCGAGAAGGTGGTGCTGCGTCCCAGCCTGGTGGACGGAGATGTCTCCCAGCCGCTGTGGGCCTACGACTTTGCGTCGGGAGAGTGGCAGCAAATTGAGCTGGCGTCCGACCTGCAAAAAAACAATCTCCGCTTTAGCACGGACGGAAGATATGCCGTCGCGGGGGACGATGCGGGCGTGTGGGTCTACGATACGGCTGATTTTGCGGTGGTTGGCAAGCTGGCGCTGGAGAGCTACGACCTGTATGAAAACGGTTCTTTTCACACCGTCTCCAACGATGGGACGAGGGTATTGTACAAGGAAGCTGGCGGGCAGGTCGAGATTGCGGCAATTTCGTGACGAGATAAAAACAGGTCCGCAGGCAACAAGACCGGCGGACCTGTACAAATTGGATGGCGCGGGCGGGGTATCGACCAGCCGAGACAAAAAGAAAAGCTCCGACCTTACGGCCGAAGCTTTCTTTTTTGTGGTGCGGATAGCAGGAGCTTGAAAAGGTTCAAGTCCTGACCGCTCCAGGACAAAAAGAAAAGCTCCAACCTTACGGTTGAAGCTTTCTTTTTGTGGTGCGGATAGCAGGACTTGAACCTGTATGAGTGTAACCTCACTAGAACCTGAATCTAGCGCGTCTGCCAATTCCGCCATATCCGCGAATCACGATTGTTATTATAACATTGGATTGAGCGGTTGTCAACACCTTTTTGCAAAAAAATTATTTTTTTTGCGATTTTTTTTCGCGGGGGCCCGGACGGCGCTTCGTTTTCTTGCGAACGCTGTAGCCAAAGGTGCCCAGCTTTTTGCCCGGCGCAAAATATTCCCCGTGCATGTAGCAGGCAAGGTTGCACTGGTCCACGCAGAGCTTGCCATTTTCGTCCAGGTACTGCTCGTCGACATTCACGCCCACGATGTCGGCCAGGAACATGTCGTGGCTGCCCAGCGGGGTGACGGTTCTGACCCGGCATTCCAGATTGATCGGGCACTCGGCGATGAGCGGCGCGCTCACCTGGTTGGCCGCGAGAGGGGTCAGCTTGCAGGCTTCAAACTTATCGACCTCCCGGCCCGATTTGACGCCGCACCAGTCCGCCTGCCGCACCAGGGATGCTGGGGTGAGGTTGATGACGAATTCGCCGCTTTGTTTGATGAGCTCGTAGGAATAGCGGCTGGGGCGCACCGAGATGTAGGTCATCGGGGGCTGGGAGTTGACGATGCCGGTCCAGGCCACAGTGATGATGTTCGGCTTTTCCATTGTGCCGCAGCTGACCATAGTGGGGGGAACGGGCGCCAGGAGGGTGGAGCCTTTCCAGAATACTTTTGCCATATTTTTCTGCCTTTCTTAGTTGAGGTGTTGTTTTCAAGATTATAGCAGATCCTGCCCCGCAGGGCAAGCGGTTTTGCTTACGGCTTTTTCTTGTGCAGCTTGAGAGAAATTCCGCAGCCGCTGGCCGCCGCCTGTAGGGCGGCCCTTGCGAGGGACGCTTTCTTTTTGGGGTCGGGTTCCTGCTCAATTTGCTGGCGGATCTGCTGGACGGCAGATTCGAGCACATCCAGCGGCAGCAGGTTTGCTGCAGTGCAGAACAGCGTCTTCTGCCGCCCGTCATTGCAGTTTTGCAGCAGCCACAGCAAAAGGGCCCTCCCGCGTGGAAAGCTCTTCCAGCAGGCCCTCAGGGCCGCTATTGCGCACCTGCTGCAGGTTGGCAAGCAGGTTGCTGTGGGGAAGAAAAGAGTCGTACTGCACAGCTTCGGCCAGCCTTTGGCAGGGAAATTCGGCGCACTGGGAGCAGAACTCTGGGCGGCCATGTTCCAGACTGCACTGGATGATGGAGCAGGACTGGTGCCCCGCCCCTCCGCCGCAGCCGGGGCAGCCGTTTTGCATCTGGTGAATGGGACACAAAGCGCAGCAGAGCCCGCACAGACTGAGGGCAGGGTGGGTGCGCAGATAATTTTTCATGACAATTGCTCCTTACAGATGTAGCCGGCGGCGCAGCTCGCGCCAGGTGTCCCGCCCGACAAAGAGCAGCAGCGCCGCTAAGTAGATGATGCCTGCGGCGGCGGTCAGCACCGTCGGCCAGGTGACGGTGGTCCAGCCGGGCAGCAAAAAGAGCAGCGGGACGATGCCGAACACCGAGGAGAGCACCATGTAAATGATGTAGTCGGTGACGTGCTGGCGGCGGATGATGGCGGTGATGCCGATGACGATCATCGCAAAGGCGCACAGCGCCGGGATGACATAGTCAAACGACCAGCGCAGAAAGCCGGTCATCAGGTCAAAGATCACCGCCAGCAGCGCCAGGGTGACCACCTGATACAGCACATGCTTGCAGAACGAGCTGCGCTTGCGGATGGCCTGCGCCACTGTCAGCCAGCCGGCCCCCACCCCTGCCAGCACAAACAGCGACCACCAGTTGTGAGGCGTCAGCAGAAAGTTGAGCGCCAGGCACAGCACACAGGCCGCCACCGACACAAACAGCGCCACCCGGATGAGCAGGTTGTGCTGGTGATAGATGGTGGGCAGATAGGGGAAGATTTCGTCGTCATAGTGGGGCTGTCCGTTGTCCTGCGCCTGCGTCAGCCGTCCCTGACACAGCGGACAGTGCTCGCGGGTGGACGGGACATAGACCCTGCATTTTTCACAGAATTTCATCGCAGATCATCCTCCAGCTTGTTGGACTGAATTTCCACCGGGATGCCCGCCTGGGTCAGCTGGCGGAAAAAGTTTTTCTGCACGTTGGTGCTGCGGAAGGCGGAGGTAAAGCTGACGGTCAGCTGGGAACCGAAGGAGCAGACGCAGGCCTGCAGCTTGTCGGTGCTGACAAAGACGTCGAACCGGTTGACAAAGGGAACCGCCGCTTCGGGCAGGGTGACCTTGCCGATGTTGGAGATGCTGCCCGCCATGCAGGATTCGTTGAAGGCGTTGGCGATGCGCAGGATGGGGTCCTTGAGCACCAGAGGGATGGCGCGGGTGACAAGGTTGTGCTCCGCCTTGGAGAGGGCGGCCATCCGCGCGCCCAGCTGCTCGGCGGTCAGCTCCCGGGCAAAGACCTCCCTGACGTGCGCGATGACCTCCTCCAGCGTGCCCGGCCCCTGCGAAAAGTTGTAGCCGGCTTTGATGACGCCGAAAAAGTTGCGCGCGGTCTCGGACTGGAAGTAGTTGCGCAGGTTGACCGGCACATCCAGCACCACCGGGCGCTTCTTTTTGCGCAGCGGGATTTCCTGGGCAAAGGCAATGAGCATCATCGAGGTCAGCAGCACCGTCAGGGTGGTGTTGTAGCTTTTGGAGAGCCGCAGCACCTCCTTCACCGGCATGATGCCCTCGATGATTTTGAGCCGCCCCTCCGGCACCCGGGCGCCTTTGAGCTGGCAGGAACGCTCGTTTTTGGTGCGGCGGGCCTTTTGGTGGGGGTCGTAGTATTTTAAAAAGCTGTCCTCGTCCCGCTCGGCGGTGGAGGCGTCGTATTCGATTTCTGGAAGCAGGTCGGGCAGCAGCTGCGGGTATTTGATGGCCAGATAGTTGCAGACCAGCGTCTTTAAAAACTGCAGCGCGCCGGTGCCGTCGGTCAGCGAGTGGTAGACCTCCAGGTTGATGCGGTTGCGCCAGCAGGTGACCTCAAACAATAGATTGCGGCTGCTGGGGTCATAGATCTGCCCGCAGGGCGGGCGGTATTCCGGCTCCACCACCGGCACCAGCTCGGTCTTTTCCAGGTAGTACCAGAACAGCCCGTGCTTGAGCACGCTGCGGAAGATGGGAAAGGTCTCCAATGTCTTTTCGGTGGCCTGCTGCAGAATGTCCTGCTCCACCCACTCATTGAGCTGGCAGGCAAAGCGGAAGACCTTGGTGTCCTGCTTGTTGCTGGTGGGCGGAAAAATTTTGGCTGCGTTATCCAGCCTTGTCCAATCGGGTGACTGATCGCGCAAGCTCCTTCACCTCTTTTAATTTTAATCTGACGTATTTTGATCGGGATTTGGGGAATCCCCGCTTTGACCCCGGGTGTCTCCAAAGGTCTCGGAGAGCACCTGGCCAAAGCCGCCTTCCTTCCCGGAAAGGAAGGCATTGATATACTGATAGGTTTTTTTGACCGGTTTAAAGCCGGGGCTTAAGGACATGAAACCGTGCAGCGCGTCGTGGATGCGGTGGATTTCCACATCGTTTCCGGCCTGCGCCAGCTTGATGCCGTAGGCCTCGCCCTCGTCGCGCAGCGGGTCATATTCGGCGGTGATGATGAGGGTGCGGGGCTGGCGGCTCAAATCCTTACTGACAAGCGGCGCGTAGTAAGGGTTTTGCAGGTCGTCGTCGCCGGAGCGGTAGAGCTTCATGTAGTCGACCATCCGCTTGCTGGTCAAAAGGTAGTCGGTGCCGTTTGTGCGCACCGACTCGAAGGGGGAATTTTCGGTGTGGTCGTTGTTGGTGGCCGGGTACAGCAAAATCTGCTGGCGGGGCATGAATTCCCCGCGGTCCCGCGCCATCAGCGAGACCACCGCCGCCAGGTTTCCGCCCGCGCTGTCGCCGATCAGGGTGATGTCGTCGGGCGTGATGCCGAACAGGTGGCACTGGGAGAAAATTTCCCGCGCGGCCAGATAGCAGTCCTCGGGCGCGGCGGGGAAGCGGTGCTCGGGGGCCAGGCGGTAGTCCACCGACACCACGATGTGGCGGGTCAGGCGGGCCATGTTGGTGCAGACCTTGTCGTAGGAGTCGATGTTGCCGGTGACCCAGCCGCCGCCGTGGAAGAACAGCAGCATGGGGAACACCCCCTCCACTTCGGGGGAGAAGACGCGCACCGGCACCTCGTGGTCGCTGGCCAGGATGTGGTGGTCCCAGATCTTATAAAAGGGGCGCAGCACATGCGGGTGGGAGGCGTTGACGGCGGCGCGCTGCAGGCGGTAGCCGTTTTTCTTGTCCAGAATCTCGGGGTAGGAGAGCGCCTTGAGGGCGGCGCGCATAAAGGGGTTGATCGCCATAGAGCAGTATAACATCCTTCTTTTAAAAATCGCGGCGAAAGAGGCCGCATTTAATTCTATTATAGCCGATTTGCCCGGCAAAGCAAAGGCTCAAATATGCGGTGTTTTGTAAATTTTTAGTCTCAGGGGGCAATTTTACCGGCTTGCTGTAAAAATACTGTAAAAAGGCGCCGCAACGGTTTGCCAAGAAGGCGGTGGATGCTGTATAATAAAGAAGATTGCTCTCCTTTAGCGGAAAGGGGAGGGCCAGGAGCGACAGGGACAATTGTTTTTTAAGATAAAAGGAAGTGTGTTTTTTTGACGCGGGAAATTTACTACGACAACAGCGCCACCACCCGGACCCGGGAGGAAGCGGCCAAGCTGGTCTATGAGATGCTCACCGACTGCTACGGCAACCCCTCCTCGCTGCACCGCAAGGGCTTTGCCGCCCAGCAGCGTTTGGAACAGGCACGCGCGCAGATGGCGCAGGCGCTGGGCTGCCAGCCGGGGGAAATCTACTTCACCGCCGGCGGCACCGAGGCGGACAACCTTGCCATTCTGGGAGCGGCGCGGGCGCAGCAGCGCGCGGGCAAGCGGATTGTCACCACCGCCATCGAGCACGACGCAGTGCTCAACACCGTCGCCTTCCTCGAGGGCGAGGGGTGGGAGATTGTCCGCCTGAAGCCGGACCACGAGGGCAGAATCTCCGCCCAGCAGGTGCTGGATGCGGTGGACAGCAGGACGGTGCTGGTTTCGATGATGGCGGTCAACAACGAGGTGGGCAGCATCCTGCCGGTGGGGCAGGTCTGCCGCCAGCTGCGCAAAGCCTATCCCCGCCTGCTCATCCACTGCGACGCGGTGCAGGCCTTCGGCAAGGAGCCGCTCAAGGTCGGAAAAGCGCTGGACGTCGATTTCCTCACCGTGAGCGGACACAAAATCTACGCCCCCAAGGGCTGCGGCGCTTTGTACATTAAAAAGGGCAGCCGCTTTCGCCCGGTGAGCTTTGGCGGCGGGCAGGAGAAGAATGTGCGCCCCGGCACCGAGCCGATCGCCAACCTGTGCGCCATGGGCCTCTCGGCCAGCCTGCTGATGGCGGAGCGGGAGGAAAATCACAAAAGAGTGACCGAAATTCGGGGCGCGCTTTTGGAGGGTTTGACAAAGTTGCCGGACATCTGCATCAATTCCCCCGCGGACTCGACACCATATATTCTGAATTTCTCCGCTTTGGGGGTGCGCTCCGAGATCATGCTCCATTTTCTGGAGGAGAAGGGAATCTATGTCTCCAGCGGGTCGGCCTGCGCCAAGGGGGAGCCAAGCCATGTGCTGCTGGCGATGGACCTTGCGCGTGAGCGCGCCGACAGCGCCATCCGTTTAAGCTTTGGCCGGTACAACACCCTCGACGAGGTCCCCGTCTTTCTGGAGGCGGTCAGCGAGGCGCTGAAGCGCTTCCGCCGCTAGGGACAAAAGGAACAGAACACGACTGATACACCCAAAGGAGTTTGTCAACATATGAAAGAAATTATCCTGCTCAAAGACGGAGAGATCGCCCTGAAGGGCTTAAACCGCCACGCGTTTGAGGACCGCCTGATCAAAAACGCCCGCCGCAAGCTGACGCCGGTGGGGTCCTTCCACTTCAAAAAGGCCCAGTCCACCATCTATGTGGAGCCGGACCGCGAGGACTATGACCTGGACGAGGCGGTGGAGCGGCTGCAGAAGGTGTTCGGCATCGCCGCCCTCACCCGCGCCTGCGTGGTGGAAAAGGACATCGAAGTCATCAAACGCACCGCTGCCGCATATTTAAAGGAGGAGCTGGAAGGCGTCTCGACCTTTAAGGTGGAGGCCAAGCGCTCGGACAAAACCTTCCCCTTGAAGTCCCCGGCCATCTGCGCGGAGGTGGGGGAGTACCTGCTGGAGCAGTACCCGCACCTGTCGGTGGATGTGCATGAGCCGGACCTGGTGGTGATGGTGGAGGTGCGCGACTTTGCGGCCTATGTCCATGGCGGCCAGATCAAGGGCGCGGGCGGCATTCCGGTGGGCAGCGGCGGCAAGGCCATGCTGCTCATTTCCGGCGGCATCGACAGCCCGGTGGCCGGCTACATGATGGCAAAGCGCGGACTGGAGATCCAGGCCATCCACTTTGTCTCCCCGCCGTACACCTCCGAGAGAGCCAAACAGAAGGTCATCGATCTGGCGCAGAAGATGTGCTCCTACTGCGGGCGCATCAAGCTGCACATCGTGCCCTTCACCGAGATCCAGGAGGCCATCCGCGACCAGTGCCCGGAGGATCTGTTCACCATCATCATGCGCCGGTACATGATGAAGATTGCCTGCCGGGTAGCGCGCCAGAACGAGTGCGAGGCGCTGATCACCGGCGAGAGCGTCGGCCAGGTGGCCAGCCAGACCATCCAGGCCATCGCCTGCACCAACGAGGCCTGCGACATGCCGGTGCTGCGCCCGGTGATCGGCATGGACAAGGACGAGATCATCCTGACCTCCCGCAAGATCGACACCTTTGAGACCTCCATCCTGCCCTATGAGGACTGCTGCACCGTCTTTACGCCAAAGCACCCGCGCACCAAGCCCCAGCTGAAATTTGTCAAGCTGGCGGAGGAGCAGATGGACGCCGAGGCGCTGATTGCCCGGGCAATCGAGGGAATCGAGCTGCTGAACATCTCCAACTCGTAATTTTGGCAAAGATTCTTGCGCCAAGCAGGATTTACCGCTTGCAACAGCACGGCATTTGTATTATCATTTTTTTAGGAATTCTTCGGCCTCCTAGAAAAGACCGAAGCTGTAAATTGAGGTGGATATATTGAAAGTTTATGTAGTTGGGGCCGATGCCGCAAGACCTTCAGGACTGCTTGCGTCGCCCTATATGGAAAAGGAGATGCGGGTTCTGGGCTATCAGCCCGAGCTGCTTTCGGTTCGGGACGCAGGCGGATTTTTCAAAGCGCTGCAAAACTGCGCGCAGCCGGATGCGCTGATCCTCTGCCCGCTCTCCGGCAATCTGCAGCAGGACGCCGCCTGCATCCAGGCGGTGGCGCAGGTCTGCCAGCGGGAGCTGGAGCCAAACGAGGGCGCGGTGAAGCACCTGGTCAAGCGCCAGAAGCTCTCGCAGGAGCAGGCGCAGCAGCTTGCCCTGCTGCCGCAGGGCGCAAGGGTGTTCCCCTGCCATCAGTCGGCGCTGCCCGGCTTTGAGGCTGCAGGGGAGGGCTTTCACATCGTGGTGATGCCATCCGACCCGGAGGAGCAGATCAGCCTGTTCTTCAGCTACCTGTTCCAGATCCTCAAAAAGGCAAGCGCCTCCCCCTGCGTGGTGCGTGTGGCGCGGGTGATGGAGATGGACGCTGCCCAGGTGGAGCAGGCGCTGGCCGAGCTGCTGGACGCCCAGAGCCCCTGCGTAGCGGTCTACCCCAAAAAGTCGGAGGTCATCGTGCGCATCTGCGACAACAGCGCCGACCGCAGCAGGGCGGCACAGCGCTGCACCGCCGCTTTGCAGGCGGTGACCGAGCGGCTGGGCGACTGCGTCTACGGCATCGACGTCAACAGCATCGAGCACGCGGTGATGGCCAAGTGCGCCAAGAAGAATATCCGCCTTGCCTTTGCGGAGTCCGGTTCGGCGGGGCTTGCGGCCAAGCGCTTTGGCAACGCCGACAAGGAGGGCAAGCTGGTGGCCTCCACCTACAGCTGCCGCCCCGAGGAGATGGACCTGGAAAAGCTGGGGATCAACGATAAAATCGGCAAGACCTTCGGGCCGGTCAGCGCCAATGTCGCCGCGGCGATGGCGCTGGGCGCCTCCAAGCAGGAGGAAAAGGACCTGATGGGCCTGAGCGTCACCCTGCCAAACGCCGCCGTCAAGACAAGAAAGGCGTATATCGCCGCAGTTTTAAACGGCCGCTGTTTGATGCAGGAGCTGGACGCGGGCAACTACCGGTCGCTGACCCAGATGACCGCCGACGCGGTGGCGCGGCTGTTCAACATGGCCAGAAAGCTGGCGGACAGCTATCCGCAGGCGCCGCAGAACAGCTGCGACGCAGAGGAAGCGGTGCTGCAGGGTATGGAGGTCGTGCCGCAGAACGCGGCCCTGGCAGCGGCGGCCACCACCGCCGTCGCCGGCAAGAAGCGCAGGGGCAAAAAACAGAAGCAGGAGCAGGACGCGCCGGCTTCCAAAGCGCCCAAGGGCTTTAAGGGCATCCTGTACCGGCTGTTCCCCAACAAGGACGACGTCGGCTTTGAGAAGGTGCGCAAGATTCTGCTGTGGGTCTGCGTTCTGGTCTTCTGCGGTTCGGTGTTCTACCTGGTCGACTTCGGCGCGCAGAACAAAAAGTCGCAGGAGAATCTGGCCACCCTGCAGAGCCAGATGGAGCAGGCGGAGAAGGATGTGGCCGAGGGCAAGATCAACGTCTCCAACATCGAGGGCTACCCCAACGACTACCTGGCCAAGTTCTATCCGTTCTATCTGGAGAATGAGGACATCAAGGGATGGCTGCAGATTGAGGGCACCAACGTCAACTTCCCGGTTGTGCAGACCTCGGACAACGACTACTACCACCGCCTGGGCTTCAATAAGGAGTACGACTACTACGGCACCCCGTACATCGACTACGAGTGCGACGTCAAGACCCCCAGCACCAATCTGATTATCTACGGACATAACATCCGCAACGACGGTCAGATGTTCAACGACCTGACCAAATATAAGCAGCTCTCCTTCTACAAGGAGCACCCGCTCATCGACTTTGACAGTGTGTACAAGGAAGGTGAGTACAAGATCTTTGCGGCCTTCATCGTCAACACCCTGCCCGAGCACGACAACGGAGATGTCTTTCAGTATAACCACTTCGTAAACGCGGAGAACGAGGAGGAGTTCAACGCCTTTGTTGACGAGGTGCGCCGCCGCAGCCTCTTTGATACCTCGGTCGATGTCGAGTACGGCGACGAGCTGCTGACCCTCTCCACCTGTACATACGAATTTAAGGAAGCGCGCTTTGTCGTTGTGGCAAGACGGGTGCGCGACGGTGAGGACAGCAAAGTGGATGTTGACCAGGCAGTGGTCAACGAGGACGCATACTATCCGGCAGTTTATGCCAGCGCGGCGGAATACGCGGCGAAGCTGGGCCAGGTCAAGGGTATCACCATCGACGGTGACCGCACCATCAACCTGGAGGTTGGCCAGACCGCGACCCTGACCGCCTCGGTCACCCCAGCGGATGCGGAGATTAAGACCTGCACCTGGGATTCCAGCAACACCTCGGTCGCGACGGTGGATAAAAACACCGGCGTCGTCACCGCGGTGGGAGCGGGTACCACCCAGATCACCGCTTCGGCGGACGATGGCGGCTATGTCGACAACATTACCATCAACGTCACCGGCAGCGGAACGGAGCTGACCGGCATTACCCTGAGCTCCACCACGCTGAACCTGCAGCAGGGCAGCACCCAGACGCTGACCGCCACCCCGGAACCTGCCGACGCACAGGCCAGCCTGACCTGGAAGAGCAGCGACGACAGCATCGTGCGCATTGAGGGCAGCGGCAACAGCGTGCAGCTCACCGGCGTCAACACCGGCACAGCCAATATCACCGTCGCCTCCTCGGACGGCAAGATCAGCGCGACCTGCGCGGTCACCGTTTCGGGCAACTCGACGGAAAATCCGGGCATCGTCTTTGCCCAGACCAGCCTGACCCTGACCGCGGGCCAGACCCAGAATGTCCGCCTGACCGTCACCCCAAGCGGTGCGGATGTGGGCGACATCACCTGGAGTGCGAGCAGCGGCGCGATCAGCGTTCCAAGCAGCGCAAGCGGCACCGAGGTCACCGTCACCGCCCAGCAGGCGGGTCAGGCGGTGCTGACCGCCACCACTGCCAGCGGACTGCAGGCCTCCTGCACCATCACGGTACAGGAGCAGAGCAGCCAGAACGAGCAGACCGGAAGCGTCAGCCTGACCATCAACCCGCTGACACTCAATCCGGGCGACGAGGGGCAGCTGCAGTACTCGGTCAACCCGGCGGGAACACAGCTCAGCTGGTCCTCCAGCAATCCGAGAGTGGCGGATGTCGACGACAACGGCTATGTCACCACCATCGTCTCGCTCTCGCAGACCACCAACGTCACCATCACCGCCACCGCGGCGGACGGCAGCTCCGCACAGACCACCGTTACCGTACTGGGCAGCGGCGGAGGCAGCAGCTCCGGCCAGACCGGCGACAATACCCAGACCGGCGACAACACCCAGGACAACACCCAGCAGGGCAACGAGGAGCAGGGCGGCTATGAGGGCGACCTGGGCCTGTATGCGGCGCAGTCCTACATGGAGGTTGAATCCGGATACACCAAGCTGATCGACCTGTATGTCGACCGCCCAGAAGGCGAGGTCACCGTGGAGTGCAGCTCCAGCGACCGCAACGTCGCGCGGGTGGACGATGAGGGCATGGTCACCGGCGTAGGGCCGGGCGATGCGACCATCACCATCACGGCGACCGACGTCAACACCGGTGAGTATCAGACCATCACGGTGGACGTCAGCGTCTCGGGCGGCGGCGGTTACGGCACCAACGACTCGGCTTCGGATGAGGGCGAAGATCGTCCCAGCGGCGGCTACGGCACCAGCGACGAACGCGGCTAATCCAGCAATCCTTTATTCACAAATCCCCTTCCACAGCGTGGAAGGGGATTTTTGGTTGTGTACTTATTCTGCTGGGCCCTTTTTCTCCCGGTTGTCCAGCGAGAGGAAGGCCAGCGCGATTGCCACCACCAGAATGGAGAGGTCGGTGGCGTGGACGCTGTCCATCAGGTCGTCGATGACCAGCATGACGACGGCAGTGGAGGCGGCGTCGAGGATGAGAAAGAGAATTTTCTCCCCGCGGGCGCCCAGCAGTCCCAGCGTGCGCATCGCCTTGGGAAAGGCTTTGGAGAAAATCTCCAGCGGGAAGCTGCAGGCCGCGCAGATGACAAAGAACAGCAGAAAGCTGCCGGGGCTGTCGTAGGTAAAGCCCAGCAGCCGCATCAGCCCGCCGCACAAAAAGGTGAGGGGGACAAGGACGGCAAGGACAAGCAACAGGATGATGGCGTAGCCGAGGACGGCGGCGAGCAGCTTTTTCATGGGCGGGCCTCCTTTGCGGCAGAAGTTATTAGGCCCAGCATAGCACAAAACAGGATGTTTGTCTACCGGCTTCCTTTGGAGGCGGTGGGGCTTCTTTTGTGGATAACTGCCAAGCGGCGGCGGGCGTTTTGCGTAAAGTTTCAGTAAAAAGATGAAATGGAAAACGAGTGAGGGAGAGAAAACGAGCAAAAACGAGAGATTTTAAGAGAGAGAGGGCTATAAATTAAATTTTCGGCCACAAAGCCCTTGACAAGCTTTTTGCAATTGGATATAATAGAGAGCGTTGATTTGTCATCATTGGATTTTTGCGGAAAACCGATGGTATAAATTGTATTCGATACATTTGAAACAGGAGGTACCAATCAATGTCTACAACAATGCCAAAAGCACAGAACATTACCCGTAAATGGTATGTGATCGACGCTGCAGACAAGCCGCTGGGCCGCACCGCTGCCAAAGCTGCCGACCTGCTGCGCGGCAAACATAAACCAATCTTTGCCCCACACGTTGACTGCGGCGACCACGTCATCATCATCAACGCTGAGAAAGCAGTCCTCACCGGCAAGAAGCTGACCCAGAAGGTTCACTATCATCACTCCGGCTGGATCGGCGGCATGAAAGCCATCCGCTATGACAAGCTGATGAAAGAGAACCCGGAAAAGGCTATGATGCTGGCTGTTAAGGGTATGATCCCGGACACCACCATCGGCAGACAGGCTCTGACCCGCTGCAGAATCTACAAAGGCAGCGAGCACAACCACGCTGCTCAGAAGCCAGAACAGCTCTAATTCGGAAGGAGGACAATGAATTATGTACGAATCTAAAGCATACTTCTACGGCACCGGCAGAAGAAAACACTCCGTTTCCAGAGTAAGACTCTACCCGGGCACCGGCAAAGTTACCATCAACAACAGAGATATTGACGATTACTTCGGCCTGGACACCCTGAAGGTTATTGTCCGCCAGCCATTTGAAGTCACCAACACCGCTGGTCAGTTCGACGTTGTCTGCACCGTAAGCGGCGGCGGCGTTTCCGGCCAGGCTGGCGCCATCCGTCACGGTATCGCCCGCGCTCTGCTGCAGAACGGCGACGAGATGCGCCCAATGCTGAAAAAAGCAGGCCTGCTCACCCGCGACCCAAGAATGAAAGAGCGTAAGAAATACGGCCTCAAAGCCGCTCGTCGCGCTCCTCAGTTCTCCAAGAGATAATTTCCACTGCTTCTCAGTACGTCTTTGGACGCTGTTTTGCAGAAAATTGGATGGTTTTGGAGTTGTGAGAGTTCCTCAGGAGTGTTCCGTTTTGCTTCGTAAGGAGCAAGCAAGGAGCACACAAGGAACAAGAATCGCAAGCGAAAACAAAAACCTTATGAAGCAGGAGATCGTTCCGCAAGGAGCGTATCTCCTGCTTTTTTGTGCTGCACGGCTTTTCCTTCTTCCGTTTAGATCTTGTTGATTGCCTCCACCAGCGTTTCAATATCCAGGTGGGTGTAGACACGTTCGGTGAGCGTCATGGCACCGGAGTGTCCAACAATCTTCTTGATCATGGTTTGGTCTACATGGGCCTCTGTCAGCATGGAGATGCAGGTGTGCCGGGTACAGTGGGGCGTCTGGTCATATCCAAGCTGCTCCATCAGGGGCGTGAAGTAACTGTCGTAGTAGTTCCTGTAATCAAAGTGCTTTTGATCCGGCGTGTGGAGCAGATATTCACACTGAGAACCTTCGTACCACGCTTTGTAGAATGGCAGCACCTTGTCGGCAATGGGAACTTTCCGCAGGCCGTTTTCGGTTTTGCTGGCAATCACATCAAAGTACTGTTCTTCCAGATGTACGTTTTCCTTCTTCAAGTCGAGGAACTCCGAGATGCGGCAACCGTTGTAGATCAGCATCAGCACAATCTGATAGTACGGGTCCTCCGCAAGCTCCCATAGGCGGGCGATCTGCTCCTTTGTGAACTTGTTCCGGTCACGCTTGTTGGGGTTCTTATCCTTGTACCGGCTCAAATCCACAAACTCGGAATAATCCTTGTTGCAGATGTCGTTTTTCATGGCATAGGCGTACAGCTGGTTGAACAGCCCCTTGAGTTTTTTCAGGGTGGGGTAATTCTTCCCGCAAGTGTCCACCACAAATTGAAGGTCCATCAGCCGCATATCTCGAAACACCTTGTTGTAAAGTGTTCCGCACACCCGATAGGAGGCCTCATAGCCCTTTACGTTTGACTTGGAGATGGTGGGAAACTTCTCCTTTGACCAGCGTTCATAGACCTCCTGGAAGGTGGCTTTGGATGCCTTGATGTCAAAGGGATTGTTGTTGTACTCCGCCAGCATTTGCAGCCCCTCTGCTCTGGTTGCCGCATAGCCGATGGTGATTTGTTCCTG
>JABLTR010095340.1_pt1 | contig 53582 bp, 35 predicted proteins | sample 7160071 | NCBI WGS metagenome assembly JABLTR01 (sample SAMN14651230, study PRJNA627086) | human gut metagenome | isolation source: feces | host: Homo sapiens | reverse complement strand
AATAAAACATCCAGCAGCCAGGTTGGAACGGGCGAGAACATGCTTCCTGTAATAGGAGTAGCGGCTCTTGCGGTAGTAGCTACGTCTGCTGTTGTAGTCAGCAAAAAGAGAAGCAAATAATAACTAAAGATTAAAACCTTACATTCCTTAAAGACGGCAGGGCTTTTAGCCCTGTTGTTTTTTATTAAATAGAAAAATCTCTAATTATGAAATAGGCTTATAAAGGTCAAATAACCGATTGCTATGCAAAATATTCATCATGTTCATAGGTTAAATTATATAATTCCGCATGTCTTTCAATTTGTAATCAAGATAAGACAAATCGGCGAAATTATATTATTAAACAAAAAATGTCATCTTGGGGTTGGTAAACTATATGTAATAATAATATTAAAAAATGGAAGTAAAAAAAACTTGACATATGTTAATTTTAAGTGCAGAATAATAATGTATTTTTATTAATAAGAGAGCTTTTATGGGAGTTTATTAGGCGGATAGGAGTTGTTTGCAGATGGAAAAAGGAAAAATGATATACGAGGGCAAGGCTAAGCGCGTATATGACACGGACGAAAAGGATATATACATAGTCGATTATAAAGACGACGCAACGGCATTTAACGGCGAGAAAAAGGGGACGATTTCCGGCAAGGGCGTTATAAATAACCGAGTAACTAATCATTTTATGCAGATACTTGAGGAAAACGGCATACCAACGCACTTTGTTAAGGAATTATCCGACAGGGAAACGGCTGTTAAGAAAGTCGATATAATAATGTTAGAGGTTATTATAAGAAATATAGCGGCAGGTTCTTTTTCAAAGAGATATGGCGTAAAAGAGGGAACAAAGCTTATTGCTCCATCGCTTGAATACAGTTACAAAAACGACGACCTTGGCGATCCGCTGATAAACGACTATCACATAATATCGCTTGGTATAGCCACCCGCGAAGAGCTTGATACAATAGCCGATTATGCATTTAAAGTAAATAAAGTGCTGACGGATTATTTAAAGGACTTGAATATAATTTTGGTAGACTTCAAGTTGGAGTTTGGCAAGACCTCTGACGGCAAAATTGTACTTGCGGATGAAATCTCGCCCGACACCTGCCGTTTTTGGGACGCGACTACAATGGAGAAATTGGACAAAGACAGGTTCCGCCGCGACCTTGGCGGAGAAGTCGAGGCTTATAATGAAATATTAAAGCGCGTATTCAGCAAATAATTGTCAGAAGGATAGGTCTGTTATATGCATGATGATATAAAGATAAAGGAAGAATGCGGTGTTTTCGGAATAGCCGAAAACACTTCATGTGATGTAGCGTCTCAGGTTTACCTTGCGCTTTACGCGCTTCAGCACCGCGGGCAGGAAAGCTGCGGAATAGCGGTAAACGACAGGGGAGTTATAACGCATTACAGAGATTTGGGCCTTGTATACGAGGTGTTTAATCCGGAGCGTTTAGCATCGCTTGGAAGCGGAAAAATGGCGATAGGGCATGTAAGATATTCTACAACCGGAAACGTCAAGCGCCATAATGCACAGCCGTTGGTTGTTAAGCATATAAAGGGGCCATTGGCTCTTTGCCATAACGGGAACATAACTAATGCATATGAACTCCGCCGCCGCTTTGAAATGAACGGCGCAATTTTCCACGGCACCAACGATACTGAGGTTATAGCATATCTTATAACTAATGCTCGGCTCGAAAGCGATTCGATAGAGGGCGCCGTAGAAAAAGCGATGTATGATTTAAAGGGTGCATATTCTTTGGTCGTAATGTCGGCGCAAAAGCTTATAGCCGCAAGAGACCCAATCGGTTTTAGGCCGCTGTGCATAGGCAGGACGCAAAATGGAGGATATGTAGTTGCATCTGAGAGCTGTGCGTTTGACACTATAGGCGCTAAATTTGTAAGGGACATAGAGCCGGGCGAAATAGTAGTAATAAAAGACGGCGAAATAAAGTCGATACGTACGCACTGCGTAAATAAAAAGCCGCATATATGCGTGTTTGAATATGTTTATATAGCTCGTCCCGACAGCGTTATAGAGGGCGCCAGCGTGCACGAGGCGCGTTTGCGTGCGGGTGAGTTCTTAGCCAAAAGTCATCCGGTCGAGGCGGATGTGGTAATAGGTGTACCCGACTCGGGACTGGATGCGGCGCTTGGCTATTCAAGAGCGTCGGGAATACCGTACGGCGTTGGATTTATAAAGAACAGATATGTCGGCCGAAGCTTTATACAGCCTACGCAAATAATGCGCGACAATGCCGTGAGAATAAAGCTTAATGTGCTTAAAGCGGTTGTCGACGGCAAGCGTGTTATTATGATAGACGATTCTATAGTGAGAGGCACTACCAGCGCAAGAATAGTAAAGCTGCTGAGAAACGCCGGCGCCACTGAAGTACATGTAAGGGTATCGTCACCGCCCTTTACTAATCCGTGTTACTTTGGCGTGGACATTGACAGCAAAGAAAAGCTAATAGCCTGTCGCCGTACGCTTGATGAAATATGCAAGGACATAGGCGCCGACAGCTTGGAATATCTAAGCCTTGAGGATGTAAGGAAAATAGCAGACACGGAAAATTGCGATTTCTGCGACGGATGCTTTACGGGAAATTATCCATGCGAGGTGCCAAAGCAGGTGTCAAAGAGCAAGTTTGAGACAAAAATAAAGGAGCAGCTGGAGTTTAACTGATTGCTGTAAACTTTAAGATTATAAAATTTGCTTGTTTTAATAATATTATAAAAATCAAAACCACCAGTTTACTGGTGGTTTTGATTTTGTTGTGCTGACTTTTCCTCATGCGTCAAAACCTCCCGACCTACTTTTCAATATGGCCGCCAAACCTCTTTGCTGTTTTACATCAGCAGGATTTTATTTTGCTCCAGCTTTCATCTCCCGCGGTTCAATTGGGGCTTGCTTAAACAACAAAAGAAGCCGTCTTGTGAGCGATACTTACAAGACGGTTTCTTGGCCTTTGAAACAATAGTGTTTATGTTAGATAGCAAGAATAATAAAGATAGAGAGAACTAATCTATTAGAATAAAATTTTTCTAAAACAGCATAAGAATTAATCGTGATTTTGTTTAGTAGAGGTGTGCAAAAATGTTTAAAATCTGCAATTTTTTCTGCGGAGCATATAATGCAATTTTTAAAGGAGCACACTAGTCTTTTTATATGCTGCTTTTATAAGCGTATCACCAGTTAAACTGCGGCGATATCAGATATAGAAGTAAAATATGTAAGTGCGATTAATTTTCCGACTAATAATATATTATTACCCGTTGCATGCCACGATTAAAATTATACTACAGTATAAAATACGAAGCGCTTGCCGGCGGAATGGTTATGGTGCAGCTGTTGAAAGCGGCCTTTTCTCCGCAGAAATATAACATACGCGGTGTATCGCCATTTGTGAAATGACCTGACAAAGCAGAGGTTAAATCCACGCTTTTAGCAGCACCAGACGGATTTACTGCAATAAGAATGTCCTCGTTTTCACTGCTGCGTTTATAAATTAGCGGATATTCGTTTTCTTTCACATAAATAAACTCAATATCGGCATCTGCCTGCAGCGCCGTGTGCTCCATACGCAGAGAAATAATCTTTTTTGTTTCATTATACAGAGAATTAGCGTCGCTAATGCTATTTTCTACAGTAGGACGCATGTTGTCAGCATCAATCATTATGTATAAATCCTCCGGCCTGCCGCTGGAGAAGCCGGCGTTTGTGCTGCTGTCCCATTGCATTGGCGAGCGTGAGCCAGTGCGCTCATATCCGCCTTCAACAGATTTAACGCCCTCTAAATATTTCATGCCTATTTCGTCGCCGTAATATATAAATGGCACGCCGGGCATTGATAAAATAAAGGCAAAGGCGACTTTCATTTCATCTTCATCTAAATAGCGCCTCATTCTTGCCATATCATGATTTCCCGTGGGCAGGCAGATATATCCATTGCCGTTAACGCACTGTCTGTATTCATTATATTTATTTACAAATTTAGAAATATCACCTTTACCGCGGCGGGAAAAATACGGTTCATCGCATCTAAAAAGGTCGTTATAACGGGATGGGCCAAAATGCAGTAAAAAGTCCATATGAAAGCCCGCCTTAAGTGATTTTTCCGGGTCCCCCCACTCTGAAACAATAGCGGCCTGAGGAAACTCTTCGTCCAAAAATTGTCTAAAGTTTTGCCACAGCTTTATAGTTGCTGATTTATCCGGGTCGTTTTTTACAAGGGAGGCTGCCATATCGACTCTAAAACCGTCGCAGCCCATGTTGAGCCAAAATCGCATAATGTTTTTCATTTCTTCTCTGGTTGCGACGGCTGGCGCCGCATCAACCGGCATCTGCCACGGCTCGCTTATATTGGCAAAACCGTAATTAAGAGCAGGCTGAGTAGAGTAATAATTTGTACCGCAGCATGCATCGCGATTAGAAATTCCTCTTAAACAGCCCGATAGTTCCGGCACATTGGCGGGTGAATGCCAAATGCTGTCGGTCCACACATATCTGTGGCTGTACTTATTTTCTTCTGGCAGCATAGACTGCAAAAACCATGGATTGTCGTAAGATGTATGCCCAGCGACAAGGTCTAAAATTACATGCATGCCACGACAGTGCGCCTCGCTAAAAAGCGTTTTAAGATCTTCGTTTGTGCCATAGCGCGGAGCTACCTTATAATAGTCGCGCACGTCATATCCGGCGTCGGTAAAAGGAGAATCAAAGCATGGATTCAGCCATATAGCGTTGCATCCGAGCCCGAGGATATAATCAAGTCGACTGATTATACCGTTAATATCGCCTATGCCGTCACCGTTTGAATCCTGAAAGCTTTGCGGATAAATTTCATAGAAAACTGCATTTTTTAACCATTTTGGCATAATTTATCATTCCCTTATAATATTATTTATTTAGTCATTATACATAAATAAATTTATTTATACAAGCAAAATTAAATATATTAGTTGAGCAAAATGATTATATTATTATTTTAATGTTTAAATATTTTTTGATATTAAATAATTATAACAAAATTATTATAAAAGTATTGCGATATATAGAAATAAGTATTATAATAAATATACAAATTAAAAAAGGAGAGGTATAGGATGAAAAAGATAATAAGTGCGGTAGTTACACTTGCATTGGCAGCGGCTATGTCAACATTTGTGATGACCGCATCAGCAGACACAATGTATACTTTGCCTGTAGACGATATTGAAGCGTGGCAGTCGTCTACTGACGGTTCTTGGAGCGGAGCCCTTGCAGAGTCTACATATATGAATGGCGAAGCATCAGCGGACGGAATGAAGATATGGCCGACAGGACAGCATCCGTATGGATATCCGAACGCACGTGTAGAGGATACAACTGGTGCGAACGGCATTGTAACATTAATGCCGGATTATTATTTGAATTTTGACATTAAATTTGAAGGCACTGACAGTGACTGCTGGCAGATGAAATTTAACTTTGGCGCCGCCGCTACAGCAAGTGTTGACCCTGCAATAGTCAAAGCGGCAGGAGTAGAAGCTGTTAACAATCATATACCTGCGGGCGAGTATAAGCTTTCAATAAAGGTATCTGATTTATTAAAGGGCGCTCAGAAAGATAACGGCGAATTTTATGATGATGATCAGCTCTATGATTTAATCTTTGGCCCAGACGGTCAGCCAAAACTGATAGGCGTTACATTTGTAATATATGGTAAAGATACAAGCGATGCTCTGACAATAAAGAATTGGACGATAACAACTGAAGCCGAAACTGGTTCGGGCGAGGGAACCGCAAGCGTTGCTTCAACGGCCAGCACAGCCTCAACAACGTCGACCGCTTCAACAGCCAGCACAGCTTCAACAACATCAAAGAGCAGCACAGCAGGCGGCTCATCAAAAACACAGGTAGGCACAGGCGAGGACATGCTTCCTATAATAGGAATAGCAGCTCTTGCAGTAGTAGCTACATCTGCAGTTGTTGTTACTAAGAAAAGAGCTAAATAATTAAATTAGTTTATAGATGCACTTAGAGGAGATTTTTATAAATCTCCTCTTTTTTACTAATATAAATATATAAGACATTAGTAAAAAATAATTTTATTTGTTTGATAAAAATAGTAATATAAAAATTATAAGAATTTAAGGCTGCCTGAATGCAAGATTTTCGATGCCATCTTGACTTGGCAAGCAAAAAGAGTGAACACTTCAAATGCTATTTTAAAACACGAGCGCTTTGCATGGATAAAAGAAAAAAGTCCGAACGCAAATTGCGTTCAGACTCAGTATAGTGGTTGCGGGGGAAGGATTTGAACCTACGACCTTCGGGTTATGAGCCCGACGAGCTACCGAACTGCTCCACCCCGCGATATTTAATAATTAAAAATAAAATTATTATTTTATCCTTTTTATATTATACTATATTTATAAAATTAATTCAACCTATAATTTAATAAAAAAGACATTTAATTTCTAAATATTGCTAATGCCTGATTTATAGGGAAAAAAGATATCAGAATAATAATACCAATATTATTATTTCATTTATTAGAAATAATATTATTGTAACGATTTTAAAAAATATCGTTGCAATTTATGGAGAAAGGTGTTATAATCTAAAACACAAGATTTTTACTCACTTTTTACAAAAAAATTAGAAGGAGATGTAAGGATGAAAAAGTTAATGAGCGCTATAGCGGCTACAGCAGTAGCGGCATCATTGGCGCTGAGCACGACTGTTGCATCGGCCGAGACTTACTATACTGCACCGGATGATCCGTCTGAGTGGACAACATGGTTTTCAGGAAGCCCCGCACTTAGCGAGATAACTCAGGTATCAGCAGAGTCAACAGCTGACGGTATGAGAGTTTGGTTCCCGGAGACAGCAGAGGAGAAATTTAATATTGTAAGTTTCTTAATAGCTAATGGTGCAGGTATTACAGAGATACAGCCGACAGACGAGCTGCACATTGATGTAACTCTTGAGGGCGCCGACAAAGGAACAGACATACGTTGGACGCTTCAGCTTGCATTTAATGGTGCTGGCACAGGCAATATGTATATGTCTAAGTATATTGCCGCAGAAGCAGGATATGAGGCTAACGAGTACAACCAGATGCCTCAGGGACGTTATGAGGTAGTAATTCCTATAGGCAAAATGATAGAGCAGTATGACGCTGACAACAGTAAAACTAACTATGACAAGATTTGGAACAGCGGCGCTGACAATACTAGACTGCTTACAGGATTAATAGTACAGGTAGCAGCAAGTGATCCTGTAAATAACTCGGATAAGGACCAGGCGTTAGTAATCCATGATATATCTTTTGGTACAGCTGGTTCATTCGACAATGCAGGCACTGGCAGCACAGCTTCAACTGGTTCAACGGCCAGCACAGCTTCAACTGGTTCAACGGCCAGCACGGCTTCAACAGCATCAAAGAGCAGCACAACAGGCGGCTCATCAAAAACACAGGTAGGCACAGGCGAGAACATGCTTCCTATAATAGGAATAGCAGCTCTTGCAGTAGTAGCTACATCTGCAGTTGTTGTTACTAAGAAAAGAGCTAAATAATTAAATTAGCTTATAGATGCACTTAGAGGAGATTTTTATAAATCTCCTCTTTTTTATTGAATAAGCGTATAATTGCCTTAAGCTAAAATAATAAATAATAAAAATGATTTCTATAATTTTGACATTAATTTTTTTATGTAAATGTTTTAAAACAAGAAATTTATATTTATTGCAGATAAATAAAAATATCTTATTAAAATTCAGAATGATATTGAAGTTTTTAACATACTGTGTTAAGATAAACTGAATTTAGGCTAATTATATTTTTTGAAAAGCAGATAAGGAGGCAGCAAGTGCTTTATAATGAGTATTACAGCCAAGTCTGCAGTGTGTTAGAAGATGTAATAGGTACTCAAAGTAACGCAATAGAGTGCGCAGGAAAAGCAGCAGCAGAATGCATATCACGTGATGGAATTATATATGTTTTTGGCTGCGGGCATTCTCATATTGTGGGAGAGGATTTATTTTTTAGGGCAGGTGGACTTGCATCTGTCTGCGCGGTGCTTGATGCTGACCTTATGCTTCATGAAGGCGCTGAAAAAAGCAGCTGTATGGAGAGAATATCAGGTATCGCACGGCCTATATTCGATAAACACGGCATAACTGACAACGATGTTTTAATTATTGCGTCTACATCGGGAATAAATGCTGTGCCGGTAGAAATGGCGCAATACGCGCATGAAAAAGGCGTTTTGGTAATTGCGATAACGTCATCTGCTTACGATAATGACAAGCCGCACAATGAAAGCGGCAAGCATCTTTATGAATGTGCGGATATTGTAATTGACAACTGTGTATCTCACGGCGACGCTGCGGTGCAAATAGCTCCTGAATTGCCGAAAGTTGGACCAATTTCGACTATATCAAGCTGCATGATAGCGCAGTCTATAATGATATGTGCCGAAGAAATTTTGGTAAATCAGGGCATTAATCCGCCGGTGTATATGAGCGGTAATATTGCGGGTGGACGCGAGCGCAATAGAGCGCTTATTGATAAGTACCGGCCGCGGATTAAAAATTTGTGATTTTTATATTTTAAGGGCATTATAAATATAAAAAATTTGCAGTACGAATTGAGTGATACGGACGTAAAGCAAGTCAAGTGGCATATTTAGACTGTATCAGCAAATTATATGACAAAGATAAGACTCTGTATGAAAAACTAAAATATTATATGTTAAAATAGACTATTGTTTATATAGAAAATAAGACTATTTAAAAAATAAAAATTAAGTCATAGGAAGGGGCACTTTAGAATGGACATGAAAACCAATGAAGTACAGGTTAAGCTTGACGAAAAATCAGGCGTATTAACTCTTGCGCTTGGACCGAACGGGAAAATGAGCCTTAGCACCGAAGACAAGCTTGATAATACGTCGTGGTTTAAAAACGTAACCGACTGGGAGACGTTTGAAACCAAAGGAATAAACGGCGTAAAATTTAACGCTCATCTTAACAAGGACGGTCACGAGACAACGGGCGCATACACAATTTATACGAAGAACGGCTGCCCTGCGGTCATGGTTACTACTGAAATGCTTACTGACGACAGCGGCCCGGTAGAGCTTGAGCTTAAATGGCTGACCTGCAAGGTTGACGGCGTTAAAAATATACATACGCTGAACCCAAGCTGGTCTATACCGGCTGAAAAGATGAATGTCGCCATGTCGTTTAGGGAGGACATGTTTGTTGAAACAGACAGCGGTTTTATAGGCATGTTCAAAAGCGGTGAGCCTCAGTTCGACCCGAAAAACAGCACGGCTTGCCCTGATATGTGGTCTATTATAGACGGACTTGCCGGCTACCGCCAGCTGCGTACGGCCGTTATCGGCTACTGCGAGAGCGCGTCGGAGATGAAGTCGCTGCAGACAGCGGCAAACGCTTTCTATGATGAAGTTATGACAATATGCCGTCCGGCGGCAAAGACCTTTGAGGGCGAACAGCATAAAATCACGCACGGGCATATGTCATTTACAATTACTACGTCAAAGGACGGCGCAGCGCTTACAAGCATGAAGAACATAGGCGAAGAAAAGGCGTTTGCACTTCCTCTTACACAGGTAAGGCTGCGTGATCTTAACACAGGAAAAGAGTTCACCGCCGACACGCGCAGCGGCTGGACGGACGTAAAATTATGGAAAGAAAACGGCGGCGGCCGTATAATGCTCAGCGGATATGGAGAGTACAAGGATTTTTCCTTGGAAATAGTGTATGAGCTGTGCGCCAACGAGCGCGTAGAGTGGGAGACGTATGTATTAAACTGCGAGCAGCAGCTAAGCGTGCTTTCTGCATCGTATATGCCGGCGCCTTGGGCGGCGGACAAAGCCTATTGCTTAATGCCAGAGCACTGCGGCTATGTGGCGGAGAATACCACTGACATCCACTTCTACCGCGATGGCATTTATCCACGCGGCTGGAGCTTTACCATGAGCTATTTTGCGGCCTATGTACCAAAGGGCAAGGGCATGAATGGCTTCTACTGCGGTGTATGTGACCCGTACGGTGCTTTCCGCACAATGAACGCTGAGACCGACCCTATTGAAAAGACGGGTATATTCTTTGCACGCCTACATGCTCCAGGATACGGCAAGGGCGGCAACGCGTTTGCACTGCCCGGCAAGCTGGTATGGCAGATGTTCAGCGGCGACTGGTACGATGCAACGCTTATTTATAAAGATTTTATACATACAAAGGCGACATGGCTCCCGGCCGTTGGACCAGAGGGAAGAGAGGATACTCCGCTTTGGGCGAAAGAGCTGCCGGTATGGATTATGGACTGGCTGCCAAACACCAATCCTTTAGCCGAAGCAGTGCCGACGAGCATCAACAAGCGCGACGACGAGCCGGCTGACACATGGTATATGGACCCGATAAAATTCCAAAAGGAAATAGGTACGCCGGTAGGCTACCATGTATACAACTGGCACTGGATTCCATTTAACAACGATTATCCGTACTATCTGCCGGCGAAAAAGGAATTTTGCGAGAATATACAAAAACTTAAGGACAACAACATCCGCGTTATGCCTTATACAAACGCCCGTCTTTGGGATACGCATGATAAGGCAGGCGAAGACTGGACATTTACAAAGCGTGCCAAACAGTGGGCGACGAAAGACGCTTCCGGCAAGCTGTTTATAGAAAAGTACGAATCTCACGAGCCAAACGGCGAGCTGTGCGAGCTGGCGATAATGTGTCCGAGCAGTGCCGTTTGGAAGGCGGAGGATGCCGGAATAGTGCGTGACCTTATAAACGACGTGGGTGTAGACGGCGTTTATCTTGACCAGATAGCCGCCGCAGCGCCGTATCTCTGCGAGGACCCGGCACACAACCATACGCCTGGCGGCGGAAGCTGGTGGACTGAGCAGTATAATCTTTTAATACGCAGGAACCGTCAGATGCGCGGCGACAACGCAATACTTACGACGGAGGACAACTCTGAGGTTTATGCCAAGGCGATGGACGGCTTCTTAAGCTGGATATGGACATTTGACAATTTAGTACCGGCGTTCTCGGTAATATATGCCGGATATATTATAATGTTCGGACGTACGACCAACGGACTTAAGAAAGGCGATGCCGTCTTCCTCAAGTATGAGACGGCGGAGCAGCTGGTATTCGGCGGTCAGCTTGGCTGGATGAACACCGACATTCTCTATCGTGAGGATGAGTTCAGCTTCCTTAAGACAATGGCCAACCTGCGCTACAAATATTCACCATTCTTCTATAAGGGCGAGGCGCTGCGTCCTGCGGAGATTACATCCGACAGACCTATTAAGCTTACAACGCCGACGTATTTTGACTCCCGCTTGTTTGAGGCGAAGCAGGTTCTTACCGGCACATGGCGTCTTTGGGACGGCAGCCGCACGGTTATGTTCATCATAAACTGCGACGATGAAGCCGCCAACTTTAAAGCGACATTTGCTGCTGAGTCGGCAGAGCTCATAGAGGGCGCCGGCGAGCTTTCCGGCATGGACCGCGACGGTGACAATTTGGTTATAGAAGGCGTAATAGAGCCTAATCAGTATCTCGTACTGGAGATTAAATAAGAGGAGAATTTTAATGGAAAAAGCACTTTTAGCTACCGAGCAGAGCAATCCGCGCACTGCGAATATAGACAAGATGACTACAATGGAGATGCTGCACGCCATGAACGAGGAAAACAGGCGTGTAGCAGACGCTGTTGAGGACGCGCTCAGTCAGATAGCTCCACTGGTAGACCACATAGCTGAAGAGATGGAAAAGGGCGGCCGTATATTCTATATAGGCGCCGGCACATCTGGTCGTCTCGGGGTAATAGACGCGGCGGAGTGCCCGCCGACATTTGGTGTGTCGCCGGACAAGGTTGTTGCGGTTATGGCAGGCGGTACCGGCGCCATGGCAAATGCAAGCGAGGGCTGTGAGGATGACGCCGAGGCCGGTGAGCACGATTTAATGAAGTATTCGATAAACGAGCATGACACGGTAATAGGCATATCTGCTGCCGGTGCGGCAGCGTATGTAATAGGCGCCATGGAGGCGGCAAAGCGTGTTGGCGCTTCTACTGCGAGCATATGCTGCAACCCGGATACTCCGATGTCTAAGATAGCTGATTATCCAATCTTTGCAAATACCGGCGCTGAGGCTATAACCGGCTCTACCCGTCTTAAGGCGGGTACGGCGCAGAAGTTTATACTGAATATGATATCTACCTGCGTTATGATTAAGCTCGGCAACGTATATGGCAATTACATGATAAATCTGAACCCGACAAACATAAAGCTTCGCAAGCGTGCCATAAGGACAATTTGCACACTTACCGGCTGTGATGAAAAATTAGCTGAAGACGCTCTTGACAAGAACGGCAATGTCCGCGGCGCTATTGAAGCGATAAAGGGCGAAAGTGTCGGCGGTGCGAAGTAATGGAGAATTTGTTTATAGCCATTGACGGCGGCGGCACAAAGACCGACCTTGTGTTGTTTGACCATAGCGGGAATATTTTAAAGCGGGTGCTGACACAGGGCTGCAATCCCAATGATTTTGGCTGGCAGCATACTGAAGATGTTCTTCGCAAAGCGCTGGCGGTGCTGATGTCCGGCACAAGCGCTGAGCCCGAGTATCTGTTTGCCGGTATATCCGGCGGCACGGTGGGCAACAACCGTGAAATTATGGCTCAGCTTATGAAAAGATTAGTGCCGTCGGTGAAGCATGTGTCCAATAACAGTGATACGGTAAACGCGCTTTCAAGCGGAATAGGCACGAAAGACGGCTGTGTAGTTATATCCGGCACCGGCTCTGTAGGCTTTGTCCGAATTGGCGGCGAAATGTCCCGCATCGGCGGCTGGGGATATTTGTTTGACAAGGGCGGCAGCGGTTACGATTTTGGAAGAGACGCCGTATATTACGCTCTGTGCGCGCTCGACGGCAGGGGTGAGCCGACAATACTTACTAAGCTCCTTGAGGAAAAGCTGGGCGGACCGATAGGCCAGACGGCTATAGACTTATATCAAAAGGGCAAGCCGGCCATTGCGTCGCTTGCGCCGCTCGCCTTTAAGGCGGCCGCAGCGGGGGACCATGCCGCAAAGGAGATACTTGCGGCAAACGGAGCGGAGCTTGCAAAGCTGTTCAACGTCCTCTCTGCTAAAATGGGCGCAGACGTCTGCCCGACGGTTTTAGCCGGCAGTATTTTCAAGGACTGGGATATGTTTTATCCTTATGTAGAGCCCCATCTTAAACGGAAGCATGACTTTATATTCCCAGATTTGCCGCCGGTTTACGGTTCGGCGGTCGAGGCTGCAGCTTTGGCGGGAGTAGAAGCCGACGATGGCTTTAAAAAGAATTTTGCCGCTTCCCTTAAAACATGTATTGCTGAGAATGTATAAATTTTATCGACTGGTTATTGCAAAGCTGATAAAAAGTATTTTTATATCGCCGGCCTTAAAGGCGAATAAAAAGGCGGGCAGGCGTTTCATAAATAGTCAGAGCACAGCCGCGCTACATCAATAAAATCAGATGAATTTCAAACGTATGATTTTGAGGCAAATAAGGACGCACGGCTGAGGCGATTTATAGAAGTATACAGAAAAGAAAAAATATAGCCATATTAAGGTAAGTAGAAAACAGTTTTTATAACAAAAAACAAGCCCATGAATTTGAATATTCTAGGGCTTGTTTTATTGTATAAACATTTAATTTTTTCTTCGTTTGAATTAAAAGCTATGAGCGTATATATGGAAAAACATAAACGGGAAAGCTTTTAAAAGTGAGCTTATTAAAGTGTAAGAAACAGCAGTCTAAGCAGCTATGTACGCTGTCCATATCTGATTGAGTTTATTTATATATCAGAATGTCGTCTAACGGGTACACTTAGGAGACTTGAGGGGCTAAGAAAGTATCAATTAGCCTTATTATAAGCATATGCAAGCCGCATTTAAGCGACGGCTTGCGCTATAGAAATAAAAGTACAGCAGGTATTCAAAAATTAAGCGTTATAAGTAGAATCGTCCGGGTTGATATTAATTGTGCTTATGCCGAACCCGTCATCGTTGCGGACAATATCGCTTGAGCCGATTAAAACATTGTCGCCGATGCTTATTTTAAATCTAAGCGTCAGCATTGCGCCGTCAACATCGCTGGTATAGAGCATTGTCTTAAATCCGGTATAGTCTGTTATTGCGACGGCGTCTGTGCTAAAATCAAACTCAAACTGGCTTTCAAGATTTTGAGCAAACAGCTTTATATCATCGGCAGAAGCATCGCTTATTGGATGCATTAAATCGGCCGCTGCCTCATAATTCTCTTCATTCAATGCCGCCCAGAAATCCTCGGTATATTTTTTGCCGTCGTCTATGTTTATTCCGGCGCCGCATGCCGATACACACAGTAAAACAAAAATGCTGATAAATACCAATGTCAGTTTTTTATACATTTTACCCACCTCATAGGAAATATAGCAGCTTTTTGGAGCTAAAGCAAGTGAATATACTTAAATTTATAGGCGCACTACTTAAAGTATGCATAAATTCACATAAGCTTAAAATAAAGCTGTGTAAGCTTCCCGTTTTACTGCCGATTTATTCTCGCAAACAGCGTAATTTATGCAGTTAAAGTAGATAAAAGCTTTGCTTTTGTCGCGTGAGAAGTCAATTATGCTTAAATTCAGCTAAGCAGTAATTTTAAACAGATAGAAGCATTTATCCGCTTACTCTTTAGGCGAGGTGGCTTTTTGAGATGTCTTACTCAAGGAATAAAAACGTGTAATAAGTTTCTGATATAAATCCGGCGCGAAAAATAAAAGTGATTAAATTGCCTATGCACGGCAGGAAAGGCTGCCAAGTAAAATCAAATTGTTAACATTAAAAGTTAAAAAGCACATGGCTTTTTAATAATTATCCGCCAAGGGCATGTAAAATATTTTATCACTGGACGCATGCAATTGTTTAACAGAAAATCTACAGAAAAATCCGGCCTTCTTAATTATAGAAGGTCGGATTAATGATATTAAATATTACAGTTTTACAGAATTATCGAAAGGCGCTAAATTTTTAAGAGGTAAATGCAGAAAATCTATTTTCCGGCAACCTTAAGCGCGTATTCAGCCATTCTGTCAAAATCTTCCTGCTTGGGGCGGAATATAACTTTGACAGGCTCGTCCACAACATTAAACTTAAGCTGAGTAAGGCGAGTTTTTACCATCTCTATTGCCTCTCCGCTCCAGCCGTAAGAGCCGAAAACTCCAACCGGCTTTTTGGTGTTTATTGCATCTATTCCGGCGAGTATGTCCCAAATCGGCTTTGTAGCGTCGCGGTTAATGGTATTGCTGCCTATTAGGAAGCCGTTGCTCTTTGCAAGCTCGGCATTTATCTCGGCGGTTGTGACGTCGACGGCGTCAAGCAGCCGTGTTTTATAACCAGCCTTTTCAAGAGCCTCAGCCGCCGCTTTAGCCAGCATACGCGTATATCCATATGCACTGGCATATACAACAGGATAATATTCGGGCTGGTTGGCGGGCGCCGGTGTGCTCCACTTTCTGTACTTGTCCATTGCGTCGGCAATGGAGTTTGTCAGTATTGGCCCATGGCTCGGCAGCACCATGTCTATCGTCAAGTCCTTTATTTTTTCCAAGCCCTCTAAGACATATGGCTTAAATGGTCCGAATATACATTTATAATAGTATTCAAACTGCCCGTCATATATCTCGGGCTTTTTAACATCCGTATCAAACAGGCCGTTGTCGCAGAAATGCGCGCCTAAAAAGTCACAGCTAAAGAGCATATTTTTATCGGCAAAATAGGTAAACATCGAATCCGGCCAGTGTAAAAACGGCGCCTGAATAAACTTAAGCTCCGCTCCTCCTAAATCAAGAGTATCGCCGCTTTTTACTATGCGGCTGTTAAAAGCCATGTTGGTAATATCTTTAAGATATTTGTTTGCAGCAGGAGAGGAAACTATAGTAACGTTGGGGTAAAGCTCCAGCAAACGATAAAGGCAGCCGGAATGGTCGGGCTCGGTATGATTAAAAATGATATAATCGAGCGGCGCTTCACCAATAACGGATTTTATATTGCTTAAAAAGTCGTCAGCGTAGGTTTCGTGCGCGCACTCTATAAGGGCAGTCTTTTCACCCTTAACAAGATAAGCGTTATATGAAGTGCCGTATTCCGCCCTCATAATAATATCGAAAACACGCAGCGACGGATTTTTAACGCCGACAAACCATACATTGTCTGCAATTTTATATGTCATGTAAATCATCCCTTTTCTGAAAGCAAGGCGGCCGCCTAAAAGCAGCCGCCAAGGCTATTGCTTTTTTATTATTCTGCTGGCTCAAACATATCCTTGCCTACGCCGCACAGCGGGCAGGCCCAATCCTCCGGCAAGTCTTCAAAAGCCGTGCCGGGTGCTATTCCTGAATCAGGATCCCCTATAGCGGGATCGTAAACATAGCCGCAGGCAGTGCATACATATTTCATAATCGAAAACATCCTTTCTTTAATCAAAATTTTTTATATTTTTGCTTTAAATAATAAATCTCAAGCGGCTTAACCGCTTATTAAATATATTGTACAACAAACCACTAAAAATCACAAGTATTAAGCGAATGAAAACATATACAAATTTGATATAAATTAGTAAATGATTATTTGGCAAGTAGCCTATTTTAATATAATGGTAATTTTTTATAAATTTATTGTTAATAAAAATAAAAAATATGTTTTGTATATTATTTATTATTGAAAAGAGGAGGTAATTATGCTATAGTTAAAACACACCAATTATAAATATTTAGTGATATTTACCAATTGAGTCCGAAAAGAAAGGGTGTTCCGATTTGAAATCATTCTCAGGTGCTGATATTAAAAATGTAATGCTGGCTGGACATGCCGGTTCAGGCAAGACGACGCTTGCCGAGGCAATGCTGTATTTATCTGGTGCAACCGACAGGCTTGGAAAGACTGCTGAGGGCAATACGGTAATGGATTTTGACTCAGAGGAGAAAAAACGTCAGGCCACGGTATCTACATCCGTTGCATATTTTGAGAGAAAAGGCAAAAAAATAAATATAATCGTTTCTCCTGGACTTTTTGATTTTGAAGGCGGAATATGTGAAGCCATGCGCGCTGCCGATACGGTGCTTATAGTGCTTTCGGGAAAATCAGGCGTTAATGTCGGCTCGCAGAAGGTCTATAAAATGGCTAAGTCAGCGGGAAAAGCTATAATGGTGTACATATCAAAGCTTAATTCCGACAGTGCGGATTATTTTAAAGTATTAAACGATGTAAAGGAAAAGTTCGGCCCGTCGGCCTGCCCTGTCGTTGTTCCGCAGCTTAAAAATGACAAGGCTGATTCGTATGTAAATCTGATAACCGGCAAAGCGTATAAATATGATGAAAATGGAAAAGCTTCGGAGACGGAGGAGTCCGGCACGCTTGACGAATACCGCCCGCAGATGTATGAAGCGGTGGCCGGCAGCGATGAAGAGCTAATGGAGAAATATTTCGGCGGCGAGGAGTTTAGTGAGCAGGAAGTATTGTCCGGGCTGGCGGCGGGTACGCTGCATGGGGACATTATCCCTGTGCTTTGCGGCGCCGGCCAGACGCTCGCCTGTGTAGACCTGCTGCTGGACGCCATCGCTGATATAGCGCCGTCGGCAGCGGATATTCCGGCCGAAAAGGCTGAAGTAGACGGCGCCGAAAAGGAACTTGCCTGCAGTGATAACGGCCCGCTTGCAGCGGTAGTTTTCAAAACGGTGGCCGACCCATTTATAGGCAGGCTGTCATATTTTAAAGTGCTTTCTGGCAAGCTGACGGCGTCGTCAAAAGCGGTAAACGCCAGAACCGGCGCGCCGGAGAGATTTGCGAAAATATCTATTCCGTTCGGCGGCAAACAGATAGACGTAAACGAGCTGTCGGCCGGAGACATAGGCGTATTTTCAAAGCTTGCAGATGTAAAGACGGGCGACACAATATGTGAGCAGGGTCAGAAGATAATATTAAAGGGTGTGGACTTTCCGGCAAGCTGCCTTTCTATGGCGGTTTGGCCGAAGAACAAGGGCGATGAAGAAAAAATCGTTTCCGGCATACAGCGCCTGATGGAGGAAGACCCGACGATAGGCTATGAGAATAATCAGGAAACGAGAGAGCTTATAGTAAAAGGGCTCGGTGAGCAGCATTTGGACGTAGTCGTCTCAAGGCTCAAATCGAAATTCGGCGTAGACGTAACTATGACGGTGCCGAAAGTGGCATACCGCGAGACGATACGTAAAAAGGTAAAGGTGCAGGGCCGGCACAAAAAGCAGTCGGGCGGACATGGACAGTTCGGAGATGTATGGATAGAGTTCGAACCGTGCGACAGCGATTCTTTGGTTTTTGAAGAAAAAATATTCGGCGGCGCTGTTCCGAAGAACTTCTTCCCAGCGGTTGAAAAGGGCCTCACGGAGTCTATGCAGCGCGGTACCCTTGCAGGATATCCTGTTGTAGGTGTTAAAGCTACGCTGGTAGATGGCTCCTATCATCCGGTTGACTCATCGGAAATGTCATTTAAACTTGCGGCGGCGTTGGCCTTTAAAAACGGAATACCGCAGGCGTCTCCGGTGCTGCTTGAGCCAATTGGTTCGCTTAAGGTGGTGCTTCCGGACGAGAACATGGGCGATATAATGGGAGAGATAAACAAGCGCCGCGGCAGAGTGTTGGGAATGAACCCTGACGAGGACAGAATGCAGATAGTCGATGCGGAGATACCCATGGCGGAAACGGGAGATTTTGCAACACTTCTCCGCTCAATGACAGCCGGCCGCGGAAGTTTTACACTAAGTTTTGAAAGATATGAAGAAGTTCCTGCAAATATTGCGCAGAAGATAATAAGCGAATCAAATGCCGGTGACAATGACGCAAAATAGTCAAAATACATTAAATGAAAAAATTTAAAGAAAAAATTTCTATTGATTTTTTAAAATTAAAGTAATATAATAAACTCACCAGAATATTTTTAATTTTTGTGGAGGATCGAAAAATGAAAAAGAGATATGGTCTGAGATTCTCTGTTGCATCTGTTTTGCTAGCTGCAAGCGTAGCATTTTCCAGCGTTGTGATGGCCAGCGCGGATACAAAAGAGATAGCACCGGGAGTTAAGTACGAAAAATTCTCACAAGACGGCACAAATTTTAATACTATAGAATTTAAGCCAGGCGGAAAGCTTAAGATAGTCGGGGGTATGTCCAATGGGTATGTATGGGGCACACAAAATGTTCTCGGCATGGCTCAGGATGTAGAAAATGATCCTGAAATAGAAGGCGAAGTTATAGCGGCAATGAACGGCGACTTCTTCACAATGTCGACGTCAGGAAACCCGAGAGCTAACGACTATGGCGTTCCTTACAGTGCATTTATAAGCGGCGGCAAAATACTTGCTGGTTACAACCATGTTTGGGGCGGTTCTATAAACAGAATAGCTGTAGGCGTTAAGGCTGACGGCACAGCTGTATATGGTACAAATCCGGCAATGACAATTACCGGAAAGGTTAACGGCAGCACAGAGCTTGATATTACTTATATAAACCGCGCCCGCCCGCATGACGGCGTAACAGATACAGGATATATTTGGCCGGTAGACCAGCTCATTCTTTATACACCTGATTATTATTCAAGCACAAAGACAAATGCCGGAGGCGTTGAAGTAAAGGTCAAGGTAAGTGAAATGGATGTTTGCCACGGCGGTAAGATTGTCGGTGTGGTAGAAGGCTCGCCAAGTACTGCTGGCGACATGGAAATAGGAGAGGGATATGTAGTTCTTTCTGCCATGAACGGTAAAAAAGATGATTTGCAGTCTCTGAAAGACGGAGATCAGATAGAGATAAGCATAAGCATAAATGATCCGGATTGGCAGGATGTTCAGTTCGCAATAGGCGGTTCTGTTATAGCTGCTGAGGACGGCGAGTTAAGCAGATATATAGATTATCCAAACGACAACTACAATGCATCACGCTCACGTACACAGGTTGGCATTAAGGAAGACGGTACAATGGTGTGGATGACAGCTGACGAAGCTGGCGGAAGCTCAGGCCTTACACTTAGAGAGATGACTGAGACAATGCTTGAAAGAGGCTGTGTAACAGTTATAAATCTTGACGGCGGCGGTTCAACTCAGTTTATAGGAAGAAATGACGATGATACTCTGAGCGTTTGGAATACGCCTATGGATGGCGTTGATAATGCACGTCATGTTGCCAATGGTATAGTTTTGGTATATGACGAGAATGCAGAGGATCTTACATCGAGTGTTCTTTCTTCATCAAGCTCTGAGACAAGTGACGTTAGCAGCCAGACGAGCGGCGGCGGAACAGTTTCCACATCTTCTATAGCAAGCACGCCTGCATCTACAGCTAATCCGGGCACAGGCGACGGAGGTGCTAGAATGATGCTCTTTGTAGCAGCCGCTATGATAGTGCTTTCTGGTGGATTTATAGTAGTAAATCTTGTTGACTACAAGCAGAAGAGAAAGTCAGATAAATAAGTAGTATAATATAATAGCAGAGCCATACTGCAAACAACAGTATGGCTCTCTTTATCTCTTTATAAAATTTATCATAGTCTTTTTTATAATTAAGCGACAGTTGGGCCATAACAAACAGGCAAATACTATATATTGTAAATATCCATAAGATTGCATGTTTATGTAAATTAAAGAAGCAAAATATGACGAATTACAGGTTAAATATAACCAACAAGATTGTTTAAAATTATGTTATAATAACATGCGGGTATGGGCAATATTAATAGATTTATACAATAAGCTTTTAAGTTTCCCACACTTTTATTGTTGAATCGACCTAAAAACCATTGCAATTATATGTGAGGTTGTGGTAATCTATAAATAGCGGACTATGATTAAAAGGTGATTGCAAAAGGGAGAAGTTCAATGGATGAACTGCAGACGCTAGGTCGTAAATTTCAATTTGACAAATCTTTTTTTGATGCTCCTGTCAAGTTCAGGTTTATTGAGCTGTATCAGGTTGGCGAAATGCACTGTGAGCTGGGGTATCATATTGACAAGCATGAGCAGAACTGTCATGAAATATCATATATAGTATCCGGCGAGGGCGTTTTCAAGGTTAATGATACTGAGTATCATGTGGGTGAGGGCGACCTTTTTATAACGCGAAAAGGAGAAACTCACGAAATATATGCATCTGAAAGTACATCGTTAAGGTTTTTCTACTTAGGCTTTTTGTTTGATGAAGATAAATATGAACAAAATAGCAAGCTTTATGACTTTTATAATAAAAGCGATGACGTAAAAAAAGAAGACAAACGAAATATATTAAGTATATTTATACCGCTTATTGATGAGTTGTATAATCAAGTAGAATATTCTCAGGTCTTGATAGAAAATTATTTAGAAAATATAATAGTGCTTACATACCGCAATTTTGTGGAAACGGAAGTAAGCCGTTTAACGCCGGAACTGTCAGTGAATTCGGTTGGTTCGGCGGTATATTCAGTAATAAAGTATATTGACAAGCATTTTGATGAAATTGGAAAGATAAGTACAATTGCAAAGGATTTGGGATACAGCTACAATTACCTGTCAAGGCTGTTTAAAGGTAAAACGGGAATGACGCTGCAGAACTATATACGCAACAAAAAGATAGAAAAAAGTCTCGAGCTGCTTGACAGTGAGAGGTTCAGTATAACAGAGGTAGCCATGAAGCTGAAATATGACACGGTACAATCTTTCAGCAAGGCATTTAAAAGGACTCTTAATATATCGCCGTCAGAATATAAAAAAGGCAAATAAGATTATTTAAATAAAAATTTACAGTAAAGGATTGAATGGTGTGAAGCGTATTTTAAAATCTTGTGTATGCACATTATTGGCGCTGTCTATAGCATTTACAACATATGCAATATATCCTTTTGCCGATGTTGACGATAATGCAAATACGACAAGCGCTGTTAATGAGACTGTACCGGAAACGGATACTACAGTCGAGTCCGATGCGGGGACGAGTTCGTCTGCCAATGCGGATGATGCAATATCATACTATAACTATAAGCAGGAGCATCAGAACGACAAAGATGCTACTAAGCAGGTTGTAATAAATTCAGATAATCTTATTAATGCTGAGGGCCTGCAGGTTGGCACGTATGACGGAGAAGACAAAACCGTGTTGCTTAATGAAGACGATTCAGCAACATGGTCATTTTATGCTCCCGAGACGGCGATGTATGCAATGACATTTTATTATCATACGGTAGAGAGTAAAGGCCGTGACATGGAGTTTACGTTCATGGTAGACGGTGAGTATCCATATGACTCTGCCGGCAATTTGTCTCTTAAGAGAACATGGGTTGACGACGGCGAAATAACTGTTGGTGCAAATGGCAACGAGACGGCTCCTTATCAGAAAGAAGTTTATAAGTGGATGACTGCCACTCTTAAGGACAACGAGAGCTACAGCTCCGATACTTTCCTTGTTTATTTGACGGAGGGCGAGCATACATATACCATTACAAGCACACGTGAGCCTATAGTAATAGGCACAATAACTTTTCATGGTCAGGAAATAATACCTACTCAGGAAGAGTATGTAGCATCGGTAAACGCGACAGCCGGCGATTATTCTGGTGATCCGATAATAATACAGGGTGAGCTTGCAACTGAGAAATCGGACAGTAGCCTCATACCATCTTATGACAGGATAAGCCCAATAACACAGGGCGTTAATTCGACAGAAAATTCGGCTGCGAAAATATTAAGGAATACAATAGGTAAAAACAGCTGGTCTAATCCTGGTCAGTGGCTCTCGTACACAGTTGATGTACCGGAGGATGGCTGGTATTCTATAGGTGTGCGCTATTTACAGAACACACAGACAGGCATGGCTGTCTGCAGAAATATATATATTGATGGAAAGATACCGTCACAGGATTTTGAAGGTATAGACTTTAGATACGATGCGAGCTGGTCGTCTTTGGTAGTACCGGGAGAGGACGGCACGCCCAGCAAAATTTATCTGACAAAGGGCCAGCACGAGATAAAGATGGAAGTAACTCTCGGAAAATGGTCTGACATAATGGAGCAGGTAAATCAGGCCAATTCAGATATAAATGACATATACAGCGAAATAATAATGATAACGGGAACAAGCCCGGATAAATACACAGACTACAGCTTGGATATTCAGATACCCGGCATAGCGGATGAGATGCAGCGCATGTCCGACCTTATGTATTCACTGGCTGACCAGTATGATGCACTTTACGGGGAGGGAGCATCAAATTCTGACACACTGCGGACAATAGCGTATCAGATGGCAGACTTTGCAGAAGATCCGGATTCAATACCTGACAGGCTGACAACATTCTCTGATAACATACTTCAGATATCTAACTGGCTTATGACGAACACGGGCCAGCCGCTGGAGATAGACTATATAACGCTACAGTCGCCGAGCGCTGAAGCCCCGAGGGCGAACGGAAATCTCGGAGAGAGATTTATGTTCAGCGTACGCAAATTTATAGCGTCTTTCTTTGAGGATTATACTTCAATATCAAGCGGCGTATCATCTGACGAGGCCATTACTGTATGGATAAACCAAGGCCGTGACCAGGCGAACGCATTAAACGACCTTATACAGTCAGAGTTCACGCCGGAAACAGGTATACAAGTTGAGCTGTCTATGGTGCAGCTTGGAATAGTAGAAGCAACGCTTGCAGGAAAGGGTCCGGACGTATGTATCAACCTATACAGAAGCCAGCCGGTTGACCTTGCATGGCGTAATGCTCTGGTTGATTTAACTCAGTTCGAAGATTTTGAAGAAGTAAAATCAAGATTTACAGACGGAGCGTTTATCCCCTACACATTTGAAGGCGGAGTATATGCTGTGCCATATACGCAGACTTTCTTAATGATGTACTACCGTACAGATATATTTAGAGAGCTTGGAATATCCGAGCCGGAGACATGGGATGACATTTATGCGCTTATACCGATACTTCAGCGTAAAAATATGGAAATAGGCATACCGTACAATTCTACTACTACCACTCTTATTGTTAACCAGGGTATAGGCGTTAAGGATATATTTGCTACACTGCTTTATCAGATGGATGGTTCACTTTACACAGACGACAACAGGCATACTGCACTTGACTCACAGGAAGCGCTTGACGCATTTGAAATGTGGGTAGAATTTTATAAGACATATGATTTCAGCAGAGACTATGACTTAAATACTGAATTTAGAACTGGACAGTTGCCGCTGGCGTTTGCAAGCATAGAGATATATAACACACTTTTAGCGGCGGCTCCTGAAATAAGAGGGCAGTGGACAATGGCGCCTCTGCCAGGTATGAAGCAGGAAGACGGCTCAATAAATCATGTATCTGCCTCATCAGGAAGTGCAACGTCGATATTTGCGAATGCAGAAAACTACGAGAATTGCTGGAGATTTGTTGAATGGTTCTCAAGAGATGACATACAGGAAAGGTATGCGACAAATGTTGAGAACATAGCGGGAGCGGGCTCAAGAATAATGACAGCCAATACGAATGCTTTCCAGAATATAGGCTGGTCTATAAAAGAGTTGGATGCTCTGAACACACAGCGTGAGAACTTAGCGGAAATTCCGGAGGTTCCAGGCGGATATTTCGTAATAAGGTCGGTTGACAACGCATTTAGAAGCGTTGTAGACCAGAATAAAAACTCGAAAGAGACATTTGAAAAGCAGTATAAGAACATAGAAGACGAAATGCAGCGCAAATGGGATGAGTATGAGACAAGCAAAGCTCGCAGAGAGTAATGCAGAAAAATCAGCAAATCTATAGGAATGGGGATAAGTGAGCATGGAAAACAGCTTAACGCTCAATAAAAAGAAGAGCGTATGGAAACGCATAAAAAGCAATGTATCAAGCTATGCGATGATAGCTCCTTTCGGAATATTTTTCATATTATTCTGGATGATACCTGTTATAGGCGCTATTATACTTAGTTTTACATCCTTTAATATGCTTGAGCTTCCGGTTTTTGTAGGATTGGGAAACTATGAGAGAATGCTTTTGGAAGATGACGTATTCTTTACTGTTTTAAAGAATACGATAGTCTTTGCAGTAGTAACAGGACCGCTGGGATACATATTATCATTCTTCTTTGCGTGGCTGATAAACGATATGGGAAGAATATTAAGGCCGCTGTTTACGTTTTTCTTCTATGCGCCTACACTAGCGGGTTCGACATATATGGTATGGAACTTCTTATTCAGCAACAACCAGTATGGATTTTTAAATGGAACGCTTATGAACTTAGGTCTTATAAGCGAGCCGGTAAAATGGTTGAGCGACCAAACGATAGTAATGTATGTTATTATAATTGTTCAGTTATGGCTGAGCTTAGGCACGGGATTCCTTGCGTTTATAGCTGGATTCCAGAGCATGGACAAGAGCTTGTTTGAGGCTGGAGCTATAGACGGAATAAGGAACAGATGGCAGGAGCTTAGATACATAACGATACCTCAGATGGCGCCGCAGTTAATGTTCAGTGCCGTTATGCAGATATCAGCTACATTTGCAGTTGGAGATATTATCATGATGCTGGCAGGTTCTCCGACTACGAACTATGCGGCGGATGTACTCGTTACGTATATGAAAGACTTAAGCACTGTTCGATTTGAGCTTGGATATGCATGTACGGTAGCTACATTCCTGTTCATATTGATGATAGTATTAAATAACATCATCACGACAGTACTGAGAAAATACAGTACAGATTAGCGACGGAGGGGGAAAGTTTAGATGAAATTGCCAAAGATCCGAATATTTAAGGAAAGCGTAAACCGATCAACGGCCGGAAATGTTGCAATTTTTATAATCCTTCTTCTGTTTGCTGCATTTTTTCTGCTTCCTGTAATATACGTAGTAATGTCGGCTTTTAAGCCGCTCGATGAAATACTCATCTTCCCGCCGAGATTTTTTGTAAAGCATCCGACACCAACGAACTTTACAATGCTTGGCATATATGTTAACGACTTCTGGGTACCGCTTTCAAGGTACATATTTAACAGTGTGTTTATGACGGTACTCGGCGTTGGTGGCGGACTTGTATTTGGCAGTATGGCGGCATATCCGCTGTCGAAGCACCAGTTTCCTGGTAAGGCCGTGTTTAATCAGATAATAGTATTATCGCTGTTATTTAGTGCGGCTGTTACAGAGGTTCCGCGTTATATAGTAATGTCAGTTATGGGCCTTATAGATACGCAATGGTCGATAATATTACCGGCATGCGGTGCAACACTCGGTCTTTATCTTATGAGGAACTTCATAGGCCAGATAAACAATTCCATGATAGAGGCGGCGCGAATAGACGGCTGTGGTGAGTTTGGAATTTATAATAAGATAATAATGCCGAACGTAAAGCCGGCGTGGCTGACAGTTTTAGTACTGACATTTAATACAACATGGAATAACCAAGGTACAACATTTATATATACAGAAAATTTAAAGGGCTTGGCAAACATAATTACTCAGCTTAACTCTGGCGGTACCGCGCGTTTAGGACTTGCGGCCGCTGCAACGCTTATAATGATGTTGCCACCGATGATATTCTTCCTGTTCTCGCAGAATATGATAGTTGAAACAATGAGTACATCGGGACTTAAGGAGTAAACAGGATAAACAGACAATAATAAATTAATTTGAAAAAGGTGAAAGTAATGAAGCGTATGCGTACAGGCATGAAAATAATGCTTTTTGTAGCGATATTAGTTATGCTTTTCCAATTTGCTGTATCTGCTGCTCCTGTTTATGACACTCCTTATGCGACGTATTACTACGACACAAAGGATAATCCAGTGGCGTCGAAAGCTGGATACGAGTTTTCAAAAACAATAAGCGGCAGTGATTTAGGCATAACTGAAATGGTGAATCCAACGGATATGTATGTAAGTCCGGATAAAGATTTATATATATTGGACAACGGAAACAACAGGATAGTAGTATTAAATTCTGACTATGAGCTCGTAAAGGAGATAACATTTACAAATAACGGTGAGCCCATGCAGATAGGTGTACCTGATAGGTCGGCGGGCTCCACATCCGGCATATTTGTAGATGATGAAGAAATTCTCATAGCGGATCCGGTACAAAACGTGGTACATGTTTTTGACCTTGACGGAAATCTTAAGGCTCAGATAACAAAGCCGACAGACTCTGCAATTATTTCCGATACTTTTAATTTTGTACCGTGTAAAGTTGTAAAAGACAATACTGGAATTATATATGTCTTGTCCTATGGCAGCTATAATGGACTTTTGCAGTTTGACCAGACATATAACTTTTTAGGCTTCTACGGCGCTGATGAGGTTAAAGTTACAGCTGAAGTTTTGATGGACTATTTCTGGAAACAGATACTACCGGAAGCTGCATCTGACAGAATGGGCAGGACGGTGCCGGTTAACTATCTTTCAATAGACATAGACAATGAAAATTTTGTTTATGCAGTTAAATATGATACAGGAACATTGCCTGATACAGAGCAGGTAAAAAAGCTCAATCCGAAAGGCAATAATATATTGGAGAACGGCACGAGCGATAGTGCAGCCATATTTGGACTGCGTGAGCAGGAATGGGATAATGTAAAGAACTGGGTTGTTTCAAGGCTAACTGATGTTGTTTATGACGACCTCGGATTTATAACTGTATTAGACTCATATCAGAAAAAGATATATCAGTACGACGAGCAGTCGAATTTGATGTTTGTGTTTGGCGGTGAGAACTCAACACAGCAGGGCAATTTTGCAAATCCTGTAGCAATAGAATCAATAAATGATAATATAATTGTGCTTGACGGAAACCGCAATAATATAACAATATTTAAAAGGACGGACTTTGGTGCACTTTTCCATGAAGGAATAAACCTTGTAAACCAGGGTATGTATTCTGAGGCAAAAGGTATATGGCAGGAAGTGCTGAAAAACGATTCAATGAATCCGTTAGCTAACTCTGGATACGGTAAGGCGCTGCTTGATGAGGGCAATTACGAAGAAGCCATGTACTATCTCAAGCTTGGCGATAACAAAACCGACTATTCTGTAGCGCTTGAGAGCGTCAGAAGCGATGCCTTATCAACTATATTCCCGATAATAATGGTTGTTATAGTGTTAGCGCTTTTAGCATACTTTATTGTACCAAGAATACTCAGAAAGTACAGAAAGAGCGAATACGACAAAAAAGTAAGCAAATGGAAATATCCTTTCCATTTGATGGCGCATCCTATAAATGGATATACAGATTTAAAATTTGAGAAAAAAGGCTCATTGTTGGTAGCAAATATTATACTGGTATTGTTCTTCTTAGTAAGCATAATAGTAAGGCAGGCAACGGGATATCTTTTCAATAATAATGATTTGGAAAGCTTTAACATAGTATTTACATTCCTTTCATCAGTGGGAATATTTGTATTCTTTGTAGTAGCACAGTGGGCTGTATCTGTTTTAATGGATGGCGAAGGCACATTTAAAGAAATCTGGGTATTTACAGCATATGCACTGTTGCCGTACATAATTATCATGATACCGATAACGTTGCTGAGCAATGTTCTTACACTTGATGAAACGGCTTTCTTTACCATGTTCAACATAATAGCATATGCATGGACTGGACTTGGAATACTTCTTGGAACAAGAGAAGCGCATCAATTCTCGATGATAAAAACATTGTTGCTGATTTTACTTACGATAATAGGAATGTTCTTTGTAATACTTATAATAGGCATAGTATACAGCATGATGGCTCGTCTGATAGGATTTATATCACAGATATACACTGAGCTTTCATTAAGGTAAATAATAAAGATAGGAGACTGCATAATGAATAAAAGAAAGTTAATATTCAAAATATTAATATTTGCAGTTGTTTTATGCCTGAATTTAAATCTGGTGGTAGCGTTTGCAGATCCTGATACCAGCAGTGCAGGAAGCAGCTCTACAAGCAGTGCGTCGTCGAGCAGCACAAGCGGCACATCATCGACGACGGACAGCAGCTCTGACAGTGGAAGTTCAGGTCAAACAGATGATACAGAGGAAGAGGCGCCGGAAGATATAAATTATGAGCTTGTTGCATCGAACAGCAATTTAGAGTTATATTTTGATTCTGAGCTGTGCTATATAAAAGTAGTAGACAAAGCGACGGGCAACGAATGGGCAAGCTCTCCGGACTATTCGCACACATTAGATGGCGGAAGTGGTACAAGAAACAATCTTGGCTCACTCATAACATATTCCTACTATGATTCATCTGATAATACAGTTACCAGGAATATACGAGCACAATCTGTGAACAACGGCAGCTTTAAAGTAGATGAAATAGAAAACGGATTAAAGATAACATTTACAACAACAGAGCAGTTTGTTATACCAGTAGAGGTAAAGCTTGAAGATGACAGCTTATCGGCATCGATTCTTGTAGAAGAGATAACAGAGCAGGAAGACAGTGAGAATAGAATTGCTCAGATATCGTTGATGCCATATTTTGGAGCTGTAGGTCCTGCAGAGGAGGGCTATGCGGTTGTACCTGATGGCTCAGGCGCGATAATAGAATTTAATCAGACGGGAGCAAGTGCATATACATATAGCCAGAGAATATACGGAAGAGATTTTGGACAGGAGATAAAATCACAGTCGAGCGTTACACAGGATGCAAGGTTGCCGGTGTTTGGAATAAACAGGAATGGCGCCGGTATGGTTGCGATAATTGATGAAAGTCCTGCTTCGGCGAATGTAAACTGCAACATAGTTGGCGAATCTAACAGAGTTAACAACGCATACTTTACATATATTCACAGAACATATGACACTGTATATATAAATGAAGCTTCATGGAATCAGAACACATCAAGGGTTATAGATGAAGATCCGCTGACGCCGTCAAAATTTGAAGTAAAGTATTATTTCTTAGAAGATGATGCATCTGACTATGTGGGAATGGCGAATCGTTATCAGCAGTATTTAATAGATGAGCTGGGCGTGACACCGCAGACAGAGGCAAATGAATCCAAGCTTTATATTGAATTCTTAGGTGGAATCAAAAGGATAAAGAATATCCTTGGCTTCCCAATAAACACAGATGTTGCAATAACAAGTTTTGAGGATGTAGCGAATATATCCAGTGAGCTTAACAGTGCAGGAATAACAGATTTGGCGGTAATACTTACAAATTGGACAGACGGCACGACGGATTATACAATACCGTATAAATTTAAGCCGGAGAGTTCACTTGGCGGCAAGAGCGGCTTTAGGAATATGCTTTCTTCATTGAATTCTATTGGAGTGGAGATATTCCCTGATGTAAACTTGACAGATATAAGAAATAATACGTGGTCATATAAGGCAAAGCGAGACGTGATACAATCGCTTGGCAATGCACCAATAACAATGTATCCGTTTTCACAGAGCACATATGACCCAATAAAGACATATGACCCAATTTATCTGCTCAGGTCAGACAAGATGACAGAACTTGCGCAAAAGGTATATGACAAATCATCGGATTATGAAATTACAGGACTTTCTGCATATACACTGGGACAGAAGTTATATTCATCGTTTGGTAAGAGCAAAATAGGCCGCAGTCAGTCTGAGCAGTATTACAATGAAGCGTTACAGATATTGTCACAAAGCGGCAAAATGTTGTTCAGTAATCCTAATGCATATGTATTTCTGTATGCATCTGACATAACTGACGTGCCGCTTCACTCAAGCCAGTATATTATAGAAACTCAGGATGTTCCATTCTATCAGATAGCAATGCATGGGCTGATAAATTATTCTACAGAATCGTTGAATGCTTTTTATGACCAAGACTATTACATGTTAAAGGCGATAGAGACAGGCAGCGATTTAAAATATACGCTTGGTGCGCAGAACTTTGACCAGCTTCAGTTTACGGAATTTCAGTATTATAATTACATCAATTATAACGACTGGAAAGATACGATAATAGAGACATATAACAAGGTATCAGAAGTAAACAGCAAGGTATCTGATGCAAAGATAATCGGGCATGAATATTTAACAGACGACGTAGTACAAACCACATATGACAACGGAATAAGCGTAGTGGTAAACTATTCACAAAGCGATTATAGAAGCGGAAATATAAGTGTAGGCGCAAGCAATTATATAGTATTGGGGGATTAGCCGATGAGCAGTGCTAAGGCTGAAAAGAAGAAGTTAATAAAAGTAAAACACTCGCGGCTGGAAAGAAGACGTGCTGTTTGGGGTTATGCATTTATATCGCTTTGGCTGATAGGCTCGATAATATTTTTTATCATACCGTTGATACAGGCGTTTATTTACTCGGTAAATGATATAAAAATATCGAACGGTGCACTTGATCTTACATTTAGTGGGATGTCAAACTATAAATATTTGTTGTTTGATGACCCGGACTTTTTCCAGGATTTTGGTCAATCTATAAGTGAGATGCTGCTTAATGTGGCCGTTATAGTACCTTTTTCACTGTTTACAGCGGTAATATTAAGAGAAAAATTCTTTGGCCGCACACTTGCAAGGGCAATATTCTTTTTCCCGGTTATATTGTCGTCCGGTATAGTGCTTACGGTACTTAAAGAGCAAGTAATGGGTAGTTCGGACAGCACATTAGAGCTTGCTACAGCATCGCAATCGTCGTATATGTTTGAGGCGCCTGACTTTGCAGAAATATTTGAAAAGCTAGGCTTACCAACACAGATAATGGATTTTATACAGGACTTACTGTCAAGGATATTTGATATAACATGGAAATCCGGTGTACAGATATTGCTGTTGCTATCCGCGGTAAACTCCATATCGTCCAGCTCGTATGAGGCAGCGGATATAGAGGGTGCAACAGGCTGGGAAAAATTCTGGAAGATAACATTCCCAATGGTATCGCCGACATTGTTGGTTGCGATAATTTATACGATTATAGATTCTTTTACAGATCTGGCGAACCCAGTAATACAGAAGACAGAAGAATTTATGGCACAGGGTTATTATGCTTACAGCACCGCTCTGGGACTAATGTACTTCATATGCGTGCTGCTTATAATAGGTATAATATACTTCATAATCAACAGGTTTGTATTCTATGAGAATGATAGATAAAGAGAAGATCTTAAAAGGATCCAATATAAAACAATGGCCGCGACATAGGCGGCGGATTGGAGCTACCAAATATGTCATCGATTAGAGAGAAAGCAATTAACACCATAGCGTGGACAAAAGACAACAAGCTGAAAATAGCGCATAAATCCACAAGAGTGGTTAAGATATTATTCCGTACGCTGTTTTTAGTCGGTATGGGCTTTGTAATGCTTTATCCGATATTATTTATGATATCGCAGTCCTTTATGTCGATTAACGATGTAAGGAATCAGGCAGTAATATGGATACCGGCAGAATTCAGCATCAGGCCGATACAGATGGCGATTACATCGCTTGACCTTGGCGGCACAGTTCCCAGGTCGTTGTATATGACCATACCGAGCGTAATATGCCAGGTGCTGACATGTATGCTGACGGCATATGGATTTGCACGGTACAGATTCCCCGGAAGTAAAGTGCTGTTTGGTTTGCTTATATTCCAGATAATAGTGCCGATAAGCACATTGACTGTTCCACTGTATGCATTGCTTAGTCAGATGGGACTTCTCAGCAAGTATTATCTGTTCTGGATAATGGCTCTTTTAGGAAACGGTATACGTTCAGCGCTGTACATATTTATGCTTAGACAGTTCTTCAAGCAGATACCGAAAGAGCTGGAGGAAGCAGCGAGAATAGACGGCTGCGGACATTTTGGTACATTTTTAAGGATAATGATACCAAACGTAATACCTGGCATAGTAACAATAGCCACTTTCTCAACAGTGTGGTATTGGAACGACTATTACTACTCAAAAATGTTTATACCTGTAACGGGCCAGGAAACGCTTTCGGTAAAGCTTGACCAGATAACGACGCTGTTTACAAGCCAGCAGTCATTCTTTACATCATATTACGGCATATCCCAGGCAGAAATACGTATTATGATGGAAAATGTTGTTTCGGCGGCATGTCTTATAACAATAGCGCCTATGGTAATACTTTATATAATACTTCAGCGTCAGTTGACGGAGAGTATAGAAAAGACTGGACTTGTAGGATAAAAGAGGCCTTATAAAGGTAAAATTTTGACACATACAATCTCCTTTGGATTATTTATAATATATTTGTGATTATTGTAATAAAAAATATATGGATAATTCACAAATGTAGTCTGGAGGGGTATAATATGAAGATAAGGATAAAATTGCTGTCGGCATTATTGTCGGCAGCAATGTGTTTATCTATGGTTTCTCTTGCGGGATGCGGCGGCAAAAGCGGACCGGAGCCGAGAGACGTAGACTTTGAGATATCAGCGGAACGCCAGGCTGAAATGGACAAAGAGAGCAACACAATAAGGGTACTTTTCCCGGGGCTTGATAGGAGTGCGGACGAATGGCGTAATAAGGCAGTTGCAAGGTTTGAGCAGGACACGGGTAAAAAGGTAGAATATATTCCAGCCGGGTTTAGTATGGCGGATAACACAGAAAAAATATATGCATCAATAGCCGCTCAAAACCCGTATGACGCGGTATGGACAGCTAACAGTGACTATCCTCTCTATTATGTAAAGCAGTATACCCAGCCAATAGGAGACTATGTTGATATGGAAATGCTGCAGGAAAATGTCTGGGTGAATATGACGATAATGGATGAGTTTTGCAAATTTAACGGCGAATATTATATGGTAGTACCATATAATTTTGTAAATCCATTTTTAACATTTTATAATAAGGATTTAATAGAGGAGTATGACCTTGAAGATCCGAAAGAGCTGTATGAAAAGAACGAGTGGACAGTAGAAAAAATGCATGAAATGGCATATAAAGTACAGCGTGACCTTGACGGTGACGGAGTGCTGGATGTATATGGCATAACATCATTGTATTTAAATTTGTGGCAGAGCATGAATCATACCGGAATGGTAACTACTGATTCAAACGGTAAGTTTACTTTAAATTTTGATGACCCTGCTCTGATGAGGTCATTTGACTATTTGCGCGACGCTACATTTGAAAAGGACATATGGGATAATTTGGGGAATACGCTTGCTACGGTAACATTTTCACAGGGTAAGCATTTATTCATGCTTGAACCTTACTGGAGCATATGGGAACTGTATACGACTACTGACAAGCCCCCGGCATTTGAGTGGGATGTAGTGCCGCTTCCTTATGGAGCTGATAATACGGAGCATTATAATTGTGTATCTTGCGGCGGAATGTGCTTTATAAATGGATGTCCGAGCCCTTATACAACGGCTACATTGATAGAGTATATATGTCAGGAGGACATGTACGAGCAGAAAGACAACGAGGCCAATTACGGTGAATATTTGACAGAAGAGCGCAAAGAGCTAAAAGAGGAAATGATAAAGAAGCCGTTTTACAATATGAGCAATGACGGTCTGCTTCCGACAATAGGGCTTGCGTTGCTTAATTCGGTAATGCGCGGTGAAGACAATTCTTCTGTGGTTGAGGAATGGAGGGCTGAGTACACTACAATACTTGACGGAGTAAATACTGAAGTAGCTTGGCCAGATCCAGTTGACCATGAGCCGTATACCTTTGATTTTGAAAATGATATTGATAGCTTTACACTTGGAGAAAATGTGAAGGACGGCACAATAAGTCAGACGACAGGTGATGAAGCATTAGACGGAAAGGGCTCTTTGAAGATAGAATTTAATCCAGAGACGAACGCAAAAACGATAAATTTGGCGACATTATCTGATGAATACAGGCTATATGGATATACTACATATAAGATATCGTTTGACTATAAGGTTGTAGGAGAGATAGCGGAGGATACCGAATATTTCCTTGCTTACTACAGCACGCAGAGTAAAACGCAGAGAGATGCCATCTACTTTAAGCCTGAATCATCGCCGAACAGCGAAGTAAGGCATGCGGAAATAACGTTTGAGCCGGTTGCAGATAACGAGACAGTATTTACGATGCTTATAGGCTGCAAAAAGGCTCCGGGAACTGTAATAATAGATAATATGAAAATTGAGCAGATAAGACAGAGCTAAAAAGTGATTAATGCAGCTTTTATATACGAGCTGAAGCATGTAAGTAACATCATATGTTTCGAGCAAATGATGGAAAGCTAAAAGTAAAATTTAGCCACACAAAACTTGTTATAACTAAATTATAATAAATAAATGGTATTGGAATAATGTTTTTGTTTACAATACACAATAAATGCTTGAGGTGGTTAAGGATGAAAGTAGGGATGAAGCTTTTATCGTTGCTAATGGCGGCAGCGATGAGCATTCCATTAGCGGCGCTGTCTTCTTGTAACAGTGATAAGCTTCCCGAGCCGAGAGATGTAGAGTTTACAGTCTCTGCTGAAAGGCAGGCAGCAATGGATACAGAGAGTGATACAATACGTGTACTATTCCCTGGCCTTGATAAAAATGTTGATGAATGGCGAAACCGTGCGGTAGCAAGATTTCAGGAGAAGTTTAATAAGAAAGTAGAATACATACCTGCGACTTTCAGCGTAAAGGAAAACACAGAGAAGATATATGCATCAATAGCAGCTCAGAACCCATATGACGCGGTATGGGGGGCAAACAGTGACTTTCCGCTGTTTTACGTAAGACAATATACCCAGTCAATAGGCGACTATGTCGATATGGAAATGCTTGAAGAAAACAATTGGGTAAATATAAATATAATGGAGCAATTTGGCAAATACAATGGCGAGTATTATCTGGTTGTACCATATAACTTTGTTAACCCATTTTATGTTTTCTATAATAAGGACATGATAACCGAACTGGGTATGGAAGACCCAAAAGAGCTTTACGAGAATGATAAATGGACGGTAGAGGAATTCCACAATATGGCCTATGCTGCGACACGCGATGTTGATGGCGACGGCGTCAATGACACAATTGGTATAACAACAAACTACACCAATGTGTGGGACAATATGAACCATACGGCAATGGTTACAACAGATACAAATGGAAAATATATATTAAATCTTGATAATCCTGCGCAGCTTAGAGCCTTTGATTACTATCGTGATATAATGTTTGACAAGACCGGAACATTTGATAACAAGGGCAGCGGCGTGCCTCAGACGACTTTTGCAAAGGGTCAGCATTTATTTATGATAGAGCCTTATTGGGCTATATGGGAGATGTATCAAAATTCCGACACGCCACCTTCATTTGAGTGGGATATGGTACCGCTTCCGTATGGTGCAGACAATACGGACAAATATAATGCAGTATCATGCGGCGGCATGAGCTTTATAAATGGCTGTCCGAACCCGTATACTACAGCAACGCTTATAGAAATGATATGCCAGGAAGACATGTATGAGCAGCAGGACAGAGAGGCCAATGCCACATATGGCCAGTACATAACAGAAGAACGCAAGCTTATGCGGCAGGAGATGACCGAAAAAGCTTTCTATGCTGAAAGCTATGATGCACTTTTGACAAACTACGGCAGAGATTTGCTGCAGGCGATAGGCGGAGGTTCAGATAATGCATCGGCTATAGAAAAATGGAGAGCTACATATGAATCAGATATTCAAAGGATAAATGCATCAGTAGAGTGGCCGGATATTGTAAACCATGACCCGTATACATTTGACTTTGACTCAAATATCGACGGCTGGGAGGTAGGTCCGACGGTCAAGGGGGCTTCTGTAAGCCAGGCAACGGGAACAGATGCGCTTGACGGGAATGGCTCGCTGAAGATAGAATTTGATACAGAAGCTAACGGAAATACGCTGGTTCTTGCCACATTAACTGAGCAGTACAGGTTGTACGGATATACAACTTATAAGATATCCTTTGATTATAAAGTCGTAGGCGATATGACGGAAGAGACGGAATACTTCTTAGCTTACTATAATATTGAAGCTAAAAAGCAGAAAGATGCTGTATACTTTACGCCTGAAGCGTCTCCAAATGATGAGGTAAGGCACGCGGAGGTAATGCTTGAGCCTGTTTCAGATAATGAAACAGTATTTACAATGCTTTTTGGAAGCAGAAAAGCACCAGGAACAATAATAATAGATAATGTGACGATTGAACAGGTAAGAAGCAATTAGCATAAATAAAAAAGCGCCCATTAGGGCGCTTTTTTATTTAATAATTAGAAACTATCAAAATTTATTAAAGAGTATAGCTTGGGGCAAAAACTATAAATAATAAACAAAATTTACTTATGAATTTTGTGAAATAAAAAATCAAGAAAATGGTATAAGGGGGCTGGAAATATATAAAATTATATAATATAATGGCTGAAACAATAATAATTGGGGGCATAAAAATGGTAAAAGGCGAGAATTTTAAGGGCATGCTGATGTATACAGGCAGCCGTGACAACAAAGGCGAGGTAATATACCCGGAGTTCAGCAAAGAAGATATAAGGGAATTGCTGGACGCCGGTGTAAACGAATTTATAATATTGGACGGCGGACTTCTCTACAATTACTACATTGATGATAATGGCAAGTATCATCAGATAGTAACGTTAGAGGACGTAGATAAATTGCCGCCTGAGATAACAGAAGTATCACGCACACCCGGATGGCACGAAAAGTTTCAGGAAAGCTATCGCAATAGAATAATAGACACAAAAGAAGGCCGTAACCTCAATGACCATGTTAAGCGTGAGGTAGAGCTGGTAAAACGCATGGTAGAGGTAGATAAGGATATACATATATGGCTTTCTTTCCCGGGTGTTATACTACACGGTATGGCGGATATGTTCTATGATGCATACAAAGAGTATGTATTTGAGCTTTCCAAAAAATCTCTTCCGGCAGAGGTATGGGAGCATAACATAAGAGGCTTTTATTTTTCAACAGAGGATATAGTAAATGATTTTACTGTATTTTATCATGAGCGGAATGAATATAATTCAGACTTTAATAACCCGATAGTAAAGCTTATGAAGGGCTTATCAGAGCTGGTGCACGCCGACAACAAGAAAATGCTGTGGATTCCTTACTACAGGCTCGACCGCTGGGCGGAAACCGGCAAACGCATGGGCTATATAGCCAACCGCACCGACTTTTTTGACTATATAGTAATTCAGCCGTCTTATTTCTTCTCGAAGAACACAAAGGCGAATATAAATGTTATAGAGGAAAGTGTAAAGCGTCAGGAAGTAGTAGATTTCTACGGCGACCCGTTTGGCGGTGAGAAAATATCAAAGACGATAATAGGCGCTGAGATGGAAATAGCTGAGGACAGCAGCTGCAGCGTGTCGACACGTAAAGACGAAGAGGAAAGATATTTAGCATATGTAAATGCGTTTAAGCAATTTTCGGGCAAATATCCTATAATTTACTATGCATCATATCGCGACTCTGTAATGAGTCCCAAAATATATAATTATATTAAGGATATGTTTGGCGAATAAATGATACGGAGGTAATCATTATGGCGAAAATAGTACGCGAGTATAACTATGACGTTGCTGTTATAGGCGGCGGCACTGCTGGCACGGCATGTGCGGTAGTCTGTGGTGAAAATGGGCTTAAGACAGTTGTAGCGGAAAAAGGCAGTTGTCTTGGCGGCTCTCAGGTGGCTGGACTGGTGTGCCCGTTTATGTCTCATCACATAAAGGGCATGGGGGATGAGCCGTTTCCGCCGATATTAAAGAGGCTGGTAAATAAGCTGCGTGAAAAATTTCCTGATTGTTCTGCAAACGGAGGAATACGCTTTGACCCAAACTATCTCAGCCTGATTTATGAGGAAATGGCTGAAACCGCCGGCATAGATATAATGTATGATTCAACCCTCGCGTACGTCAACACCTCCGACGGCAGTATAGAGTCTGTGGTGCTTGCTACCAAAAAGGGGCTTATAGAGATAAAGGCAAAGCTTTTTATAGATTGCACTGGAGATGCGATACTCAGCGATTTTGCCGGCGCCACAGTGTTTACCGGCGAAGATGGAGTAAATCAGCGCACATCGTTACGCTTTGAGATGTCCGGCGTGGATGGTGACAGGCTTGGAGAATATCTTAAAGAAGGCGGCCAGTCTTACAGCAACACACGTGAGAATATATATATAGATCATGGCACATGCCCGGCTTTTAAGAAATTCCTTAACGACATGGTGGAAACCGGCGAGATGACAAAGCAGGATATATCATACATACAGGCATTTAGCATGCCGGGCAAGATAGGTGCGCTTGCCTTTAACTGCCCTGAGCTTGGAGAATACGGCGATATATTAGATCCAATGACTGCAAGCAAAATGTATGTAGACGGCCGAAAAGCGGTATATCGCCTGGCGAATGCGTTTATAAAGCATATTCCGGGATTTGAAGAGGCGTATGTCAGCGCAATTTCGTCCATGCTTGGCATAAGGGAAAGCCGCAGGGTGGATGCTGTTTACAATCTTACAGCGGAAGATATAATATCACGACGAAAGTTTGACGACGCCATTGTGCGCAGCAATTATCCAATAGACATACACGGCAAAGAGCTAAGCTGCGGAAAGATAAAAATGAGCGAGGATGAGCGCTTTTACGAGGTGCCGTTTAGAAGCCTTATAGTAAACGGCATAGCCAATCTGATGGTGGCCGGCAGATGCGCAGGCTTTGATTTTACCGCACAGTCGGCGGTAAGAATACAGACGACATGTATGGCGATGGGCGAGGCCTGTGGGCATGCAAGCGCTATGAGCATTAAAGGCAATATACCCATAAGGGAGATAGACGGCAAAAAGCTTAAGAACATAATGATTGATTTTGAATAGTAAAAAAGCTTTATAAAAGGTTTAGTAAAAAGGCTAGGTCTGCGGAACATATTAAACGCTGTTCCGCAGGCTTTTTTATTAGATTTAAATGAGCAAAGTATCTGCACATTTCTAATTTTAAAGCAGTTGGATATGAAGGCTTGTCATATTGCGTAGACATACGCAATTATGCGAATATTTATTGCAACAGGTAAAGATTTCTGTTATCATAAAGAATGGTAGAAAAGGCATTTTATAACAGGATATTAAACTTTAGTTCATAAACATAACAAAAAGAAAGCTTTAATTTGTAGTATAATTACGATGGATATTTAAAATATGAATGATAAACAGGAAAACTGAAAACAATAAATTGGAGGGCGGAATTAATGGCACAGAAAATACTTGTAGTAGACGACGACGAGAACATATGCGAACTGTTAAGATTGTATCTTGAAAAAGACGGATATACCACATCAATATCACACGAAGGCCAGCGGGCGATTGAGTTAGTAGATGATTTCAAGCCGGACCTCATATTGCTGGATATTATGATGCCCAAGCTTGACGGCTGGCAGGTATGTAGAGAGATACGCAAGAAGTCGAACGTGCCGATAATAATGCTTACGGCCAAGGGCGAGACGTTTGACAAGGTACTGGGCCTTGAGCTTGGCGCCGACGATTACATCGTAAAGCCGTTTGACACTAAGGAAGTGCTTGCGAGGATAAAGGCGGTATTGCGCCGCACCTCAACGAATGAGGAAAATGAAGTCAAGCAGGTGGAATATGATAAGCTTATAATAAATCTTACCAATTATGAGCTTATAGTAAACGGCGTTCAGGTAGATACTCCGCCAAAAGAGTTGGAGCTTATATATCATTTGGCGAGCAATCCGAACAGGGTGTTTACACGCGATCAGCTTCTTGATGAGGTTTGGGGCTTTGAGTATTACGGCGATTCAAGGACAGTAGACGTGCATGTAAAACGGCTTAGAGAGAAGCTTGAGGGCGTATCTGATAAATGGAGCCTAAAGACGGTATGGGGCGTAGGATATAAGTTTGAGGTAAAATAATTTTAATAAGGCAAGTCGGCGTGATATGAAACGAAGTATTGTAAAAAAATATTTCATAGTAACAGGAATTATAATAGTAACGAGCTTTGCATTTTTAGGAATAATATTGCTGGGCTTTATAAGCAGCTTTTGGATAAGCGAAAAATACACACTGCTGAAAAGCGGTGCGCTTTCGATATCTGAAAGCTATAAGAATATGTCTAAAAGCCAAGACTCAAGGAATGAGTTTTTGTTTTCCGTACGTCAGGTATCAGATGTAACTAAAACGTCGCTGGTGTTTGCATTTGTTGACGGAACAATATATCTGCGCAATGAAGATATACTGCTGGAGATAGACGGAGAGGTAGAAGAGCCGGTAAGCGATGAAGAAAGCTTGTTTACTGGTACGGCTGAAATACCGCAGGACATGATAAATACGATACTCCAGAACGGCGGTTATGAAGGCCTTGGCACGCTTGACGGAGTGTACAAATCGCCGCAGTATATGGTGGGTGTACCGCTTACCGACAGTGACGGCAGTGTATCTGCAATAATGTTCATAGCCGCACAGTCCAAAGAGCTCAATTCATATATATTAGAGATATTCAGGATATTTTTGCTGTCGTCCATAATGGTGCTTATATTTACGTTTGTAGCGGTTTATAGCTTTTCAAAGCGGATGACGCGTCCGCTGGCGGAAATGGCGGAGGATTCGCGCCGCATAGCGAACGGTGACTTTTCGCATATGATAGTTGTCGACCGCGACGATGAAATAGGCGAACTGGCGTTAGCCTTTAACAACATGAAACTTTCGCTGTCATCTTTAGAGCAGCTGCGCCGCAGCTTTATAGCGAATGTGTCGCATGAGCTGAGGACGCCTATGACGACGATAGGCGGATTTATAGACGGCATACTCGACGGCACAATAGACGACGAGCACCGCGACTATTATCTTGGCATAGTGTCGGAGGAGATAAAGCGGCTGTCGCGCGTGGTAACTTCTATGATGAACTTGGCAAAGCTTGAGGCCGGCGAAACGAAAATAAAGCCGAAAGACTTTGATTTATCAGAGCTTATAACCCGAACAATATTGGTGTTTGAACATCGTGTAGAAGATAAATCACTGGAAATCCGCGGCCTTGACGGCTTAGAGCAGGTGCACGTTGTAGCTGATATTGATATGATACATCAGGTGGTTTATAATTTAATTGATAATGCGGTAAAATTTACACCGCCGCAGGGATATATAGAATTTGGAATTAAAGAGGATGACAAAGAGGTAGAAGTATCGATAAAGAACAGCGGGCAGGGAATACCTGCGCGTCAGCTTCCGAATATATTTGAAAGATTTTACAAGGCTGACAGGTCGAGGGGCATGGATAAAAACGGCACAGGGCTTGGTCTGTATATAGTAAAAACTATAATAGACTTGCATGGCGGCCACATAACAGCGGAGAGTATAGAGGGAGTTTATACAGAGTTTAAGTTTAACCTTCCTAAAAACGTCCAAGAATATAATGGAAAGGATAAAGGAAAGGGATGACATTATGCGGGATGAAAGAAGCTTTGAGAGGGACAACGCTGAAGTAAACGGTGAAAACATGATTGAGGGAGCCGGCAGGACAATAGAGGATAAAACGGCTCTGTCGGATTTTGACACCATTGCAGAAAGCATAAGCAATAAAATTGACGAAGATGCTGCCGATGTAATGGAAGAAGCGATAAAAGAGATAGCGGCAGACAGTGCTGAAACTGGTGCGCAAGGCACGGCGAATAGAGCTTCTGCATCTGCAAATACTGATAATTCATATGGCACAGATGCAAAAAGAAATTTTTCTGGCAGCGAAGATACAGCTATGCATAATTCTGCAAACCCGGGCAGTAGAACGGATAAAGACGGGGTTTCTGGCACAATGCCGCCGGAGCAGAATAACGGCAATATAAACGCGGGCGGAAGTATACCAAACTCTGCTGTAAACAACGGCTGGAATTACAATCAGCAATATTACGGCAATGCACAGGGATATAATTATAATATGCCGCCTTACCGGCAGCAGAACGGCTATAACGGAACGCAGGGAGCACAGCCCGGCGGTGTGTATAATCAGCAAATGTATAATATGCCGCAAAACCCGTATGGTTATGGGCAATACGGATATTACGCGCCGCCATATTATCAGCAGAACGTACCGGGTGGAGGATATAACAACTATGGACAGTATCCACAGCGTCCGCCGCAGAATGGGATGAATAATGGGCAGACGGCGCCATACGGCGCTAATAATCCGCAGGCTCAGACAAGCGGGAAAAACTCTTCTGGAAATGGTATGACCGGCGGCGCTGGACAGGCAAATCAGAATGGACAGTATTCGCCAAATTATCAGCAAAGCGGTTGGTATAATAATTATGGCGGATATAATCAGAATGTACCGCCTTATTATGGGTATCAGTATCCTTATCAGCCGTATGGGAACTATAATCAGGCTTACGGTGCGGGATATAATGCAAATGCGGCAAGGGCGGCGTCGGCAAACCGCAGTACTGCTCAACGTGGAAAAGTGAAAAAACAAAAACCGAAGAATGTGGGACTCAGAGTATTTGTGTGTATACTTGCGGTAGTAATCCTTGCGGGTATAACGCTTACCGGCGCTTACTTTGTGCTTTCACCAATTGATGAAAACGTATTAGACAATCCTCCTGTCTCATCTTATTCAACAGGCAGTTCAAGGATAGAAGCATCTGCGCCGTCGGATTTTTCCGGCGGCCAGAGTGTAGATGTTCCTATTAACAGTCTGCCGGAGGCCGAGCAGATGTCGACGTCGGAAATAGCGGAAAAAATAATGCCGTCTGTGGTTGGAATAGTGACATATTCCCCAGACAGTGCTTCAGCAACGAGCTTAGCAACGGGGATAATAATAACAGAAGACGGATATATTGCGACAAATGATCATATATATGACGGTATTCCAAACGCAGAGTTTGTGGTTATAACAAGCGATAACAAAAGGTACGATGCTGATTTTGTAGCAGGAGACAGCCGCAGCGATTTGGCAGTACTTAAAATGAAAAACGCCAGCGGACTTAAATGCGCTGAGTTTGGAGATTCGGACAATGTCAAAGTGGGTGAAGAAGTCGTAGTAATAGGCAACCCATATTCGATGACCCTTTCCGGCTCTGTTACAAAGGGGATAATATCGGCTACTAACCGGAGAATCACTGGCAATTCGACATATACAATGAAGCTGATACAGACGGACGCCGCTATAAATCCCGGCAATTCCGGCGGCCCGCTTGTAAATTCATACGGCCAGATAATAGGGATAAATTCATCGAAGATACAGCAGACGGGCTATGAGGGCATAGGCTTTGCAATACCGTCAGCGACGGTAAAAACTACGGTGGAGTCTTTAATAGAACATGGATATGTAGTTGACAGAGCAAAGCTTGGAATAACATTTCAGGTAATAGACTTTCTTGCCGCTGAGCGAAATAATCTGCCGCAGGGCTTATATGTATTATCGGTGTCGCAGGAGAGCGGGCTCAGCGAAAAGATATATGAAAGCGAAATAATTACGCATCTTGACGGCGTTTCTCTTAGTGAAACCGTCGATTTTATGGATATAATAGAGGCAAAAAAGCCAGGAGACACTTTGACAATAAGAGTGTATAATTCCAGCACCAATATGTATAGAGACGTAGAAGCGGTATTAACCGAGGACAGGGGAACCTCAAGCTATAAGTCCACCTATTAAATATAATAGGTAAAATGTGCGATATATTAATAAAATATAAGTATAAGTTTTTTCATGTGTTATAATCAGGTTTAAAGCTAATATCACAGAGATAAGGAAAGAAAAAAATCAGCCGTAAAAATCGGCTGTTTATATAAATAGTATATTAAATGAACCATAGACGAATAAACTAAATGGCAGCAACTGCTTACGATAATAAATGTTTCATTCAAAGAAAGAGTACGTGCAGCATCGACTATTGGTAATTAGCTGTCGTAATCTTCAATACGCTGCTGAAGTTCCTGCTCAGAGTATACCGCGAGGCCGTAGCTGAGTTCACGCTGGTCATACTCCGGCAAATCGGTAATAAGCACTGACAGCACTTCTTTAGGAGCATTGCTGCCGTAATTGAATACGGCTAAAAAGCCGTTGTACTCTTTGAGAATGTAAAGCGGGCGCATATCGCCGGATAAAACGCTGCTTTTTATGTTGGCTTTATCTTTATCACTGTAATCAGCGGCGGTAAGTGCGATAACGACTATGCTAAGCAGTGCCGCAGCAGCGGTAATAACTGCAAATATTTTTTGGATTTTGCGCATAGATAATACCTCCACAAGTTTATGATATTATTATCACCAAAATAAGCCTTGTGTATACAGCAAAAGGTTACAGATTAAGGTTAAAATATAACAATATTTTAACCCAAACTCATTTTTTGTATGATATAATATAGTGGCTATAATCTTATTTAGCGGATATCTATGATATCTAAAAATAAAGATTTTATACATAATATTTAATGCAGCGTAAATCTGTTACAGTGCATTGCTGCATATTTGAAAATCGGGAGGTTTTTAATGGAACCTGAAAAAAATAACAATCGTCAAACAAGGCGTCCGGCTAAACGTAAAAAGCTGGGATTTTTTGGCAGGGTAAAAAGGGAGTTTTTCAGCGGCAACAAAGCTGAGAAAAGGACTCCTAAGCCAAAATATAAAGGCTTTACGGGCGAGTTTGGCATAGCTACTGAAAGAATACCGTCTGATATAATTTCGCACAGCCGTCAGCATACAATTCACACTGGCGAGATGAAGAAAAAGCACACATCTGCGGGTGCCAAGGTGCGCAAGGCCTTTGGAATAACCGGCAGGGTGATGCTCACGTTGTTCCTTATAGGACTTATAACAGGCACCATAGTAGTGGGCGCATTTGCTTTTTATGTATTTAGATATGTAGACGGAAGTGTAGACTTTGATTTAAACAATCTAACGCTGGACGCTACTACAATCATCTATGCAACTGACGAAAACGGCAACCAGTATGAATTACAGCGCCTGCATGGGGATGAAAACCGCGTATGGGTCGATTATAATGAAATATCATCATACATGCCGAACGCAGCGATAGCGATAGAGGACAAACGTTTCCGCACGCACAGCGGCGTTGACTGGAAGCGCACTGCCGGAGCTTTCTTAAATATGTTTATAGACATTTATTCATCCCGGCAGGGCGGTTCGACAATAACGCAGCAGCTGGTAAAAAACATAACAGGCGACGACGAGGTGAGTGCGCTTCGAAAAATACAGGAAATTATGCGAGCCAGAGAAATAGAAAAGACAACATCTAAGGATGTAATATTGGAATGTTATCTTAACACAATTCACCTGGGCAACGGCTGTGATGGTGTAGAGGTGGCGGCTAATTTCTATTTTAATAAGCACGCCTCTGAGCTGACATTGCTTGAAAGCGCATCATTAGCGGCAACTATAAGAAATCCGTCGAAATTTAATCCGCTGAATAATCCTGAAAACAACAAAGAGCGTCGGGAATATGTACTGTACGAGATGAAGGACCAGGGTCTGATAACTCCAGAGGAGTATGACCAAGCAATGTCGGAGGAACTTGTGGTAACGGGCAAGAGCACATCGTCATCTAGTTCAACGGTATACAGCTATTTTGTCGACACACTTATAAGAGAGGTAACCTCCGACCTTATGGAGCAGAAAAACATAACGCAAAAGTACGCAGAAACCATGCTGTATTCCGGCGGATTAAAGATACAGAGCACGTTGATTTCGAGCGTGCAGAATGCTTTAGACGAGGTGTATAAAGACGACAGCTATTTCTACAAATTTTCTGGCGATACACAGGCAGAATCAGCATCAGTAGTGATGGATTATCAAGGCCATATAGTAGGAATAGTGGGAGGACGCGGTGAAAAGACAGAGAGCCTTTCGTGGAACCGAGCGACTGTTGCGACAAGGCAGCCAGGTTCTACATTTAAGCCGCTGAGTGCATATACGCCGGCAATTGAAAATGACCTAATAAACTTTGGTACTAATGTTAAATCTACGGCGTATACAAGTCCTATTGACAATCATACAATAAGGAATAATCTCGGAACAAGCTCAGTCAGCGTGCAGAAAGCGCTTGAGCGTTCGAGCAACACAGCCCCGGCGTGGATAATAAAAGACCTTACGGTAGATTACTCATATAATTATCTCACGACGCGGTTTGGGCTTACGCTAACTGATGCCGACAAAGACATGGCGCCGCTTGCGGTAGGTGCGACGAGCGGTGGCCCATCGCTGCTTCAAATGACAGCAGCATATGCGACGTTTGGAAATTTGGGCAAATATTGGGAGCCGACGACATATACGCTGATAACCGACCAGCAAGATGATATTGTGCTTCAGCAGGAAGAGCGCCCGACTACAGCGATGAGCGAAGCCACGGCAAATATAATGAATGAGCTCCTTCAGTTTGTCATATACGGTGACCAGGGCACCGGACGTTCGGCGGCATTTGGCGATGATACTTATTGGCCTCTGTACGGAAAGACGGGTACAACGGATGACAATCACGACAGATGGTTTATGGGCGGATCGGCCTATTATGTCTGTGGCACATGGTTTGGATTTGATATAGGCAAGGAAATGAGCACAGGCTATACTAACCCTGCCATTAAGGTCTGGAAAGGCGTAATGGAGAAGATACATGCAAATCTTGAGCCTAAAGACTTCCCAGAGACAGACGAGACCATATATGTAAGATACTGTACATCAACAGGCAAAATAGCGCGTACTGGCTGTGGCTCTTCACATGTAGGCTGGTATAAGGCGTCTAATTATGTAGACAATGCATGTACATCACACGGTGGAGATGTAACAGAACCGCTCACAAAGCCGGAGCCGCTCACAAAACCAAGATATTATGCAAGTTAATAATAAAAGCCCATATGCTTTAGCATATGGGCTTTATCTATTCATGCTTAAGCCAAATAAAAAGGCCGATTTTATTATAAAAAAGCTTTTTTAGCTCTAGCAATAAAAGAATGCTTGGCCTATATTTGACAGAAAAACAGCATCAGTTATCCTAAAAATATATAAATTGAGAAGATATTGAAATTCGATGCAGGAGTTTATTTATCGCGGGTAAGTCAAAAAATCTATAGCAGACAAATGCAGTTTTTCTAATAAAAAGTTGGTGTCGATATAATTTTAGCAGGTTTATCATGATGGAACAAATAAACTTTTAAAAGGTAAAAGATTTACGGGAAGATCAGTTGACGAATGTATATTAAATGTGTATAATATGATTGAATGGAGGTATAAAAATGAAGATATATAGGTGTAACCATTGCGGTAACATAGTGATGATGCTGACAGACGCAGGCGTGCCAATGCAGTGCTGCGGCGAGAAAATGGCTGAGCTTAAGGCGAATACTGTAGATGCGGCGACAGAGAAACATGTGCCGTTTGTAAAAAAGGACGGTAATAAGGTAACGGTATCTGTAGGCGAGGTAGTGCATCCGATGACGGAGGAGCATTATATCGAGTGGATTATATTGGAGCATGGAAGCAATGTCCAGATAAAATATCTTACTCCATCAGACAAGCCGGAGACAACGTTTAATCTCGTATCCGACGAGCCTTTTACAGTATATGAGCACTGCACATTACATGGACTTTGGAGCGTTGAGTCAAAATAACGCTAAAACCGATGTCTTGTTATGACGAAAATTCAGCGCGGATAGTAATTGAAAATCAAACACAAAGCACCGCCCAGCAGGGCGGTGCTTTAATGTAGTGCAGCAGCAGGATGACCTGGGGCTTGAGAGTATGGTATTAAACCTTAGATTTAATATATTGTAATACGAAAGTTTATAAATCAATTAATGTATTCTTTTTACGGTGCGGCCATCCTAATCTATTTTTGTGTTAACACAATATATTTCTATAATGGTATTTATCTCACAGGGACGGCCCAAAAGCTTTTGTATCCAGTCACTGCCGAAAGTACCAGCTATTCCTTTTACCTCGTTAAGCGGAGAAATATATCCTTTTTTATAATTATATTATTATTTATTATTCAAAAATTGTCTTTCAAAATGCTTAACATACCTGGAGAGGACTATAGACGACTTTTACTCATATGCCACCAGCTGCTTAAATCATGGTCGATAATGTCGCCGTCCATTCTTTCAAACGGCCGGCTATAGCATATGCTTTTTTGGACTCAAATCTATTCATCATTTCGTTACTGAGAACATTGAATAAAAATAATAAGTAAGTTGCTATAGCTTCATGTAAATGCACGGGGCTATTGATTTACAAAAAGCGACAAATTTTACGCCAAAATACATATTATATATTTACAAATATTATCAACTATTATATAATATATATAAAGATGGTGATAATATGAAGAAGCCAGTTATAATAACGATAGTGATAGTGGCAGCTGCAGCCATACTCATAGGCGGAGGAATATATTTATATCCGCATATGGTGGAGCGCACGATAAGTCAAGTCGCCAAAAACGACATGACCGACATAGTAGAAATTGAACTGTCTAACGGCGATAATGGCAAAAGGGCAAAACTTACCGACAAGGAAGATATTAGCGAAATAACAGGACTCTTCAAAGACGTAAAGGTAAAAAAGACTTTTAATCAGTCTCCTGCCCCTGGAAGCTCATTGGGCGTCAGCATGATTACGGCCGACAATGAGGAGATAGATTTTTCATGGGGCAATAATATCAACGGCGAAAAGTATGAGTTCAACTGCGACGGTAGCGTTAGCGGTGAGCAAATAAATAATATAATTAAAAAATACGGCTTAGAAAGCACTTTAAGAAATGACATGCGAATATTTGCAGAAAATGCGTCAAGCAATGAAGGCATTCCCGGCTGGGAGGCACCGTCTCAGACAACTATACGCGACTTGCTTAAAGATTATGATATTGACAAGGCAGAGATAGAGACCGTATATCAATATGATGAAAATGGAGAAGTGCCGGATGCTGGCGGTTATGTCTATTTAATAGAGGACATAGATGAATATATAAGCCGGTTTGACAATATAATGCTTACAGAAAATGGCTCAATAAATGTGAGCGATTACGAAGATGTATTTTACATTCGCTTTTATGATGGCGACCGTGAAGTGTTAAGCATATGTCCAGCAGACGGAATTTTAGGCATAACATATTTTTCTTATAACTCGTCTGAAAGTGAGCAGCTGTTCCAGTATGCATATTACGACTATAATATCAGCTATGATGAGTTTGTCAGCATTGCAACAAGCGGTTATATGAATTAATTATATTATTAGATATTAACGGCCCATGCTTTTGCATGGGCCGTTTTTCTGCCTTTTTAGTTTATAGGTTTAAATGCACAATATTAGAACAATTATCGTAGATATATTAAAAAAATAAAGCGTCGCTAAACCATATTATGCTTGCATAGAAAATACAATTAATTAATCTGAGACAGCATGTTATAAAATATCTCAATATGATGTTCTTCATCAAGAATAATACGCTCGAGATTTTCGACAATATTTGCGTCGCATATACTCTCGGACTGAGCAATATATTTACGTATAGCGGCCTCCTCGCCTTTAATAGAGTTTTCTATAACCTCGCGTATTTTTTTTGGATAATTATTGTAAGAGGGAGACCAGTAGTGATTGCAGTTGTTTCTCATGCTCCACAGCCTTGGGTCAAGGCCCATTTGATATGATAAAGTAGAAAAAATATCTAAATGATGCATTTCGACAATACTGATGTCGCGGAAGCAGCGTGCAAACTCTGCATATTCTGATTTTAAAATAACGCTGTTGTAAAAGTACAAGCTGACTGCTGACATTTCGGAATTGCTGCTGCCGATATTGCTGAGCATAGCATAGGCATAATCATGCTTTTTAGTTTCAGCATATACCGGCGGATAAGGAAGGTCAAGAGAAACATTGTAGTCATTGTTGCTGTACCTCGGCTCCATTAAAGCGCCCCCTGACAAGATAGATTACTATATAAATCTATGAAAGGCGGAAAGCAATTATTACTGATATAAAAACGGCCAACATTAAAAGTGCAATACAGAACGGCTAATGTACATTATACCGGAGTATAAAATAGGCAAAAACCGTGGAACATTTAAATGCCCCACGGTTTTATCGTTTCTATTTGATGTTTAGCTTAAATAATAGCCAGAAGTACAAAGTTCAGAATAAACAAACCAGTTACCACCCAAATAATCGGATGGATTTCTTTTATCTGCTTTTTGCAAATCTTTGTAATGCAGTAGAAAATGAAGCCTGCCGCAATACCGTAAGATATGCTGTAGCAAAGTGCCATAAAGATGCCGGCAAAAAATGCTGGCACAGCTTCGCTGAAATCTTCCCAATTAATTTCCTTAAAGGACGACATCATCATTACGCCAACGACCACCAGAGCCGGCGCAGTCGCAGCAAATGGAACGGCGCTGACAAATGTGGCAAAAAATGCGCTGATAGCAAAGCATATAGCAACAACGACGCTTGTAAGTCCGGTGCGTCCGCCTGCGCCAATGCCGGCTGCGCTTTCAACATAAGTAGTAGTATTTGAAGTTCCGAAAATCGCGCCTATAGACGTCGCGGTGGCGTCGGCAAACAAGGCCTTGTCCATCTTCGATTTAAAGCCGCGGCTGGTCTCCATAGTGCGCTCATCCTCATCACTGAAGATGCCGGTTCTGCGTCCCGTGCCGATAAATGTGCCAATGGTGTCAAATGTGTCGGAAATGCTGAAAGCAAAAATAGTGACAAGCACCAGTGGGATTTTCGATACATCCGTAAATAACGAACCTAAGCCTTCACTTGTAAAAATAGCTCCAAAAGTCGTAGGCAGCTGCTGACATGCATCGATAAAGCTTACGGACTGCGACGTCACAGTTACTGACATAGGAATACCAAGCAGCGTGGTTGCTATAATACCTATTAATATGGCGCCCTTAACCTTTAACAGCAGCAGCACAATTGTCAGTGCTAAGCCGATAAGGAAAAGCCAGAACTGGGGCTGATTTAAGGTTGCCAGCGCCGGCACGCCGGAATCAAATGTGATAATGCCGACATTGAGCAGACCGAGGTATGCCACAAAAATGCCGATGCCGCCGCCGATAGCGTTTTGCAGACTGCGCGGTATCGACTTAATAATAAATTTACGCAGCTTTGTAACGGTAATAATAATGTTTATCAAACCGCAGATAAACACCATTGATAACGCCTGCTGCCACGTAAATTTGAGCGTAAAGCAAACCGTAAAGACAAAGAACGCGTTAAGTCCCATGCCTGGGGCTTGAGCATAAGGCACATTGGCAACTAAGCCCATAATCAATGTACCTATAATAGCCGAGATAATGGTCGCAAGAAAAACTGCGCCCCATTCCATACCGGCTTGGCTTAACAAACCCGGGTTTACGACGATGATATACGCCATCGCAAAGAATGTTGTTAAGCCTGCAATTACCTCTTTTCCTACTGTGGTTCCGTTTTGTTTGAGTTTAAATAGACCACCCATAAAAAAGCTCACCTTCCTTTTTATTTTACCGCCCGTGCGGTTGGTTCCCTCAAAACATTTCCGCTTTGCTTACGCATAAAAATGCGAAAGTTTTCCTCGGCTTTATTTTAATACATATCAGATATAAAAGCAAGAAAATCTATCGAAATTTGGATATTTACGGTATGTTAAATACCTTACTAACAAGTATTTATAATTTAACAGGGCAAAAAAATATGTATGTAATAGTAAAAGAGCAGGTGCTTGCTTAAAACAGAAAATTATTCGGATGGATAATATTTTAGTGACTTTAAAAATGTATGTGTAATGGATTGGTTATCTCGAATTCAATACAATGCAGGTTATCTTACATAATTGACTGCCAGGTAAAAAGACATGAGTTATAAAGGTATCGCCAGCAAAAGAATAAAAACAAATTGATAGTATAGCCAAGTATCAACACCAAACAATTAGATTATTTTTATAAAAAAATATATATAATCTCAATAGTTAAAGAGGGATAAGCAAACACGTTATATTTACCTTTAGGCGAAAGTATATAAGACTCAATAAAATAAAAGAGCCTGAACACATTTTGCGTTCAGGCTTAAATTAGCTTTTGTGGACAGTTTAGATGTAATCTTATACAGAATATTTGTAAAAATTTTAACACTAAAGAAATATTATATTTTTTCTTTTTTATATAAATCCTTTACCAAACTATAGTGTAAAAAAGAAGTACCCGACAGTAAAATCGGGTACTTAACCTGGTGGGAGATGGTGGATTCGAACCACCGAAGTCGAAGACAACAGATTTACAGTCTGCCCCCTTTGGCCACTCGGGAAATCTCCCATATTGTCCAGTTGTTATGCGGAAGTTCCGCTTTTTACAATAAAAAACGCAGTCTCAACTGGTAAATGAAAAGGTAAAAATAATCAAACTTTTATTTTACCTCTGCGCAAAAAAGTGGAGCTGGTGGACGGACTTGAACCCCCGACCTGCTGATTACAAATCAGCTGCTCTACCAACTGAGCTACACCAGCAACATGAGTGTGCTCAATTATTTTACCTAACTTTAGCCATAATGTCAAGATGTTT
>JABLTR010086325.1_pt1 | contig 53928 bp, 53 predicted proteins | sample 7160071 | NCBI WGS metagenome assembly JABLTR01 (sample SAMN14651230, study PRJNA627086) | human gut metagenome | isolation source: feces | host: Homo sapiens | reverse complement strand
CAAGCAAGCAAGCAAGCAAGCAAGCAAGCAAGCAAGCAAGCATAGCTCTGTCTATTTTTTATGTCAATCTGAAAACAGTACAAAACAAAAGGCGTATTCTGCCCGGTTTATGAGGCGGGATGCGCCTTTTTACGTTCATTTTTCAGTTTATTCATGAGAAAAATTTTAATGAAAGGAAACGAAGATATGAAAGGAAAACGTAAATTTTGGGCCGTACTGCTGACAGTCTGCATGGTTTTCTGCATGGCTCCCACAGCGGCTTTTGCGGCGGGCAATGTTCCTGACACCGTATGGACGGACTATGCCGCGGAAAACTATGCCGGCGGTACAGGGACGGAGGCAGACCCTTATCAGATCGCCACTGCGGAGCAATTAGCCAAGCTCTCAAAGGATGTAAGCGAGGGGAACGAATATCAGGGAATGTTTTTTGAGATTACCGAAAACATCGACCTGAGCAGTCACCGATGGATCCCTATAGGCATTAATAAATGGGAATTAAGTGGAGCAACTACCTCCAACTGGTTTGAAGGCTTTATCGATGGGAACGATAAGACGATCAGTGGGCTTATTGTAGATGAGAGAACGGATAAAAATGCCGCCGGTTTCTTTGGAGACATCCGAAATGTCAGCGGGGGTACCGTAGGCGCGAAAAATCTGATCATTTCAGACGCGAACATCTATGCCGATGAAGAAGGACTTATGGAATTAAGGGCAGGCATTTTTGCAGGATATGTTTCGACCAATCCGGGTCAGCAGGTTGTCTTTGAAAACATAACTGTTTCAGGTGATATTGAGATAGAAAGCACCGATGGCCGTAACAGCGTCGGCGGGATGATCGGATACGGCGATGGGGTAAAAGCAACAAACTGTAAAGCTGAAAACATTTCTATTTCAGGAGCCAGCAACAGCGGCGGATTCATAGGCAACAGCGGCGACTCTGTCTTTGAAAACTGTGAAGCTTCCGGAACGATTTCCGGCATGTGGGCGCTGGGCGGCTTTGTCGGATATACCAGCACGACAAGCCTTTCGGATCCAACTACTCAGTCTGTTTATAAGCATTGCGTTGCAGATGTGGAGATTACAGGCTCTGACTGGAGACTGGGCGGCTTTGCCGGGTATGCGGAGTACGGAAGCTTCGATAACTGTGTTGCTTTCGGGAATGTAACCAGTACTGTCGATGGCTGGGAACCGAATGTCGGAGGATTTATCGGACAAAGTGACAATGCCGATGTCGACAGCAGTCATGCGGCAGGAGAGGTGATTTCCGCTTCCTCAGATTATAAAGCCGGAGGATTTGTCGGCAATTATGCAGGCGGCACATTCGCAGGCTGTTCTTTTGACAGCGAGAAGAACAGCGGTTTGACCGCAGCCGGTATAGGCACCATTTCGTCCGGTGTGGAAGGCGGCAGTACGAATGAGGTATTGGCCAATATCTGTGAGGATTACTACGGCGGTCATAAGTATAGTTCCGATTGGACGGTAGATACAGCGGCAACCTGTACGAAAGACGGGAGCAAATCACAGCACTGTGAGCGCTGTGATGCTAAAGGCAATATCACGGTCATTCCTGCGACCGGTCATACCTTTGAATGGGTGATCGATAAAGAAGCAACGGCAACAGAGGCAGGAGCGAAGCACGAGGAGTGCACAGTATGCGGTTATGCGAAGGCTGCGGTAGAAATTCCTGCAACGGGAGCCTCGGAAAGCTCGCAGACCGGCGATGACAGCAACATTGCTCTTTTGGCAGGTCTCTTAGTACTTGCGGCAGCCGTAGCAGCAGGGACTGTTGTTTACGGGAGAAAGAGAAGAGAACAATAGTCTGTTGTACTAATTCAAAAGAGAATGCGCTTTTTTGGCTGAATAGTTTTGGGTGATCAAAGTTTCTTGAGGCCTCTTCCAAAGAAGGCGACAGCAAAGTCCTGTTATTGCTTCATCAGAAATGCCAATAACAGAGGATTTTGCTTATCAATGGGCATAATTCCCGTTGTATTTCAAGCTCTTGCGATGGCGAAATAATAAAAAGTCAGTTTCAGCATATTGCTTTAGGCATATTTCGGACAGGTGACCGCTGATTTTATGCCAAAAGGGCGAGTATTTTATTGATTTTAGGCATTTTGCATTGTCTGCGAACATCATTTGATCGTGATTTATGCCTATTGAGCATTGATAACAGACTCATTTTAGCAATTCTGTCGTGGCAGATCCTTAGGAGCAGTGCGTGCATCGGATGGAATGGATTTTAAAAAGCGCTCTGGGCTGATCCGGTCTTTCCTAAAAGGATTCGAAGCCTGTCACTTGTGATAGGCTTCGTTTTTCATTATCTTGAAAGCGCGGTATATCTGCTCCAGCAGTATGACCCGCATCATCTGATGAGGGAAGGTCATGGCTGAGAAGGAAAGCTTCAGGTCAGCTCTGGCGCTGACTTCCCGGGACAGCCCCAGGGATCCGCCGATGACGAAGAGGACGCTGCTCTTTCCGGAGATCGTCAGCTTTTCCATGTGCTCTGCCAGCTTTTCCGAGGAAAAGGACTTGCCGTTGATTTCCAACGACACCACATAATCGGAAGGGCGTATCTTTTCCAGTATGTCCCGGCCTTCAGCTGCCTTGACGGCCTCTTCGTCGGCTGCCGAAGGGTTGGCCCGCAGTGGGCTTTCTCTGATTTCAGTGATGTTGAGGCGGCAGAATCTCCCCAATCGCTTGGAGTATTCGTCAATGGCGTCACGCCAGTATTTTTCCTTGAGTTTTCCAACTGCCAGTACGGTTATATTCACATCACACCTCGTATATGTAGCTCATGCAGTCTCTCATGGCGATACCCAGCTTCAGCTGGCCGCCGGGGATTATATTTTTTTCCATCAGAGTATTTTTGACAGTCAGCATCGCTACCGCCGGATCGTTGTTCTCGTGGCTCAGATGCCCCAGCAGTATCTGACGCGGTTTGTCTATGGTCCTGGTCAGCCTGCACAGGCACTCTCCCGCGGAGACGTTGGACAGATGTCCCTTATCTCCAAGTATCCTGTGCTTCAGATGGTACGGATATCTGCTCATCAGCAGTATTTCCTTTTCGTGGTTTGCCTCCAGCAGCAGCAGATCGGCGCCCACGATCTCGTCGAATATAGCTTCGGTGATGCAGCCTACGTCGGTGACAATACTTATCTGTCTGTCTTCGCAGTATATGGAAAAGCCCACCGGGTCAGCCGCGTCATGAGGGATGGAGAAGGGACGTATCATGAAATCGTCTATGTAAAAGTCCTCTCCGGTTTGGAAAAAACGCTGCTGCTGAGGCGGCACCGGTTTCTTTATGCCTTCCCATGTAGCTTCGTTGGCGTATATGGAGATCCCGGGAAGTTTTTTGGCAAGTACCGAGACACTCTTGACGTGGTCTATATGCTCATGGGTGATGAGCAGTGATTTCACGTGGTTCTCGGGCGTGTCAGTAGTCATCAGACCCTCCAATATCTTTTTCCCGGATATTCCCGCGTCTACTAACAGGGCTGAGCGCTGGTTCTTTATCAAGTAACAGTTGCCGCTGCTTCCGCTGGCAAGTGAACAGAATTTCAATGGCATATATCTTCAAGTCTCCTTTACCATATTAAGATACTCCAATGGACGAAAAAAGTCAATTTATACTACATATGGATATTCAGAAGGATGTGGACAGCAGACGACTCATGTGATAAATTCTATAGAGAAAAGCGAAAAGAGACAGGAAAAAGGAGATGCGGCCCAATGAAAAACGACAGGATACTGAGGATATATACGGATGGCGGTTGCGCCGGTAACCAGAGCGATGAAAACCTGGGAGGCTGGGGCGCTATCATGGAATTCGCCGATGCCAGCAAGGAATTGTATGGGAGCTGTCCCAATACCACCAACAACAGGATGGAGATGACTGCCCTGCTGGAGGCTTTCAAGGCTATCAGGAAGGATGGCCAGCAGATACAGGTCTTTTCTGACAGCAGCTATCTCATGGACTGCTTCCGCAAGAAGTGGTACGCCGGATGGCAGAAAAACGGATGGCTGACAGCGTCTAAGAAGCCTGTGGAGAATCAGGATCTGTGGAAACAATTGCTTCCCTATATAAAGAAGCACGATATATCCTTCTTTCGTGTCAAGGGCCATGTGAATCTGAACAGCAAATCCGTGAATCTGGATAAGCTGTACGAAAAATTCGTTCAGTGGAACGGCGCGGAATTTTCATACGATGATTTCATCTATGTGACGGAAAAGAACAACAGGGCTGATGAGCTGGCCAACATGGGGATAGATCAGCTGCGTTGAATTTCCCGGTAAATGATCTTAATAAAAAACTTCGCGGATGTATATGTTTATTATGTGGAAGATATCGCTTCGTGGGATCTGCCGGATGTCGGAAAGGTCTGCGGTGACAGAAGATACCTGATGACGAAGCGCTGCTTCCGGCGGATGATAAAGCCATCGGCTTCGTTCTCTGCGGAGGTTTTTTTGATGAGAAAATTTCTTCTTTTGGAAAATATAGTCGCGACTGCTTCCGGCGGTAAGGAGAGGGCAACGTCGCAGGAGCGCCCCGTCCTTGCTCCGGCCGGGAGGCGGGGCGTGACACAGGCATCGCTGTCGGCGCTGATATCGATGTTGATGATGGCTGCAATGCTGTTTGCCATGGTTGTCGTATCGGCTGCGACGTCATGCTATGCCGGTGAAGCGGCGATAACGATATCGTCAGACAGGCAGACTGTGATCTCGCCGGGAGAGGCGGCTGACACTGTGTACATAAGCTGGAAAGGCGAAAAAGACGGGCCGTCCTTCCTTCGGGTGAGTCAGAGCCGGAAAAGCCTGCCGAGAAGCCAGGCAATTGAAGGACGCCGTGAGAGGGTCTTGGGCGGCGCTTATTTCAGATACACAGCGCAGCTGAAGGGACTGGAGCCGGGGGAGACCTATTATTATGAAATAGGAGACGGGATGGTGTTCGATAAACCTTCTTCCTTTCGTACGCCTCAGGAATCAGGAGAAGGTACTTTCCTGTATCTGGGTGATGTGCAGTTTGATATTTCAATAGATGAATACCGGCGATGGGGTGAAGATATGGAAGATATATGGGCCCGTCATCCCGATCTGGATTGTGCCGTCATAGGCGGAGACATGGTCAATGTGCCGTGGCGATTGGAGCAGTGGAACGGATTCCTGGAAAACTGCGATGTTTTCTCGTCGCTGCCGCTGATGACAGTCCCGGGGAATCACGAGGGCGTGAAAGGGAATATCACTTACAGAAAGATATTCCCTGCACCGGACAACGGTCCGTTTATGTCCGGTCTGTCCGGAGAAGCTGCGTCAGCGGGGAATTTCTATTATTTCGACTGGGGATATTGCCGTTTTATCATGACCGACAGTTCCTTTCTGACAGACGCGAGAATGGAGAGCCTGGGACCGGAGGCGTGGGCGCGGGCGGAAAAAAAGGTGGAAGAGTGGCTGGCGGAAGCCTTGGAGGGGAGCGACAAAACGTGGAATATCGTTGTTACCCATCATCCTCCTTACGGGATGCATGATAAGGCCACTGTTTCTCCGGAGCTGAGAAAGCTGTGGGTGCCGATAATGGAGGAATACGGAGCTGATCTGGTGCTATGTGGTCATCAGCACATGTATATGAGGACGGAGCGCATAAACGGCATACTTTACGTGATGGGCAATTCAGGGCAGCGGAAGAGCGGTTTTTTCAACGGCAGTGATGTGCCGCGCTACAGCGCCTCCGTCTACGGCGAAGGGATGAGTTATCAGATAATAAAGGCAGGGTGGAAGGAGCTGCGGATAACAGCATACAATGAAAAAGGCCTCATCGTCGATGAGGCTCTGCTTGAAAAAAATATTTTCTTACATATTCTCGAATTTTTTGGTAGCCACTAGATAATCGTTTAGCGTACCCAGGTGGACGTAGTAATAGGAATATCTGTCTTCCTTCTTTACCTGCAGCAGGCCGGCATCTTTGAGCTTCTTCACATGCTGTGAGATGGTAGCCTGAGAGTAGTCGAAATGACCCACCAGATCCTTGTTACAGATGCGCTCGCGTTTCTTGTTGGCTTCCATGATGTATCTGAATATCTTTATTCTGGCGGGATGCGCCAGAGCGTCTGAAATCTTTGCTATAAGCAGGATATCCCCTTCCTGCATTTCGTCGATTTCCTTCCTCAATCTCATATACTGTTACTTCTCCTGTTTGATATATTTCATTTAGTCAACAATACTAGTATACTTATGAGGAAAAACTCTGTCAATATTTGATTTTTGTTGACATCGGCAACTTTTTATTGATATCGTCGGCTGTCGATGGCGGCAAAGCCTTTCTCCAGGTCGGCGATAATATCGGCGATATGTTCCGTCCCGATCGAGAGGCGCACGGTATTCGGTTTTATGCCTTGTGCTTCCAGCTCTTCCTCTGTACACTGGCTATGTGTCGTAGTCGCAGGGTGTATCACAAGGGACTTCATATCGGCTACATTTGCCAGCAGCGAGAACAGCTGCAGAGCATCGATGAAATCCTTGGTATCCTGAAGATCACCTTTTATGTCGAAGGTGAAGATCGAGCCGCCTCCGTCAGGGAAATACTTGTTATACAGCCTTCTTTGAGATTCACTGTTTGATACCGACGGATGGTGTACGGCTTCTACCTGAGGATGGCTCTTGAGAAAATCGATGACGGCCAGCGCGTTGGATACGTGACGTTCTACCCGAAGAGACAGGGTCTCCAGCCCTTGCAGGAACATGAACGCGTGGAAGGGAGAGATCGCCGCTCCGGTATCTCTCAGCAGTACAGCCCGGACCCTGGTGACGAAGGCCGCGCTGCCGGCTGCTTCGGTGAACCTGATGCCATGATAGCCTGGGTCGGGTTCTGAAAGAGTTGGGAATTTTCCCGGAATATCCCAATCGAACGAACCTCCGTCAACGATGACTCCGCCCAGCGATGTGCCGTGGCCGCCAATGAACTTAGTGGCCGAGTGGATGACGATGTCGGCGCCATATTCGAAAGGCCTTACAAGGTATGGCGTGGCGAAGGTGTTGTCTATGATGAGAGGTATGCCGTGGGAATGGGCTATATCCGCCAGTTTTCTGATGTCGGTCACATCAGAATGAGGATTGCCTAAAGTTTCGGCAAACAGAAGCTTTGTTTCATCTTTGATGGCTCTTTCCACAGCGTCAAAATCAGAGATATCGACAAAGGTGGTGGATATCCCGTATTGTGGCAGCGTGTTGGCCAGTAGATTGTACGTGCCGCCGTATATGTTGCCTGCGGAGACTATGTGATCTCCGTTGCAGGCGATGTTCTGGAAAGAATATGAAAGAGCTGCCGCTCCTGAGGCCACAGCCAGCGCAGCGGCGCCGCCTTCCAGTACAGCCATTCTTTTTTCGAAAACTTCCTGGGTGGGATTTGTCAGGCGGCCGTATATGTTTCCGGGTTCGCGCAGTCCGAACCTGGCGGCTGCATGGTCACAGTCGTCGAATACAAAAGAAGTCGTCTGATATATGGGAACGGCTCTGGCGCCTGTGGATGGGTCAGGGGTTTCCTGACCTGAATGCAGCTGGAGTGTCTCGAAGCGATAACTTTTCATGATCTATATACATCCCCTTTCTGATTACCTATTGAATAGATAGGTATATGAATGATACCATCTCGACTTGTTCCAGTCAATACAGTTGGCGGAAAATTTACGTCTGGTGAGAAATCATGCGGTACGGCCGGAGCTGCGACATCCGGCATGCAGACGTTGAGACGTTGGCATCGTCATGGCTGACGGTCATTTGTATCCTGCTTCGGAAGGGAAATGTTGCCGTTGGCAAGGTCTTCCAGCGTAATCCCCTCCAGGTATTTGTCGACTATCCTGTCAAGTTCCCGCCATACGGGAAGAGTCGGGCAGTCATCGGCTCTGTCACATTGGATCGATCCGGGTTTCAGACAGGCTACGGGAGCCAGAGACCCTTCTGTAAGTTTCAGTATACTTCCTATAGTATACGATGAAGGCTCAGCAGAAAGCTTGTAACCGCCGCCTTTGCCTCGGAGGCCGATCACCATTCTGTTTTTTACGAGAACCTTGATTATGGATTCCAGATATTTTTCAGAAATGTTCTGATCACACGCTATATCCTTGAGAGGGATATATTTACCACTGTCATCTGATGCCAGTGCGACCATTACCCGCAGCGCGTAGCGGCCTTTTGTGGATATCATCATAAGGTCAACCTCCTTTCATTGATTTATCGCGCGAAGCACGATGTCCGGATGCCCCGGAGCTGTTTACGGGCGGCGCGGAAGGGCGTACCCTGTCATCGGGCTCCTGCTTCATAGTCATATTATACACATAAGGGACACATTTAAAAAGCAAAAAGTGTAAAACAATGCATATTGACAATAGGCGTTGCCTTAGAGTGACAGCGTTGTATCGATGAGATTACGCTTTGCAGGCTTCGAACAGTAAAAAAGAGCCGTCGCAGGCTCTCTTTTACTGTCGTTATCATTATTATCATTTACTAGGAGGTGTAATCCTAAAATTGAGAAGGGGCTGCTGTGTTTTAGGGATTGAGAAGAAGAAGTGTTTATTTTTTTTAAAGCAAGCCCCTTCTGTAATTTTGCTCAGCAATGTATTTTCTTGCTGTGGCTATATAGTAGCAAGAAAATATGCTGTTTTTAGGGTGCTATTGTGAAGACTTGTTGAAAAAAACATGTCAGATCAATGACATATCGTGTTTCCAGCTTAGTATACGCCTGACGGATGCATCCAGTCTTTCCTCCGAGATGACGCCGTTTTTTACAGCTTCGATGACAACATTGTATTGGGACGCATAGTCGCCGGTACAGAGGAGATCATTGCCGGCGAGGATGGCGGTCACGGCGCTGCTGGTGGTCGGTGAAAATGACGAGACGGCGCCCATGGAAAGGTCGTCAGTCACGATGACGCCGTCGAAGCCCATGTCGTAGCGCAGCAGTCGGTGTACGGCCGGTGAGAGGGATGCCGGAAGAGCTTCATCCAGAGCTGATACGATGTTATGGGAAACGAGGACAGCAGGCGCCCCGGCCTTGATCCCCGCGGCAAAAGGCAGCAAATCGCTTTGCTCCAGCTGCTCTATCGTCCTGTCGTCGACAGCCGCGCCTTTGTGAGTGTCTTTTGAATTACCGTAACCGGGAAAATGTTTGAGGCAGCAGCCCATGTTATCTGCGAGACAGGCCCTGACCACTTTTGCCGCGTATTCTGATGTGGCTTCGGCATCCAGACCGATACTCCTGGAATACATGAAGTCGTCAGAGTCGGTGGAAATGTCGCATACGGGCGCCAGATTCAAGTCTATGCCTATTTCTGAAAGAAGGGCGTTTTTTTCGTGGACATCGGCGATGACAGCGTCCATGCCGCCCTGGGCAAAGAGCTGGCGAGGCGATTTGAACGGTTCGCTTCGGAAAGCGGGTGAGGAGCTGACTCTGTTAACTGTGCCTCCTTCCTCGTCCACAGCTATGATAGGCGTGATCTCGCAGGCGGCGTCGATATCGTCCAGCGCCGCCTTTAAGGAAGGTTTGTCGCTGTCCGTGAAGCTGGGCTGGAACAGCAGTACGCTGCCCAGGTTATACTGAGTCACTGTTTCAGGGGACGGAGTGCCGCTGTAAAAGCATCCCATGAACATTTGGCCGGCTTTTTCCTCCAAGGTCATATCATCCAGCAGCGCTTCTATGTGAGGGTCGCGCCGGGCATTGATGATTTCCGTCAGCGTCAGCTGTTGGCGGGTACCGGTAATGCTGAGGGCTGCCAGAACAGCGCCGCATAATATCAAGATACAGAATGATGTCGTGAGGATCCTTCGTTTCATATCTATCCTTTTCTCCTGCCCGCGCTTTATATTTTCCGTTTCAGAGCAGGCTCAAGTCTCGTCGTCAGGATCGCGGCGGCCGCGATCTTGATAGCATCTCCCGGTAAAAACGGGAACACGCATGAGACCAGCGATGCCCAGAGCGGTGTCGATGTGCTGAACATGAACCAGGCTGTTCCCAATGCGTAACATATCAGAAGTCCGGCGGTCATGGCCGCAGCGCAGGCTAATACTACAGGTATGCGTTTTTTTCTCGCGGAAGAACCGATGGGAGAGGATTTTTTCTCCGCTGCCGAAAGCTCGCTCTCCGAACTGGAGCTGCCGGAGGTCTTCACGGTGTTTTCCATGAGGAGGCCGATGATCAGTACGGCCACTATGTATCCTATTATATATCCTCCCGTCGGTCCTGCCAAGACTCCTATGCCGCCTCTGAATCCTGAGAAAACGGGGACACCTGCGGCGCCCAGCAGGACGTAGACCGCCATGCTGAGAGTGCCGTATTTTTTCCCCAGGATACCGCCGGTGAGAAATACGGACAGAGTGCCCAGATTGACAGGGACAGGCGTGAACCCCAGCGGTATGGTTATGAGAGAGCATATGGCGGTGACTGCTGCGAATATGCCGCACAGTATCATCATTGTCGTTTTTGAATATGTTCCTGAAGTCATAAGTAGGATCTCCTTTTAAATATTATGGTAAATCTATAGTTTGTCGTGGGGACAATTGTAAACTATACAAAAACAATTGTCAACATAAATCGGTGCGGACGTATCACCTGTCCGTTGAACCAAAGATTTTTCTGTGCATATTATGGAGATAAGACCATAGGTATATAAGATTGAACTTTTCAGGAGGTAAATTTCAGGAGGTAAAAATGATAAGAGGATCTATCGTGGCTCTCGTGACTCCTTTCGATCAGGACGGACATGTCGATTACAGGCGGCTTGGAGAGCTGATAAACTGGCATATAGAATGGGGCACCGACGCGGTACTGGTGCTCGGGACGACAGGGGAGACTCCGGCTCTTTCGGAGGAGGAACAGGAGGAGATCGTAAGGGTCTCAATAGAGGAGGCCGGCGGCCGTATCCCCGTCATAGCCAACAGCGGCTGCAACAACACGGAAAAGACGGTGGCCAAGAGTGTGAAATATGAGAAGATGGGAGCGGATGGCCTGCTGGTGATAACACCGTATTACAATAAGCCTAATGAGACGGGGATGATGGAGCATTTCCGCAGTGTCGCCGACAGTGTCGCCATACCGATATATATCTACAACGTTCCCGCCAGGACAGGGATCTCCATAAGCCCGGAAACGGTAGCCAAGCTGGCGGTCCATGAAAACATCGCAGGAATAAAAGAGGCCAGCGGCGATATGTCTTATGCGGCCAGGATAGCCAGGCTGACGGGAGATGACTTCGCCATGTATTCCGGGAATGACGATATAACAGTGGCTCTCATGTCTATGGGAGCAGTGGGCGCTGTATCGGTCTGGGCCAATCTGATGCCGGGAAAGGTCAGGGAGATGACCCATGCCTTCCTGGATGGGGACACGGATAAGGCCAGGAAGATACAACTGGAGAACCTGAATCTGATAAACGCTCTGTTTTGTGAGACCAATCCGGTACCTGTGAAGGCGCTGATGAATATGAAGGGAATGAACGTGGGAGGATGCAGGCTCCCGCTGGGGCCTCTTTGCGGTGCCAGCAGAAGAGTCCTGAGGAATCTGGCCGACAGCCTGGAGCTGCCGCGGTGAGGACTGCGGCGTCATATCGGATAGTATGAGCAGGACGGCAGAGACGACGCACCCACTGTAAAGGTTTTGTGAAAATAAAAATAGTTGCCTTGACAACCATATATCTGGTGAGTACAATAGTCATTACGTGCCAAGAAGGTTGTAAAGACAACTATTTTTTGAAAGGAAGATGATACATATGAAACGGCCGCTGCCGGTATACTTTTCCATAATATACAGACATGGAAGGGTGATGCATGATAAAGCCATGAAGCAGTTTGGCATAACGGGCCAACAGATGGGATATATAAGGTGGATAGGGGAAAATCCCGGGATATCTCAGGAGGATCTGGCCAGGCGGATGCAGATAGATAAGGGAGCCGTCGCTAAAGCGGTAGGGAACCTGGTAGAAAAAGGATTCGTCGAGAGGCGAAAGAATCCGGACGACAGGAGGGCCTATTGCCTTTTCCCCACGGAAAAGGCAAGGAACATACGGAGCAGGATAGAGCAGTGCGCGCGGAGGATAGAGGGAGATCTCTTCGATGGATTGACTCCTGAGGAGACTGAGCTCTTCGAAAATCTGCTGGGCAGAGTAACGGAAAATATGATGAGGATGCTGGAAGGAGGCAAATTATGAGGACGGTGATGAAGTATTACAAGCCCTATGTGTGGCTCATAGTTTTCAATCTGCTGTTTTTGCTGGGACAGGCCATGTGCGAGCTGGCGCTGCCAGGGTATATGTCCGATATAATAAATAACGGTATAGTGGTCCAGGATATGGATTATATAAAGAGGACAGGACTGATAATGCTGGCTGTATCGGCGGCCACAGTCTGTTGCTCTCTTCTCAGCAGCTTTCTGGCGGCCAGGGCATCGGCAAAATCATCGCGGGATATAAGACACGCGTTGTTCATGCGAGTCACAGCATTTTCGGCGGCTGAGCTGGAAGAGTTTTCTACAGCGTCGCTGATAACCAGATCTACCAATGATGTGCAGATGGTACAGCAGGCTACGGTGATGATACTCAGGCTTGCCTGCTTCGCGCCTATAATGGGTATAGGAGCTGTTATCAGAGCGCTGGATACCAGTCTCTCCCTTTCATGGACCATCGGACTGGCGCTGCTGGTGATAATCGGTATCATGGCGGTCTCCTTCTTTCTCGTGTTCCCGAAATTCAAGGTGCTTCAGAGCAAACTGGACGGGTTGAACCTGATAATGAAAGAACGGCTGTCGGGGATGCTGGTCATCAGGGCCTTCAATACTCAGAAGACGGAAGAACAGCGGTTCGACGCAGCCAACAGAGAGCTTACCAGGATAAACATGTTTGTCAACAGAGCCATGTCCTTCATGATGCCGTCGCTGATGTTCGTGATGAATGCTGTCAGCATCCTCATCGTATGGGCGGGAGCTCATCTGATAGAAGGCGGCGATCTGATGATAGGCGATATGCTGGCTTACCTCCAGTACGCCATGCATGTCATCATGTCTTTCCTTTTCATAACCATGATGTTCATCATGATACCGAGGGCAGCTGTTTCAGCACAGAGGATAGGACAGGTCATCGACACTGAGCCTACCATAGAGGATCCGGAGAAGGCGGAAACGCTGGCAGATCCTCGGGGACTGGTGGAGTTCAGGAACGTGTCCTTCGCTTACCCGGATGCCGAGGAGAAGACCCTGGAGAATATCAACTTCACTGTGGAGCCGGGGAAGACTACTGCTATCATCGGAGGGACAGGCAGCGGCAAGAGCACGCTGGTAAGCCTGATACCGAGATTCTACGATGTGACGGAAGGGCAGGTGCTGATGGATGGTGTAGATATCAGGGAACTGACTCAGCATCAGCTGCGCGATCAGATAGGATATGTGCCGCAGAAAGGGCTGCTGTTTTCCGGGACCATAGCTTCAAATCTACAGTACGGTAAGGAAGACGCCACAGCAGAGGAGATGATGGATGCTGCGAAGACAGCTCAGGCGGCGGATTTCATCGGCGAGAAAGAGCATGGACTGGACGAGGAGGTGGCCCAGGGCGGCACCAATGTATCGGGAGGTCAGAAACAGCGTCTTTCCATAGCCAGAGCTTTGGTTAAGAAACCGAAGATATATATTTTTGACGACAGCTTTTCAGCGCTGGACTTCAAGACAGATAAAGCTCTCAGGAGCGCTTTGAAGGCCAAGGTAGGAGACAGCACCATCATAATCGTGGCTCAGCGCATCAATACCATAATAGACGCGGAGCAGATCGTGGTGATGGATGAAGGAAAAGTTGCCGGCATCGGTACTCACGATCAGCTGATGGAATGCTGTGACGTCTACAGAGAGATAGCGCTGTCGCAGCTCAGCGAAGAAGAACTGGAAAGGGGGCGTAAATAATGGCGGCAAAGAGAAGAGGGGGCGGCGGCCCGGGCGGTCATGGAGCGAACATGATGCCGGGTGAGAAGGCCAAGGACTTCGGCAAGACGATGAAGACTCTGGCCCGATACCTGGCGCCGCATAAATTCAGACTGGCGGCAGTCTTCGTATTCGCCATAGCCAGTACTGTATTTTCCATAATATCGCCGACAATACTGGGAGATGCCACCGATAAGGTGGTGGAAGGATTGATGAGCGGTGCCGGCATAGATTTTCAGGGCTTGTTTTCCATATTGATGTTGCTTCTGATACTCTATGGCCTGAGCCTGCTGTTTGGAGCTGCTCAGGGCTGGATCATGGCAGACGCGTCTCAGAAGGTCATATATACATTGCGTGACAAGATGTCCGTCAAGCTGGACCGGCTGCCTCTCAAATATTTTGACACTAAGACTCATGGCGAGATACAGAGCAGGATGATAAATGACATCGAGACGGTCAATCAGACCTTGTCAGTCAGCCTGACACAGATGATAATCAGCTTTACTACCATAATCGGCATATTGATAATGATGCTCAGGATAAGCGTCATCATGACCGTGACCGCGCTGGTAGTGCTGCCTCTTTCCATGATAGTGATACGGCTGGTGGTCTCTAAATCTCAAGGCCATTTCAAGAACCAGCAGAAATACCTGGGGCTGGTCAACGGACATGTGGAGGAAATGTACGCCGGACATGATATCATCAAGGCGTTCAATCGTGAAGAGGAGTCGGCTCAGGTCTTCGAGGAATACAACGAAAAGCTTTGCGAATCGGCATGGAAATCCCAGTTCCTGTCGGGGACGATGATGCCGATAACCAATTTCATAGGTAACGCCGCGTACGTGGCTGTCTGCCTGCTGGGTGGGTATCTGGCAATAAACGGCAGGGTATCTATCGGAAACATACAGGCGTTCATACAGTATGTAAGGAGCTTCAACCAGCCTATTTCCCAGGTGGCCAATGTGGCCAATCAGCTGCAGTCCACAGCTGCCGCGGCTGAGCGTATCTTTGAGCTGATAGAGGAAGAAGAGGCAGTGGATATCGATACGGAGCCTGCGGAGAAAATAGACGCGGACCGTGTGGAAGGACGAGTGGAGTTTGATCATGTGAAATTCGGGTACACGCCGGATGAGCCTGTGATCAAGGATTTCTCGTTCACGGCTCAACCCGGCCAGCGAGTGGCGATAGTCGGACCGACAGGAGCGGGGAAGACCACCATCGTCAAGCTGTTGATGCGATTCTATGAGCTGGACGGCGGCAGGATCACCATAGATGGTCATGATATCACGGCTCTTTCCAGGAACAATCTGAGAGAGATGTTCGGGATGGTGCTCCAGGATACGTGGCTCAACAATGGGACTCTGAGAGAAAACATAAGATATGGCAATCCGGACGCCACCGATGAAGAAGTGGAGGCTGCAGCCAAGGCCGCTCATATAGACCATTTTATAAAGACCCAGAGCAAGGGATATGATATGGAGGTCAACGAGGAAGCCACCAATATATCTCAGGGGCAGAAACAGCTTCTGACCATCGCCAGAGCTTTTCTGGCGGACGCGCCTATATTGATCCTGGACGAGGCCACCAGCTCTGTCGATACCAGGACCGAGGCGTTGATACAGAAGGCCATGGCCAGGCTGATGGAAGGTCGTACAAGCTTCGTCATCGCCCACAGATTGTCCACGATAAAAGACGCCGATCATATACTGGTGTTGAATCATGGAGATATAATAGAGCAGGGTACCCACGAGGAGCTTCTGGCACAAAATGGATTTTATACCAGCCTTTACAACAGTCAATTTGCACAATAGATACATCGTTGTCACAAACTCGTCATAAAAGGGTGATATAACTATACACATCGTTGAAGTGAGGATATTGAAGCGAGGAAGTGGTGACATGGGCAAACTCATTAACAACAGACGTGCGATGAAGCTGGCTCTTGCAGGACTGATCGTCGTGATAGTCGGATTCGCTGCGGTACTTTTCTTCATGAGCTATGGAGGAAGAGGCGAGGCGGCAGCCGAGAGCAGTGTGGAAACGACAGGCTCTCAGGCGATGAAAATCGACACATCATCCGACTATGCCGAGGAACTTTACGGTTGCAAGGTAGATGATGTCAACGACACCGCCGCTGTGGTGAAGTTGCTGGAAACCATGGGTCTGGAGAACGTGACGGGAAAATATACCGCTACGATCGCCGCGGAGGGAGATATCCGTGTACTGACGGTGACCTTTGAAGATTCGGTTCAGAAGGCGAACAAGAAGACCCTCGATGACAATATGGTGATATGCGCTCAGCAGATGATGGCTCTGATGCCGTCGGTGGATAAGGTGCAGTGGACCTATTCTCTCAGATCGGCGGACGCGGAAGAGGAAACGACGACTGTTTCCCTCGATGAAGCGGGAGCCAGAGAACAGCTGTCACGTAATATAGATAAATATGGGGAGTCGGCCAGGGCATTCAGGAACTTACTGCAGGAACAGGCCGGAGAAGAATAATGATTTTCGACAGGGGTATAAAAAGATAGATATTGGGAGAAGCTGTCTTCCCGCCGGTCTCGGCGGGAGACAGCTTTTTTGTTCGCCCGGGAATTATCGCATGAAAAATATCGCGGCAGGCCGACTCTGTCCTATTTGCCCTGCTTTTCAAGAGCATTCAGCGGAGAATATCGCAGCAGCAGCTTTTTTTCGCGAGGCAGCTTCTTGATGGCCGCCTCACGCCTGATGGCAGAAGACTTGTCCGGCATGTATTCCAGATAGAAGGGTGTCAGAGGCCCGCGCCCCCTGGTGTACTTGGCGCCGGTGCCGCTCCTGTGAGCTGCCAGCCGTTTCTCGAAGTGATTGGTCCAGCCGGTGTAGAGGGAGCCGTCCCCGCACTTGAGGATGTACACGCATGGGCCATTGGGACAGGGAGTGTCGGTACGAGGGCTGAGACTGCCGGCTCCACTCCCGTGGGCCGGAGCTGTCGTCAGAGCCGGCTTCCGCACTTTTGTTCCCGTCTTTTTTCCCATGGGAAGCCTCCTTTCTGTCATCTGCGCAATGTCGATAATCAGATTATGACGGCGAGGAGCGGGAAAGTCAAGGGGCGCCCGTCACAGGAAGGATAGTTAAAAAACTGACAAAACATTGCTGACGTGAAAGGCCTTTTCTGATATAATGAGGTTAAAATGGAGCGATTATTGATTTATGATAGATAAATACGGCAGACAAATAGATTATATGAGGATCTCGGTCACCGAGCTGTGCAATCTCAGGTGCAGATACTGCATGCCGGAGGAAGGCATCGTAAAGAGGGACCATGAGGAGATGATGACAGCAGAGGAGACCATCGACGCGGTGAAAGCCGCCGTATCCCTCGGAGTGAAGAAGATAAGAGTCACAGGCGGAGAGCCTCTCGTAAAGAGAGGCATCGTTGAGCTGTGCGAAAATATCGCGGCTGTAGACGGAGTCGAGGAATTGTGCATGACCACCAATGGCACACTGCTTCCCGGATATGCTCGGGAGTTGAGGGCTGCCGGAGTCGACAGAGTCAACATCAGCCTGGATACATTGAAGGCAGACAGATACAGGGAAATAACCAGGATAGGGGAACTGTCGGAGGCATTGTCAGGCATAGAGGCAGCCTTTGAGGCGGGATTTGAGAAAGTGAAGATAAATACGGTCCTGATGGGCGGCTTCAACGACGATGAAATCGAGGATTTCGTCAGGCTTACGATAGATCGTCCTCTGGAAGTAAGGTTCATCGAGCTGATGCCCATAGGCGGTGGCATAGAGTTTGAAAAGGCCCGGTTCATAAGCTGCGTCAGGGTGTTGGAAAGCGTGCCGGGGCTTGAACCTCTCGATATGACCGATGGCGTCGCGGCCATGTATGCTTTGCCGGGAGCAAAGGGCAGGGTTGGCCTCATAAGACCCATAAGCTGTGATTTTTGCGAGGGCTGCAACAAGATAAGGCTGACAGCTGATGGGATGCTGAAGCCATGTCTTCATTCGGGAGCCGAGATTTCTATCAAGGGCAGGAGCCGCGAGGAGATGACTGAAGTGATCCGGGAGGCGATCCTCAGCAAACCGCAGATGAGGGAGACCCTTGACGCGGAGAATCCCAGCCATGCGGGAAGGAATATGAACAGCATAGGAGGCTGACGATGGGAGATTTCACTCATTTCAATGACGAAGGACGGGCGAAGATGGTGGACGTAGGCTCCAAGCAGGAGACGGAGCGTATCGCCGTGGCTGCCGGGAGAGTCCTGGTGAACAGGGAAACATTTGATTTGATAAAGAGCGGCGGTATGAAGAAAGGTGACGTACTGGGCACAGCGCAGATAGCCGGGATAATGGCAGCCAAGAAGACGTCGGATATTATACCGATGTGTCATCCGTTGATGCTCAGCGGCATAGACATAAAGTTCGAGCTCAACAGCGAGATCCCGGCGGTAGAAATACAGGCTCAGGTCAAATGCAGGGGCGTCACCGGTGTGGAGATGGAAGCGCTGACCGCAGTTTCGGCAGCAGCGCTGACGGTGTACGATATGTGTAAGGCCGTGCAGAAGGATATGGTGATCGAGCGTATCTGCCTCCTTTCCAAGAGAGGCGGGAAAAGCGGGGATATACATCAGGAGGAACTATGGAATACAGAGCAGCGGTAATAACCATGAGCGATAAAGGCTCGCAGGGATTACGGAAGGATACGGCCGGAGATGCCGTAGTGGAGATACTGGAGAAAAACGGCTGGAAGGTAGCCTACAGGACGCTGATACCTGACGACATGGAGAGGATAAAAGAAGAGCTGATAAAGTGTGCTGACGAGCTTAAGGTCACGCTGACGGTCACCACCGGAGGCACCGGATTCTCCATGAGGGATGTGACGCCGGAGGCGACGCTGGCAGTTGTCGACAGAGAAGTGAGGGGGATACCTGAAGCTATGAGGGCCGAGAGCATGAAGATAACTCCCATGGGGATGTTGTCGAGAGCAGCCGCGGGCCTGAGGAAACAGACTCTCATCATTAATCTGCCGGGGAGCCGTAAGGCGGCCTCGGAGTGTCTGGAGGCTGTGATAAAACCTGTAAAACACGGTGTAGAAGTGCTTCTGGGAGAGGCCGGCGATTGCGCCGCTATCCATCTGCCAAAGGGCAGAGTGAAGGCTGTCTGCATCAGCGAGGAAAAGGGTCAGCAGAAGCATGATATCGGGGAAGCATATCTGAGAGCCGATCATGGGATAGAAGGGGACGCTCACGCCGGGAAATGGCACAGGCAGGTGAGCCTGTTGGCGGCGGAAAGCGTGGCCAAGGTGCAGAAGGCTCTTGATTTTCAACTGAAGAGCGGCGATTTTGCCGAAAATATCCTGACGGAAGGGATAGAGCTGTTCACGCTGCCGGTGGGAACGAAGATGAAGATAGGTCAGGCCGAAGGAGAAGTGACACAGATAGGGAAGGAATGTCACCAGGGCTGCGCCATCAGAGAGCTTGCGGGAGATTGTGTAATGCCGAGAGAAGGCATATTCATAAAGGTGACGAAGAGCGGGCCGGTAAAGACCGGCGATGAGATAAAAGTGCTGGGATAACAACCGCTGAGGATTTATTTAAAGATTCCCCTCAAGGGAACACGGACGTCCGGCTGTGCCGGACAAACAGAAGGAGGAAAAAGATGATAAACAATATTACTGATTCGGTCGTTTACGTGGGAGCTAACGACCACGAACTGGATCTGTTCGAGAGCCAGTATATCGTACCTAACGGGATGGCCTACAATTCATATGTCATAAAGGATGATAAGATCGCGGTGATCGATACCATAGACAAGAGGAAGACAGACGAGTGGATGGCCAATGTGGAAGAAGCGCTGGCGGGAGCAGTCCCTGATTATCTGATAATACAGCACATGGAGCCGGATCATTCGGCATCCATCGGCGCGTTCAGGGACAAGTATCCTGATGTGACGATAGTGGGGAATAAGAAAACGTTCAGGATGATAGGTCAGTTTTTCCCGGCAATGGAGACGGGAAGCACGCTTGAGGTGGCCGATGGTGACGAGCTCGATCTGGGCGCTCATCAACTGACGTTCATATTCGCGCCTATGGTCCACTGGCCTGAGGTGATGATGACATATGAGTCCAGCGAAAAGATACTTTTCTCCGCTGACGCGTTTGGTAAGTTTGGCGCCCTCGATAAGGACGAGGAATGGGCCTGTGAAGCCAGACGGTATTATATCGGCATCGTCGGCAAGTACGGAGCTCAGGCGCAGAATGTATTGAAGAAGGCGGCAAAGCTGGATATAGAAAAAATATGCCCGCTTCACGGGCCGGTGCTGGATGAAGATCTGGGCTATTATATCGGGCTTTACGATACGTGGTCCAGCTACAGACCTGAGGATTCAGGCGTGTGCATCTGCTATACATCGGTCTACGGCAATACCAGACAGGCTGTAGAGCTGCTGGCGCAGGAGCTGAAGAGCAGAGGTGTGGAAACGGTGGAGATCAGCGATCTGGCCAGGTGCGACATGGCGGAAGCTGTGGAAGACGCGTTCAGATATGACAGACTGGTGCTTGCGACTACTACATACAATTCCGATATCTTCCCGTTCATGAAGGAGTTCATCGATCATCTTAAGGAGAGAAATTTCCAGAACAGGATGATAGGCTTCATAGAAAACGGGTCATGGGCTCCGACCGCTCTCAAGATAATGAAAAAAGCCTTTGAGGATTCAAAGGACATCACTATGGCCGAAAATAACGTGACCATAACATCGGCGGTGAACGATGACACTAAGAAGCAGATAATCGCATTGGCCGCAGAAATGGCAGGAGACAGGAAGGCCGGAGAAGAGAAGAAAGCCGATCTGGAGGAAGCGCAGAAGGAGGAGGCCGAAAAAGAAGCCGCCGCTGCCGGAAACAAAGGCTTCGTATGCACGATATGCGGTTATGTATACGAAGGAGATACGCTGCCTGATGATTTTGTCTGCCCGCTCTGCAAGCAGGGAGCGGATGCCTTCAAACCAGTTGAATGAGGCCGCAGTATGAATGAAGAGGCACTTATAATAGGATGCCACCTGTCGTCGGTAAAAGGGTTTGAGCACATGGGCCGTGAGGCCGTTTCCATAGGCGCTAATACGTTCCAGTTTTTTACCAGAAACCCGCGGGGCGGACGGGCCAAGGATATCGATCCGGAAGACGTGAAACGATTTTTGACGTTGGCGGAGGAAAACAGCTTCGGGAAGCTGGTGGCGCATGCGCCATATACCCTGAATCCGTGTTCCGCCACTGAAAAGGTAAGAGCTTTCGCTTATACAGCCATGGAAGACGATATGAGGCGTATGGAACACATCCCGGGGAATTACTATAACTTTCATCCGGGAAGTCATGTGGGGCAAGGTGTTGAAACAGGGATAGCGCTGATCGTGGAGCTTCTCAACAGGATAATAACGCCGCAGCAGAGCACTATGATCCTGCTGGAGACCATGGCAGGCAAAGGCAGCGAGATAGGCGGCCGCTTCGAGGAACTGAAGGCGATAATCGACGGAGTGGATATAGATGAAAAGATAGAGTATGTCTCGATACGTGCCACGTCAGCGATGCCGGCTATGATATAGCCGGAGATCTGGACGGCGTATTGGACGAGTTTGACAGGGTGATAGGCCTGGAAAGGCTCAAAGCCCTTCATATAAATGACAGTCAAAATCCAGTGGGTGCCCATAAGGACAGGCACGCGAAGATAGGAGAAGGGTGTATCGGATATGAGGCTATAGCGCGGGTGATAAATCATCCGAAGCTGAAAGGGCTGCCGTGTATATTGGAGACGCCCAATCAGCTGCCGGGGTATGCGAGGGAGATAGAGATGCTTAAGGAAAGCAGAGGAATGTAAAAAAGGGGGGATTTAACCGTGCCTAGAGTATCGAAGGACATGAAGGTGATAATTGCGGAAGCGGCAAAGAAACGCGTAACAGAAAAGAATGTAAAAAGATTGACAGTGAAGGATATCGTTGGAGACTGCGGTATAACACGCCAGACCTTTTACTATCATTTCAAAGATATAAGAGCGTTGCTCCAGTGGATCGTGGAGCGGGAAAGCGAAAAATTCCTGTCAGATGCACAGAGCAAGGACTCGCCGGAGGAAAAGCTCAAATGTTTTTTCCTGGCGGCGATAGAGATGCTGCCGTATGTGAGGAAAAGTTTTGAGACAAATTACGGCCCTGAAATCGAGGATCTGCTGGAAAAGTCTCTGTACTGGATGCTTGAAAGATCTGCCAGAGAGGAGAATCTGTACGCTGACTGCAGCTATTGGGAGAGGGAGCTGCGGCTAAGATACCACACCAAGGCGGTGATGGGACTGCTACGGGGATGGTCGGATGAAGACTCCAATAATCTGGATAGGATAGTGCATCAGGTATATTTGCTTATGAGCGGAGTGTAATTTTACACTTCGTATTTTTTGTACATACACGATATGCCTTTTGATAATTGACATGACTGCAGGGTGGAAGCCACAATAGTATCAAAGGATATACAAGGAGGGATCATCAAAGGATGAAGGAAGTAAAACCACCGAAGAGACCTCTCGCTTATTACTATGGCATCGTGTTGCTGATAATAATCCTTTTCAATATTATCGGTACGCCGTTGATGATGAGGGAACAGGTCACAGAAGTAAGATACAGTACGTTCATGAAGGCCATCGAGAATCAGAAGATCGATGAGGTACAGATAGAGGATAACAGGATCGTATTCACTGAGAAGGACAAGAATAAAGTCTACGAGACAGGTATCGTTGAAGATCCTGATCTGACTCAGCGGCTCTATGATTCGGGCGCCAGGTTTTCCAAGGAGATAGAGAATACTATGTCGCCTTTGTTGTCAGGCCTGCTTTCCATACTGCTGCCGCTGGTGATTTTCATAGCGTTGGGTCAGTATATGAGCAGGAAGCTGACTCAGCAAATGGGCGGGAAGAACGCTCTTTCCTTTGGGATGGGCAAGAGCAACGCCAAGCTCTATGTCCAGTCGACCAAGGGCATACGGTTCAGCGACGTGGCGGGAGAGGACGAGGCCAAGGAGAATCTGGCTGAGATCGTGGACTATCTCCACGATCCGGACAAGTATACGGAAGTGGGAGCTACCATGCCCAGAGGAGTGCTGTTGGTGGGCCCTCCGGGTACAGGAAAGACCATGCTGGCCAAGGCTGTTGCCGGAGAATCGGGCGTCCCGTTCTTTTCCATATCGGGTTCGGAATTCGTGGAAATGTTCGTCGGCATGGGGGCATCCAAAGTCCGCGATCTGTTCAAGCAGGCCAAGGAAAAGGCTCCGTGCATCGTGTTCATAGACGAGATAGACGCCATTGGAAAGAAACGTAACGGAAACATCAGCGGCAACGACGAGCGGGAGCAGACTCTCAACCAGCTGTTGACGGAAATGGACGGCTTCGACGACAATACCGGGGTAATAATACTGGCGGCCACCAACCAGCCTGATTCCCTGGATCCGGCGCTGACAAGGCCGGGGCGGTTCGACAGGAGAGTACCGGTGGAGCTGCCGGATCTGGCCGGCAGGGAAGCCATACTCAAGGTGCATGCTAAAAAGATAAAAATGGAAGGGAAGATAGATTTCCACGCCATAGCCAGGATGGCTTCGGGAGCATCAGGTGCCGAGCTGGCCAATATAATCAACGAAGCGGCGCTGCGGGCTGTGAGAAATGGCAGGGACGCGGTGATACAGGAGGATCTGGAAGAGAGCATAGAAGTGGTCATCGCCGGCTATCAGAAGAAGAATACCGTGCTTTCGGAGCACGAGAAACAGGTGGTGGCATACCACGAGACAGGACACGCTCTGGTGGCAGCCATGCAGAGCCATTCGGCTCCGGTGCAGAAGATAACCATTATTCCGAGGACGTCCGGTGCGCTGGGATATACGATGCAGGTAGACCAGGGCGACAAGTATCTCCTTTCCAAGGAAGAGATAGAGAACAAGATAGCGACATTCACAGGAGGCCGTGCCGCCGAGGAAGTGGTGTTCGGAGAGATAACTACGGGAGCGGCAAACGACATCGAGCAGGCGACCAAACTGGCCAGAGCCATGATAACCAGGTACGGGATGAGCGATCAGTTCGACATGGTCGCGCTGGAAACAGTCAACAATCAGTATCTGGGCGGCGATACGTCGCTGGTATGCTCGGCCGATACCCAGAAAGAGATAGACAGACGGGTAGTGGAGCTGGTGAAGCAGCAGCATGAGAAGGCCAGGAAGATACTGGAGGAAAACAGAGAAAAGCTGGATCAGCTGGCTAAAGTCCTGTACGAGAATGAGACTATTACAGGCGACGAGTTCATGGAAATACTGGATGAAGGGAGTGACGGCGAGTGATGAACAGGAAAACAGGGAGACCTGACTGGCTGGAGCTTGCGGTGGGGATACTGCTCATCTTGCTGGGGATCTTTACCTTTGTCAGTCCTGGGAGCATCCTCACGGGACTGGTTATGATATATGGCGTGATCGCTATGATCACAGGGATCGCCGATATTGTGCTGTATGTTAAAGTGGGGCGTCATATGGGGCTGGGGCCTACCATATCTCTGGTAGCTGGCGTCTTCAGCGTCATGGTAGGCGTGATGCTGCTCATCTATCCGGGTACAGCTGAATGGGTGATATCGATCATGCTGCCTGTCTGGTTCATCGCGCATTGTGTGTCCAGGCTGGCTCACATCGGGATGCTGAGAAAAGAGATGGGGAAGGGTTTCGCCGTCTCAATGGCAGTGCTCAACGCGGCAGGACTGCTGCTGGGCGTAGCTATGCTGCTGGATCCCGTCCTTTCGCTGATCTCGCTGGGATATATCATAGGCTTTTGTCTGATATTGCTTGGAGCGGAAAGCGTGGCGAGAGCCTTTGAACGGAGAAAATATCTGTAAAAATCATTTCCGGCCACAGGCGGCGCCTTCTCGACGCTTCTGTGGCCGGATCTTTTGTGCGGCTCTGATTTTCACGGACAGGAGGCTGTTTCGGCCTTATCCTTGCAGGTCAGTATAGGCCTTATCGAAGGTGATGACGACGAAGTAACTGTCGTCTACTGTCTTTACCGCGTCTTTCGCTATTTTGAGGATCTGTTCCTCGGGATACCGGCAGCCTGCGCTCAGGACCACGTCGAAGATGACGTTCGTATGGGTCGGTCCCGGGACTATCCTGAAGTCATGGATGCTTTCTACTCCCTCGAGAGGAGCGAATGCTTTTTCGATGACGCCGCGGAGCTTGTTTATCAATGGATCATCTGTTCTGACAGGATCCATGTGTATTACGAATTCTATGTGAAGGGTCTCCTTGACGAGCCTTTCGATGTTGTCTATCATGTCGTGACTTTTCATCAAGTCGCCGTCGGCATCTACTTCCACATGCATGGATGCGAATATTTTTCCCGGCCCGTAGTTGTGGACCATCAGATCATGCATCCCCAGAACGCCAGGCTCTTTGCCTACGATTTCTGTGATAGAATTGACCAGCGATTCGTCAGGAGCTTCTCCCAGCAGCGGGCTGGAGGTCTCCCTGACCAGCTGTATGCCTGACCACAGGATAAAGAGGGCGACCAGACAGCCCATGTATCCGTCTATCTGCAGTCCGGTGAATTTACCTACCAGGACACTTATGAGTACAACGCTGGTTGATATCACGTCGTTTCTGCTGTCGGCGCCGGTAGCCATCAGAGTCACCGAGTCTATCCTCCTGCCGACCATCATATTGAAAAGAGACTGCCACAGTTTTATCGCGATGGCGGCGATCAGTACGATGATGGTCAGATAGTTGAATTCCAGCGGTTCAGGGTCTATTATCTTTTCTACGGAAGTCTTGAAGAGCTGCACGCCGATGATTATTATCAATATGGAAACGAACAGTCCTGTCAGGTATTCTATGCGGGCATGGCCGTAGGGGTGATTTTTGTCTTCCGGCTGAGATGCCAGCTTGAAGCCTACGAGGGTCATCACCGATGACGACGCGTCGGCCAGATTGTTGATGCCGTCGGCTACGATGGCGATGCTCCTGGAGAAGAGCCCGATGATGATTTTCATGACGCACAATATGACATTGGATATGATGCCGATGACGCCGGCGAATTTGCCGTATCGCTCTCTGACTATGGGGTCAGATGTGTTTTCGTAGTCCTTGATGAATAGCTTTATAAGAAATTTTCCCATGTTTATCAGTCCTTCCGGGCAGTCTGGCCCTGACCCTGGGCATTAGCCTGTTGCTTGCTGGCTTCTATGAGCGCGTGAGCAAACTGGTCGGAGCAGGAAGTGTTCTTGAGGCCGCATGTTATACCCAAAAGGCGGTCTTTTACCTGGTCGACCGTCATGCCCTCGGTGAGAGCCGCCAATGCTTTCAGATTACCGTTGCAGCCGCCCTTGAACTTTACATTCCTGACGATGTCGCCGTCCAGTTCGAATTCCAGCCTGGTGGAACAGACACCCTGTGGTGAAAAAGAGTATTTCATAGTTCTAAGCCCTCCTGAATTATGGTACAATACAGTATAACAAATAAACGCTGAAAGGGAAAGTAGAAGAATCATGGATATCATAAGGCGGATATTCCGGGGGAAAAAGCCTGACAGGCTGGTGACAGCCGTGATAGTGCTGGCTGTGGCTGTGGTGGCCATCGGCATAGTCGGGGCTGTTTCAGCCGGAGGCAGGGTAATAGGCGGACTGCCGGGAATCGAAGAAAAAGAAACGTATCTCAATCCTCTCACAGGTCAGGAGTCGGAAGAGGAAATGCCGGCACGACCTCTTGTCGTATCGATAGACAATGTGGGGGACGCCGTGCCTCAGTCCTGGCTTTCCATGACAGATCTGGTCTATGAATTCCCGGTAGAAGGGGAGCAGACCAGGCTTCAGGCTATATATTACGGACAGTTCCCGGAGGATTTCGGACCTATCAGGAGTACCAGACCGTATTTTGTCGATCTTACCAGGGAATACAAAGGCATATTCCTGGCCCATGGCTGGAGCCCGCAGGCCAAAGAATATCTGCTCACTGATGTCGTCCCTTACATAAACGCCATGAACAGCGACTGTCAGTTCTACAGAGTGGACGATAAAAGTGCTCCGCATAATTCCTATATAACCTGGGATGAAGTGAAAAACGAGATAGACAGCCGTGGATGGTGGGATGAAAAGCAGGAGATCAGTCCCTTTGCCTTTCTCAAGGGGGCTCAGGCTAACGAAGGCGCTACCGCCGCTTACATAGAGTTCAGATACACGGGGAGCGAATATGAATATACTTATGATGAAGAGACCGGGCGTTATACCAGAACCATAAATGGCGGCGAGGAATATGTCGACCATGAGACTGGTGAGCCGATAACCACCTGCAATATACTGGTACAGAAGGTGAGCAGCAGCGTCATCGACAGTACCGGCAGGCTGGAGATAGATATGTGCGCCGGAGGAGAAGCCATCCTGTTTACCAACGGCGTGGCTGTGGAGGGAACATGGTCAAGGGAAGACCTGGACTCAAGGACTGTATTTACCGATACGGAGGGCAATGAGTTCAAACTCACGCCGGGAAATACATGGGTAGAGGTGACGGATCAGAACTGCGAACTAAGCTATCGTTGATCATGCCTGGATATTGAAACGGGCCTTTGCCATTTACAGATAACGAAAAAGGGCTGTCTCATCAGATAAAGATCTGATGAGACAGCCCCGTTTTTTTTCTCGGCCATTACATGAGCAGGAATACCAGCATGCCTCCGATGACAGAAGCTGAAGCCAGCAGAGCGGCAAAGGTGTGCTGCTTGTTGTTCTTGGCGATGACGCGTACGACGAAAGCAGCCAGACCGACGAAGCCGAAGCCCCAGGCGAACGCCTGCAATAATATCCAGTTGGATGGAAGGCTCTGGGCGCTTAATATCGCCAGCAATATCCCCCATATGGCCATAGCGAAGCATATGAGCTTCCTGGCTGCCATGTTTTTAGTGAGAAACAGGGCCAGCAGACCAACTATACTGATGATGCATAAAACGATGTACATGATAACAAGAATTCCTAATGCCATTTTTATATCCTCCTTTTATTTACTAAAATCGCATTTCCTTACTACGGTTATTAAGATACCACCATAATATAAAGAAAAACGGGAACAAATTCTAAAGAATCCTGAAGAAAAACGGGAATGATACTCAGAATCTGAAGAGGAACTAAACGTGATCAGGCCATATCAGTGACTGTCAGGGCGATCGCTATATCGATGAGGAAGCTGCAGTCATCGGCGGACACGTTCACATGCCCGCCGGAGGCTTCCGCTATGCGCTTTACATTTACCAGTCCTATCAGACTGCTTTCAGGAGCGGGATTTTTGGATATGACCGGTTTTGCCACCTTGTTTTCCTGTCTGATGAGAAGGAGGTGGCCTTTTGTGCTCACCGTCAGCTGGACCGCTTCGGACGGATCAGCGTATTTCTGCACGTTGGAGGCCAGATTGTCGATTATCCTGCAAAGGCTGGAAGTATCCACTGCGCACGGGAAGTTACCGCAATGGGAAAGATCCACATGGCAGTCGAAATTCTCATCCAGGAGCTCTTCCCATTCGAAGGTCAGCTGACGCATCAAAAGACCGATATCATCTATCTTCTCCACAACGGCGTTGCTCTGGCCGGAAAGTTGTGAGATGAGACGCTTCATCTGTTCCGATTTGGAACGGACCAGCGCGATGTAATTCTGAGTTTCTTCCTTTCCCAGGTCTTCTTTCTCCGCCAGGAGCTCTGAGTAGGAGAGAATAGAGGTGAGGGGCGTCCTTATATCATGGGAAAGACTGCGGATGAACTCTTCGCGCTCATCCTTAAGCTCCTGTTCACGCCGCATCAGCCGCCGCTGAGACGAGGAGAGAAAATTGATGCTTTCCGCCAGCTCCGTCAGCTCATCGTTCCCCTCAGGTTCTATATAAAAGTTCATCTGGCGCTCTCTCAGCTTTTCTACTCCTGCTGTGATCTGGTTTATGTATTCCAGTCTGCGGCCTAACAGCACGAGGAACATGCAGATGAAAATGATAGACGCAGCGGCGATACATAGACTCTTGAGCCATGTGTCCAGCAGAGACATCTGAACGTCCGTAAGGGGAATGCCCCGATGCGTTATGTAATTTTCAACAATGGAATGGGATGAGTAATAGAGAAAGAAAAAAGTGAAGGCCGCGACCACGAGGGCGGCCGCCAGATCCTTCAATATTTCAAAGTACAGTTTTCTTCGGTTCCCGGAACGCTGTGTTGTATCAGTCGACATAATAGCCTCTCCCCCATGCGGTTTTTACATACTTAGGTTCTCTGGAACTGTCTCCCAGTTTTCTGCGGATATTCTTTATGTGGACCATGATGGTCTCGTCGCCGACGGCGTCTTCGCTCCAGACGCTGCTATATATGTTTTCGGGAGAAAATATCTTCCCGCGGTTTGTCAGGAAGAGCTCCAATATCCTGAACTCGGTATAGGTGAGCTTGATGAGCTGGTCCTCTTTGCGCAGGATATGGGAATCTGTGTCCAGCAGCAGGTCTTTGTATATTATGGTGTTCCCCGCTGTGTTCGTTTCGTTCGTGCCGCTGATCCTTACGGCCTCGCCATCTGTCGTCTTCATATCTGAGCCGTCTTTAGCGACGCTGCTGTCAGCTTTTCCCATGGTCCTGCGGAGGATAGCCTTCACCCGCATCAGCAGTTCTGTATTGGAAAATGGTTTTACGATATAATCGTCAGCGCCCGCCGAAAAGCCGAGGTATTTGTCCGATTCTCCCGCATAAGCCGTCAGAAAGATCATGGGGGTATCCGACCGCCGTCTTATCTCTGACCCGGCCGCGAAGCCTGACATTTCCGGCATGTTCACGTCCAATATGTACAGATCGATATCTTCAGAAGGATGCTCCAAAGCCTGGCGACCGTTACTGGCCCGCACGACCTCGTACCCGTTTTCCACCAAGAGCATTTCCAGTACATCCAGTATTTCTTTCTCATCGTCAGCGATGAGGATCCTTCCTTCGCTCATGCCGTCCCTCCTTCACATACGCTTCCCTATAGGAACAATATATAGGAGAGTGGGGGATAAGTCAAGAAAAGCACCGCATCTATCTGTTCACGATGGCCTGCAGTACCTGATTGGCTACAGAACCCGCGGCATCGATGCCGTATCCGCCGTTTTCCACCAGAACAACGAAGGCATATGGATTTGATGGGTCGTTGAGGAAACCGGTGAACCAGGAATGAGGGCTTTTGCCGTTACCCACCTCAGCGGTACCTGTTTTCGCGCACAGACTGTCCAGCCCCGGGAAGTTCTCCGAGCCGTAATGAGAGACCACGTTGTTGGCCATCATTTCCGTAAGGGACGAAGCTGTCGATGAGTCTATCATCTGCTTAGTCCTGCTGGTGGTGCCGAATACAGGAAGCCGGGCCTTCAGATTATCAAGGAAGGAGGTCGGCTCTACTATGTTGGGAAGTACGGCTTCGCCGCCGCCTGCGATGGCGCCCATATAGACCATAAGTGCACAAGGATTTACCATATCTTCCCACTGCCCTATACCGGTCCAGGCCAGATTCATCCCACTGTCGGGATAGGAAAATGAACCTTCAGCAGTCTTGATGCCATTGATGTCGTAAGAGGTGGTCAGTCCGGCCTTTTCCACGTATTTTTCCAGGAGCCCCGGTCCCAGCTTTTCGGCCAGCTGGCCAAAATAGCAGTTACAGGAGACTTCCAGCGCTTTTTCCAGATCCACGGTCCCGTGGGCCGTTTCGTCGGTCACGGCGTATTGTCCTCCGTAGCTTACGGAACCGGTACAGTTGATCTCCCACGTATACGCGTCATCCAGGTTTTCGATGGCCGCGGCAGCCGTCACCAGCTTGAACACAGAACCGGGAACGAAGGTAGAGGATGTGAACCTGTTGATATACGAACCTTCCTCAGGTGAGGAGGGCGGGTCGGCAGGGTCGTAGGTAGGAGCGCTGACCATACATATGATGTCGCCTGTCTCATAATTGTAGACACCTATTGTCCCGTTTCGACCGCCTAAGGCTTCATAAGCGACAGCGCATATGTTGGCGTCAAGGGTGAGAGTCACATCTTCTCCTTCGTTGTTGAGAGAGTAGACTCCATTGAGCAGATCGTAACCGATGAGCTCATCGGTGAAAGCTCTGTTGGCGCCTGTGGAGATATTGTTGTCACGGTCGCCGGTTATGTGCATCAGAGCTCTTCGTATGGTGGCGTCATCATTGTATATGATGCCATCCGCCGTGTTCTGCATCAGCAGTGTGCCATTGATGTCGTATAGCCGGCCTTTGGAGAGGTCTCCTTCGGCGTACACGTCGCGGTTGCCCTCATAGGAGGCCCAGTCGTCACCGTGGGCTACATATCTGTAGGAGAAGACGCTTACGCCTGCCAACAGGACGAATGCCAGAAGGAGGCACATGATGGCTCGTTTTTCTATTTTTTTCATTTGTCATCGCCTCCGAAAATATCTTCAAGGGTCAGCGGCTTGTCTTCAGAGGAACTGTTAGGCGAGGTAGTCCTGCCGCCGGTGCTGTTTGAGCTGTTTGGACCGTTGCCCGTCCGTTTGCCGGTCGTTTTCGTTTTCTTCCCGGCTCCGGTCACTCCACGTGAATCACGTTCGAAGCTTTCGAAAAATTCCTCATCTGAAAAATCTTTGTACTGTATTTTTTTCTTTTCGTTCCGAGGCTTGCTCACTACCGTAGTATTGTCAAACCTGCGGGTCTCGTCAGCCGTCCTGTTTCTTCCGGAAGGAGCGCGCCGCCCCGGTCGTCTGGCAGGACGTTTTCCACTGGCGCCGGCCTCAGGCCTGGCCGGTATGGCTCGGAATATCTCTTCCGGATCTTCCGGTCCGCCGCCTTCCAGCTCCGGCTCGAACTCGCCTTTCTTGTCAAGGCGTATGGCAAAGCTGGCGTTTTGCCTCGTATCAGCGGCTTTGAGGAAGGCCAGCAGCCCCCATGACGCTATCATACTGGTCCCTCCAGAGGAGACGAAGGGAAAGGTCACGCCTGTCAGAGGTAGCAGATCCACTGAGCCGAACACATTGAGTATAGCCTGGAATATGAACATGGATGTGGCTGCGCAGGCGGCGATGCTGTAATATGTAGATCTGCCCGCTATTATGGCCCGTACCGCGAAGACACCCAGGGTGATGATACACAGTACAGCCAGGATAGCTATTATCAGGCCCCACTCTTCACTTAGCAGACCGAATACCAGGTCGGTGCTGGCCGCCGCCACATCGCTGAGATTTCCTTCGCCTGCGCCCAGACCGGGAAGGCCGCCGCTGGCGGCTGCCGTCATGGTCTGTACCTGCTGGAACCCGCCGCCTGTGGGATCGTCCCAGACATGGCCCCAGGTCTCGAATCTGGCTCCGATATACGGTCTGAATCTGAGGACCATCAATCCCATAAGTCCGGCCGCTCCTATGATGAGTGCCAATTTGGAGAAGTCGCCGCTTCTGAGGAAGGAGATGACGAGGAAGGTGACGAAGAATATCATCGCCGTACCGAAATCTCCCATTATGGCGAGGCATCCCAGGCAGAATACCGAGAAGCCCATGAAAATCGTCAGGTTTTTACGCTGCTGGAGTTCATCCAGCGTAGCCGCGCCAACGTAAACGAATACTATCTTCACCAGTTCCGAGGGCTGGAAAGAGAATCCGCCGATCTCCACCCAGTTCTGAGCTCCATAGCGAACAGTCCCCAGCAGCAGGTTTATCAGCAGCAAAAGTACGCTGGCCCCCATAAGGGCGTAGATTATCCTCTTGGCTCTGTTGAGATCACGCAGGAACCAGCATAGTCCGAAAAACAGAGCCAGTCCCAGCACGACGCAAACCGCCTGCTTGAAGACAGTGGACGGATAGGCTGAAGCTGTGACCGCCAGACTCAATGTGGAGAGGAAAAATGCGATTATCTCCATCTCGAAGCCCACACGCCGCATGGTCCTCATGAAGATCACGTAAAACCACATGAGAGCGCACAGCAGCGCGAAAGCTATTGGTAAGTTGGCAGGAAAATCTTCGCCAAGCGATATACGGAACTGGATGACCGTCAGAAGCTGGAACAGCGTCAGCGCTGCCAGAGACGGCCATGGAGAGACGGGGCGTGTCTTGCGCTTTCTCTTCTCGATATTGGCCATTCTCTCCTGCAGGCTGACTGGGTAGAGTGTGAAATCGGAGCCTCCGATAGTAAGCACATCTCCTCCTTTGAGGACTGTAGCCTCTTTTACCGGCCTGCCGTTTATCCTGGAACCGTTTTTGGAGTTGAGGTCGTTATATTTCCAGACGCCGGCTGAATCCCTTATGAGGGTGGCATGGCTCCTGGAAACACTGGTCAGGTTGATGATGACATCACAGCCCCGGCCGCGCCCTATCAGATTTTCCCAGTGGGTGAGAGGGACATTGGTGCCATCGGGGCAGCCCAGATAGGCCCATATCTCCGAAGGATTGCGGGCCTGCAGCAGTGAACGTATCTGCCGGGCTAATATGAAGATCGCCAGGACCAGGAATACCCACCTGACTCCCGTTGTAAAATATATACCGGTATATTCCAATACCGTATTCAGGAGGTCCATAAAATTCTCCTTATCTTATCTCTAAAACACGAATGTATACATAGTCAATATAACAGATGTTTTTGTTGTTGATGTGATGGAAAAGCCATTTGAGCCGGGGCCGGCGGAAGAAAACGGCTCTGGTTCTTGACTTGCCGGAAGTGCTGATATAACATGGGAAATATAACATGGGGAAAGCTAAGGAGGTAAGAAATGTTAAACTTCGCTTTTGTGATCAATGTATCGGGCGCTGCTCCCGAAAATTATTCCGTTATATATGAAAATGATGAGAGCCGTAGTATCATAGCCGGCGTGGACGGGATAGAGGCAGGAAAGGCATATGTCAGAGAGCTGATAGGGCAGGGGTATACGCTCATAAATCTGTGCGGCGATTTTGACGATGATGTGACAGAAGAGATAAGAAAGGACGCAGGTGAGGGCATCACTGTGGAAAACGCCAGGTATACCATAGATGAGCTGGCGAAGCTCAATAAGCTGGAATCCTTTCATGATTACGGCATGATAGTGAAAATGGACGGTGTGGATGAACCGCAGTGGAGAAGGCTTGAAAATGCTGACTGCGCGCTCAGAGCGGTGTTCGTGAGGGATATGGATCAGGCAAAGGCGGCCGCTCTCGAAATGGTGAGAAAGAGGGTGGATTTCATCGAGCTGTGCAGCTGGTTCGATCAGATGATGATGGAAAAGATATCGGACGAGACAGGAGGAAAAGTTCCCATTGGGACGTGCGGCAGGATCTACAGATAGATAGGCTGAAGCTGATACGGTAAGTGAGCATTAAAAGAGGAGACTGCTCCGGGAAAGGATATTCCCGGTACAGTCTCCCTTTTTTCAGCATTACATGATTTATGTCCGCGTCCGGACCGTTGGCACGTCTGTGCTATTTGTAGTGGAGCAGTCTGTGAGCGTTTTCTCCGGCCAGCAGCCCATTGTAGAGATTTTCGGTCACAGGATTGCCCTGAGACGTACGTACGTTGGACAACTGATCGGCTTCGTACATCCCCTGGGAACGTTCGGCTCTTGCTCTTCCTACTACGAACGGCTGTCCCGCTCCGGCGATACATCCGCCCTGGCAGGCCATGACTTCGACGAAATCATAGTGGACTTCGCCGCTTTCTATTTTTCTTATGAGATTTTCCGCGTTTCGCAGGCCGCTTACGATAGCGATGGAAATAGTCTGTTCTCCTTCTTCTCCGTAAGGCAGATGGACTTCCTTGACACCGTCCAGTCCTCTTACGCCTGTAAAGGCTATTTCTTCCAGTTCGGCTCTGCTGTCAGGATCGATGACGTTTCTTATCACTGCTTCTGTAACGCCACCCGTGACACCGAAGATGACTCCGGCACCGCTGGCGATACCGAATGGCATGTCCACGGCTTCAGGCTGTATGTCTTCAAACTTGAGACCCGACTCGATAATGAGGGAAGCCAGCTCCTGAGTGGTGATGGCCAGATCGACCGTAGGTTCACCATTTGTCTTCATTTCTTCTCTCTTCACTTCGAATTTCTTAGCAGTGCAAGGCATGATAGCTACGTTCTTCACTACCTTAGGATTTTTCTGGCCTTCCGAATCAAGTCTGGCTTTTTCCTTGAGGACTGAACCAAACATTTCCATAGGCGATTTGCAGCTGGAGATGTTGTCCATCAGCTCAGGGTGCTTCGTCTCCGCGTACTTGACCCATGCAGGGCAGCAAGAGGTGAAGAGCGGCAGCTTCCCGCCTTCCTTCAGCCTTTCCACGAACTCGGCAGCCTCTTCGATGACTGTCAGGTCAGCTCCGGTAGCTGTATCGTATACCTCGTCAAAGCCCAGCTTTCTCAGAGCTGCAACGATCTTACCCATGACGTTGGTTCCGTAAGGGAAGTTGAATTCATCTCCGAGAGCTACTCTTACGGCAGGTGCTATCTGAGCCTGAACGATGATGTTGTCGTCGTTGAGCATTTCCCACAGTTCACGAAGGTTGCTTCTTACCGTTATAGCTGCCGTAGGACATACGGCGGCACATTGACCGCAGTTGACGCAGTCCGATTCGGCCAGTGGCATATCGAATGCCGGCATTACTTCCATTTTTGAGCCTCTGTTGACGAAGTCGATGGCTCCTACGTTCTGTATCTCGTCGCACATCCTGATGCAGTCGCCGCAAAGTATGCACTTGTCAGGATGTCTGATAACAGCAAGGGAGGATTTGTCTTTCGTTCCATCCATGCTGTAGGTCTCAAATCTGACGGTATCGACGTCGAAACGGCGCGCCAGTCTCAGCAGCTCGCAGTCACGTCGCTTCTCGCAGGTGATGCAATCACGGTTGTGGTCGGCCAGCATCAGCTCCAATATCATTTTCCTGTATTCTCTCAGTCTCGGTGTATTGGTCCGTATGTCCATACCGGCTTTAGGCGGAGTGGAGCAGGATGCCAGGATATTGCCTTTTTTGTCTTCGACGATGCACATCCTGCACGCGCCGAAGGTGGAAAGCTGTGAGTGGTAACATAAGGTCGGCATATCGAAACCGGCCTTGCGTATGAGATCGAGAATATTCTTCTCGCCTTCTATAGGTACAGGCCTTCCGTTTACGGTCATGGTTCTCTTGTTATTGATAGTACTCATTTTAGCCCTCCTTAATGGCGTTGAACTTACATTTTTCCATACATGCTCCGCACTTGATACATTTGGCCGCGTCGATTTCATACGGCTCTTTTATCTTTCCGGAGATGGCGTCTACAGGACATACCTTGGAGCACAGGGAGCAGCCCTTGCAGAGATCTTTGTCGATGTAGATGGTTTTGAGGGCCTGGCAGTTGCCGGTCCTGCATTTCTTATCGACGATGTGCTCGATATATTCGTCCCTGAAGTATTTGAGTGTCGACTGGACAGGATTAGCTGCCGTCTTGCCCAGACCGCAGAGGGCTGTGGCAGTGATAGTGTCAGCCAGTCTTTCCAGTATGTCAAGATCGGAGAGCTCGCCGTTTCCGGCTACGATCTTCTCAAGGATGTCCAGCATTCTCCTGGTACCTTCACGGCATGGTACGCATTTGCCGCATGATTCGTTCTGAGTGAAGTTCATGAAGAATCTGGCCACCTCTACCATGCAGGTGTCTTCATCCATTACTACCAGTCCGCCGGAACCTATCATGGCGCCGACTTTTTTCAGGCTGTCGAAGTCCAGCGGCAGATCGAGATGCTCTTCCGTGAGACATGCTCCCGAAGGACCTCCTATCTGTACGGCCTTGAATTTTTTGCCGCCTCTGATGCCGCCGCCGATATCGTATATGACCTGTCTGAGAGTAGTTCCCATAGGTACCTCGATGAGACCGGTGTTGACGATGTTTCCGGTAAGAGCGAATGCCTTGGTGCCGGGGCTCTTTTCAGGTCCGATGGATCTGTACCATTCCGCGCCGTTTTCTATTATGATAGGAACATTGGCGAAGGTCTCCACGTTGTTCAAAAGTGTCGGTTTGCCGTAGAGGCCATGCTCTACTGTTCTAGGAGGCTTGACTCTTGGCATTCCTCTGTTTCCTTCGATGGATGTGGTGAGGGCGCTTCCTTCGCCGCAGACGAATGCGCCGGCTCCTTTTACGATATGTATATCGAAGTCGAAATCAGCGCCCAGGATGTTCTTCCCCAGAAGGCCGATTTCGCGGGCCTGTTCGATGGCCATGGTAAGCCTTTCCACAGCCAGAGGATATTCGGCTCTGACGTAAATGTATCCTTCTTTTGCTCCTGACGCGTAGCCTGCTATCATCATTCCTTCCAGCATCTTGTGAGGGTCGCCTTCCATGATGCTTCTGTCCATGAAGGCGCCTGGGTCACCTTCGTCTCCGTTGCAGACTACATATTTCTCAGGAGATTTCTGGGATTTCACCTGGGACCATTTCCTCCCGGCAGGGAATCCGGCGCCGCCTCTTCCTCTCAGGTTGGAATCTGTGATGACCTTGATCACTTCGTCCTGAGTCATTTCGAACATACATTTTTCCAGAGAGCTGTAGCCGCCGTAAGCGATGTATTCCTTGATGGACTGAGCGTCTATCTGTCCGCAGTCCTCCAGGACCATCCTCGTCTGATGTTTGTAGAATGGTATCTCTTCCTGTTCCGGATACTGTATACCATCTCTGCTGTATATGAGTCTTTCGACTACTTCGTCGCCTGCTATGGATTTTTCCACTATCTCGCGGCAGTCTTCCGGCTTGACCTTCAGGTAGAAAAGCTTCGACGGCTCTATCCTGAGGACAGGGCCCATTTCGCAGAACCCGTGACAGCCGCTCTTCTTGAGGCCTATGCTGCCCTGACAGGCGTCAGAATCCAGAGAAACGTCACATCTGAGGCCGTATTCCTCGATGAGCTTTTTGAATTCGTCATAGATTTCCATGGAACCGCCGGCTACGCAACCTGTTCCGCCGCATACATATACCTTTTTTGTCTGAGTGTCGATATGAGCCAGAAATTCCTTTCTGTACTGGTCTAAATGCTTTCTATCTGTTATTTTCATGGGGTCCTCCTATTCCAGTTCTTCCACTAAGGCTGTAGCTGATTCGGGAGTCATGGCAGGGTATACCTTGTCGTTGACGGTCATTACGGGAGCTAACCCGCAGGCGCCGAGACATGATACCGTTTCGACGGTAAAGAGACCGTCATCGGTAGTCTTCTTGCCTTCCTTGAGATTCAGCTTGTTCTGAAGAGCATTTAAAATAGGTATGGATTTTCTGACGTGACATGCCGTACCGTCGCAGATCTTTATCACGTATTTTCCCTTCGGTTCAAGGGAGAAATTCTCGTAGAATGTCGCGACGCTGTAGATCTTGGCGATGCTCACATCGATTTTCTTTGCAAGATAAAACAACGCTTCCTTAGGAAGATATCTGTATTCCTCCTGGATATCCTGCAAAATAGCGACGATAGGTTTCTTGTCGCCGTGACGGTCGATGATACCGTCGATGGTTTTACACATTTTCTCATTATCCATAGTGAATTGCCCTTTCTGCATGTAGGTGGTGATAACGGTATGAAATTTAAGAATGGTGAAAATCTTGATAAAAAATATTTTACATTATCGGTTAAATGTTGTCTACAGGTTTAATATGTAGGAAAAAACTTACTTGCTTAAAAAAAAGAAAAAATGTTATTAATTTGCTCAAAAAACGGCTTTAATTTGTTTAAAAAATATCACAGTCTTATGGAAATCTCGCCGGATGAAAGGGTTTCCCGAGTACCGTTTTCATACTGGACGATCAGCCGTCCGGCGTTGTCAATATCAAGAGCCTTTGCCGGTATACCTGAAAGATCCTTTTCCGGTGAGGTGAGGTATCTTCCTTTATATACCGTGATATCCCGTCCCAATACGATACTTCTTTGCTTATAAGAATCGATAAATGTGCTGTTTTCCTGATCGCCGATAAAACGCAGCGTCCCGGCTATTATTTCTGCCGCCAGCTGAGCTTTGGAGTAATTTCCTTCCACAGCACCTGCGATATCCAGCAGCTCTTCAGGGAAATCCTTAACAGTCGTGTTGACTCCTATACCTATGATCATGGTTTCGACGCGGCCTGTTTCGAAGTTGGTGATGCCCTCGGTCAGGATACCGCATATTTTTTTCCCGTCGCAGTAAATATCGTTGACCCATTTGATCCCTGCCTGCTTTCCGCAGACTTTTTCAACCGCTTCGGCGACGGCGACGGCGGCGGCTGTGGTGACAGCGGCTGCTCTGTCGAGAGCGAAAGACGGCTTTATTATGATGCTGAGATAAAGACCTTCCCTGGGAGAAAAGAAGTCTCTGCCCAGACGCCCTCGTCCGGCTGTTTGCTGCAGCGCTATCACGACAGTCCCGTGACTGGCCCCGTCATCTGACAGCTGGCGTGCTTTCAGGTTAGTTGAATCGAGGATGTCGTATACCTCTATATCGATGCTTTTGTATTCCGAAGGGAGAAAATCACGTATGTTTCCCGCGGCGATAGTATCGCCTCCTTCGATGAGTCTGTAACCCCTGTTGGTGACAGCTTTTATGATATATCCTTCTTCTCTGAGGGCTCTGATGGCTTTCCATATGGCGGTACGGGAAACATGGAGATCGCCTGACAGCGTCTCTCCTGAAACGAAACTCCCGCCGGCGTTCCGGAGCGATTTTAACACGAGATCTTTAGTAGACATAATATCAATCCTCCAATTCGTCCTGCAATATCTCCAGCAGCTTCTTCGCGGCGGCGGAGAATATCTGGTACTTTTTCCACGCGATGAACATATCCACTTTCATGGCAGGTTCAAAAGGGCGGAAGCAGAGAGGGCTTTCCTCGGAAGTATTGGCCAGCTTATCTATGCAGACGGCGTATCCCAGACCTTCCTCCACCATGACAGCGGCATTGTAGATGAGATTGTATGTACCGATGATGTTCAGCTCCTCAAAAGCGATGCCCAGCCATCCCGAAAGCTCGTTCTGTATCAGAGCCTGACGCGAACACAGGAGAGGCAGACCTGGGAGCATGTCGGGAGTTATGCTTTCCTCCTTCGCCAGAGAATCGTCCTTTCTCATGATAAGACCCCATCGGTGATAGTAGGGCAGTGTCAGATAATCATACTTTTTCAGATCGGTCATGCCGACAAACAGACCGAAGTCCAGCAGCCCCTTGTCCAGCCGCTCGGAGACGTCTTCACCGTTGCCGCTGTACAAGTTGAACGTGACGCCGGGATGGAGAGCCTGCAGCCGGGACAAAGATTTTGCTATATACCGTATAGCTTCGGTTTCACCGCTGCCGATGAATATCTCTCCCACTATGGTCTCGCTGTCCGCTGTGAAGGCAGCCTCAGTCTTGTCGACCAATTCGGTTATTTCCTGAGCCCGCTTGCGCAGGAACATCCCGTCCTCCGTCAGCATTATCTTCCTGTTGCCCCGTATGAACAGCGTTCTGCCCAGCTCCTTCTCCAGCTCCATCAGCTGCTTCGACAAGGTGGGCTGAGTGACGTGGAGAGTCTCGGCAGCAGCCGTTATATTCTGCTCTCTCGCGACAGCGAGAAAGTATCGTAAAACACGAAGTTCCATTTTATCCTTCTCCTTGATATATCTATCACATGTTTGATTCAATTATAAGTATTAAGTAAAGTCATGGCAAGCGGCTTTTATAGGCGTCCGCTATTGGAATGAGAGCGGGAGCCAAGGTAAAGATACGGAAAAAATTGTGTAGTTGCTGTGAATCCGCTTGTCAACAGGCGTGCGGATAATGTATATTAAAAAAAATATATATTCGAAAAGCAGCAGGAGGATGAATATGAGCGGATTTTTTTCACGTTCCAGCAGCAATCGCCGCTATCCTGATCCAAACAGGGGCGGGAGCCATTACAGGAAAAAGAGCCTGTTTGGTATACTGTCGGGATTCGGCGGCTCTTTCGGTTCACGGAGCTCACGGGGCTACAGAGGTTACGGCGGCTATCCGGGACAGGGTTATCCCGATCAGGGTTATCCGGGGCAAGGCTATCAGCAGGGTGGTCAGACGAACTTGTCAGGCGGCCAGATGAGTCCTCGTCATGGAGACGGCCAGATGGTATGCCCTAAGTGCGGGACAGCGGTCCCGGCAGGTTCGAAGTTCTGTTTGTCGTGCGGAGAAAAGATAGAGGCCAATGCCTCCTTCTGTACCGACTGTGGCAAGCCTCTCCCGCCGGGGGCCAAGTTCTGTGCCAACTGCGGCAAGCCGGTCGGTAAATGATGCTGCGGAAAAATAAGAGGATCGGAGACTACACCGTGATGTCCCGCATCGGAAGCGGACGTTACGGTGTATGTTTTCTTGCGCGAAGCTCTGATGGGAGGCAGGTGGTGCTGAAACGGTTTCGCAGGCGGATGAGAAGAAAAAACCGTTTCCACGAGCACCACGAAGCAGTAATACTGTCGGGTCTTCGGCATCCGGCGCTCCCACAGCTGGAAGGAGTGATAAATGACCGTCATGGCTATTTTTTCGTCCTTGAATACAAAGCCGGCAAATCGCTGGCCAGATGGTTGTTTGATGAGAAGAAGAGCTTTTCGGAAGCGGAAATAAGGGACATCGGGACGCAGCTTTTTCGTATACTGGAGTATTTGGAGAGCCGCAGCGTCATCCACGGAGATATCAGCATTTCAAATATCCTGTATGATGGAGAGGTGATAGCGTTGATAGATTTTGGCCTGGCCAGGTATGAGGGGACCAGAGGCATGTCCTTCAGTCTGGATCTGGCACGGACAGCAGACGTTTTGCTGTATCTGCTCTATTCATGCTACGGCGAGACTGCCTGCGGACCAGCAGGCAGCCGTGAAGAGAGGACGTGGCGTCAGGAGCTTCCTCTTTCGCGGGAGCAGCAAGAGTTCATCGGTCAGCTGTTGGAACCGGATACTTTCGGCAGGGAGGCGTCTGACACGGACGTTACGGAGACAGTAGCCACGGGAACGGATCCAGCCCGGAGAAGCGATGGACCCCGGCCGGCTGCCGCAGCAAGTGAGATATTTCAGAGATTATGGCCGCGGATGTGAATGAAAACGCACGTCCGCGGCTTTGCATTGTGGCTCCGCGGGGACCTGTCGTTGTCCGCCGGCCCCCTGAGGCCTTCCGCTATCCGCAGCTATTCCTTTTGCGTATGGAAAACGATAATTTATAGGTATTTGCTATCAATGAAGACCGGGTGTAAAATAATCTCATCAGAAAGCGTGGCGCAGGAGGCATTGAGATGTTGACGAAAAAAGAGAAAGACGCACTGAGGCAAATATTGAAGGATGCCGGATGTTGCCAGGAGCAGGCCGACAGGTTCTTAGGATGTCGTGAAAATAAAAGCTGCGGCGAGCAGCTGGACATATTGTCGGACTACAGGCGGCAGCTGTTGGATAAAAGTCATCAGGTACAGCGGCAGCTGGAGTGTCTCGATTATCTGATATACAGGATAAAAGAGGGAAAAGAGATCAGTTGAAACAAGAGGAGGTATGGTTATGAAAAAGCAGACAGCCGGAAGAGATAGTCTTGGAGAATTCGCTCCTAAATTCGCGGAGCTGAACGATGATGTGCTCTTTGGAGAAGTGTGGTCGAGAGAGGATAAACTGTCGTTGAGGGACAGATCGCTGGTGACCATATGTGTGTTTATGGGAAAAGGTCTTGTCGATAACTCCCTTAAGTACCATCTGATGAGCGCAAAAAACAATGGGATAACGAAGGAAGAGATGGCGGAGATAATAACCCATGCTGCCTTCTATGCCGGCTGGCCAAACGCGTGGGCCGTATTCAATCTGGCTAAGGAAGTGTACGCTGACGAAGAGGATGGACGCGACGGGGAGCACGGCGGCATGTTCGGTATGGGAGAGCCAAACACGGCATTCGCCCAGTATTTCATCGGCAATTCATATCTGAAGCCGCTGGTGGATCCGGAAAAATCCAATCTTTTCCTGGCTAACGTGACCTTTGAGCCGGGATGCCGCAACAATTGGCATATACACAGAGCCGAGAAAGGCGGCGGACAGGTGCTGGTATGCGTCGAAGGAGAGGGCTGGTACCAGGAAGAAGGAAAACCGGCTCAGAGCCTGAAGCCGGGCGATGTGGTAGTGATCCCGCCTGATGTCAAGCACTGGCACGGTGCCAAGGCCGACTGCTGGTTCAGTCATATAGCGATAGAGGTTCCGGGAGAAGCCACAGGAAGCGAGTGGTGTGAACCGGTCAGCGATGAGGAATATGGGAGGCTTTAAGATATGATATACAGGAAATTCAAGGATAAGGAGTTGTCGGCTCTCGGTATGGGAGCTATGAGGCTGCCTGTCATAGATGGCGACGATAACAAGGTGGATGCTCCGAAGGTAGAGGAAATGGTATCCTACGCCATGGAAAAAGGGATCAATTACTATGACACTGCATGGGGCTATCATGGCGGAAATTCGGAGACAGTTATGGGCGAAGCCCTCAGCAGGTACCCAAGAGAGTCCTTTTATCTGGCGGATAAATTCCCGGGGTATGACCTTTCTAACATGGACAAGGTGGAGGAAATATTCGAGAAGCAGCTGGAGAAATGTCAGGTAGAATACTTTGACTTCTATCTTTTCCACAACGTATGTGAAATGAACATCGACGAATATCTCAATGAAGATCATGGCATCATGGAATACCTGTGGAAACAGAAAGAAAACGGCAGGATAAAACATCTTGGATTCTCTGTCCACGGAAGCTTCGATGTAGCCAGGAGATTTCTGGAGAAGTATGGAGACAGGATGGAATTCTGTCAGATACAGCTCAACTATCTGGATCTGACTTTCCAGCACGCCGATGAAAAGCTGAAGCTGCTGGAGGAGTACGGTATCCCTGTATGGGTCATGGAGCCTCTCAGAGGCGGTCGGCTGGCAAATCTGACTGACGATCAGATCTCGAGGCTCAAGGCTCTGAGACCTGATGAGAGCGCTGTAGGCTGGGCTTTCAGATTTCTTCAATCTGTCCCTCAAGTAGTTGTGACCTTGTCGGGAATGTCCAGTTTCGATCAGATGAAGGACAACATCGCTATTTTTGAGAAAGACGCTCCACTGAACGACGATGAAAAGGGAGCGCTTCAGGATATCGCGGACGATATGCTGAAGGAAAAGGTGCTGCCGTGTACAGCATGTCATTACTGCACCAGCCATTGCCCGCAGGGACTGGATATACCTGAGCTGCTGAAACTTTACAACGAGCATGCCTTTACCGGAGGCGGATTCATCGCTCCGATGGCCCTCAGTGCCATACCGGATGACAAGAAGCCGAGCGCCTGCATAGGCTGCCGAAGCTGCGAGGCCGTCTGTCCGCAGCAGATAAAGATATCGGAAGCGATGGCTGATTTTTCGGAAAAGCTGAAAGGATGACGAATGTAAAATAATGAAAAATCGGGAAACTTCCCCGACCCTCTTGACTCTGCCCGGGGGAGATACTGTATCATATTAAAAAAGGAGCCTTGCGGCAGGCAAGGCTCGAAGACGGTCAGAAAAAGGTTCCGGCGATGCCGGAACCGGTAATGATATCGCGATACAAAGCGGCAGAAGGAAGGTCGAGATTTTGCTGGAGAAGCTTGCGGGTAAATACGGAGCCAGTGCAGGAGTGGTATGCCTTGTCGTATCAGCCCTGTTGTGGGGCGGAGAATACGTGGTAGCCAAGGATGTGCTGGACATCATGGAGCCTAACTGGAGCAATGCCATCAGAGGATTTTTCACATCGATATTCGCTGTAATAGTATGGCGGAAATATTTCAGGAACGCCACCGGACGGGACTGGCTACGGGGGAGCTATAGTATCGGCTGATTATTTTACGGAAAAGACCAGTGTTGAATTTATAACAGGATGCCAATTTATATGCACCTTTATTATCGGTATCGTTTTCGCGCTCATCATGGAGCAGCCGCCGGACATAACGATGACGGCGCCTGTCGTGCTTGAGTTCATATATTTGATATTTTTCGGTACATTCATCACTCAGTTTCTGTTTACGTTTGGTGTCAAATACGCATCGGCCAATCAGGCCGGCGTCATATTCCCGCTGGAATCGGTGTCAGCTACTGTGTTCGGATGCCTGTTTCTCCATGAACAGCTGGCTGCCGCTCAGGTCCTCGGCGGGATATTGATAGTTACGGCGATAATAATCAGTAGTATTTCTCTGAAGAAGACCACTCAGCGATCACAGTAACAGGTGATCGACTGTCATGAAATATTGAAAAAAGGGGGCTGTCGCTGCAGCTGACCTGATTTGGTCAGCTGTGCGGCAGCCCTGTGTTTTTTGACAGATATTGAGGGAGAATGGATATGCCCTCGCTAAATGACACCCCTCTTGCCTGTGATATGCTCGATAGTCAGTTGATAGGCGCAGGAACCGCAGCCCTTTCTGATGTACTCCTTGCCGCTTTCCATGAACTCAGCGGAATACTTGCCTACCAGTGCTTCCAGCACTGGAATCTTTTGGGCAGTGTCCTTTATTATCTCCACCTTGCCGAACAGGATGACGCTTTCAAACAACGTCGTGAAATTTTCCTTGGCGATATCATCCTTGCTTATGATGCTGAAGGAAACGTTACCGTTTTTGCTGAGACAGTCGTACTTGTAACCCTCGGCAGCGCCATGGAAATAGATTTTTCCGTCTTTATAGACAAAATTGACAGGAACGGAATAAGGATAGCCGTCTTCGCCGAAGACAGCCAGTGTGCCGTTGGCGGCAGTTGTCAGGACTTTTTCTATCTCATCCTGAGACAGCGCCTGCTCTTTTAAACGCATTTCTCTGAACATGTTTACCTCCTTTATATTCACATGTAAATCAGTTTACATATTTATACCTGAACTTTTTTTATCGCATTGCCTCTTTTTCGTTTTGCTTACTTTATCGTATAGCCGCCATCGGATACGAGAGTGGTACCGGTGACGAAAGACGACGCATCTGACGCCAGATAGAGATAAGCTTCAGCGATTTCCAGCGGCGTTCCCATTCTGCCGATCGGGTGATGAGCGGCGAATTCGCTGCAGTATTCCTCGATGGTCTGACCGTTCTGACGAGCATCCTCTTCTGCCATAGGAGTGAGTATGTATCCCGGAGCTACTGCGTTTACACGTATGTCGTAGCCTTTTTCGCCGCAGTAGAGAGCGGCGCATCTGGTCATGGCCTGGACGGCGGCCTTTGTCGCACAATACGCGAAAAACTCACTGTCGCCGACTATGCCGTCCACTGAAGCGGTGCTGACTACGGCCCCCGGCTTGCCATTTTCCGCTATGGCCTCTATTCCCAGCTGCATGCCGTAGAAGACACCGGTCTGATTGGTAGCGATGGTCTTATTCCATGTCTCGTCGCTGATCTCCGGAAGAGATTCACGGTAGCTGGTCCCTGCGTTGTTGATCAGGATATTGAGCTCGCCAAAGCGTTCCTTTGCCAATTTTATGGCTTCTTCCCAGCTTTCACGCAAGGTGACGTCCAGCCTGCAGAAAACAGCATGCCCTGGATAATCGGCGTTGATGGCTGCCGCGGCGCTTTCACCCTCCTTCGCGTCTCTTCCGCAGATGACGACCTTGGCGCCTTCGGATGCGAAAAGGTGGGCGGCGGTCCTGCCGATGCCCTTTGTCGCCCCGGATATCAGAGCGACCTTGTTTTCCAGTCTATTCATGATATATCTCCTTTCTTGATGCGCTCAGCGCGGTCATTCAGTTGCTCAGGGCTGATGCGGATGACAGTTCCGCCGTCAGGAGTGATTTCTTCATCGCCGTATACTACCCATATGGCATTCATGGGTTTATCAGGCATGGGCGCCTGGCCATCAGTGAAAATGATGCGATTATCCACCCGTAAAGTGAAAGCGTTTACCGCTGCATTGAAATCAGTACCGCCGCCGCCCTCAAAGACCATATCGTCTATGTCTTTTTCATTTCTGATATCGTGAAACCCGTAAAATACCGTATCGAAACAACCTGCTTTCATTTTGGAAAAGGTGAGTATGTTCTTGCATTCCCTCAGGAAATTTCTCAGCAGGTCTTCGTCCACTGACCAGCTGGTATCCAGGATGATTTCCGTTTCCGGGATGGGAAGTTCCTCCAGGACAGGTCTGACGATGTTGTCTTCCAGGATGGCGTTGGAATAAGACCAGTCTACCCCGTAATTTATCGTATTGGGGAGAATGACGCGCCAGTCGATGAGAGGGGCGGAAGCACTGATCTCCTCGACCGTTCTGATATCTCTGTTGACAGCGTTCCCTGCGTCAGATTCCTTTTCTTCTATCAGGGTATATTCGTCGTCTTCATCCTCGTCGTCGCGATCCTCTTCCAGCGGCAGCTCCTTATAGCTCTCTTCACTTTCGTCCTCATCGCTGTTATCACCGGTATCCTCCTGTTTGCTTTCGCTATGGCTGTCGGAAGGAGTTTCCTGCCCCTCCAGCTGGCCGTCTATAAGCTCGATGTCCAGTTTTTCGCTGAGCAGCAATTCGTAATATTCCTCGGCGCTGTAGTCGATGGCTTCGGGGTGATCGATGCCGCCTGAGATTATCTCCAGCCCATCGCGCTTCAACATCTGATTGATGACTGCGTCGGTGGCGCTCATCCATACCGTGGGATCCTTTCCCACGCCTCGCTCCTTATGTTCGAAGGCTATGTGGCAAAGCTCGTGAGCCAGAAGGAAAAGCTGGTCGTTATCGGAAAGCGTCGACATGTACCGTGGGTCGTAGAAGATGGTGGAGCCATCGTTTTTCATGATCCCTGTATCTTCGATTTCCTGATATTCCACATTTGCCGCCACGCTGCCGAAGAAGGGATACATGGCGAGTACCTTGCGTTTCAATATTGTTATATCGTATATCATCCTTTTTCTCCCGGCAGTGTGTAGGAATCGAAGACAGCGCTGAATTCTTCACCCAGCATGGATACGAATTTCTTTATTGTTTCCAGATGCTGCCGATCTGCCTGTGTCAGCCCGACTGTTGTCGCGTATCTTTCGGATGTATTCATCTTTTCGATATCCTTATCGCTGTAGTTGCCGCTGAGAACATCTTCCACGGTTATCACCGGCTGGCTGCAGAACTTTACGAATTCATCGGTGATGTCTTCTCCGATGAGAGCGCGCAGCATTTCCGGACGTCCCGTCGCGTAGAGCATTTTTGAAGCCATTTCCCATTTTCTGGGGTCGGCGTTTGGCTTTTCTCCGGTGTATTCGCTTCTCAGCGGTTCGCCCCTCTTGCAGGCGATGTATGCGTAGATAGCGGGATGGATGTTGTTTTCCCGGGCCCATTTCAACCATTTTTCTGTGGTGGTGTTGATATATACGTGGGCAAATCTGTTGAAGAACGGCGCCGCCAGCTGATAAGCCGCCAAAGAGTCCTGTGTGTCGTTGCCTGCGGCGACGATCCTCGCGTTGTCGGGGAGCTTCCAGATGCCGTTGACTTCTCTGTCAAGCACGATGTTGAATGCCATGCCCTGTATGCTTGGCAGCGCGTTGTTTATCTCGTCAAAGAAGACTACGTGCAGCTTATCCGGCTCCTTTTCGCATTTTGCCTGTACTTTTTTGAACCATGTAGGAGGAATGTCGATCATTTCGCCTGTGGACTGATTGTAGACGCTTCTGCCGTTGAGGCTGTCCGGCGTGGCGTTGCGCAGATAGATTATTTCACAGGTCGGGTCTATTTGCTTTACCCTGGCGCTCTTTCCTTCCGATGAAGGGCCGTGAAGGAATACGGCTACATCGCTTTCGATGGCGCCCCTTATGATATCCTCTTCGCTTACTTCTCCGAAAGTCAGGTTATAAGGGTTCCTTCGTTTTGCGGCTCTTTTTATCTCATTTTCGTATTCCGCCTTTTCTTCGGGGGTCATTTCGCGGAGGATGCTGGGGATCAGATCTTCCGCTAACGTCGTATTTAAATATGAATATATCGAAGTTTTTTCAAAATCCTCATCGTAGTAAGATCCGCTGGAAAACAGCACTCCGGATACGAGGATCTGCCTGCTGACGAGGAGAGCGGCTTCCTCGTCATACAGCCATTTTACCGGGGCCACTTCGATCCATACGATATCATCTTTTTTGCAGCTTTTCCCATTAGACAGCGAGAGAATGCGTTCCGCCATACAGGTAACTCTGATGTATTTGTGACCGTCTCGCTGATATTCTTCGTATTGCGCCTGATATTTTTTGCCGGTTTTTCTCAGTCGCCCTTCGGAAAAATCCTGCTCAAGGGTCCTGGCAAGCTCTCTGTCTGCTGCGCTTTGCGGATATTCACCCAGCTGGACTTCTTTAAAGCCGGTGATGTCTTTTGTTGTCTTGCAGTGCAGCTGAGAGATATCCTGGCATTTCATCACCGGACGAACGCTGCCGCGGGATGTCGAATAGGCTACCTTCTGACTGCCATCACTGTCGACCAGACACACGTCGCCATAGCCGGAAGCTGAAGACAGGAACCATTTGCCCTGTTTTTCATCATCGACATCAGCCCCGGATATGATCCCGAAATCAGTCACACCGCATTTTGTACCCAGCGCGCGGATGACATCTATCGGTGCTTCTCCAAATACTTGCTCCTTTGAAAGTAAAGTGTATGTGTGATTCATCGCAATACCGTCCTTGATCATAGCTTTTCTAAATATGTATGATACACCAAATTTGGCATGGTCGAAAGAGCCAACGTTCAAATAATTTGAGGGACAGGAATGTGGCGGGATCACTTGCGCCGGATACGGGGCGGAAAAATGTGAGGGATGTTGTTTGAATAACGATGCAGATATAGTATTGATGCTATAATACAAAAACATCTATTTGTTGAACGGATAATTAGGAGGAAAAGATGAGGAAGTTAAAAAAAGTACTGCCGTTTTTGATGGTAATGCTCCTCATGCTGGGTATGACAGCATGTGGAACGGGAGAGCAGGATGCCGAACAGGAAGATGCCGCGGATCTGACCGGAAAAAGCCTGATGGTGTATTGCGGAGCCGGCATGAAGGAACCTTTCCAGGAAATCGTCTCGGCTTTCCAGGAGAAGACCGGGTGTGAGGTGAATGTAAATTTCGCTAACGCTGCTCAGATCCAGACACAGATCAATGAGTCCGGGGAAGGCGATATGTTTGTCGCCGGATCTGCGGAAGAGCTGGAGCCTGTCAGTGACAAAGTGAGCAGGAGTGTCGACCTGGTGAAGCATATCCCGGTGATCGCGGTACCAAAAGGTAATCCCGACAACATAACATCGATAGAAGATCTTGCCAGTGGCATTGGGGTTGTTACAGGCGACCCGGAAGCTACGCCTATCGGAAAAATCGCGATGAAAATGTTTGCGGACGCAGGGATAAGTGGTAGCGTGAATATCCTCGCGACGACAACCACCGCGCCGCAGCTTACTACGGCACTTGAGGCAGGAGAAGCGGACGCCGCGATCGTGTGGAAAGAAAATGTAAAGGACGATCAGGTCGAGATCGCTGAGGTAGAGGGGATCGATAAATATATCAAGGTGATCCCTGCTGCTTCACTCAACACTACGCAGAATGACGAAACATTGAAGATTTTCGAGGAGTTCCTTAAATCAGAAGAAGCCATGTCGATATGGCAGGACTTCGGTTACGAGGCGGTAAATGCGGAATAATGGTAAAAAAGATGCTTTTTCAATAATAAGTATTGCGGTGGCACTGCTGATGATTTTCTTTATCGGCAGTGCTTTAATTTCTGTCGTGGCCGGAGGGATCAGTTATATCCCTGAGGCTGTAAAATCGGAAGAAATTTGGTTCTCGGTAAAGACGAGTCTGATCACTGCTACGATATCGACAGCTCTTTGCGTATTCATATCGATACCGTCATCCTATGCATTTACCCGGACCGATATGCCCTTCAGGCGAATATCGGAGCTTATCATGGAGCTTATGATGTGTCTGCCATATATCGTTCTCGGCCTGTGCCTGTTGATATTGTTTTCTTCCGAATTCGGCAAGGCTCTCAAGGAGCTTGGATTTCAGGTGGTGTTTGATGTAAAAGGCATTGTGATCGCGCAGTTTTTCGTGAACTTCCCCTATGCGATGAAAATGGTGAAAACAGCATTCATGCAGGTCGACAGACGGTTGGAAATAATAGCGGGTATGCTGGGAGCTTCAAAGTGGAAGCAGCTGACGACTATAATACTTCCGCTTTCCAGAAATGCTCTGATAAGCATGATCGTTCTTGTATGGTCGAGGGCGATCGGAGAATTCGGAGCTACCTTGATGCTGGTGGGGATAACAAGAATGAAAACGGAAACCCTTCCGGGAAGCATATATCTCAGTATATCGACAGGGGATACGGAAATGGCCATGGCGGCGGCGACGATAATGCTTTGCATTGCGATGATTTCTCTTACGGTGATCAACCGACTGAATACTACGCCGAAATACTTCCGGCTGAATGGAGCAGAATGAAATGAATACGATCGAATGCAGAGATCTTGTTGTTAAAAGAGGGAATTTCACACTTGGCCCTGTAAATCTGAATATCGAGAAAGGAGAAATCTTCTGTATCCTGGGGCGCACGGGGTCGGGGAAAACTGTTTTCCTTGAAACGCTGGCAGGCTTTTACGATAAAAAGTACGAGGGAGAGATAGTGATCCATGGTAAAAACAGGGGCTTTGTTTATCAGGATTCAGGCCTTTTCCCTCATATGACCGTTGAAAAAAACATATCATATGGACTGCGAATGAATCGTGTGGATAAAAAAACGATAGAGGAGAAAGTCCGGGATATCACAGAGGTACTGTCGATATCAAATATACGAAAACAATATCCGGCTACAGTAAGCGGAGGTGAGCGTCAGAGAGCGGCGCTTGCCAGGACTCTTGTAATGGATCCTGATATAATATTTATGGATGAGCCTTTTTCCGCGCTGGATCCGGCTACATGCAAGAGAATGTATGAAGAGATCAGGCGCATACATAAGAAGTTCAAATGTACGATAATATTTGTAACGCATGATTTCAGAGAGGCGCAGCATCTTGCCGATCGTGTCGGGGTCATGCTGAATGGTAAATTGAGAACAATAGTGAGAGCTGAAGAGCTTTTTACAGTCCAACACGAGGAAGATGTCAAAGAATTTTTAGGAGGTGTACAGCATGAATAAGAAAGAATTGCTGGAGCTTATTGTCACACGTTTCAGAGAACTTCCTGAAATAGAGGGCCTGATCGATGAAACTGTTGAAATCAGAGCGAAAGCATTGTCACCTGAGGAGGCGATAGGGAATACAGAGAGGAAGGATTATCCTATACTTGACGGAAAAGACGTGATGATCGAGGCTGTCTGCAATGGAGCTTCAGGGCAGGCGTTCACCTGCGCGCCGGCTGATTTTTCCGGAACATTAAACGATATTCTGGACATGGATTTTGAAAATGATCCTCAGGCCGCAGGACTTATGATAGCCTCGATAAATGCTGTGATGGCAAGTCTGGGCATTTGCGACAGAACGGTTCACTGCAAAAATGAAGGCCCGGCATTGTGCGGTATAGAAATGATGAAATATTTCAAAGAAAACCATTATGATGAGAATATCCTTATCGTAGGGTATCAACCGTCGATCATTTCAAATCTCACAGCAAATATGAAAAATGTAAGAGTGCTGGATCTGAACCCCGATAATATCGGATATGAAAAATGCGGCGCGATCATCGAAGACGGCGAACGTGCGATGAAGGGAGCTGTCGAATGGGCCGATGTCATATTATGTACGGGAAGCACTGTGTGTAATGGAACTCTTGTTGATTATCTGGATACGGGAAAGAAAACATATTTCTTCGGGACTACCCTTGCGGGGACAGCAAAGCTGTTAGATCTTGACCGGTTATGTTTCGCGGATATCGTTTGATCTACGGAAACGCAGACAGAGACCCATCCTGTCCGATACAGTCGGAGGGTGATTTCCTGTCCCCTCTGTATAACGAGAAGCACAGGCCGGCTGTTATGAATTATCCATTGCAGTTGATCCGTCAGTCGTGTCCGTAAAAATTTGAGGAAGTTCTGCCTTCTTCGCCACAGATGGATGCCGTAAAGACTGTGGAAGCTGTTGAAGCTGAAGAAGCTGCGAAGCTGTGAGAGCTGTGAAGCTGTGAAAATGCCAACTCGTTGAAATTTTCCGGACTTTTGGGCAAAAATAACGGATTTGACACGGCTTCCGCAAGACAAAATGCCTATAACCCTTTTTTTCATCAGTCCTTTTGGCATATTTCGAAAGCCGATTGGTAAATTTTATACCAAAACAAATTGTTTTTATCACAGTATTTGGCATTTCAGCACTGGTGAGAACGCCACAGAACTGTGAAAGCCTTGAGGTATAGAGAGGTTTTGCGGATTGCGCATCTTTATCTTATAAAGAAAAGCCTCGCAGATGATTCTGCGAGGCTTTGCAATTGGTACACCATCAGGGGATCGAACCCTGGACACCCTGCGGACCTTGGGCGTTTGCATACCGTCTTACCACTTCATATCGCGTGTTATATTATCTGCGATAATCGTTGAAAATTCAACGGATGGTGGATATCATAACACGAAATGAAATTTAAAGATATTTTATAATTATTATTCAAAAACAGAGCGCTTTGTGGGAAGAATTTATAGATATGAGGAGGAAACAGCAATGATAAGTTATAAGAAATGTGAAGGTTAATTTTATCCTGATTTGGGAGGTTCAGAAGAAAACATGCATAGCTTGTCTTCAATACAGCTAATCAGTTATGCAGATATAAATAGCACGGATGAGTTGACAATAATATCTGTTAGTTTAGAAGGCGGAATAAAAAATTGATAAAGGTCTTGTTTGAGAAGGTGTTGAGCAAGACCTTTGTATTTATGTGGCGGATAGGCTCATATATGTAAAAAAATGTTGAAAAATCAATCGTTTTTTTGATACAATATATATTATTATGGAGAGATATGTAATGAGGTATTGACAGATGATGACAGCAGAAAGGACAATTTTAGCAAGCAAGCAAGCAAGCAAGCAAGCAAGCAAGCAAGCAAGCAAGCAAGGCGTAACTCTGTCCTTTT
>JABLTR010036684.1_pt1 | contig 54028 bp, 48 predicted proteins | sample 7160071 | NCBI WGS metagenome assembly JABLTR01 (sample SAMN14651230, study PRJNA627086) | human gut metagenome | isolation source: feces | host: Homo sapiens | reverse complement strand
TCTACCTCCATTTCATCTCCACCGGCAATGCTGCGGTAAAGTGTAAGAGTTATCTCCTCAGGACGGGTGTCGTATGCGTTTGAATTGTCTTTCCACGTCTTGCTGCCGATAAGCTCCATAAGTCCTATATTCGCTATTACCGTTTTACCGGAGGCGTCGGTGTTAACTATCCTGTAACCCGCCTCATCCGCCGGTACGCCGCCTATGGTAAGCTCACGCGCGTAATATTTATACTCATTTCCCGCGGCGTCGTACTTTGGAAGCGATGTAAAGGCGCCATTATAGCCGTTGGATGAGCTAAGTGTAATCGTGCGCTGGTTTCCAGAGCCGTCAAGCACCTTTTCAGCGCCCTGACCATCTATTTCTCCGGTAGTTCGCCACAGGCCGGCCACCACCGTCTTTTGCTCGCCGCCGGCAACACCGTACCACTTTTTCTCAACAGACAGCGAGGTTGCCTCTACGTTGGTAAAGGAATATTCTGGATATCCGCTGCCCATTTCGACGACATCAGAGCTTTCAATAATATAGCCGCTTGGCACTGTTTCCACTACGCGGTACTGTGTTTTGCCGTCTTTGCTCAAGTCGCTGCCCGGCAGAGACTGCGGCACGCCGCTCCAGACGGCTTTCCACGCTTCATATTCATAATAGGCGCTCTGTGCATCTGCTGTGCCGTTCAGCGTGACCTTTGCGGGCCTGCTGAAAGACTTCCACGCTCCGTCGGTTCCCTTATACTGAAGCTCTAAGGTCACGTTGACCTTTGCAGACGACGGATTCCATTTTTTAACCGCGTAAACGGATGTCTGATTAAGGCTGTTGGTTGCCGTATCAAGCGATGGATATCCCACTGTATAAGCGGTATTGTAAATATCTCCATCGTCTGACAATATATCGTCCGCGCTGACACTGCCGCCGGAAACTGTGAAGTTTATCTGCAGCTCTCTTATGCGGTAAATATATGCATTGCCCGACATATCAGATACCGGTAGGCCCGTTACGGTCTCGCTTACAGACGTATCGTTGTCGGTGCCGTAAAGCGTGACGATTAAATCTTCTGTCGCGCCGGCTGATGTGAACAATTTTACATTTTCCCAGTTAATATTGTCCGTCGAGCGCTGGACAATAAAGCTTACCTCCCAGTCATAGCCGGTTCGGCCGGTGTTGGGACGTGTGCTGTAAATATTGCCGTTATCTCCCAGCCATTGCTTAGTGAGAGTCAGGTCGGCAGTCTGCAAGCGGTTGTAAAGGCTGCGCGTTGAAGAGTTATTATAGTCAGTCTCAGCCGACGTCTTTCCGTTTGCCCAATAGGCCGGCGAGAAGAGTCCCGCACTGAAACTGTAGGTATATGTTTTATTGTCTGCGCTGTTTACTACTTCTACAGTCTGCGTTATATCGCCGTATTTTATTTCTTTTTCTACCACGCGGTAGGTAAGCAAAGCAGTGTCTGCCGAGCCGTTTTTCTTTATCACTTTCGGCAGATTTACAAACGAACGGCTCACTCCCCAAACAGATGTATCATTTATACGCCCGGTGAGGCTCTGCGTGAAGCTGTATCCTCCAAATACCGCATTATAGATTTCATCCGACAGATTATAGTCGAAATAGTCCGATGCGCTCTGCCACTGGCCTATATTACTGCCGTTTAGCTCCGCCACCTGAAGCTCAAACGACACGCTTATGTCAAAGCCGAGATAGTCTTCTGATATAATTTTCCCGTCTGTGTCAACAAAGCTCTTGCTGTAAGATGCAGACGTAAGTATGGAATTAGTGAGATTATTCATTGCAATCTCGCTGCCTGTCTGGCTCTTTTCGCCCACTCTGCCGTTTGCCGGCGACGATGTGTAGACACTGCCGTCGGGCAATCTTTCAGTCACGACATACTCCCACGGCATTCCGTTCGGAGCATAAGCATCAAGTTCGTTTGCCGCCGTACCTTCAATTGTATATTTCCATGTCTTTTTATCTGTTTTATCCCATGAGATTTTATATGTGCTCTCATCTACTACTGCTTCAGCTATCTGGTTGCCCTGCCCCGGCTGTGCGTTTGCATAGCGCGACAGAGTAATGCTTATATCCTGAGGCCTAATCTGGAACGCGTTGTCAAAGTCTCGCCAGGTTTTTGTACCTGTAAGTATGACTGTTTCTCTGTCGATATCACGCGGTGCATTCACAAAGGTAGCGGCTATTGCCACGCTTTGAGAGGTTTCTCCCCTGCCGTCGTCGCTGTTCAGCGTCACCGCAAGGCTTGAAACCGAGTCTTTCATATTGTCGGCTGTCAAAATGCCGTCAATATCGTCTTCCGCTATATCTCCTGCTGACGCCCATGTGTCATATCCGCCCAGATAGTCTTTAACCTCTGTTACTGTATAATTATACTCCGAGCCGTTTGGAGCATATATTTCGAGATTTTCAAAGGTAAGCACCTTTTCAATGCCGCCGCCTGATGCTACCGCTTCCTTGTTCGCTTCATACGCCGCTTTTACTTCCGCAGACGACCATTGTATATACTCTACTACATCCCTTATGGAAGTGCTTCCATCAGATTTGGTATATGTGCGTGACAGCTCAAATATTACAGAAGGATAGGCCTTTGGCAAGCCGTTTTCATCTAATGGAAGATATAAATATTTCTTTACCGACAGCGCTCCCTTTATACTGTCGTAAGTATTACTTATAAGATAAGTATTTACTGCCGGGTCTCTGTACACATCGCTGTTGTCAGGACTATCGCCGTTTGGCCATGATATTGAGCTTTCTTCCAAGACATAATTGTAAATTCTTCCGCGTCCATCATATTTTGGAAGTTTTGAAGCACCTTCTTCTCCGCTGATTATTACATTCCCGTCCGGGTCAACCGTCATTGTATTTTTGCCTATATATTCAATGCGGAAAATATACGAGCCATTGCTGTAAATGCTTGCCCAATCGGATACTTCCAGTGTTGCAATACTCTTTTTGTCGCTGCTTCCCGCTGTTTGCTGATAGAGTGTAAATTTAACGGTAGGCAAATCTACCCTCGGATATCCGCTTGGCAGTGACGTCCACAGCTTTTGTCCACGTATAGTAACCGTTTGATATATCTTATTTGTAAAAGTACCGCCTTCAATAAGCGCATAGTATGGTACGTCCGAATTCTCCTGTGTCTGTACGTTGCGGACATAATTCATGCCGTCCGGCGATGAGATTTCGTATTCAGTTCCTATTGAAGCAATATGTCCTTCATTTTCTGCTACAGGCACCGAGTACTCTACCGGCAGATAGTCAAAGTCAGAGGCATTTACTGATGTGTGCTCTACAGCAAAGTACTTTATTTCATAGCCTAAGCTGTCATATTTCGGCAGGCCGTCAAGCACGGCGTGCCAATGCAGCTGCTTATCATACAAGCCGTCTGGGTCGTCTGCAGGGTCTTCTTCAAGATATGTCCATTTGTAGTTTGCTATGTAAAGCGAAACGGCAGTATCAATATCTGACGTGTGTACCTCATTGTAAATATTGAGGTAAATATCGGGCCGCTGACCGGATGAATAAACATAATCATCATTCCACTGCTTGTGCCACATTATGCTCTTTGTGCCGCTCAGACGGTTTGTTACCGTTATAGACTGGCTGTCGGCTTCATGCTTATGCCCTACAGTATACCCCGTCTCTTCATATCCGACATTATATTCCTTTATAAGCTCATAAAGCTCCGGATAACTTTGCGCTATCGTTTCAATATCAACAACTGCACCATTGCCGTCAAGCCAAATCTCCACTACTTCATATCTTACAACAGAACCGTTGCGGTCATATTTCGGCAGACCGAAAAATTTATATTCAGATGTGTCCTCTGTCAGTATTATCTCTCTGTCAGACGAAGCATTTTGGCCGTCGCCGTCGAGTATTGGCACTCTATTGTCATGATTTCCTACAGTAATATAATCAGAGCTGCCTACGCCGCTGCGGCTTATTTCATAATAGGATGGAACATCATCCTCAGCGAACTTCAGACGCAAAGCCGGATAGAGCGTTACGCCCTTGCTGCTTAGTCTTTCCAGCTCTGCCTGAATTTCCTGACGCTTTTCGCCGTCGCCGTCCACCCAATTTTTAGTCACGGTTAGATTTATATTTCCAAGCCTGCGGTTTGTAACAGTATAAAACGTAATGCCCGCAATCTCTTCGCGGCTGTAAGTGGCTTCATAATAGTGATATTCCGTCTGATACTGTATGGCGGTATATTCATCGTCGCTTTCACCGTTATATTCGTCCGGCATTTGCGGTGATGTATAGTTTGGCTCACGGCCGGAATTTATGGCATATGATGTAAGCGGGACTGCTGTTTCGCCCACCTTCGTTTCAAGGATATATACATCCTCTTGTTCTAAGTTGCCTATGCCTACCCAATCGTGCCAAACGCCGTTGCCCAGCGTAATGCTGTTAACTGCCTCATTCGTATATCGATTATATACGGTAATGGTAACCGGCTGGCGATGCAGTATATCGCTGTCGTCAATCCACGCCTTACGCACCATGATGCGGTTGCCCTTGCCCGGCGCATTATACACCGTAGTGGTATATCCGTCATCGTCGCGGGTTGTTTCATATGTAGGAATAAATTCTATGTTTCCGCTCACTTCAAGCAGGACATACTCATATTGCCTGCCCTCACCGTCGTACTCGTCAAGCGGGGTGACCACCGTAACCCACGGCTCTGTCTCCTGGGCATATATTCCCAGTTCTTCATTTACAAGGGTTTTATCTTCATCTGCAATTCCATCCATTGTGAATGCAGCGACAGGCTCGCCTAAGGCTTCACCGCTTATTGTGCGGTAAATATTAAATGTCGCATCAGCTCCGTCGGGCGCATCAATTTTTTCACCGTCTGCGTCAAGCCATACCTTTATAGTCTCATAGTCTATGGTATTTGCTATAGAATTTGTAATAAGAGTACTGTTATCTCCCTGTATTTCTGAGACAGAGCTGTATTTTATATCTCTGTCGCTTTGTTTTAGCGTGAAGCTGCCGCTGTCGCCAAGCCATGTGAGAAGGTTATCGGTGCTGCCCTCTCCCTGATAAACCGCTTGTTCTATCCAGCGGTATTCCAGCGCTCTGCCCAGCATATCATACTCCGGCATATTGCGGCTCACCGTATATGACAAATTCTCTGCGAAAAAGCCGTCTATTACCTCTTTTTCACCCGTATTATTCCATTCATCATTGCTGCCGCGGACACGTGACTGCAGTATGAGCTCTATTTTTATGTCTTCAAATTCCGACTGAAACGCTGCTGCTTTCCATACTTTTGTTGCCGATGCGGCAACCGTGTCCGTAATACGGTTAGAGATGGTTCCCCCGTCATACAGAAACGTGTTGCCGTTTGGGCGCGGTTCGGTAGTGTCCACGAGTTCACCATCTACATCGACTCTGTCCGTGATAGTTCCGTCCTCTGATACACTTCCGAAGACCTGCTCATAGCTTCGCGCGTCTTCACCGTTAACCGTCGTAGCGTCTAAATATTCCCTTGCAACATAAATATATTCGTACCCCTCAGGGTCGTACTTTGTTAAAGCCTCATGGCTTATATTTTGGCTGTTTTGTGCGATATCCAATGTGGTTGTGACAATGGTGCCGTCAGCATTTCTTACCGGCGCCGCAGTTGTATAGCTGCTGCCGCTTCTATACCTCCAAAGCTGGAACTCGCCGGTCGGGCGCCCTGTCTTTATTTCATCTGAGCCGCCGTCCAGCCACACCTTGTCTGCGCTGTAATTTTTTATGCCCGTCAGCGTCAGATACATAGTTCCGCCGCTGTGAATTTTATCGGTAACCGAGCCGAAGTTCGGTGCAGCGGAATTATCATATGATAATACAAAATAGTCGCCCTTGTCTAACGACGGAATGGTTATCCTCCCGCCTCCGCCCTTTATTTCCTCCACAGAATACGATATCTGCGAGCCGTCTATATTGTATTTCCAGACGTCATTTATAATCATAGTACCGGATGTTGGATTGTCTGGGTCTGATGAAGGGTCAATCACAATATCTATGGCGTCGTCTATATCGCTCAGCTTATAGTCATGAGTTGTGCCTCTAATAGAAGCGACAAACTGAAAATGCTCTAATATAGCGTTGCTTATGCCCGGCGCCTGACCGAGATTTCCCCACCTCATGCGGAGATAAAAGGAAAAATCGAAATTTAATATGTAGTACCAGCCGGTCTGCGAAATGCCCTGATATTCACTTAAGTTATCCGGCGTTACTTCCACAAGGCTGTATCCGTCTGTTTGCTGAGGCGTGATTTTCCATTCTACTGTGTGTGAAGTTTCATCGCCGTATTTATCTACATATGTTACCTGTGTCGGCAACGTATTTGAGCCTATTGATAATGTATAGCTTCCCACCCCGCTGCGGGCGTCTATACTTATGCTTGGGTAATTGCTAAGGCCTAAATCGGCCAAATTTGACTTAGTAAGCTCTTTAAATCCGCCGCCGTCCATAGAAAAATAGAGCTTTGGCGCTGTATACTTATCAGCACTGGGTCGTATTCCGGTCTCGTTGTTGTTGTCTACCCAGAATATTCTCTGGCTGTATGCCTCTCGGTAGCTGTCAATGCGGATATATTCGGGCTCATTTGCATAAACTTCCACTGTATTATTGCTGCTTTGTGCTGAGATTAAGCCGTTTTGCACCGCTGCTGTACGAGTAGCTTTTTGGGCAGCGCTTGCCGTCGTTTCATACAATGCGTCGGCGCTGTTTTCTGCTTTCTCGCTCTCTATATAAACAGAAATATCCGCCTGCGTGCTCCTTTGGCAGGTATATTCGTCGCCGGCGAGCGAAACGGCGTCCATTTGCACCGACAGCGATACCCTCGCATCATCTTTCGAAATGTCATTTTCGCGCAATGTCAGAGCGCTTCCCAATAGCATAATTTCACAGTCAAGGTCGGGCAGCTCTGTAATTTCTGTAAATGCTTCCGGTGTGCGTACTATTTCAAACTCAAGCGTCGATATATCGGCGCAGACTACATTTCTCACCTTTGCATCCGCCGGTAGTCCTGTTATAGACGCAACCAATGCACCGTCCGCCGTTATCTGCCCGTTTGACGGTAAATATGAATAATCCCCCTCCGGAAGATATACGCCTTCCGGAAGCTTAAGAGTAACTTTAAAAGTCTGAATTTGTGTATAAATAACTCCCGTTTCAGCTTTGTTCTGCGAATCTGCAAGGAGATTAAAGGCAAAGTCTGAAACGCCGCCGTTTAATATTTTAACATTTTCTGATTTTGCTTCGGCCGCCATTTCCCAATTAAAAAAAGCGTCAATTTGACAGCTTCCGCCTTTTTTCTGCAGCACCGGCTCTCCGGCCGCTCCTTTTTTTAGCGTCGGAGAAATGGTGATGTCATCGTCACTTACATCTATGCTAAACGGCGCAGTGGTTTTACTCCACGATTTAAATGTAAGCTTGCTTGTTACCGTCGGATTATCGTTATCCAATGTAAAGCAAATATTTACTCCACCGTCGTCTTTTAGCTCAATGTTTATCGCTGTACCTTCGCCGGGAAGCACTTCAGTTTCATAATCGAGCTTGCCGTTTTCATCTCTGAACTGCTGAAGTGCTGAAGCTTCTTGACGTGTAAGTGATATTTTTACCTCCGCGCTTTCTACAATGCTCTCACTGTCAGAATTAAGCGATGCACTTAAATTTACTGTTGCTGTTTCCCCTGTTTTTGCGCTTTCCTCTGCTGGCTGCCAGCGCACATATACATCCGGTTTAACGTCAGTACTGTCCGAACCGCTTTGAGTCGCATATGTTATGATTGATGCCGGCAGCATTGTAAATGCCATAAGGACAGCCATCACAGCGCTTAATACGCGGTATTTAAGCTTTGTCTTTCCTTTCACGAAATCACTCCTTTATACACTAACATTAAAATTTCTTTATAATTTTATGCTTAACGTATGTTTGTATGACCTTTTTTTGCCAATGCTGCTCTATTGTCAGTTTGAAGATGCTTTTTTAATTTTTAGAATAATTGCAAATATATAATAAAAAGATATGTAATTGATATATTTATGACTGATAAAATAAATTTATGGTTGTTCTTAGTCAGATGCATATAATTCATATTTCTGTTAAAATTAATTTATATTATTTATGTAAACTCAAATTATAATAAGTTAAGCTGACGTTGGAAAAAGCAATGTATATAAAAAGAGTGCCTGAAATTTTCATAATTAAAGAAAAAATCAGACACTTATGGAAGATATTATCGATTTTAATAAATTTACTAAAATATTAGTCATATACTTTTTTATTAATATAAATCTTGCTGTCAAATAAAAACAAATGGTAAGATAAAAACATTATGTTAATGATATTTTTATCTCTAAAAAGTGACTCTAAACTTCGTGTCCTCAATATCCTTTTCCTATTAAATATCTTTTATTTTGCAATTCAATCTATATAACAATTAGACAACAACAAATATTGTAATAAGCATGAAAGATAAACAGGAAAAAGAAAGTTAATCAGTATCTTATTTAAAATAATCACTTTATGCAAAATTACTATTGTATTTGATATTGACAGTAAGTTTAAAATATCGGCAAAGCTTCATTGCACCAATTTTCTTTATGGGAAAGACATAAATATACACATATTTTTAAGCAATCAACGGTCTTATTTTTTAATTGTAATTATTAACCGCCTTATCTCCTGAATATGCTTTCCATGGGATTTTTTATTGCCTTTTTCAATGCCCCGTGGTACTATGGAAATAAAACATACGCCTGTTGCCGCAGGAGTATGTTTAGTTGTTTTCTGTTTTGTTATTAATCGTTTTTCTTTCGCCAGAAACTTTGCTTCCGGCCCTTTTAACCTTAAACTTATATTTTAGTTTTAGGGCTTTTTCTCATGCGCGAATATATTGACACAGATTATATCTTTCCTTTTCCTGCTTTCACCAGCCTTAATACGAATTTTAATCTCGTATTTTGGATATATTATATACGAAATTAAATCTCGTGTCAAGTGTTTTCACAAATTATTTTAGAGGTGTTTTTATGAACACATTTGGTCAGAGATTAAAGGAACTTAGAAAGCTAAAAAAGTTAAAGCAGTCTGATGTTGCACAATTGCTTGGAATAACTACAAGAAATTATCAGGACTATGAATATGGAAAAATCGATCCGCCTACATCAAAAACGATAATACTGGCCGATTATTTCGATGTATCTATAGACTTTCTTGTAGGTAGAACGGATGTTAAAAAGCGCTAAAAATAAAAAAAAAAGCTGATAAGCTAAGCTTATCAGCTTTTTTTTACAATGTGTGGTTAGATCTCAGTAACTCATAAAATATATATTTTGAAAACGGCTTGTTTTTGTACCTATTAGTCAATTGCCGCTATCAGCTGTTTTTGCCGTTCCTGCCAAGAAGTCCTTTAGCTGATTAAATACAATATCACTCATAACGCCGTTTCTTTCGCCGTAATACAAGGCAATAGGATATTTATCCACAAAATCCTGATAGGCGTTTACATAGTCCTGATATTTTTCTAAATTTTCCTCTCTGTCACTACCGGAAAACAAATTACTCTGCGATTCCATTTCGGCGCCAACCATCGTGCTGGACTTCTTTTCACCGCCCCATACAACATAATTTTTGTTAAGGACAGCATTTTGCAACGTTATCTCTTTAATTAAATCTATATTATAATCCAGTCCTGGTGAGAACACATGATTCGGTTGGAGTATAACATAATCGAATATATCCGTTTGGTTTGCTATAAATCCTATATGTTTGCCTGTATCATCGGTTGCACGATAATAAGGGCACCAGAAAGTGAGCTTGCCATCCTCATGTACGGCGTCATTGCAGGCTTTCATTGCGCGCACCTCTGCATTATTGAAATCTACCAGATTATCGGTTTCAAAGCAGTTGTAAGTCGTAGTCGGTACATCTTCTTTCAGCCAGTAAAAGCCCTTTATGTTATTTTCCCATATCTGAGGGTCGGTATTATTTTTTAAATAATCATAATACTCCAAAAACGGCTCTATGTATAAATCTGCAAGTGTTACAACGTACATGTCCGGGAAAGAATACCATATTTCTATATCCGGATTTATGGCCACTAAGCGCTCGGCAAATTCCAGCGTCATATCCGCATAATCGTTAAGAAGCAAATCCTCATCAAGCGGATTTATTTTGCTTCTGTATTGAGCCTTTAGATTATCCAAATCCGCCTGACTTGGGTTGCCTCCCACCATGTCGGCAGTTATGGCATTAATATCATCTTTCGTTATTAAAAGTTCTGGTTCTGTACCGCCCTCTGGTATATAAGTTACCGGAGCAGTGCCGTAAGCTATGCACACCTCATTAACACCAATGTCGGTTAGCTTCTGGATGTCATTATCTGTATACTTTGCATACGATGCAGATGTGCTGCCTACATATCCAACATGCATAAACAGCGGCTTAATCGGTGGTAGTGCGTCATGCGGACGTAGAGAATTCTTACTGCATGATGTAAGAAGCCCCACCATTAGCACTCCCGTCATAAGCAACGACATAATTCTTACAATAATTTTCATCTTTTTAACCTGCCTTTTATTTATTTGATTAATTAATTGCTGCCTTTAAGTAGCTCTTCAAGAAAGCTTATCGACCTGTCGTCCATGATGCTTCTGCGCTCCCCGCCGTAAATGGCCACCGGATATTTTCCTATCATATCGCCATAGGCCGCTACATAGTCCTGATATTTCTCTATGTTGTGCACGCCGTCACTGCCGTCGAAATCTTTCGAATCCATTTCAAATTCCGGTCCCACCATAGTGCTTGACCTTTTATCTCCGCCATATGAAAGACCCTGTGCATTAAGCACGGCATTTTGTAGCGTAGACTGCTTTATTATTTCAATATTATTTTCCAGCCCATCTGTAAAAAAATGATTCGGCTGAAGTATCACATAATCAAATATATCCGTCTGGTTTGCTATGAAGCCAATGGGAAGCCCTGTTTCCACCGTCGGTCTATAATACGGGCACCAAAATGTTAGCTTATCTTCATTATGTACGATATCACAGCAGGCTTTCATAGCTTTTACTGTCGCGTTGTCAAAATCCTCTAAATTTTTTGTGTTAAACAGCTCATACGTTTTTGTAGACACGCCTTCTTTTATCCAGTACATACCCTTTACGTTCTTTTCCCATATTTCCTCACCAGTATCATTTTTTAATTTCTCATAATACTCTAAAAATGGCTCTATATACAGTTCTGCAAGCGTAGCAATCCGTATATCGGGAAAAGAATACCATATTTCTATATCAGGATTTACAGCAATTAACCGGCGAAGCAGCTCAACAGCAAAATCGGCATATTTATTTAACGTTAGTTCTTCATCGACTCCACCAAGCTTTTCTTTATAGAGCGCTTTTAAACTGTCAAGCTCCGTCTGGGAAGATATGCCGACCATTTCTGCCGTTATGCCGTCTATATCCTCTTCCGTCACCAATGGTATCGGCTCGGTTTCTCCCTCAGGAATATATGAAGCCGGATAGCTGCCAAAGGCTATGCAAACCTCCGTTACGCCAATATCATTTAGCTTTCTCAGGTCTTCATCAGTATATTCCGCATACTTTGACACAGTTGAATTGTTCATGTATCCGACATGCATAAACACAGGCTTAATCGGTGGCAGTGCGTCATGCGGACGCAGAGAATTCTTACTGCATGATGTAAGAAGCCCCACCATTAGCACTCCCGTTATAAGCAACGACATAATTCTTACAATAATTTTCATTTTTCGGCTCCGCCCTTTATTTGTTTGATTAAAGCATTAATTGCTGTCTTTAAGCAGTTCCTCAATAAAGCCAATAACCCTATCGTCCATTATACTCGGCCTCGAGCCGCAATACAGCGCCACTGAATATTCGCCTATCATGTCTTTATAAGCGTCTACATAGTCCTGATACTTTTCTATTTTCTGTGCACCATTACTGCCGTTAAAATCCTCTGCCTGCATCTCAAATTCCGGCCCAATCATAGTGCTTGACTTCTTCTCACCGCCGTATGTTACGTTTTGATTATTCATTACAGCATTGTTTAACGTAGACTGCTTTATTATTTCAATATTATCTTCTAATCCGTCTTCAAACAAATGATTGGGCTGAAGTATGACATAATCAAAGATGTCCGTTTGATTGGCTATAAATCCTATAGGAAGTCCTATATCCGCGGTTGGCCTGTAATAAGGGCACCAGAAAGTAAGCTTATCATCTTTATGCACGGCATCTGTACATGCTTTCATAGCCTTTACTGTCTTATTATCAAAATCCACTAAATTTTGTGTGTTAAATACATCATATGTTTTTGCCGGCACATCCTCTCGGACCCAGTACATTCCTTTTATATTCTTCTCCCATACCTGAGCATCCGTATCATTTTTTAATTTTTCATAATACTCTAAAAACGGCTCTATATACAGCTCTGCCAATGTGGCAATATGTATATCGGGAAAAGAATACCATATCTCTATATCCGGATTTATGGCTATTAAACGATTGGCAAATTCAATAGCAAAATGGGCATAGTCATTTAATATCAAATTTTCATCAAGGCCACTCAGCTTGGTTTTGTAACCAGCTTTAATTATCTCAGCACTGTCTTGAGATGTCGCTCCTATCATTTCCATAGTTATTCCGTCTATATCTTCATTAGTCACTATCGGTTTCGGCTCTGACTCTCCCTCAGGAATATATGACGCCGCAGAATTTCCAAACGATATGCATACTTCTTTTACGCCAATATCGTTTAACTTTTGCAAATCTTCATCTGTATACTCCACATATTTTGTAGCTGTCGTATTGTATCTATATCCGACATACAAAAACACAGGCTTAATTGCCGGCAAATCATCGTGAGGCCGCAAAGAATTTTTATCGCACGATGTTAAAAATCCAGCTGATAGGACTACCGCCATAAGCAATGAAATAATTCTTACAATAATTTTCATTTTCCACCCTGCCTTTTATTTATTTGATTAAAGAGCTATTGCTTTATTTAAAAATAATTTTATAAGTCAGCAACTCCTGTCATCCATTAAATTCCCGGCAATTAAATAATATAAATTTGCTTAATATCTGCCTATAATTTGCTGTAGTCGTACAGCTCTATGTCTATATCATTTTTCTTTAAATTAACTTCTAAAAAATTCTAGGCCCGAATTTCTAATTCTTCTCAAAATTCACACCAGAGTTTTTCATTAAATTATGTTTATTTATCGCTTTTAAGAAATTCTGAAAGAAATTCAATAACCTTTTCATCCATCTGGCTTGGTCTTGAGCCGCAGTAGAAAGCCATGGAATATTGGCCTAACATATCTTTATAATTATCTACATATGCTTGATACCTTGCTACTGCTGCTTCTCCTTTGCTGCCGTTAAAGTCCTCCGCCTGCATTTCTATTTCCGGCCCTATCATTGTATTTGACTTTTTCTCACCGCCGTATGGCATATCATCGCTCTCGAATACGGAATTTTTTAAAGTCGCATTCTTTATAATGTCAATATTACCTTTCAGGCTTTCGTCAAACATATAGCCCGGCTGAAGTATAACGTAATCGAATATATTAGTTTGATTTGCTACATAGCCTATCGGCCGTGCAACATTATCATTATTTCTAAAATATGGGCACCAGAAAGTAAGTTTTCCATCCTCATGCGCCGCATCCGTGCACGCTTTCATGGCCTTAACCGTAGCATTGTCAAAATCCACTAAGTTTTCTGTGTTAAGATTATCATACATAACTACCGGCACGTCTTCTCTCGCCCAATACATTCCCTTTATATTTTTCTTCCATATTTTACGGTCAGTACCGGATTTCAGTCTGTCATAATAATGCAAAAACGGCTCTATATATAGCTCTGCAAGCGACGCAATAAATATATCGGGAAAAGTGTACCATATTTCTATTTTGGGATTTATTGCTACAAGCCGCTCGGCAAATTCAATGGCAAAATCGGCATAATCCTCTATAAGAAGCTTTTGGTCAAGACCTTTTATCTTTTTTAAGTAATCAGATTTTACTGTTTTTAAAGTCTCACTCGATGTCGATCCTATCATTTCCAGCGTTATATTATTTATATCGTCTTCCGTCACTATCTGCTTAGGCTCTGTTTCTCCATCTGGAATATACGCAGCCGGAGCATTGCCAAAATTAATACATACTTCTGTCACGCCAATGTCGAAAAGCTTCTGTAAGTCCTCGTCAGTATACTCTGCATACCTTGACGCTGTACTGTTATTTCTATATCCGACATATAAAAGCAATGGCTTAATAGCCTCCGTCTTTCCGGAATTATGACTGCATGATGGCACAAATCCGGCTGCTATGGCAGTTGTTAAGGCCATAGATATTAATTTAACAAAAGTTTTCATTGCTTCGATTCCACCGTCCGTTTATATTTCAAATCTTATTAAATATCTGTACTAAAAAACACCCAATTTTTATTTATAGATTATTATTATATTATCATCTAAAGCGTTTTTTACGGGTACTTTCTCAAGATATCTTAATAAAAATAACATATTTATATTTTTATATCAACTGACATTTTTATATAAATTTACAATTTTTTTATGTTTAAAATGATATGGCTATATACTATTTGCTACATAAAAGATTTGTCTGTGGATTTTTAAACGCCATAAACATTTTTGTATATTTTTTTGACTTATATGATATAATTAGCTCAAAATTTTAATTTATAATTAAATTATTTTTAGAATTAAATATAATGATATAATAAATTCTTTTTAAAATATATGCTGAAGCTCTCTTGATAATGTATATTCAATAAATCACAATATTGCTCAAATAGTGATACGCGGGAGGAAGCCCATGAAAAGGAATATATTAATTGCTGTATGTATTACAATTTTGCTTGTATTAACAGTTACTGCATGCGATAAACATGGAGAATCTGATGCTCCAAATAGTTCAGCAGATTCGATGTCGGAGCAGTCAAATGACATAACTGCAGCTTTTAGCGCAGCATTAACGCCCGTCGCTTCGTATTCTCCTGAAGCTTCATTATCTTCAATCGGAAGCAGTAGCGAACAGAATATTTCGTCTGAATTTCCTGCTGAATCAAAATCAGTTCGTTCAAATAGTAATGCAAGCACTACCAACTCCTCAAAGCCGGCATCAAGTCCGACTAAAATAAAGCCGCTTACAAGCACTCCCACTTCTGCAGCTCCGCCTCAGCAGCCGTCACAGCCGGCGCCCTCTTCAGTGCCGGAAGCGCCGCAGTCCTCCGTTCCCGCACCGCCTGTTTACGGCTCTGTAGCAGATTATATTGATAAAAACCGTGATATGATTGAAGAATTAAAGGCCTCAGTGCAGCAGGAAGATATGTCCACTGACATATATGCCAGTGGAAATTCTATGGTATTCAGCTTCCGGTTGACGATAGACATCGGAGATACTTCTGAGCTTGAAGTTTATTTGGAACAGTATTTTAGTCAGCTCGAACCGGCTTTCATAAGCATTTTGGATGAAATGCGCCTTGAAATCCCCAGCGCTGAATCAATTATACTCGAATACCTTGACATAAACGGAAATACAATTGCTTCCAAGGAATTTAAATAAAATAAAAAGCAGAAAAAATGCGCGGTGAAATTCTCCGCGCATTTTTTTGTTTTCGCTTTATAGATATAGCTCCTGTTCTACAGTATATAAAGGCATTGAAAAAATCTCGTGACATGCTTGTGATAGTTAAATGTAAGTTTATATATCTAAATAGCATACTGCATGCAGACAAACTATGATGTTTTTCGGCATTTCTCAGCGTTCGGCAAATGCTCTCTTTAAGCACTGCTTTTTTACCGCTGCATTGTTTGCTCTCTGTTTCTCTTCACGATTTAACATGCCGTAACATCTTTCTTTTTGTAAAATATTAAATCTGAATTATCGTATATACTGCAATAGCTATTACTATAATTCCTATCACGACCCTGGATATTATAAACGGCGCAATGGCTTTTGTCAGCTTCATGCTCTGATTTTTATACTTGCAAAGCAGCGCAAACACCATATAGCCTATTACTCCAATAAGGCTTAATATGCTCCAATAGTAATTTTGAGTGATATAGGCTGCTACCGTAAAAACAACTGTCGCAAGCAAGCAGGCCATCGACGCCCAATAAAATTTGCGCGCCGTTCTTTTATCAATCAGCACCTTGTTTTTAATATCTTCATCAGATATTAACTCGTCAATGCTGACAGAAAACAAATCCGCAAGATATTTTAAGCTTTCTATGCTCGGAAAGCCCCGGTTGGTTTCCCACTTTGAAACTGCCGTCCTGCTGACAAATATTTTCTCTGCAAGTTCGTCCTGCGTCAAATTATTGCTTACTCTAAGATTTTTTAATTTTTCGCCAAAATTCATATACTTAATCTCCTCTCTTATCTGCGATGCTATTATATCCCGCAGAAAGGAGAAAGTCACGACACTTTCCGTAACATACGCTTATAAAGCGCCTTTAGCGTATCTTTTGTATCTTTCTTTGGGCTCTGCAAAGTTATCATTTTATGAGGCCAGTTTACATAATGCTATGCTTTGGATTAACACTCTTACATTATTTACATGTCCAGAAAATATACGCAATAATCTTATCGCCATCTCAAACAAAGCAGTGACAACATGTAAAAGCTCCCTAAAAGCCATGCAATAACGGATAGCAGCTTAATCGAGCAGCGCCCTTATGTCCGGAAATATTTCAAGACTGCGCTTTAAAATGCCCTGCATATATGCTATTGCCACGCCGTAATTTGTAAACGGCACACCGGCTGATACTGCAGTTTTCATCCTGTACTGCACCTCGCGCTCGTTTAACATGCAGCCGCCGCAGTGAATGATAAGGTCTATTCCGTCAAGACTGTCCGGAAAATCCCTGCCGGAAGTAAATTTAAGATTAAGCTCGGCGTTAGTGTAGTGCTTAAGCCAGCGCGGTATTTTAACAGTGCCTATGTCGTTGCACTGGCGGTGATGGGTGCAGCCCTCGCAAATAAGCACGGTATCGCCGTCCTTTAATTTTTCAACGGCGGCGATGCCGCTTACCGCCGTCTTTAAATAGCCCTTATATCTCGCCATGAGTATTGAAAATGATGTAAGCGGAATATCTTGCGGAGTATCGGCGTCCGCCTTATTAAAGACTTGGCTGTCGGTCACCACTGCCGCCGGCTTTATCTTAAGATTATCAATAGCCGCTTTTATTTCATCTTCTTTTACGGCTAACGCGCAGGCTCCGGCGTCGAGTATGTCCCTTATAACCTGCTGCTGCGGCAGAATAATTCTGCCCTTTGGCGCCGCTTCATCTATTGGTATCACCAAAATTACTGTGTCGCCTTTATGCAGCAAGTCGCCTATTATTTTTCTGTCCTGTCCTGCGCCGCGTATTGCGGCCGCTATTTTTTCTTTGAGGCTGTCTATATTTTCTCCTGTCGCGGCGCTCACGTTTATTCCATCTGTATACCTCTTTTTTGATATATCAGATTTATTATACACCGTCAGATATGGAATTTCATGCTGCTTAAAAAGGCCCTCAAGTTCCGCATCGACGGCCGACTTCCCTTCGCTTCCGTCAACAACAAGCACGGCAAAATCACACCTGCTTAATGCCTGCACGGCCTTTTTAACGCGCATTTCACCCAGCTTCCCGCTGTCGTCATAGCCTGGAGTATCCACAACAACTACAGGGCCGGCGGGCAGCAGCTCCATAGCTTTATATACGGCGTCGGTGGTGGTGCCCTTTACCTCCGATACGATAGAAAGCTCCTGCCCCGTAACGGCATTGACAATACTGGATTTTCCCGCATTTCTGCGTCCGAAAAAGCCTATATGCGCACGCTCCGACGATGGAGTATCATTAAGTCCCATACATTTCTCCCTCTTTTTGTTTGTATATTTCAAGCTGCCGCTAAACCGGCGGTCCACATAACGCCTATATAAAATCCCGCCGCATACAATAAAGAATGCCGCTAAATTACTTTCCTGCATCGCTGATATACGGCCCATATGGCGGTGACCTATCAAGCTGCGACACATCTTTAAAGCGTTATGTGTCTCTTGTTCGGCCCTGTGCTCTAAGCTAAATTTTTATAGATATTCTCCGCAAATATCAGCTATAAATTCGCAGCCTAAAATGAAGTAGTTTTACAAGGTCTGGCAGTTTTATAGTCCGCATAGCTGTAGTCAGTTCTGCAAATATATAAGCAGCAAACCGCTCTATACGCGCCGGCCGCAAACGACAATATTTTTACACACTAAGCGTCGCTTCATACATCGCAGATTTACGCTGTACAGCATTATGCAACCTAAAATCTGATTTTTGATATCAGCACACCACTTCGTTCAGCGCGATATTATCGCTTATGTTAAAATGCTAATTAATCTTCTCGCTGCTTTTATCTTGCAGCGTCCATCGGAGATGCGTAAACATCTCTTGCATAGTGCCACGTTTAAGTTGTTTACCTTCAGGCTCCAGCAGATTTATCAAAATCTAAAATCTCGTGCGCCATGCTCGATTTTTTCAATATAGTCGCTGCAAACCGTCCTTGCCTTTTCGTTTGGTATATTTTTTAGTTCATCTGAAATAAGTCTCTCGCCAATTTCTCTCGTCTTATCCGACGCATAGTCTATCAGATATTCCTTAAGCGTGATAAGAGCGTTGGGGTGACAGCAGTTTTGAATTTGTCCGGATTTACAAAGGCTCATAAACCTGTCGCCGGTGCGTCCCTCGCGGTAGCAAGCGGTGCAGAAAGACGGGATATACCCCATCTCCATCAGCCAGCGCACCACTTCGTCCAGCGTGCGGTTGTCGCTTACATCAAACTGTGCGGAATTCTCCTCTTCCGGCTCCGGCTCGCAGTATCCGCCGACGCTGGTTTTCGACGCTCCGCTTATCTGCGATACTCCCAGCCGTATTACCTTTTCCCTCACGGCTTTGCTTTCGCGCGTAGATATTATCATGCCGGTATATGGCACCGCCACCCTTATGCAGGCGCATATTTTTGCAAATATATCGTCCGATATGCCGTTGTCAAATTCATCAGGGTCAATGTCGTCTGCCCGCTTTACGCGCGGCACGCTTATGGTATGCGGGCCGACGCCGTGCACCGCCTCCAAGTGCTCGGCGTGCATAAGCAGTCCGGCAAATTCGTATCTGTAAAGCTCCAGTCCGAACAACACGCCCAGCCCTACGTCGTCTATGCCGCCCTCCATGGCTCTGTCCATCGCCTCGGTATGATAGGCATAATTGTGCTTTGGTCCCGTCGGGTGCAGACGCTCGTAGCTTTGCTTATGATATGTCTCCTGAAACAGTATATATGTACCTATACCGGCCTCCTTTAGCTTTCGGTAATTTTCCACCGTCGTGGCGGCTATATTGACATTAACGCGGCGAATGGCCCCGTTTTTATGCTTTATGCTGTATATTGTGTTTATGCACTCAAGTATATACTCTATCGGATTGTTTACCGGGTCCTCGCCCGCCTCAATGGCCAAGCGCTTGTGTCCCATGTCCTGAAGCGCCGTTACTTCCTTTACTATTTCCTCCTGCGTGAGCTTTTTGCGGGCAATGTGCTTATTCTTAAGATGATACGGGCAGTAGAGACATCCGTTTACGCAGTAGTTTGAGAGATAAAGTGGGGCGAACATGACAATCCTGTTGCCGTAAAAGTCTTTCTTTATCTGCTCGGCAAGCTTATAGATTTCATTAATCCTGCTTTCATCCTCGCAGGCCAGCAGCACCGACGCTTCCCTGTGCGTCAGTCCCTTACGCAGCCTTGCCTTTGCTATTATGGAGTCGACAAAATCTAAATCGTCCTTTTTTTCATCGGCAAAGCTTAAAGTATCCATTATCTCGTCATGAGATATAAACTCCTCAGCCTTTAGTGATTTTGGGTTGTACAAAATACATCTTCCTTTCTTTCGGGTCAGCATGCTTTCCCGTCAGCAAATTTTTTATATTAACTCGGCAAAAGCCGGTATTTATTAAAACAGCCGGCGCTCATTTGCTCTAACAGCTGATTTATAGCTGCTTTCGCTTATTCGCCCTGTATTCCGCTCCGATTGCTATAATGTTATATTCAAATGCAGTGTTTGTATAGCATTATACTCAAATATTTCCATCTTTCTGCGGCAAAAAAGCAGCGGCTTTCTCAGTTCCATTTTTATAAATATATTTCAGATAAATCCGGCTGTTTATATCTATGTAAAGGCAGTACCCAAGCGCGGCCTACAAAGATAAAGAAAGCCTATGGATGACACAGCGCAAGAGAGTGTTAAATGCATTTTGCCCGTATCGCTTAGCGTGACGAATGTAAAATTTGCTGCGTTATGCTCTGCGGCCGGTAAAGGTACGATAACGGCTTAAATACAGCTATCCATCTATTAGTTGTTTCACGCTTGCTTTCATCACTGTCCTAAGCTAAATCTTTTCGCAGTATCTCCGCCAGCACAGCCGATGCGTTTACTAAGCAGATTTCAAATAGATTTAGCTCCCGTGCTGATTATTAAGCCGTGGGCTATCGCCGCGCGCCGTTACGGTGTAAAATCCGTATGGTTTAAGGCTGTCGTCAAGCTGAGCGCGGCACTCCGCCGCCTCTGCGCCGGAATATATTTTGTTGTCATATAAAGTGTAAAACGCACGGACGTTTTGAGGGGAAAGATTAGGCATTACAACATTTGCGCCGTGCAGTATCCCATTAATCCGTCCGTCTCTGTCGGCGGTGCCCAGCGCCGTCGTCGCCGGCAGCAGCGCCTCCGGCAGCAGCAGCCTTATAATCGAGAGCAAAAACACCGTTTTATCTGCACTGCCTTGCTGCATTTGCCCAAACGGAGTGTCTCTGTGCGGTATAAACGGACCTATTCCCACCATATCCGGCTGCAATCTCTTTATAAACCGCAAATCCTTTACAATATCTTCGTCCGTCTGATAAGGCGAGCCAACCATAAATCCGCATCCAATCTGATATCCTATCTGCTTAAGATTTTGCAGGCACTCCATGCGGTTTTCAAACGACATATCATCTGGGTGCAGCCGCTTATAATGGCCGGCATTGGCTGTTTCATGCCGCAGCAGATATCTGTCGGCGCCGGCGTCATAAAGTCTTTTATAGCTGTTAAAGCTGCGCTCCCCTACCGACAGCGTAACGGCACAGTCAGGGTAATTTTCCTTTATAGCCGATACTATATCACACAGCCTGTCGTCGGTAAAATATGCATCTTCACCGCCTTGGAGCACAAAGGTGCGAAATCCCGCCGAATATCCCGATGTACAGCAGGAAAGTATCTGCTCCTTGCTGAGGCGGTAGCGTACTGCCTTATTATTGCCGCGGCGTATTCCGCAGTAATAGCAGTTGTTTTTGCATATGTTTGTAAATTCAATAAGTCCCCGAATATACACCGCTTTGCCGAAAATTCTGTCAGTCTCATCTCGCGCAGCCGTCTTAAGCTGTAAATCTGATTTAACGCTTCGGTTTTTAAGCAGATAAAGCATATCCTCATCTTCAAGATTATGCTCTGCGGCAAGTCGGCTTATAAGTTTATCTTTATACATCATATTCTGCTGTCGGCATATACCGTCTTTGAAAACACTCCGTCCAGCCTGCCGATTTTGCCGGAAAGAGCCGACGTTTTCTCCTGCGGAGCATCGACGGCAACGCTTATTATATTAACGCCTCTTTTATGGTACGGCAGCCCCATGCGTCCTATTATATAGTCGCGATAATCATGCAGCAGAGTATTAAGGCTGTCCACTGAATCAGCGTTAGTTACTATAATGCTTATCAGTGCTATTCTTGTATCCATAATCCAACCTCCTAAAACATTTTTATCAGCATATGTAAATTCTTCCATCATCAGTCCGGTCGATAAAATCATATATAATGAAACTTTCTGCCACCGATACGCTAATCAATTACTATCAGTTCGGCTCTGGCAGATTTTTACGTGCGTTTCACAATTTTAAGGTGTTATTGCCGGCTTGCCTTATGCCGTTGATTTTTTCTTCTCCAAATTGCAGTTGAGTTTTTATATCAATTAAGCAGGCAAAATAAAAAAATCCGCGCCAAAAGGTGCGGATTAAAAACAACTAATTTTTTATATACCGCAGCTTTCGCCTCAAAAAAACATTTCAGCGTCAGGAGCATATTGAACTACAATATGATTTTACCACTATCTTCGTCATAATTCAACAATCATATTCTACCGTGTATTAATTCTGCAAATCTATCCCGTAAAAACATCGAAGATATCAAAACACCACCTTATCCAATATATCTCAAGCGCTATATATTAATAATGTTTATTCTCAATATCTTCTCAAAAATTTATTTACTACCAAAACACTTTCTGACGTAGCGAAGATAGAAAAGAGCTCAAACGCCACTATGCGTCCAGGTTCAGTCTGGTGTCAAAGTGATAGAAAAGATGCATATCCCTAACGCGGACATCAAACGAAAGCAAAACAAAAAGCCCTGAACGCGAATTGCGCGTCAGGGCTCTCGGCTGGAGGCGCCACCCAGGTTTGAACTGGGGAATAAAGGTTTTGCAGACCTCTGCCTTACCTCTTGGCTATGGCGCCTTATCATTAAGGACGCTTAAGATAAAGCACTAAGCTTATTTTAAGCGTCCTCAAATTTTGGAGCGGATTACGAGGCTCGAACTCGCTACCTCCACCTTGGCAAGGTGGCGCTCTACCAGATGAGCTAAATCCGCATTTCTTGGTGCCTCCGGCCGGAATCGAACCAGCGACACGTGGATTTTCAGTCCACTGCTCTACCGACTGAGCTACAGAGGCAATTATGGCGACCTGGATGGGGCTCGAACCCACGACCTCTAGCGTGACAGGCTAGCGTTCTAACCAACTGAACTACCAGGCCATCGGTGGTGGGAACAACAGGGCTCGAACCTGTGACCCCCTGCTTGTAAGGCAGATGCTCTCCCAGCTGAGCTATGCTCCCAAAATACGACTGCATTCAATCGATAACCAAGCGACGATTAGTATTTTACTATACGGAGCACATATTGTCAATAAGAAATTACATTTTTCTTGAAATTATTTTTCTTATTTCTTCTGATGAAAAATTATATTCCTTATCGCAGAAATGACATTTTACGTTTATATTATCATCGTTTGTCATCTCTTCAAGGTCTGCCTTCGCCATACTTCTCAGCGCATTTAATACACGCTCGCGGCTGCAGTTGCATTTATACTGAGGATGTGTTTTCTCAAGTACCTCTACATCGAAATTTTTCAGTACCGTTTTTATTATACTCTCTAATGAAAGGCCTTGTGACAACATATCTGTCATAGGCGCTATGTTTTTTATTCCGTCCTCTACTTTAGATATGCATTCGTCGTCTGCGCCCGGCAATAGCTGCAGTATATACCCGCCCGCTGCCTTTACCGTTAAATCAGGATTTACCAGTACTCCTAAAGCGCAGACCGTCGGTATCTGCTCGCTTTTGGCAAAATATGCCGCTATATCCTCCGCTATCTCGCCGGATTCAACGTTTATTAGTCCGTTATACGGCTGTCCGCTGCCAAAGTCCTTAATTACATATAAGACGCCGCCCCGGCCTATCGCGCCGGCAACATCCAGCTTTCCCACCGAATTAAGCGGTATTTCTACCACAGGATTTTCAAGGTAAATCCTCGAATTGCCGTCGCTGTCGGCTACCGCTATGAGCGTGCCGGACGGGCCGTCGTTTAAGGCTATACGCAGCGTAAGGCTGGCGGCCTCATCTTTCAGGTCGCTTCCCATCATCGCCGCGGCAGTTATAAGGCGGCCGCCTGCCGCCGTCATTACCGCTGAGGTTTTGTGTATTTGCTCCATCCTCGATACAATATCCGTACTGTCTATCGCACGGGCCATTACCATTCCGTCAGAGGTTATGCATCTTATAAGTCTTCCCATTTATATATCCTTTCCCTTTTAAAATATGTTCACTTATCTTTACTTATGATAACATTTTAATTGTTTATGCCATTTATTAAGCTTAGCCAAAACTGCATACTTAATCAGATTACAGCTCGGCAATGAGCTTGAGCTTAAGCGGCCGTTTCGTTAAAAACTCGGCGTTTTTATCCATTGTGCTTGCTGGATGCTCATATATGTCTTCTTTGACGTCAATGCTCTCGTCTATAACGTACAGATATCCCTTTTTGGCGCCATTATGCGTAATCTTTCCGTCGTCATCGTAAGAAAGCAGCGTCGGCTTATGCGAAAAGGCTTCGGCGAGCTCGCGCCATACCGTAATAGTGCTGCCCTCTCTCAACACATCCAGTTTTTTATCCGAGCCATGATACCATACAGAATTTTCAGATATATCTATTTTCATAAATTTTATTCCGCCTTATTTTGCAGAGTCCTCAATTTACATCTGTATCTTTCTTCACTCTCATTAGATTTGCTGAAAAACACACCTTTTATAAGCAAATAAATTCCCGCTGCAATCATTAAAATCGGTATAAGCAGCGGCAATGAAAAGGAGGCAGTAAAATATTTAAATATTTTAGCAGGCGATAAGCTGCCGGCTATCATATACAGCGCGCCATAGCTTACAAAAATTAATATTATCCCTAAAATTACCGAGACTATTCTGCCGGAAATCCGCTGCAGCCATCCGAACATCACTGACTTAGCTTTTTAGCAGCAAAATACAGCCGCTCTTCCGCCGCAGACGGTTTATCAAACGACATATCCCCGTATACGCCGCAAACCTTAAAGCCGCTGTCGGCTAAAATTTCTTCAAAAGCAGCGATATCATATGCTCGTTCACTGAAATTCTCAGTGCTCCGGCTGTAAAGGCTATTTGCCGTTTCCTCAAAAATGTCTAAGCTTATATTCACCGTACCGTCGTCGCTGCATTCGCTGTTGCTCCATACACATACGGCTCCGTCGCACTCATACACATAACAACTGCCGGACAGCACCTCTTTATGCTTATATAACGTATTAACGTCAAATATAAAAAGTCCGCCCGGCTCTAAAAACAGCGATACCCGCTCAACTGCCTTTTTAAGCTCGCCAATATCAGTTATATGGTTAAGGCTGTCCAGCATGCATATCGCCGTGTCTACCGTGCCATATAAATCAAGCTCCCGCATGTCCTGCTTTATAAACATAGCACGCAGGCCGCGGCTGTACATCTCCGTCTGCGCCGCGGCGAGCATCTCCTCGGATATATCCACCCCTATTACGTCGACGCCCCGCTCGGCAAGCTCTAATGAAAATCCGCCGGCGCCGCAGGCAAGGTCAAGCAGCAGATGCGGCTCACTGCAGCCATGCCGGCGCATAAGCTCTAATATATAATCCGTCCGCTTTTTATATTCTACATTTTCAGTAAATTTACTGTAATAACGAGCCAATGCGCTGTACGGCCTCATTTATCCGACAACCTCTCAAATACAAGCTTATACCCATCGGCGCCGTAATTCAGCGTGCGGTTTACACGGCTTATTGTCGCAGTAGATGCGCCCGTCTTTGCTACTATGTCCGTATATACGCACTTATCATTAAGCATTTTGGCAACGGCAAATCGCTGCGATATCGATTTAAGCTCGTTTACAGTGCATATGTCCTCGAAAAATTTATAGCAGTCGTCTATGCTTTTCATGGTCAGCACGGCTTCAAAAAAATTGTCCATATTTTCGTCTTTAAGTTTTGATATCTCCATTAATATCACCTAATCTAATTTTATAATATTTTATTCCTTTATTATTTTACCACATTAAAATAAAAAAGTAAAATATCTTCGCTAAAAATAAACGCCGCTGCAGTATATTAACACTAAATCTGTGCTTTAAACAGCGTTTTTATGCCCAAATAACAAACACAGCATTGATTATAATCAATGCATCTAAAAATCAGTTAAATATAAGCTAACTGCTGATTATACCCTATATTTTTAATATTATCTGCGCTTATTAAATAAGTTCTGCAAATTATATTATGCTATGCCGAAAACAGCGCCCTATCTGCGCAATTTTCTGCTAATAAACGAATAAATTCCATACACTGCCCAGCTAAGCACGCATCCTATTGCCATGCTTACGCAAATAACTAATAGAGCAAGCCAGCCAATCTGATCCCAGCCCCTCTCCGTCAAGAATTTTATGTATGTCACAAGTCCCGCCGCTGCTACAATAAAAGAAGGCATAATTCTTATCCACCATCTCTTTGTGGTGCGGCACAGCAGCTGCTGCAAAAGAAATGCAGGCAGCGCAGGAAAATATATGACCATGTGCGCATATATCTTAGAAAAGCATAACGGAACGTTTATATCTATACTGTTAAAAATGGTCAGCATGAAAAATATATTTATAATAAAAGAGATAATAAAAAGAATAAGCAATATTTTATTACTAAGCTTTTTCATAACTTCTCCTTTCAAACCGCAAAATAATATTATTTAGGCTCAAAAAATTTTTTGCCTATTTATATAATTGGCTTTACAAATTATTATGCCGCATCAATCAGCGGGATTATTCAAGTGGATTTCTCTTTTTGAAATATGGATAAACCATATATGCAGTCCATCCAAGCACGCACCCTACCGCCATGCCCACAAATATGAAAAAGATAAGAATCCATCCAAGGCTGTCCCAACCATCTGAGAGCAAAGCCTTAATCAATGTTGCAAGTCCTGCAGCGGCTATAACAGCCGGCGGTACAGCTCTTATCAGCCGCCGTTTCGTAATGCGCAGCACCAGTAATTGCAAAAAGAACGCCGTCAATAAGTATGAAGCAATTCCTAAAAAAAATCCTGTAAACGTAATGTCTATATCTGTAACACCTAAAATAGTCATCAATATAAATACGTCTATTGTCAAAAACATAATAAAAAGGATAAGCAGTCTTCTGTTGTTATTATTTTCCATATTATTTCACCATTTAATCAATAATTAATATTATTATACTATAGTTATTAATTTTTTTATAAATTTAAGTATAATATAATATTTTTATCAAATAAAATGTCAAACTTTGTCTTTAAAAGCAATATATTTAAATTAATCTCCAAGTTCTAATAATATTAAGTACTTGTTTCTCACTTTTAGATAGCTAATAAATTGCCGCAAAGACCGTTTTCATTGATTTTAACTGCTTCAATTCATTTTTTCACCATTTTGTTTTTATTCATAGAATATTTTTGGTTCAGACTTTCATGCAATCTGCGCAATCCAATAAAGTTTATGCACTATATAAAAATAACGCAGCTTATATATACGCTGCGTTATTTTTCTTATGATATTTATGCAAAATTTAAAATCATTTTTTAACGGTCAACAATCACGCTTGTAATTCTTTCGGCAACATATGTTGTAAATAAACTGCCAAATATAATTGGCCTACATGCTGACTTTATGATAAACCTTCTTGCCCTTTTTAATCATAACGCCCTTTTTCAGGCTATCTTCGTCAAAGCTGAAGTTTACATCGGTTATTTTCTCGCCGTCAGCCGATATGCCGCCCTGCGTCACAAGCCGGCGCGCTTCTGATTTAGATGGAGCCAGTCCTGCTTTTACAAGCAAATCAAGAATATTTACAGCGCCGTCGCTAAGTGCTTCAGCTTCAAGCATAGTGCTCGGAATATCGTCGGAATCCTGACTGCCGAAAAATGCTGATTTTGCGGCTGCTTCAGCCTTTTTAGCCTCATCTTCGCCGTGAACCTGCTTTGTCACTTCGTATGCAAGGCGCTCCTTAGCCCTGTTTATATCACTGCCCTCAAGCTTGGCATATTCAGCAATTTCTTCAAGCGGCACAAACGTCAGCATGTTCATACTGTTTATTACCGATGCATCATCGACATTGCGCCAGTACTGATAAAACTCATATGGAGAAGTCTTGTCGGGGTCAAGCCACACTGCACCCTTTTCCGTCTTGCCCATTTTGCGGCCGTCGGGAGTCAGCAGCAGGGAAAGCGTGAGTCCATATACATCCTTTTGGTCTATCCTGCGGCAAAGCTCAACGCCGGATATTATGTTGCTCCACTGGTCGTTTCCACCAAGCTGAAGCGTGCAGCCGTATTTTCTATTAAGCATCAAAAAGTCATAGCTCTGCATTATCATATAGTTAAGCTCAAAGAAAGAGAGTCCCCGCTCAAGCCTCTGCTTATAGCACTCAGCCGCCAGCATCTTATTTACCGAAAAGTGTACGCCTATCTCGCGAAGAAAGTCAATGTAATTAAGATTATCAAGCCAGTCTTTATTGTTTGCCATTATGGCTTTGCCTTCGCCAAAATCAATAAATCGCGACATCTGCTTTACAAAGCAGGACACGTTGTAATCTATCGTTTCCTCTGTCATCATTTTGCGCATATCCGTCTTGCCGGACGGGTCGCCTATCTTGCCCGTGCCGCCGCCGAACAGCGCTATCGGCGTGTGCCCCGCGCGCTGAAGATGTGACATTGTCATTACCGTTACAAAATGCCCTACGTGCAGGCTGTCGGCGGTTGGGTCAAAACCTATATAAAATGTGCACTTTTTATTATTGAGAAGGTCCTTTACCTCCTCTTCATGCGTTGTTTGAGCAATCATGCCCCTGGCCTTAAGCTCGTCATATACTCCCATAATTTCCTCCTAAAAATGATTATCATAAATAAATTGTTCATTAATTCCGGCTGCTCAAAGCTCTCCGCTTATACAAAGCATCAGCCTTAGCCGCAGCATATATCTTATGCTGATATAAAGCGGCGCAAACGTCAAAGCGTCCGGCAAAATTTTATAAGGCTTAGTAGCATTGCAACATACAGACGACGCTCGCCGCATGATAAAGCTTAAATATGCTTGACCATCTTTTCCCATCTGCCGCATGATTTTTACTCAGCCTTATGACAGTTTTAATCCCGCTGAGTATAGAAATAGCCATAATGACGCTATTTTTATAAATACCCGCCGCTAGCTTAATCGTTCGGCCGCCGTATTCGCGCACCTCATCGGTTATCAATAAAAAGCATAAAAATCCTAAGCTTGCAGATGTTTAAAAATTACGTATCTCAAGAAAGCCTTATATTCCTTATTCTCTTATTTCTCTGCAACCGTCTTTATTAAGCGAGCAGAAAAAAGCCCTCTGTCAGAAATGACAGAGGGCGTATTATTAAACGCGGTACCACCTCATTTTGCCGTCAGCTCGCGCTGCGCGGCCTTTGCGGGTGCATTGCATCCTGCGCTGTAACGTGCGCACACGGGATTGTCCTGCTCAGTGGTTGTATTCAGCACGCAGCCGCATATATCCTTACACCTGCCGGATACTCTCTCTGCTGCCTAACTGCGCCTTACTTGTCCACATCTATGCATTTTACATATTAACCGTATTATATTAAATCCCTAATCCTTTGTCAAGCCGGATTTTGCCGTAATCATTTCCTCGGCGCTTTTAAGCACCGCTTCCGTTATGCTGGCACCGCCCATTATGCGCGCTATCTCGCGTACTCTGCCGTTAAAGTCAAGCGGCTTTACGACGGTAAAGGTTCGTCCTGCCTCCACATTTTTCTCAATCAGCAAATGATTATCTGCTGCCGATGCAATCTGCGCAAGGTGCGTCACGCAGATGACCTGGCTGCTCCCCGACGTCTGCTTGAGCTTTATTCCAACCTTCTCTGCCGCAAGTCCGCTTATTCCGGCGTCTATCTCGTCGTAAATAACCGTTCCGACATCGTACTTGCCGCTGAACGCGCTTTTCATGGCCAGCATTATGCGCGAAAGCTCGCCGCCCGACGCTATCTTTGAAAGCGGACGCGGCTCTTCGCCTTGGTTGGCCGAAATCAGAAATTCTACTGCGTCGGCGCCGCTTGAAGTATATCGGGCAGGCTCTACCGACGTGCAGAACCGCACGTTCGGCATGTTGAGAAACTGCAGCTCATCCGAAATTTTCTCGCTCAGTTTGTCTCCCGCCGATTTTCTAGTATCCGTAAGCTTTCTTGCCGCAGCCTCAAGCTTTGCCGAAGCTTCTTCAAGCTCACTCTCAAGCTCAGCTATTCTCTCCTCAGCGCCGACAATTCCCGCCGCCTCTTTTTTCGATTCCTCAAGAATTTCAATAAGGCGGTCCTCATCGGCAGAGTATTTATGCGTCAGACGGTAAAGCAAATCCAGCCGTTCTTCCATTGCCTGCTGGTCACCGGCGTCAAAGTCAATATCGCTCGCGGCGCGCTTCACAGATGACAGCACCTCTCCCAACTCATATGCCGCGCTGCGCAGCCGCTCTGATAGTCCCTTAAGCGATGCATCGTATTTCTCGGCTTCATCCAATGTTTCTGCTGCCGACTCAGCAAGCGACACCGCCCCCGGCGACATATCATCGCCGTCAAGCATGGACGTACCGGCAGACATAAGCTCCATAAGCTTTTCGTAATTGCGCCACAGCGCCTGCTTTTCCTTAAGCAGCTCCATCTCTCCCGGCTTTATATCAGCGCTTTCAAGCTCATTTATTAAAAAGTTCAAATAATCCAGCCGCGCCGTCTTGTCGCTTTCAGACTGTGTAAGCAACGCCAGTTCTTTTTTTATGTCAACCGCGCGGCGGTAGCATTTGTAATATTCGCGCTTAATGCTGTCATTCTCGGCAACGGCGTCCAAATATTTAATATGGTTCTGCGGATTAAGCAGCAGCTGCGAATCGTGCTGGCCGTGTATGCTTATAAGGCGGCCGGCTATCTCTTTAACCGTTGCCGCCGCAGCGGGAGTACCGCATATACGGCAGCTGCTTTTGCCGTCCGCCGATATAACTCGCTGTATGATTATGCTGCCGTCCGCCTCCGGCTCGTACCCCATTTCCTTTAAAGATGATATTATGCCGTCATCGACATTTTCAAAAACAGCGCTTACCGACGCCCGCTCACATCCCGTCCTTATTATAGAGCGTGAAGTTCGCTCGCCGAGCACAGCGTTTATAGAGTCAATCACTATCGATTTTCCTGCGCCCGTTTCGCCTGTCAGCACATTGAAGCCGCTGAAAAATTCTATTTCCGCATGCTCTATAACCGCTATGTTGTTAATTGTCAAAAATTTCAGCATATCATCACCGCAAAGATGTGTAATGTATATTACCTTTACTAAATTCAGTAATTTATATCATTAAATTAGATTGAAGTCAAGTATAATTACTTGTCAATAAAATCCTTTAAAATATGGCTTATTTTTTCTGCGTTTTTCTCGCTCGACGCAATTATTAAAATAGTATCATCGCCGGACACCGTACCTATTATCTCTGATATATCCATAGCGTCAATAGCAGCAGCCGATGCCGGCGCCGTGCCGGAATAGCACTTCACGACAACATCGTTCATTGCGAAATTAACGCTCACTATCGAGCTTTTAAGTATTGTTTTGTAATTGTTCATAGGTGAATTCGGCTGACGGTGAACATATCTTGAACGGCCGTCGTGCCCCTGCGCTTTGATTAAATGAAGCTCTTTAATATCCCGCGAAACCGTTGCCTGCGTGACATTATAGCCCGCCTCTTTCAAAAGGCGCGTAAGCTCTTCCTGAGTATCCACATAATTTTCTGAAATTATATTAAGTATAGCCCTCTGCCGCTCGCCTTTCATACTATTCTTCCTTTCAGATATCCATTCGGTCTCTCATTTTGCTCTTAAAAATATGATAAAAGCTGTCGCTTTTTATTTTTATCAGCTGTGCATATTTATCAGGTGATTTTCTCACCTTTATCCTCTCATCGCCATTAAGGCGTATATACTCTTCGCCGTCTATTGTCAGCATAACCTCGCTGCACGGCCGTATGTCGCACGATATCTCAAGCAGTGAATTTTCTCTGACCAGTATTGAGCGTGAAAACAGCGAGTGCGGACAAATCGGCGTTATCATTAAGCTGTCAAGCAACGGGTCGATTACCGGGCCTCCCGCTGATATTGCATATGCCGTTGAGCCGGTCGGGGTAGAGACAATAAGCCCATCTGCACGGTATTTGCTCATATCGACGCCGTCGCATTTTACCGATATATCCACTATTCTCGAAGTTACGCTTTTAGCAACAACGATATCGTTAAAAGCGAGAAACTCATTGCTGCCGCTTTCATTTTCCACAGTAATATCAAGCATCATGCGCTTTTCGGTCTCATAGTCTCCGGTTTTAAGAGCAGAAAGACGCGCAAGCTCGTTAACCTCAAGGCCCGCCATAAAGCCTAAACGTCCGGTATTAATGCCAAGTATTGGCTTCTTATATACCGCCGCCTTTTTGGCGTTATGTATAATAGTACCATCGCCGCCGATTATTATGACAAAATCGCAGCTTTCGTCTATTATGTCCTCCCCCTCGGCAGCGAGCATTACCGCTATTCCATTCTTCTCAAGTACCGAGCATACCTCATCAGCATATGACTTAATATTCTGCTTTTCATAGTTTGGTATTACCGCTGCTTTCATATTCTGCTCCTAAAATCTAATTTAAAGCCTTTCTGACTTTATATATTGTACAACAGCCAGATGTACGCATCAAGTATGAATTTGCCTTAAGACACAAGGCCAGCCGCAGATTGCAAAATGCGGCCGCTTAATATCACTGATATTGTAAAGTCAATTAAAGCAATTGTCTGCAAAATTTTCATAGTCCGTTGCTTAAGCAGTATATGTAAGATGTTTGCAGCGTTTTCAGACTACTTAAGTTTGCCAAAAGCCTCATATGCCACCGATTTTACGTCAATCTTTGCAGATGCGCCATCAATATGCGCGACATGTACGAGATATTCTATATTTCCGTCGCCGCCAGTTATCGGAGAAAAGGTAATTCCCTTTACAAAAAATCCGCTGTCACAAGCATATTCCAAAAACGCGTTAAGTACGCTTATATGCGTTTTAATATCGCGGACTATGCCGTTTTTGCCAACGTTTTTGCTTTTCGTCTCAAACTGCGGTTTGACAAGTAGAACTGCTTCACTGCTTTTTGCCAGCACAGAGTGCAGGGCAGACAGAATATGTCTTAGCGAAATAAATGAAACATCAACACAGGCAAAGTCAATCGGCTCGCCGAATATTGATGCGTCTATATCTCTGAAGTTTACATGCTCTAAATTAACGACTCTTGCGTCTTTGCGTAAATCTTTATGCAGCTGATTTTCACCGACGTCCACAGCATAAACCTTTGCCGCGCCATGCTGCAAAAGGCAGTCGGTAAATCCACCGGTAGACGCTCCAACATCGCATGCAGTGAGCCCCTCAACAGATATATTAAAATAATTCAGTGCCTTTTCCAGCTTGTAACCGCCGCGGCCGACATATTTTTCCCGCATCAGCACTTTTATTTCATCGTCTGCCGACACATTTTCCGCCGGCTTTGATACAACCGCGCCGTTCACCTCTATTCCGCCGGCTATAATGCTCCGGCGCGCTTTCTCACGGCTCTCGTATAGTCCTCTCTTTACAAGCTCTATATCCAAACGGCTTTTTTCCGGCATGTTTAACTCCCTTTTCGCGCAGCATCACAACAGCATCGCATTGACGCTAAGCATCAGCTGCAAATCATATTCCTATTTTGATTATAACCGCTGATACTATGCTCAACATATGGATATGCTGTCCCGGCATAAGGCCATCATAAACCAATTCATCTCTATTTTATGAACCGTCATAAGTACATCCCGCACCATATGCCTTTACACAGATTAAGCGTCACCAAATCTAACCCTGCACAAGCAAAACAGCAAACTCATTTGAGCTTATATTCTTACGGCACATATAGACATCCATTAATATAAAATAAAGTTTAACTTTATTCCCCGTGCCCAATCTTGCTTAATATTATGTCAACTACAGAATCGGCGTCAAGCTGATGCTTTTTAAGCGCGCTGCTCACGGTTGACTGAGGAACAAATCCATCCTTTATTGCTGTTACCTTAAAGTTGCCTTTATATCCTCGCCTGAGCAGAGTATAAGCTATGTGTTCGCCTATACCGCCGTTTTCCATAACCTCTTCAAACACAAAAATATTTTTATAATCCTCAAGTCGTTCATATAAGTCGTCCCGCAGCGGCCATATGCGATTTAATTTTATTATGTCAACCTGATTTCCGCTGTCCGTCAATTTCAAATATGCATCGCATACGCTTCCGAAAGTGCGGCCGTAGGTTATAACAGCTGTATCAGAATTTTTACCGCTCTCTATAACATCAAACGGCAAGTCCTTGGATATATATGGAATGCTTATATGCGGCTGCGCGCCTCTCGGATACCGAACGGCGGCAACCGACGGGGCGTCGTATATGGCAAGCTTTAAAAAGAGCTCTGTCTCGGCATATGTACTCGGTGAATATATATAAATTCCCGGAACTGTGCGCAAAAACGCCACGTCAAACAGTCCCTGATGCGTTTCACCGTCCTCGCCGACGATGCCGGCCCTGTCAACGCCCAGTACAAGCTTTAGTCCCTGCGTGGCGGCGTCGTGCAGTATCTGGTCATAGCTGCGCTGCAAAAACGACGAATATACTGCGAATACCGGCACAAGTCCCTTTCTCGCCAAGCCGCAGGAAAATGTCACAGCATGCTCCTCAGCTATTCCGACGTCGTAAAACCTGTCCTTAAACAGTGAGCGGAACATCCCAAGGCCTGTACCCTCCGTCATTGCGGCCGTTACAGCGCATATGCGGTCGTCATCTGTCGCTATTTTGCAAAGGGCGGCGCCGAATATATACGAAAAATTGTCCGTCCCACTCTGATAATCGCCTGTCTCTATATCAAAGCTGGGTATTCCGTGGTAATTTTTCGGATTTTTTTCCGCATGCGTATAGCCCTTGCCCTTTATGGTGTTAATATGTATTAAAGTCGGACGCTTCATATTTTTAGCCGTTTCCAGTACCGAAAGCAGCTTATTCATATCATGTCCGTCAACAGGGCCGAGATATGAAAAGCCCATGTCTTCAAAAAAAGTGCTGTGATAAAGCACATTTTTTATACGGGTTTTTGATTTAAGCATCCAGTTTCTCAGCCGCTGCCCTATAAGAGGTATGCGCTGAACGAACTTCTCTACCGCCTGCTTCATTTTAAAATAACCCGGCTTTGAGCGTATTGTCGCAAGATATCTCGCTATTCCGCCAACATTTCGCGAAATAGACATTTTGTTGTCATTGAGTATTACTATAAGCTTATCCTTGCTGCGTCCGGCATTATTGAGTCCCTCGTACGCCAATCCGCCGGTAAGCGCGCCGTCGCCTATTATCGCCACGACATATCCGTCCGAAAGATTAAGCGCATTGCCGCGGGCAAAGCCGTAAGCCGCCGATATTGAGGTACTGGCATGCCCCGTTATAAATGGGTCGTGCTCGCTTTCCTGCGGCCGCGGAAAGCCGGAGAGACCGCCCTCCTGCCGCAGTCTGTAAAATACATCCTTTCTCCCCGTCAATATTTTATGAGTATAGCATTGATGCCCCACGTCGAATATTATTGTGTCTTTGGGAGAATCAAACGACTTGTGCAGAGCGACAGTGAGCTCCACCACACCAAGGTTTGACGCAAGATGCCCGCCGGTTTTGGATACCGTATCAATAAGCATCGTCCTAATCTCTGAGCACAGCTGATTAAGCTCGCCGACGGAAAGCCCTTTTAAATCCTCAGGCGAGTTCACAGCTTCAAGTATATTTTTCTTATCGCTTATAAAATTAGAGTCAACGGCGGCTGCTTTTTCGCTATTAGTCATAATATTACTCCGTATTTTAAAAATAAGGGCGCAAATTATTGCGCGCTCTCTTATTTTGCATTCTATCATTAAAATATGAACAAAAATTATATTAACTATGTAAATAAAAATAATATATTACATAATGGCCATTGGCATCACAATGCCGAGCAGCACGCCGCCAAGCACCTCAAAAGGAGTATGGCCCAGCACTTCTTTAAGCTCCTTGCCCTGCTCATCTTCATCTATGTCAAGATGACTCATCAGCTTGTTGATAGTTTTGGCCTGCTCGCCGGCAGCGCGGCGAACTCCCATTGCATCATATATTACAACACATGCTAATACTACAGAAACCGCAAAAGCTACCGAGCCGGCGCCCGCAACCTTTCCGGTAGCAATTACCAGAGAGGTCACCATTGCCGAATGCGAGCTCGGCATTCCCCCGGCGCCGAAGAGTCTTTCGGGTACAAACTCTTTAGTAGTTATAAAAGCAATCAAAAATTTGATTATTTGCGCCGCCATCCACGACAGCACAGGCACCATTAGCACATAATTGCTGAATAGTTCCTTTAACGTCTGCATAATTTCCTCCAACAGTTGGCTTTTATATCAATATCCTCTTTGAGCAAGATAATCTACCAGCTCACACAGCCGCTGACCGTATTTAAATCCGCCGGCCACCGCTTTCGCACTTTCTGACAGTTCTCTCACCATATCTTTCGATTTTTCTATGCCCAGCAGCGTCACATATGTCTGCTTGCCGTTCTCCATGTCGCTGCCAATAGGTTTGCCCAACGCACTTTCGTCGGCCGTAACATCAAGTATATCATCTACAATCTGATATGCAAGCCCCACCGCCTTAGCATATTCTTCCGCCGCGTCGGTTTCCTCAGGCGTTGCACCGGCCAGCAGGCATCCTGCCTTAGCCGCACCGATTATCATAGCGCCGGTTTTGAGAGAATGTATAAGCTTTAAGTGCTCTATATTCGTGCTTTTGCCCTCATTTTCCAAATCGAGCATTTGTCCGCCCGCCATGCCGTGCGCACCCGCCGCTTCAGCCAGCGCCGATGCGGCTGCTATAATATTTTTAGGCTTGTGATAAAGGCTGTCGCAGCTTAGCGCCGTCTCAAAGGCAAGCGTTTGGAGCGCATCACCCGCAAGCAACGCCGTCTGCTCGCCAAAGGCTACATGACATGCCGGCTTACCGCGGCGCATGTCGTCGTTGTCCATAATCGGCATGTCGTCGTGTATAAGAGAATATGCGTGTATCATCTCAAAGGCGCAGGCTATCGGAAGCGCCTTTTCATAATTTTCATCAAACTGTCGGTAAAATTCCAGCACCAGCGCCGGACGTATGCATTTTCCGCCCGCCAGCAGGCTGTATCGCATAGCTTCCATCAGCTTTGGACAAAGCTTGTCCTCTGCCGTATAATTTTCAAGCGCTTTTTTTACCATTACAGAATAATCATTAAGCACCTTTTCAATCATCACTGTCAGCACCATCCTCGTTTTCGGCGTCTGAAAGCTCGGTAATCTTCTGCCGCGCATCTTTAAGTCTATCGCTGCAGACCTTCGCCATCTTCATACCCTCTTCATAAAGCTTTATCGACTCATCAAGCGCTATGTCCTCGCTTTCAAGGAGCTCAGCTATTTCCTCAAGCCTTGTAACCGCCTGTTCAAATGTTATATTTTTTGGCATGTATTTTCCTCCCCGCTTACCGTGCATCCAACACTGCCGTCGCTGAAAGTAAGCTCTATTTTATCTCCTACCTTAAGCTCGCTTGCCAGACGTACACGTCCTTTATCCGCCGACACCGCTGCAAAGCCCCTCGCCATAATTTTCATCGGATTCAACGCGTCGAGCACCGAAAGCGTCTCTTTAATCTGCAATTCCTTATGCCGTACATTTGAAACGGCAGCAAATCTCAGCCTATCGGCCGCTTTTTTTACCCGCTCCTGCAATCTGTCGGCATAATATTCCGGCCTTAAAAAGCAGCCGGACGAAAAGGCTCTGTCAAATCTCATTTCGCATGAGGCAAGCATGCTTTTTGCCGCTTTTTCAATAATGCTGCGGTTATATTCTATCGTACCCATTAATTCTAATATGTCCGGTACGGCAAGCTCTGCCGCGGCTGAAGGAGTAGGCGCCCGCAAATCTGCCGCGAAGTCGCACAGCGTATAGTCCGTCTCATGTCCCACCGCAGATATTACCGGAATTTTCGACGCAGCGACAGCCCTCACTACATTTTCGTCGTTAAAAGCCCACAAATCTTCTATCGAGCCGCCGCCCCGGCCGATTATAATTACGTCGGCGCCGCTTCCCTCGTTCACCAGCTTAAGCGCCGAAACAAGCTGTGCCGGCGCTCTCTCGCCCTGCACCTGTACTCCGCACAGCATAACCTCCGCCAGCGGATAACGCCTGCCGAGTATATTTATAATATCTCTCACCGCAGCGCCGGTCTTTGACGTAATCACTGCGATGCGCCGCGGATATCTGGGTATCGGCTTTTTATTTTCCTCGTCAAAAAGCCCCTCTGCCGAAAGCTGCGCCTTAAGCTGCTCATAAGCCACGCTCAGCGAGCCCACACCGTCCGGCTGCATCTGGTCAATATATAATTGATACTGTCCGTCCCGCTCATAAAGCGAGATATGCCCCAATATTATCACGCTCATGCCGTCCTGCGGCATAAACTGAAGCCTTGATGCACTCGAGCGGAACATAACCGCCTTTATCTGCGCCTTGTCGTCCTTAATGGTCATATACATATGCCCGGTTCTGTAATGATTTGTGAAATTGGAAATCTCGCCGCATACAAAAATCGGATTGAGATTTACGTCCGATTCGAGCAGAGATTTTACATAAGTATTAAGCTGTGATACCGTTACGGCGGTTGCCATAAGCACACCTCAAATAATCGCTAAATCTATTCTGGACCGTTTGCCATATATTAAATCACTAAAACATTTATTATGAATATTTGCTATATTTGTTTTTCATAGCAGAATTTTTACAAAGCGTCTCATCAGCACAATTTTTCGATGCAGCAAAAGCAGGAAAGCCAAAGTAAAGGCTTTAATTCGCACACCGGAACAGCTGCTGTAAAGAAGCACTGAGCAAAAACCTAACCCATCTTTCCCGCAGCGCCGTCTCCTTTTTCCCGATATCGGCCAACATCAAGCTGAACGCAAAGTGCGCCTAAAAACGCAAGCATTACTGCATACTGCCCGCCGTCATGCTGCCCGACACTGCGCGGAGCACGCCGTTGACAAATGAAGCCTCATCCTCCGACGAGTATTTCTTGCACAGCTCTACCGCCTCGTTTACGGCGGCGCCGGCTGGTATGCTTTCGTCATATGCCATTTCAAATACCGCCAGCCTCATAGCCGCCAGCGCAACTTTTGAAATCCTTTTAATATCCCATGCCTTTAAATTGGATTTTATCGTCTCGTCAATCTCATTTAAATTTTTGCATACATTTTGCGCCTCTTTCAAAGCCGCTGCAGATATTCTGCTTTCTTCCTTTTCATTTTCAGCGATATATTCTATATCATCATCGTGAAAGGAAGCTTCAAACAGGACTAAAAACGCCTGCTCCCTTTTATTTTCTCCCATATACTCCCCCAAAATTTTATGCTCCTTATATATACCTCCGCATGCGGCCAAAGGTATGTCGGCCATCGCCGTTTTTATACAGTCGCTTTATTGCATTATCTTACTATATACCACTCGGCTTATAAAACAAAACCCCAAAAGCTCAACCGTCTATCAGACAGTTGAGCTTTGGACAATTATTATCCGCTATTGAGCCATATTAGAAAGATCTATATCTTCAACAAACACGTTAACCTTAGCCACGGCGTTGTGCGTCATGTTCTGTATCTCCTGCTTGACGTTGTTCTGAACCGCCTCGCAGATGTCGGTTATCCTGTATCCCGACTTAAGTGATATGTACAAGTCTATAATAAGCTGATTATCGTTCACCTTGACCCTGACCGGCTTAAGAGCGCGCTGTTTTTTGAAAACATCTTTTATAGTAGCCAGCTTAGATACCATATCGACTACGCCGTCTATCTCCAAAGCAGCGGTGGTAGCTATTTTAGATATTACCTCTTCTGAAATAACGAGCCCGCCTACCTGATTCTTAATATCCATAGCCTGATACCTCCTTTGTATTATTATAACACAAAGTAGAAACTAAACAACTATTTTACCTCATGAATTTTTATACTTTCGAGGGGCAGGTTTGTCTGCGACACCACTATGTCCTGTATTTGGAGAATTTGCGACTCAACAAGCCCCTCTCCCTGTATCATTATATTAGCCTGGTTGTTGCTCAGTATAGCAACGCAGTCGGAAAATCCCTTGGCTTTTACAAGGCTTTCAATAAGGCCCTCCTTCTCGATGTCCGCCGCTATTTGCGTCTGGCTCTCGACTGCCGCCTTTTTGCTCTCCGCATCTGACTTTGTATCGTCAATTATTTCCTTAAGCATCTCCAAAGATTCATTTCTGGCATTGTCCCTGCTCTCGCGCGACTGTGCTATAGTAGTCGTTTCTGTTCCCTCTTGAGGGGCCTCCTGCGATACCTCCGGGTTATTTACATATGTAGCGTCGCCAAGATTTGCCTGAGATGAGCTGACGGCCGCCGTTATGTCCAGTCCTCCGTCGGCGCCGGCAAATCTCCAGTTAAGATAAACCGCTGCGCCTAACGCTACTACTAAAACCGCCAGAACAATTTGCCTTTTTCCGATTATCACGCTTTTTTTCATCATATTAGCCTCCAATAACATAATTTACAAACCGATTGTTTCAGCGGCCGGTTACACATACCCGCTTTGATGTTATATCCAACGCGGTAGTAACCGCGCTTGATACCTTTTTCTGTATTTGCTCATTGCTGCCGCCGTCGCATACCACTACCACTCCCTTTACCGTTGGGGCAAGCTCTGTCAGCAGCAGCGCCACCTGACCCCCGTCCGATGTGTCTACTAAAATATAGTTTTCCTCAAGCTCATCCGTTCTTGCCGCAGCCGAACTGCCGGAGGTGTTTGCCTCGCTTACATCCGCACTGCTGCGTACGTCGTTTGCATAAACATATTCAGCGCCTGACTCAAGCGTAACCATTACTGTGACATTGTCAGAGCCTGTTATGCTGGCTACTATCTTAGTAAGCTTTTCTTCCAGCTGCCGCGTGTACTCGTCAGATGTGGTCAGCGGGCCGGAAGCAGCATTGCTTTTATCCGTTTTGCCGCTGTCGCTTCCGTCAAACACAAAGTACGATATGAGTATTAGTATTATTCCGATAATTCCGGCAATGAAGATTATATTGCCAAGCTTTTTGTTGTTTTTGAACACCTGCGACAGTCTGCTAAGCGGTGATGTTCTGCGTTTGTCTTTATCTTCCATTTTCATGCTCCTTTATCTGAATAATCTTTTTAAATACTCATGCTGCATTACCTTTGTTTTTTGCTCAGGCTTTGCAGCGAAAAATCCTTTCTGTATGAAAATATTCGGTAAATGTGTGCGTGTCCTTTTAAAAATTAACAATAAATAAAAATATGCTTGTTTAATTATAAGCAGTTAGCTTCCATTATATGAATAAAACATTATTTCAATGCCAAGTTCTTTTTCAATATTTTGCTTTGCCTTTTCAGTAAGATGCAAAAATTCATCCTCAACATACACGTCTGCTTTTATAATAGATATCCGGCTGTCCTCATCTCTTTCCATAATTATGCTGATGCGTGCCCTTTCAATGCCTTCTTTTTGCAAATATGTTTCCATAAGCTTTTGCAGCTGAGCTTTTGTATAAATATCTGTCTGCTCCTCAATACTTTCAGAAAATTCGCTGCTGCTCGGAATTTGTACCTTATCAAGCTCTTTTTGAAAATCAAAAGAAACCTCTCCAATAAGCGGCGAAATAATTATGCAGAGCATAAAAACAGCCGATATAACTTTCATTGTGCGCTGTATTCCGCCCGACGGAGCTACAATCTTCACAATAGACGCCGCGACGGCGGCTATGCATATGCTTAATATCCAGTCCCGTATTGCTTCCATTTTTCTGCTCCTTTAGTCGCCGGCAGCATTATTTTTATACGTGCCGCAAAAGTTTTTAACGCTTTTCTGCCTGCGTTTTTCCTAATTTACGCCTGATGTTTCTAAGCATGCTGCAAATTCTTTTAACCCTGTCATTTTATACGCCCCCAGCCGTAAGCACCGTTATTCCGGTGCAGACTATAAACAAAATCCCGAAGCAGGCCATCAGCGCTATAAGCAGCGATATGCCGGAGCTTACCGCCTTAAGCAGGCCGGTTATTTTGGTAAGAGAAAACATATCTGCTGCCGCCGCACCGCATTCAAGCGACAGCTTCCAGAAAAGCATAGCTATTATATGCGGCACTATTATTATCAGCATGGCCAGCACCGCGTACATTCCTACTCCCGATTTAACCAGCGAAAGACAAGCCTGCACCGTGCTTAAAGACTCCGATATATATGTTCCCACGATAGGCACAAAGGTTCCCGCAGCAAACTTTGCCGCGCGGGATGTTACGCTGTCTGCAGCTCCGTTTATTACATTCTGTATGGTTAAAAATGCGGTAAACACCGTCATTATAAGCCCTAAAATCCATATCGCAGCCTTTTTTATCGTCTCGCATATTCCATTGAGCCTTACCTCCTCTGAAAGCGACGAGGTAACCGCCATTCCAAAATAAAGCGAGATAAACGGGCCTATAAGTATCGACGCTGCCTGACCCGCAAGCTGAGTAGCGGTAAACAGCACTGTCTGCGCAGAAGCAGCGGCGGCAATTTTGCCGGATGCTATGAGTATGCCTGCAAACACAGGTATAAATGCCGCCATGAAAGCCGAGCAGATTTTTATAGCGTCTATAGAGGATATAGCAAGCTCTGTTATAGGCTTAATCACGATTATTCCAACTACCAGCGCCGATACGTATGTAAAAATAACTCCTATCTGCTTATTGGCGCTCTCGGTTGCGACACCGCTGCACAGCGCACAGAGTATGACTGCGGCAATTATGGCGGCCGCTGATTTAATGGGAGCGGCGGCTTTGTCCATAACCGACTGTATAAGGGATGAAAATATATCGCCAATTCCTAAATCTGTTATAGAAGAGGGGTCGTCGGCTTTTACGCCCATGTCCCAGATAATCTCTTTATATTCCTCAGGGAGTGCATCGTCCAACTCACCGGCGCCGCTTGCCTCAAGCTGCTCGTTATACAGCTGCTCAGCCGACATGTCAGATGATGCGCTTTCCTCCGTCCCGGCCGCCGCTGGCAGAGTAAAGCAAAAAGCCGCCATTATGAGAAATATTAAAATGTAGATATATGCAAATATCCTTTTCATTTTTTACTCCTGATTTTATCCTAAGAGCTTTATTACAACGTCCAATATATCGTCAAACAGCGGCAGCGCCACCAAAACCATGGCGATTTTGCCGGCGAGCTCCGCCTTTGATGCAAGTGAAGTTTCTCCCGCATCGGTACAGGCGTCGCACGCCATCTGAGAGATAAGACATATTCCCAGCGCCTTTATCAGCACCCCGCCGTACTGAGAGACAGCCGCGGACTTGTCCATTATTTCATTTATTTTATCTACAATAGGGGCTGCCGCTGCTACCACAAACATCAGCAAAAATACTCCGGCCGCCACTGACAGCACTATGGAATATTCCGGTTTATACTGTCTGAGCATTACAGCTAAGACGGCGGCAACGACGGCAAACGCCGCTATGGCCGTGATATTCATATGTAACTCCTACAGCCCAAACAGGCTTTTTATAGTGTCGAACAGGTTTGCGATTTCATTTACTATCATCAGCAGCACTACTATAAGCCCGGCAAGCGTCGTCATCATGGCCTGGTCCTCGCGTCCCGAGCGTATAAGCACCTGGTTGAGCACAGCGACGATTATGCCTATGGCCGCTATTTTAAAAATCAAATCTACATCCATTTTCTTATCTCCCAGTGCAAAATTCAGATTATTATAATCGAAACCATAAGCCCCGAAAACAGGCCGAGCGTATAATAAAGCCGCGTCTTGCTGCTCACCTGCCGGCTTGCGTCGTCAAGCCTTGCAAGCAGCATTTTTTCGTGCAGGCGACAGTTTTCTATTTCGCCCTCTACATCGCTTTTGCCCAGCGAATTGAAAAATGACTGCGCTATCTTTATATCTTCGCTTTTAAGGGAAGTAGAAGAGCTGTTTTTACCAATACAATCCGCTACCTGTCTGCCGGAAGCAGCGTTTTTGCATTTTTCCATTACTCTTAAGTCTTTGCTCACACCGTCGTCCGACATATTTTTAATTATGGCGCTGACCGACATGGCCTTATATCGTATCTGCGATTCAATATATCTTATAATTTTCAGCAGGCACTCAAGCTCTTTATGCCTTGTTCTAAGCTCTCTGGCAAACATTGCTCCTATTCCCGTCGTAAACAATATAATTGCCGCTACTCCTATAAGCTTTAGCATAAGCTTCCTCCAAATCATATACTTCTTCTATATGTGAAGCTGCGCCGCGGCCCGACAGTTGTACTACCCTTGAAAATGCGCAGGATTCAATGATTTGCTGCATCTGCGGCCGCAGCAGCAGCTGCTGTATAGAGCCGGAATGTATTGTGGTAATTACTCTGACGCCGGCGTTTAAGCTCTGACGCAGTGCTGATATTTCTTCTGCGCTTCCTATTTCGTCAAACACTATCACATCGGGCGACATTGCCCTGAGCGCCATCATAATTCCATCTGCCTTGTTAATTCCGGAAATCACGTCGGTATTGGGGCCAACGTCATACTGCGGCATGCCGCCGTGCACTGCAGCGATTTCGCCTCTCTCATCTATTACCGCCACCTTTCGGCTGCCGCCCGCCTCTCCGGACGATATTCGCCGCACAAGGTCTCTCAGCGCCGTAGTTTTACCGCATGCCGGTGCGCCGGAAATAAGAAGTCCGCCTAAGCAGGATGCAAAAATCGGTATCAGCGACTTAGCCGACGTCTTTATTTCTTTTGCTATTCGTATATTTAGTGAAGATATCTCCCTTATGTTTGAGACTTCACCCCCGCTTATTACCGCGGTGCCGCATATTCCTATGCGGTGGCCTTTCGGAGTAATAACATAGCCGCTGGCTATCTCGGACTGATGAGAGTACACCGAGTGCATGCATGCCTTATTAAAAACATAGTCTATATCGTCGACTGTCGCATACAGCATGTCCCCGCATGTGCTGCGGCTCACACGTCCTGAGGCGCAGGCAAATATTGTGCCGTCAGGCGTCGACAGCGCAAGCGGCAAACCCGCTCTTAGACGTATTTCATATATTTGCGAGATAATATCTTCCGGCAGGCGCGACAGTGCGTTTTTTTGCCGCTGCGGCAGAAAATCAAGCGCTGTATAAAAATTGTTTCTGATATCCATAAATGTCCTTCCCTTTAACTGCTTGTCTTTTATCTTCTGTAAACTATATGGCGGGTTGTCCGCAAATATTACTTAAAATTTTTTAAAGGAATGGCAATATGCATCGACACGGCTTATATTTGCAAGGCTTAACAGGCAATAAATTATTTTCGCAAGTGCATATTAATCTGTTCGCATGTTGCTTAGCACTTTTATATCCGTGTCTTTATCCATTTAGGTCAAGATTTACATATCACACTGCATCTTGCAGCGGATTTAAATTTTCTATACTTCAACCAAATGCATTAAGCAAATTGCGTTTACATTTTGCTTTTGGCATTCCGGCCCTCTTTCCCGCTTTTCCGAAAAAGCGATAAAATTTTTTCTGCAAATTTTAATAAAGCGAACTTTTCAAAGCAAACAAAAATATGCATATAAGACTGCCGTCAAATATGCATAATAAATATAATATTATTTAGTTTACAATTTCATATTTTAATTTATGGAAAATTATAATATAATTAGAATTCAGCGATAAATACGAGGGGGATAATATGCCATACATAACATCGGCCATATTGGGCGTAGGCCTTGCAATGGACGCTTTTGCCGCATCAGTATCAGGCGGTATGTCAAACGTCGGCGGAAAAATCAAGCATGCGTTGATAACGGCGCTTTCTTATGGGCTGTTTCAGGCGGTTATGACGTTTATAGGCTACTGCACCGGCTCATATTTCAGCAAGTATATAGCAGCTTTCGACCACTGGGTAGCATTTATACTGCTTACTTATATAGGAGTTCGCACCATTGTAAGCTCTGTACGTGACAAGGATAAGTCAAACGTATATATTTTCAGCTTTAAGCTGCTGCTTATAACATCAATAGCGACAAGCATCGACGCTCTTGCTGCCGGCGTAAGCCTTGCGCTCGGCGAAGCCAACGAAAGTGAAAATTTCATAATCAGCTGTCTTATAATCGGCGTAATAACCTTTGTGTTGTCGTTTGTGGGATTCATGCTTGGAAAATATACCGGCAAATTTCTTAAAAAGAAAGTTGAGATTGCCGGCGGTGTTATACTTATATTAATAGGAGTGAAAGTATTAGTCGAGCATCTGTTTTTCTAAAGCGGAAGCTTATAAAACGGCTGCAGCACAGTCTCTTTGTAAAGCATAAATTCCTTTTATGACGCTTAATAATGGCGTTTTCCGGCGGACATAAAAAATATTATCGTTTCTCGGGCTGTCTTTACATGCCGTAAATGTTGATTAGCCTGCGCTATGCGTTGTCTATCCTTTTCTGCCGCTTTAAAGTCCTCTTGTAGCGCAATAAAAATGCCGCAAAATAACTTTTTAAAACATATGATGTAATTTTTCTTTTGTATAAAGCAGCAAAACACCTGCACAAGATTTTTTAATCAATGTGCAGGTGTTTTTCATTTAAGTAAAAATCACAAGCCGGCCGATGTAAGAATTGGCACCGCGCTTTATACTTTATAGTGCAGGGTTATTTATAAATCTCCAAATTATCACGCATTTTCTTTCTAAACGGCTGTCCAGCCGTCATCAGCCAGTAATTCGGCTAACTTAAGTCGTAAGCCGGCGGAGCTTTTACCTGATTTATGTCGCCGCTTCACTGCTGATTTTGATTTATCATGCATTTATGCCCTTTGCCTCCGGCTGATTTAACTTATAAAGAGACGTCATAGCCATTATTCTGTCCGATATGCTTTCTCTTAGACTGCGCGGCGCAAGGACTTCAATATTGACCCCATACTGCATTATCCATGAAATAAGTCCCTCGCTGATAAAAGCATCTGCATAAAGCACAAAATGCTCACTGCCGCTTTTTCTCAGCGGAACATCGTCGCCAAAGCGATCTATTATCTGCTCCAGCATTGAATTTGAGCATCTCAGCTCTACTGTCTGCTTAGTCCCTCCAAACATATTGAAAGTTCTGCCGGCATAATCTGCTGCGTCAAATTTATCGGTATAATCAGATACCTCGCTGAATGGGCGCGCCCTGCTTATCATTATTTTTACGTTTTTCATACGGTCGATGCGCAGATGAATTAAATTATTATACTTCTCATTGTTCCCCACAAGATAATAGTGGTCGCCGGACCAAATCATTGCATAAGGACTTATTATCATGTCTTTAATGCTGCTTTCTATTTTATTGTCGGCTATACTTTTACGCATATATTTAAACCTTATCTTTTTATTTTTTGATATAGCCTTATTTATTATATCAATGTTATAATAAATTTCTTCATTTGAATTTTTAACACGCTTGTCTATATAAACCTGTGATGAAATATCCTCAAATTGATACTGGCTTACCAAGCTTCCAAGCTTTTTAATAAGCTCCGACGTTTTAAGCGCCGTTATAGAGCCAGCCGACTGCACCGCGTCGGCAAGCATTTTTACCTCTGCAAGCTCAAATTCCCGTGACGCCAAAAAATACCCCGGATGCGGAGACCTTGTATATACTATGTCATACCCGTATTCCGTAAGCGTAGCAATATCTCTATAAATAGATTTTCGCTCAGCTAAAACTCCGCGCTTTTCAAGTTCTCTGCATATGCCTGCCGCAGACATAGGGTGTTCATCATCTGTCATTGATTTTAGTATGTCAATCAGGTAAAGCATTTTAAGCTTGTTAGAGGATTTCATTTTCATTCCTCCTTGATTCGCCAACCTCCGCACTCATCCGTGAAATTGGCCGACATTCTTAGAATAAACGTCAATATTATAATTTTTATTATAGCCTTGACACACTTCCTAATCAAGCACTCATTTTTCATATTTAACAAATAAACACACTATTTTCTGTAAAAGCACAAAAAACACCGCATATCTCACATCGATATGCGGTGTTTTAATATTAATTCTCTGTAAGGCCAACACAACAAATTTCAGTTAAATTTACAGCATCACAGATTATTATAATAGCTCAATCAGTTCAGACAAAGCACCATAACTCTTGTGCTTATGCTGTTATACCTTTCGTATCTGAATCTGCAGAATCTTTAAGTCGGGCCGGCTTTTTAGATTTATTGCCGCGCTCAATAATCGGAGATGCTTTCTCCGTTATGCACTTGTCGGTTATAACGACCTTTTCAACAGAAGCATCAGACGGAATATCAAACATTATATCCCCTAATACATCCTCTATAATAGATTTTATTCCTCTTGCTCCGGTTTTCTGGTCAATGGCTTTCTGTGCGGCCGCCTTAAGTGCCAAATCTTCGAACTCAAGCTTAACGCCGTCCATTTCAAATAAAGCCTGGTACTGCTTCACCACGGAATTTTTTGGCTCCACCATTATTCTTACAATGTCGTTTGCATCAAGCGGCTCCAAAGTAGTTATTACCGGCAGACGGCCTACCAGCTCCGGTATCATGCCAAAATGCATAATATCATGGCTGGTAACATGCTTAAGATAATCTTTCTTTTCTTCCGCTTGCCCCTTCTTTATTTCCGCTCCAAAGCCTAGGGCGGACTTGCCCATTCGCTTTGATATAATCTGCTCTAACCCCTCAAATGCGCCGCCGCAGATAAACAGTATATTTGAAGTGTTTATCTGTATAAACTCCTGCTGCGGATGCTTTCGGCCGCCCTGAGGAGGTACGTTGGATACCGTGCCTTCAAGTATTTTCAGCAGTGCCTGCTGCACGCCTTCACCGCTTACATCTCTTGTTATTGACGGATTTTCCGACTTTCTGGAAATCTTGTCAATCTCATCAATATATATAATGCCGCGCTCGGCACGCTCTATATCATAGTCAGCAGCCTGAATAAGCCGCAGTAAGATATTTTCGACGTCTTCTCCGACATATCCCGCTTCCGTCAATGTTGTAGCATCGGTTATGGCAAATGGCACGTTTAAAAATCTTGCCAGCGTTTGAGCCAACAGCGTCTTTCCAACGCCGGTCGGGCCGAGCATAAGTATATTGCTCTTGCTTATTTCGACGTCCTCAACCGTTGAATATATCCGTTTATAATGATTATAAACGGCTACTGAAAGCGTCTTTTTTGCATTTTCCTGCCCTATTACATACTCGTCAAGATATTCTTTTATTTCTTTAGGCTTTGGTAGAAAAAAGTCTTCGTTCTTTTCAGATTTTCGCGCCGGCTTTACTCCGTCGTTTATTATATTGTAGCAAACGTCTATGCATTCATTGCAGATAAATACTCCGTCTCCGGCAATAAGTCTGTCTACCTCATCCTGAGTCTTGCCGCAAAAGGAACATCTTATGTTTCTGTCTATAGTCATATCAGACATAAATGTTAAGCTCAGCCTTTCTTACCCGCTCTTTTGCTCATTTAAAGCCGCATAGCGGGAATATCATTTGTTATAATTAGCGGTGTGTAAACACCTTGTCAATAAGGCCATACTCAGCCGCCTCCTGAGCTGACATGAAATTATCGCGCTCAGTATCTATCGCTATTTGCTCTATCGGCTTGCCGGTGCGCTCAGCAAGTATTGCATTAAGCTTTTCCCTTGTGCGTTTTATGTGGTCGGCATGTATTATAACATCTGTCGCCTGTCCCTGCGCGCCGCCTAACGGCTGATGTATCATTATCTCACTGTTTGGCAGTGCAAAGCGCTTGCCCTTTGCACCCGCCGCCAGCAGGAATGCGCCCATGCTTGCCGCCATGCCCATACATATTGTAGACACGTCGCATTTAATATACTGCATGGTGTCGTATATTGCAAGTCCTGCAGAAACTGAGCCGCCGGGGCTGTTGATGTAAAGGCTTATGTCTTTATCCGGGTCCTGCCCCTCAAGATAAAGAAGCTGCGCTATAACAAGGCTTGCCGTAGCATCGTTTACCTCGTCGGACAGCATAACTATTCTGTCATTTAAAAGGCGGGAAAAAATATCATAAGACCTTTCGCCTCTGCTTGTTTGCTCAACAACATATGGTACTAAACTACTCATATTGAGTAACACCTCCAAATTATATTTATATTATAGTCATTTTTTAAAATTTTAACGCTTTATTTTTATATCCATCGTCAATTCCGTAAGAGCTGATTTTCATAACTCTCTTATAGCGCTGGATAAATATAAACACTAAACAGGACAAAATAGCCGGCTTATAAAACCGAGACAAATATTGCGGCATACAGGCAGCAATATAATAATATGAAGTTGCAGCTTGTCATACAACAAGATTTGCTTTTACAGCTTTTAGCTTTATGCATTCGCTTTTAATATTATAAACAAAGTCCGGCCGCCAAATTATTATCTTTAAGGCGGCCGGGCACAGCGTCACTACTGTGCGCTGCAATTTAATCCAAATTAAATTTTATTTGTCGCTGTCCTCGGTCTTTTTAGCAGCCGTCTTCTTGGCAGTTGATTTTGCTGCGCTGCTCTTTGCCGCCGGCTTATCAGACTTTTCGTCTGCTTTCTCAGCAGCTTTAGCAGATTTCGCAGACGTCTTTTTTGCCGCTGGCTTGTCGTCCGACTTTGCATCGGATTTAGCACTTGACGCTGATTTTGCAGACTTCTTAGCAGTGCTCTTCTGAGTTTTTGCCTCGGCGTCCGCTGCGTCAACAAGCTCGGCAGATGTCTTAACAAGCTCCATTGCCTTTCCTACGGCCAAGTCGCCCTTAACCTCATACGCCGGTATAACCGACTTAACTCTTGCTTCGCTTACATTATATACGCCGGCAAGACGCTTATATTCAGCCTCTGTCTCCTCATCTGACGGATAGAGGTTTTCAAGCTTCGCAATTTTTTCCAGCGCAAGTCTCAGCTTAACCTGACGCTCAGCCTGTGCGCGGAAACTTTCACGGAAGTCTTTCTCCTCAGCGCCAGTATACTTAAGATAATCCTTAAGTGTCATGCCCTGCATCTGCAGCCGGTAATCAAAGTCGCGGACATTTTCGTCTATCCTTGTCTCAAACATTACATCCGGAATTTCCGCCTTGAGAGAATCAATAAGCTGGTCAACAAGCTGAAGCTCTACTTTATCCTCAGACTCATGCTCCTTGCGGTGCTCAGCCTTGTGCTTAATGTCAGCTTTCAGCTCGTCAAGAGTATCAAACTCGCTTACATCCTTGCAGAACTCATCGTCAATAACGGGAAGCTCTTTCTCTTTTATCTCATGCAGCTTTATTTTAAACACTGCCGGCTTGCCCTTAATTTCCTCCGCGTGATAATTCTCCGGGAAAGTCACGTTTACATCAAATTCCTCGCCGGCGTCTTTATCCTCCATCTGCTCTTCAAAGCCCGGAATAAACGAGCCAGAGCCAAGCTCCAATGTGTAGTTTTCGGCCTTGCCGCCGTCAAACGGCTTGTCATCTATAAAGCCCTCAAAGTCAAATATAACGGTATCGCCCTTTTTAGATTTGCGGCCAGTTACCTCAACAAGCCTTGCATTGCGCTCAGCCATTTTATTCAGCTCTTCATTAATCTCTTCATCGCTTACCTCTGTGCTGCCGCGCTCTGCCTTAAGGCCCTTATATTCGCCTACCTCAACTTCCGGCTTAACTGTAAGAGTTACCTTAAACTCTGCACCCTCTTTGCCTATGGATATAAGGTCAAAGTCAATTTTGCCGCCGGCCGGCTCAAGCTCTGCTTCCTCCAATGCGGCGTTTACCGCAGAGGGATATAAGTCATTGAGCGCATCCTCATAAAATACGTTTTCACCATACATTCTTTCAACTATGCTGCGCGGAGCCTTGCCCTTTCTGAAGCCCGGCACGCTTATCTTCTTAGATTCACGGCGGAACACTCTTGCAATCGCCGCCTCAAACTCGTCCGCAGGAATGGAAATTTCAAGTTCATACCTGTTAGTTTCAACATTGTTCTTATTCTTGAGTATCATTTTCTGTCCTCCCGTAATTGCTCATGTACAGGGTATTGTATCATATTTCCGTACATATTTCCATACTAAAATAAAGATATTTGCCGTCATTATACTGCTTTTTAATGAAAAAATCAAAATATATTTGTTTTTTGATGCAAATTTTCGAGTTAGTTCACTCTAAACGGCATAAATTTAAGATAATCGGCGGATATAAGCTTAAACTCAATTCCTTTATAATCTCCCTCAAATGCACGCCTGCTTTTAAAAGACACGCCGTGTATATGACCATAGTAACAGCGTTTTATTTTATAATCAAGCAGCACCTGCATAATCTCGTCCACTACCAAATCGCCTGCTATTGGCGGATAATGCAGAAACGCAACCGGCTCTCCGCCTAAAGCTATCGCCGATTTTATGGACGCTTCAAGCCGGCCGGCTTCGCGCAGTATCACCTTTTTAGATGCCTCGCCGTCATAGAACCAGCCCCTTGTGCCGCAAACAGCTATATCTCCCACTCTTTTGGCGGAGTTATGTAAAAACTCTATGCTGTCAAAGCCATTGTCCTGCAAAAATATATTGAGCTTTGACATTGTCTGCCACCACAAGTCATGGTTTCCCTTGAATATGAGCTTCTTGCCCGGCAGATTATGTATAAATCTCAAATCGGCTTCTGCCTGCTCAAGCTTCATCGCCCATGAAATGTCGCCGGGAATAACAACGGTGTCGCTGTCAGATACCGTATCATTCCAATTTTTTTCAATTTTTTCTGTATAATTTTCCCAGCCCTTAAATATTTCCATGCTTTTATCTGTACTAAGCGATAAATGCAAATCGGCTATTGTAAAAAGCGACATTTATATTCTTCCTTAAAATTAAAAAATTCCTGCAATATTTTATAAAACAGGGGCAAAAATAAAAATGAAAGGAGTGTTCAAAATGAATAATACAAATAAAACTAGCTGTCATACTATAAGCGGAATTAAATGCGAGGTCAAAAACTGCAAATATCACGACGGCAATCATTGCTGCGAGGCTGGAAGCATAGAAGTCGGACCTACAAGTGCAAAAACAATAAGCGAAACAGTATGCCAGACGTTTAGTGCAAAAAACTAAGTTTAAATCTCTATAATTATAAAACAATTTCCCTTAAAAGTAAATTTATTTAAGCCGGCTTTTTAGCCGGCTTATTTAATTAAATCAAAATTATTTTATGTATTGATTATTCTTTTAACTTTAAGTATATTTATATTAAATATTTTAAAGAAAATATTAATACCTCATCACTAATTATATATCAAAAAAATCTATTTTATAGATTATTTGAAAGACCAGCTATAAAAAGTCAAGGGAAAAAGAGAAAGATTAAGAATCACCAAGAAGTTGGTTGAGAAGTAAGGCGGCATTCCGAGCAGCATCAAGAGCCGAAAGATCATCTGCAGCAGGGACATGGTTTGTGTTTAGAGAAAATACGGAAGCGATACAAGGCAGAGCATTCATATGCTTGAAGAGTGTATATGCCGTTGTGATGGCTTTTTTCTCCGTACCATTTTCAGCACCGACAAGGATTAAGATTCCGTTTTTGTGTTTAATCCGATTTGGCTCATTTCTAAACAGTCTTGCAGCAAAATAGGTTTGGATACGACTGGCAAGGGTAAGCAGCGGACCGCTCAGTTCGGAAAACCAAATAGGGGAAGCAATAACAAGATTGTCACAGGTTTCAAGATAGGGATATACGTTCTGCATATCATCATTTATGATGCAGCCGGGATTGTCCCAACAATAACGGCAATCAAGACAGGGACTAATATTGTCAAAGTGAGAAGACACGACCCGGACATCACCGTTTAGGTGTTTTGTGAACGCCTCAATAAGAGAAACTGTGTTACCATTCCTTTTGGGAGAGCCATTAAGAATCAATGTTTTCATATGCCTTTACTTCCCTTCTTTGGCGGCGTCTGTTCATAGGGCCTGTTTTCTCTAAGAATAGTGAAGATGATATTGCAGAGTTTACGAGCAACCGCACCAACGGCGGTCAAATGATGTTTGCCTCTGGCTTTCAAGGATTGGTAGTAGTCGGACAGAATAGGATCGCAAAATGCCGCCCGGCTGGCAGCAAGCCAAATAGCCCG
>JABLTR010089263.1_pt1 | contig 54161 bp, 59 predicted proteins | sample 7160071 | NCBI WGS metagenome assembly JABLTR01 (sample SAMN14651230, study PRJNA627086) | human gut metagenome | isolation source: feces | host: Homo sapiens | reverse complement strand
GGATGTGGTCGGTGCTGGGGGTGTCCGCGGGGCTGCTGGCGGTGGTGATGCTTTACTGAGGAGCGAGGAAACCATATGGATGTAAGTCTCATTTTCAAGATTGCCGCCATCGGCATTGTGGTGTCGGTGCTCAATCAGGTGCTTGCCCGCTCCGGCCGGGAAGAACAGGCCACGATGACCACGCTGGCGGGATTGGTGGTGGTGCTGATGATGATTGTGCGCCAGATTGCCGACCTGTTTGAGTTGGTTCAGACCCTGTTCGAACTATGATTGAACTGGTTTTTCGGGCCGGGTGTGCCGCGGCTGTGGGCAGTATCTGCGCTTTGGCCCTGCGGCGCTGTGTGCCGGAACTGGCTCTGGTGCTGGGCGTGGTCACCGCCGGTGTGGTGCTGGTGATGATGCTGGGCACGTTTTCTCAGGTGCAGGCGGGGCTGGAGCAGCTGACCGGATATGCGGGCCTGGATGAGGAGCTGACCGGTCCGGTGTACAAAGTGGTGGTGGTGGCCATCCTCTCCCGGCTCACCAGCCAGGTCTGCCGGGACGCCGGGGAGGGTACAGTGGCTCTGTGCTGTGAGCTGGCGGGCACCTTTGCCGCGCTGTGCGCCATTGTGCCCCTGCTGCGCCGGGTGCTGGAGCTGATCGGGGGATTGATCGCATGAGGAGGGGGATGGCAAGACGGCTGTTGACCGTGGTGGTGCTGCTGGCGCTGTTGATCCCCTGGGCTGGGGCGGAGGACAGCCTGGAAGAGCGGCAGCGGGACAGCTTGGACACATCCAGCCTGGAGAAGGCCGCCCCGGACAACCTGGAGGGCGTGGGGGCGCTGGAACTGACCGATTTGGGGCAGGGGCTGGAGACGCTGAAAGAGAGCGTTCTGGGGGGACTGCGGGACATTCTGCTCTCCTCCGTGCGCAGCGCCGGATTGCTGCTGCTCATTGTGCTGTTCTGTTCCCTGGCCGAGTCAGTGGGGGAGAGCGCCGGCGGCATGAGCCACCAGGCGGTGCGGCTGGCCGGGGCGGGAGGGGTGGCCCTGGTGGCCCTGTCGGATATGAATTCCCTGATCGGACTGGGCCGGGAAACCATTCAAAGCCTGTCCACCTTTACCACTGTATTGATTCCCACCATGACAATGGCCTCGGTGGCCAGCGGCAGTGTGGCTGCGGCACCGGTGCGCCAGGCGGTCACGCTGCTCTTCTCCAATTTCCTCACCCGAATCATCAGCAGCATTCTGCTTCCAATGACCTATGCCTATGCCGCGGGCTGCGTGGCCTCGGCGGCGCTGGAAGGGGCGCGGCTCCAGCCGCTGTGTAAGCTGCTGCGCTGGTGTGTCATCTCGGCGCTGACCATCATTCTGCTGGGCTATACAGGCTATCTGGCCGTGGCGGGCGGGGTGTCCGCCACGGCGGATGCCACAGCCATGAAGGCCGCAAATCTGGCCATCTCCGGCATGATTCCGGTGGTGGGCGGTATTCTCTCCGACGCCACAGAGGCGGTCTTTTCCGGCGCGGCCATTCTGCGCAACTCGATCGGGCTGTTCGGCGTGGTGGGGGTGTTGGGGTTCTGCGCGGTGCCCTTTGTGCGGCTGGGCGTTCAGTTCCTGGTCTACAAACTGGCGGCGGCCCTGAGCGCCACGATCTCGGATCATCCCGCATCGCATCTGATTCAGGATTTGGGAAACGTGTTTGCCCTGGTGATGGGTATGACAGGGACCTGCGCCCTGGTCACGCTGCTCTGCCTGATCTCGACGATATCGGCGGTGATGCCATGACAGAGGCAGTTAAAAACTGGATGCTATCCATTCTCTCCGCGGCGCTGCTGCTGGGGGTGCTGGAGGCAGCGGTCCCCAAAGGACCGGTTCGGGGCGTAGTCCGGCTGGCGGCAGGGCTGGTGCTGGCGATTGTGGTGTTCTCCCCGCTGGTGGGTGCGCTTCCCGGTTGGATCAGCGGCGCCCTGGGCAGTGAATGGGAGGCGGCAGCCGCTTTTTCAGACGACTTGGAGCAGACCAATGAAAGTTATCTGAAGACAATCATGTCTCAGCGGGCGGCGGAATATATTGTGACACAGGCGGAGGAGATGGGGGTGTCGCTGACCGCCAGTGTCACCTGTGATTGGACTGAGGAGGGCCTTCCGGTGCCGGCCGGAGCTGTGCTTCAGGGTGATGTGCCCGAACAGGCGCGGCAGGCCCTGTCAGAGCTCATCCAGGCGGATCTGGGCATACCGGCGGAACAAATCTCCTATGAGGAGGCGGCATCTTGAAGGGGAAAATTGACTTTGCCAAGCTCCAAAAGCAGCTGGGCAAGTATAAGTATGTGGCCATCATCCTGTGCCTGGGGGTCGTTTTGATGTTGTGGCCCACCCGCAGCCAGGAGGACACCCAAAATCAGGCGGAGACACAGTCGGCCCGGCAGACAGACCTCCAGAATTTTGATCTGGAGGAGCTGGAGCGGCGGATGGAGACGGCGCTTTCAGAGATCAACGGAGTGGGCGAGGCCACAGTCGTGCTCACCCTGCGCTCCGGTGGGGAGGATATCCTGGCCCAGGATACCTCGGAGGGCAGCACCAGTGATCGGGAGACCGTGATTGTCTCCACCGGCAGCGGCACAGAGGAGGCGGTCAGTGTCAAGACAATCTACCCTGAGTTTCAGGGGGCTCTGGTGATCTGCGACGGGGCGGGGAATGCCGGGGTCAAATTGGAGGTGCTGCAGGCGGTCTCAGCAATCACCGGGCTTAGCTCGGATCAAATTTCAATCTGTCAGAGAAAGTGAGTGTGTGCATCATGAAAGTCTGGAAAAGAAACGCGGTCGTGGCGGCCATCGTCCTGTTCGTCTGCGTGGCGGTCTATCTGAACTGGTCCTATGGCCAGCGGGATACCTCGGTGTCCGCCAACCAGTCCACGGACACCAAAACGCTGGGCGAGGCGGAACTGGTGGGGACAGAAACCGAGACGGCCGCAGCAGCGGACGGTACGGAGGAGATCGAAGCGGTGTCCGAAGTACAGGAGGAGAGCTATTTTGATACCGCCAGACTCTCCCGGCAGGAGGCGCGGGATGAGGCCCTGGCCATTCTCCAGGCCACAGTGGACGATCCCAATGCCGACGAGGCCGCCATTGCCTCGGCCAGCGAGAGTATCACCGCCATGGCGGAGGCGACAACCACAGAGTCGGAGATTGAAAATCTGGTGGCCGCCAAAGGGTATGAGGACTGCGTGGCCTATATCGGAGACAATAGCGTCAGCGTGGTGGTGGCCGCGCCTGAAGAGGGGCTCCAGGCCGCCGATGTGGCCAAGATCACCGATATTGTGCTGGGTCAGACCTCGTTTTCCGCGGATCAGGTCAAGATCATCGATGCGGCGGAAAATTGAAACACGGCTGTCCGTTCCAAGCGTGGGCACTCCGGCTTTTCCGCCGGGGTGCCCACTGCGCTTTTCCTCATTTGCCTGCCGGCAAGAAAACCGTTGCAGTGCCGCTTGCTGGAGCGGGGGATAACAGGCCAATAACCTGTGGCCTCCCTGGGGCAAATTCCAGCGCAGAACGAGAAACCCCTTGTATTTTTGCCGCCTTATGATAAAATAAAGCAAAGGCAAACACAGAGTTTTGTTTTGCAGGAGGGCATCCATTATGAGTGAGAACAAAGAATATGTCACCCAGATCCAGGGGCAGAGCAATGTCCACATCTCCCAGGAGGCCATCTGCACCGTGGCCGCCATGGCCGCCGTTGAGGTGGACGGAGTGGCAGGACTGTCCAATCTGGGCAGCGATATCGCCGGAATTGCGGGCAAAAAGAACCTCTCCAGGGCAATCCGGCTGCGCAGCGAGGAGGACGCGCTGTCCATTGATCTATCCCTGCTGGTGAAGTTCGGGATGAATATTCAGACAGTGGCGAAAAATGTCCAGGATGCGGTCCGGACCAGCGTGGAGTCGGTGATTGGCCTTCAGGTCGCCTCTGTCAATGTCCATGTCTCCGGCGTCGCATTTGAGAAGTAAGCTATGATCCTGGGATACCTCTGGTATCCAGGCGGTTTGACGGGGTGGCTCAACAGCCACCCCGTTTTCCCTGTGGGAAAAGTCTTTTCAAAGCGGCGGATTGCGTGTATAATATACTGGATTAGAGATTTTACATAAAATGCATATGGGTCTGCATATGACCGGAATGGAGGAGACCACATGACCAGAACAGCAGCCCGGGAGATTGCCGTCCAACTGGCATATGAGCTGGGATACAGCGACTGTTCCGTGGAGGAGTTCCTGGAAAAAAAGCTCAACCGAGACTACTTTGCCGTCATGGCGGAAGAGAATGCGCTCTACGGAGAATATCCCGATGAGGATCAGCTTGCCTACATCCGTACCGTGATCGAGGGCGTGGGCCGCCATGGCTACGAGCTGGACCGGGACATTGAGCGCTATGCGGTGGGCTGGAAGTTCGGCCGGATTCCCCGGGTGGCCACGGCCATCATGCGGGTGGCCATGTTTGAGATTCTCTATCTGCCCGAGGTGCCCAATGGGGCGGCCATCAACGAGGCGGTGGAGATCGCCAAGCACTACGAAGATGACAAAGTCGTCTCCTTTATCAACGGTATTCTGGGCTCCTTTGTCCGGGGCGAGTGCGGCGAATGACTGCTGCGCTCGGGCTGGATACCAGCAATTACACCACCTCTGCCGCCGTTTACTGCAGCGATGGCACCGGGCTGAATGCGGGACGCCTGCTGGAGGTGCCTGAGGGAGGGCTTGGATTGCGCCAGAGCGACGCCCTCTATCAGCATGTCCGCCGGCTGCCCGGGCAGATTGCGGCTTTGCGGGAGGCCGGCGTGCTGCAAGACCTGGCCGCCGTCGGCGCCAGCACCGCCCCCCGCGCGGTGGAGGGGTCCTATATGCCCTGCTTTTTGGCCGGCAGCTCCCAGGCCAGGGTGCTCTCTGACGTGCTGGGTGTACCGTTTTTCGGCTGCTCCCATCAGCAGGGCCATGTGGCCGCCGCCTGTTGGAGCGTGGGACGGCCGGAGCTGTTGGACCAGGAATTTCTGACCTGGCACCTCTCCGGCGGCACCACGGAACTGCTGCTGGCCCGTCCGGAGGCCGGCATGCCGCAGATGACCATTCTCGGGGCCACAGAGGACATCTCTGCAGGGCAGCTCATCGACCGCACCGGCCGTCTGCTGGGGCTGGCGTTTCCCTGCGGCAAGGAGCTGGACAAACTGGCGCGGGAGAGCAGCAGCACGGATTGTTTTCCCGTCAAGCTCCGGGGGCTGAATTTCTCCCTCTCCGGGGTGGAAAACCAGGTCAGGCAGCGCTTTGAGCGGGGGATGGCTCCGGCGGATCTGGCGAGATTTACATTGAACACGGTGGCGGACCTGGTGCGCCGGACCACGGAGGCCGCCCGGCGGCTATATCCCGGCCTGCCCGTGCTCTGTTCCGGCGGCGTGGCCTCCAACGCTCTGCTGCGGCAGGTCATGGGGGATGCCCTGTTCGCCGCGCCTCAGTACTCTTCTGACAATGCCATGGGGGTGGCGTTTTTGACCCACCGCGCTTTGGAAAGGGGGCTGCTTGGATGAGCGGTTACGGAACTGCGGTGGAGCCTCAGGTGCTGACCGTCAGTCAGCTGAACCAGTATCTGAAGAACCAATTTGACTCCGACCCCAATCTGGCCAGCGTCGCGGTCCGGGGCGAAATCTCCAACTATAAAAAATATCCTTCCGGCCACCACTATTTTTCCCTGAAAGATTCCACCGGCGTGCTCAGCTGCGTCATGTTCCGCTCTTCGGCCCAACACCTTCGTTTCCGGCCGGAAAACGGAATGCAGGTGGTGGCGTTCGGGCGGGTGAGTGTCTATCCCCGGGACGGCCGTTATCAGCTCTATGTGGATCTGATGGCGGCCGATGGGATCGGGGACCTGCATGTGGCCTTTGAGCAGCTCAAGCAGAAGCTGGCCCAGGAGGGGCTCTTTGCCCCGGAACACAAGAAGCCCATTCCGGCCTGTCCGGGCCGGGTGGCGCTGATTACCTCCGGCGCCGGCGCCGCAGTGCGGGATATGATCCGCATTTTGGGCGCCCGCTGGCCCATGGCCAAGGTGATTCTCCTGCCGGTGCAGGTACAGGGGGAGCGGGCCCCCGCCGAGCTGATCGGGGCGCTGAATTACGCCAACCGCTGGCAGGTGGCCGATGTCATCATTATCGGCCGGGGCGGCGGCTCCATTGAGGACCTGTGGGCCTTTAACGATGAGGGGCTGGCCCGGGCCATCTATGCCTCTGATCTTCCGGTGATCTCCGCGGTGGGCCACGAGCCCGACGTGACCATCTCCGACTATGTGGCCGACCTGCGGGCGGCAACCCCCTCCAACGGGGCGGAGCTGGCGGTGCCCGATCAGAGCGAGATCTGTGCCGCTCTGAAGCAGCTGCAGCTCCGGCTGTGCAGGACAATGCAGGAGCGGGTGCGCCGGGAGCGGCAGCGCCTTTTGCCGCTCCAGTGCAGCCGGGCGTTGCAGAATCCTCTGGCCTATGTCCAGGAGAAGCGCATGGCTCTGGACTATGCCCAGGACAAGCTGTGCGCCGCTTTGGAGCGGCTGGTGGCCCAGCGCCGGGCCCAGTACGCCGCCCGGTGTGCCGCCCTGGACTCCCTGAGCCCGCTTAAAGTGCTCTCACGGGGGTACGCCCTGGCCCAAAACGCCGACGGCGGCGTGATTACCAAGGCGGCCCAGACAGAGATTGGAGCGCATATCGAATTAACGCTGAGTGATGGAATACTCGGCTGTACCGTGACAGAGAGGATGTTGACCGATGGCAGCAAAGAAAAAGACCTTTGAGGAATCCATGCAGCGCCTGGAGGAGATCGTCTCCCTGTTGGAAAAAGGGGAGGCCCCGCTGAAGGAATCCATGGACCTCTTTGAAGAGGGGATGCGCCTGGCTGCGGAGTGCGGCAAGCAGCTGGATCAGGCGGAGCAGGCCGTAGTGCGCCTGGTCAAGGGCGCCGACGGCGCTCCCGAGGAGATTTCCATGGAGGTGGAGAGCTGATGGAGCTGGAGCGGGAGCTGGCCCGGCTGCGGGAGCAGGTGGACCAGGCGCTGGAGGGCTGTTTTCGGGAGAAGGTGCCCTATCAGACGCTCTATCAGGCCATGTCTTACAGCCTTACGGCGGGCGGAAAGCGGGTGCGCCCGATTCTGACCATGAAATTTTGTGAGGCCGCCGGAGGAGAGGGCAGGCGCGCCCTGGCGCTGGGCTGCGGGGTGGAGATGCTGCATACCTATTCGCTGATTCACGATGACCTGCCCTGTATGGACAATGATGAGCTGCGCCGGGGCAAACCCACAAACCATGTGGTTTTTGGAGAGGCCAACGCGGTGTTGGCCGGGGATGCCCTTCAGAGCGCAGCCTATGAGTGCATTTTGGCGTCGGATTATCCCGCCCAGGTGCGGGCTCAGGCTGCGCTGGAGCTGGCCAGAGGGGCCGGCCGGGACGGAATGTGTGCAGGTCAGGTGCTGGATCTGGAGGGGGAGACCCGTCCGCTGGAGTTGGAAGAGCTTCAGATGGTCCATCGGAAAAAGACCGGCGCACTTCTGGAGGCGGCCTGTGTCATCGGCGTGATCGCCGCCGGGGGTACCCAGGCCCAGATGGACGCCGCCCGGGGCTATGCCGCTCAGATCGGACTTGCGTTTCAAATCCGGGATGACCTGCTGGATCAGTTTTCCACCACAGAGGAGCTGGGAAAACCGGTGGGCAGCGATAAAGCCAACCATAAAAGCACCTTTTACACGCTGCTGGGCCGGGAGCGGTGTGAGACGCTGATTTTGGAGTGTACCCAGAGGGCGAAAGAGCTGGTGGCCGGCGCTTTTGCCGACAGCGATTTCCTGTGCGGTATGGCGGACTGGCTGGCGTGCCGGACCAACTGAGCCGGAAGAGACTGCGTGCCTCCCGATTGAACCGGGCGGCGCGCGCCCCATGGGACAGGCCCTTGGGGAGAGATATCCATGAAAGCAAGGGAGAGGATGCCTGTGTCCGAGTGGAAGGGCAAAAATCTCGCATACTTAAGTGACGATGAGTGCCGTACCGTTTGCGACGAAATCCGGCAGGAGCTGATCCGCACAGTCTCTCAGACCGGCGGCCATTTGGCGGCCAATCTGGGGACGGTGGAGCTCACGGTGGCGCTGCACAGAGTGTTTGATTTTGAACGGGACCGGCTGGTGTTCGATGTGGGACATCAGTGCTATACCCATAAGATGCTGACCGGCCGGGCCGACCGGATGGATACCCTGCGCCAGTTGGGCGGCCTGTCGGGATTTCCCAAGCCCTACGAGAGCGATACCGACGCTTTTATTGCCGGACATGCCTCCAATTCTGTCTCTGTGGCCCTGGGCATGGCCCGGGCCCGCAGCCAGCTGGGGGAGGATTACCGGGTGGTGGCGCTGATTGGAGACGGCGCCCTCACCGGCGGACTGGCCTACGAGGGCTTGTCCGATGCGGGAGACAGCGGGGAGAAACTGCTGGTCATCCTGAATGACAACGGGATGAGCATCAAAAAGAATGTGGGCGGTGTTGCCACGCTGCTGGCGCGCCAGCATCTGAACCCGGGGTATTTGAAGTTCAAGCGGGGCTACCGTACGCTGCTGCACTCCATTCCCGGGGGGAAGTGGCTGTACGATTTGACCCACAGGATCAAAAAGGCCATTAAGGGCAGTATCCTGCCCAGTACGTTTTTTGAAGACTTGGGGTTTGACTATATCGGTCCGGTGGACGGCCACGATCTCTCGGATATGACCCGCCTGCTGCGCTGGGCGGACAGCCTGGATGGCCCGGTGCTGCTGCACGTCTGTACCGTCAAGGGAAAGGGGTATGCCCCGGCGGAGGAGATTCCGGAGCTCTATCACGGCGTCGCCCCCTTTTCGCCCGACCGGGGGATTTCCTCAGGAGGGGAGAAGCAGGATTATTCCGCTGTCTTCGGCCAATATCTGACAGAGCTGGCCAGCCAGGACCGGCGGATCTGCGCGGTCACCGCGGCCATGCAGTCGGGAACCGGGCTGGACAGTTTTGCCGCCGCGCATCCGGACCGGATTTTTGATGTAGGAATTGCCGAAGGACACGCGGTGTCCATGTGTGCGGGCATGGCCAAGCAGGGTCTGCTTCCGGTATTTGCGGTGTACTCCACCTTCCTGCAGCGCTCTTATGATATGCTGCTTCATGATGTGGCGCTGCAGCGGCTGCATGTGGTGCTGGGGATCGACCGCGCCGGCCTGGTGGGGGCGGATGGGGAGACCCACCAGGGGGTCTTTGATCTGGCCTTCCTGTCCACAGTGCCCCACATTACGGTGCTGGCGCCCTCCAATTACGCCGAGCTGCGGAGCATGCTCCGCTCCGCCCTCTATGACTATGACGGGCCTGTGGCCGTGCGCTATCCCCGAGGAGTCGAAGATCCCCGCTTTTTAGAGGACACCTCGGACCAGCCCGATTGTGTGCTCCGGCAGGGCGATCAATTCACACTGGCGGGTTACGGCAATCTGGTGGGAGAGATGCTGGAGGCGGCGGAGCTTCTGGAACAGGAGGGCATCTCCTGTGAGGTGGTTAAGTTCAATCAGCTGATCCCCATGAACGCCGAGCATGTTTTGGCCAGCGTGGAAAAGACCCACTGTCTTGCTGTGGTGGAAGAGGTCATCCAGCCCAATTCTGTGGGGATGGCCCTCTCCTATGATCTGGCGGATCGGGGCATCCAGCTGGACCATCTGATTCTGCTCAGTTCCGGGGTGGATTTTGTGCCCCAGGGCACGGTGAAAGAGTTGCACCAGCTGCTGGGAATTGATGCGCCGTCCATTGCAAAGACCGTAAAGGAGGCCTTGGGATGAAGGGAAAACGGCTGGATGTGGCCCTGGTAGAGCTGGGCCTGGCCGAATCGCGGCAGAAGGCCCAGGCCTGTATCATGAGCGGTATTGTCTATGTGGACGACCGCAAGGTGGATAAAGCGGGTTTTCCCGTGGGAGAACAGGCCAAAGTGGAGATCCGGGGCAAGACCATGCCCTATGTCAGCCGGGGCGGCCTGAAACTGGAAAAGGCAATGCAGAGCTTTCCCATCGACCTGAATGGAGCGGTGGCGATGGACTGCGGCGCCTCCACCGGCGGCTTTTCCGACTGTATGCTCCAGAATGGCGCCGCAAAGGTCTATGCGGTGGATGTGGGCTATGGACAGCTGGACTGGAAGATTCGCAGCGACCCGCGGGTGGTGTGCCTGGAGCGCACCAATGCCCGTTACCTGACCCGGGAGCAGATTTCCGACCCGTTGGATTTTGTGTCCGTGGATGTGTCCTTTATTTCCCTTGGATTGATTCTGCCGGCGCTGCGTCCGCTGATGAAGGAGAGCGGGCAGCTGGTCTGCCTGGTCAAGCCCCAGTTTGAGGCGGGAAAGGACAAGGTGGGCAAAAAGGGAGTTGTGCGGGACCCGGCGGTTCATCTTGAGGTGGTGGAGCGGTTTTACAGCCAGGCGGAGCAGTTTGACTTCTCCGTCCAGGGCATGACGTTTTCCCCCATCCGCGGCCCGGAGGGCAATATAGAGTATTTGGGCTGGCTCTCGGTGGGAGCGGGCCATTCTGTTTCAATCGATTTTCAGGCCCTGGTGGCCCAGTCCCATGAGACGCTGGAGGCGAAGCAATGAAGATTATCCTCAGTCCGAACCCCTATCGGGACCGGGGGCTGAAAACGGCCCAGGCCGCGGCCCGTATTTTGAAGGAGGCCGGAGTGGAGACCCGGTTCTGCCTGCCCTTTGAGCCGGATCCCCGTTTTGAGCTGCCCAAGCATTTGACCTATGCCGAGATCAACCAGGAGATCCCAACGGCGGACCTGTTGATTTGCTTCGGCGGAGATGGGACGCTGCTGCACGCCGCCAAGGTCGCCTACAGCTATGATGTGCCCATCATGGGCGTAAATATGGGCAGTGTGGGCTTTATGGCGGAGCTGGAGCACAGCGAGCTGCAGCAGCTCTCCCGGCTTGCAAAGGGGGACTACACCATTGAGCGGCGCATGATGCTGGATGTCTCCCTGATCCATGAGCGCCGGGAAATTTACTCTGAACACGCGCTTAACGATGCTGCCATCACCAAGGGGGCGGTGGCCCGGGTGGTGGAGCTATCGGTGTGCTCCGACGGCGAGCTGATCTCCTCCCTCTCCGGGGACGGGGTGCTGGTGTCCACGCCCACCGGCTCCACGGCTTACTCCCTGTCCGCCGGCGGTCCCATTGTGGAGCCCACGGCGCAGAATATCATCATCACGCCGATCTGCGCCCATATACTCCAGTCCAAGTCCTTTGTGCTCTCAAAGGACAGAACCGTGGAGATTCGTCTGGGACGCCAGGCCAGAAAGACGGCCTATCTCTCGGTGGACGGCGGCAGGGCCATTCGGCTCTCCAGCGGCGATTTGATCCGCATTCGCCGCTCTGAGCGCAGCATCAGCCTGGTCAGACTGACAGGGCGCAGCTTTTATCAGATTCTGCTGTCCAAGCTGGGAAAATCGTAGGAGGACCACAGATGAAAGAACAACGGCAAAAAGCGATTTTAAAGCTGATCCAGGAGGAAGATCTGGAGGTCCAGGAAGAGCTGCTGGAACGGCTGCACAAGCTGGGGTTTGCCTGCACCCAGGCGACCATTTCCCGGGATATCAAAGAGCTGCATTTGGTCAAGGAGCGCACGTCCAGCGGCACCTGCAAATATGTGGTGTCGCTGCACCGGGGGCGGACGGATCTGGCCAACCGGCTCCAGACCATTTTCCGGGAGAGCGTGACCTCCTTCGATGTGGCACAGAATCTGATTGTGCTGAAAACCATGCCCGGTTTGGCCAATGCGGCGGCGGCGGCCCTGGACGGAATGGATATCCCCAACATGGTGGGTTCCATTGCCGGGGATGATACCGCCGTGCTTATCATGCGCACCAACGAGTTTGCGGAACAGTTCTGCCATGAGATCCGACTGATGCTGAAGTGACGGTGATTGCATGCTTTCTCTGCTCCACATTGAGAATATTGCCCTGATTGAGTCCGCCGACATCTGTTTCGGCCCGGGCTTCAACGCGCTGACCGGCGAGACCGGTGCGGGCAAGTCCATTGTGATTGACTCCATCAGCGCAGTGCTGGGGGAGCGGACCAGCCGGGATCTGATCCGCACCGGCGCCAGGTCCGCCTTCGTCAGCGCGGTGTTTCGGGATCTGCCCGCTCTGGCCTGGTTCCAGCAGACTGGAATCCGCCCGGATGAGAACGGAGAGCTGTTGTTGGAGCGGGAAATTCAGGGGGACGGCCGAAATCTCTGCCGGGTTAACGGCCGTCCGCTGACGGTGACCCAGCTGCGTCAGCTCGGCCAGCAGCTGCTGAATATTCATGGCCAGCACGATGGCCAGCAGCTGCTCAACGAGGAGTGCCACCTGGAATATCTGGACCGGTTCGGTGATCTGGAGGGGCTGCTGGAGGAATACAGACAGCCCTATCAGGCCATGATGGAGACCCGGCGGGAGATCAATGCGCTCCGGATGGACGATGCGGAGAAATCCCGGCGGATTGACACCCTGACCTATCAGATCGGAGAGCTGGAGCGGGCTCAGTTAAAACCCGGGGAGGATGAGGAACTGGCGGCGAAAAAGAACATCCTCCGCAGCGCGGGGCGGATGATATCCGCTCTGGAGCAGGCGGATTATGCCCTGGATGGCGGGGGAGAATCCGAAGGGGCTGTGGGGCTGCTGTCTGCGGCGGCGGACGCCGTCGCCCAAGCGGCCCGCTGTGTTCCGGAGGACAGCGAGCAGGGGCGGTTGCTTGCCCAGACGGCGGAGCGGCTGAATCAGATGAGATATGACGCCTATGATGCCCTGGAACAGGCCCGGGACCTGCGCGGTGAATTGGATGTGTCGCCGGAGGACATTGACCGGATGGAGAGCCGGCTGGATCTGCTTTACCGGCTGGGGAAAAAATACGGCTCCACGGTGGAGGAGATGTTGGAGTATCTCCAGAAATGCCGGGAGGAATTGGATCAGATACAGTATTCCAGTGATCGTATCGCCCAGCTGGAGAAAAAGCTGGCCGGCCAGCGCGCTGAGGCGGAACGTCGGGGCCGGGCGCTCACCCAGGCCCGGAGCCAGGCGGCGCTGCAGCTCCAGCAGCGGATTCAGCGGGAGCTGGAAGATTTGGATATGCCCAAGGTGCGCTTTGAAGTGCTGCTGGAACCCAAAGAGGAACGGGAGGGGCAGCCTGGTATGGACGCCACCGGCATGGACCAGGTGCGCTTTTGGATGAGCGCCAACCTGGGGGAGGCGCTGAAGCCCATCCATCGCATTGCCTCTGGCGGCGAGCTGGCCCGGATTATGCTGGCCCTGAAAAATGTGCTGGCCGAGTCCGATGACATCTCCACGCTGGTGTTTGACGAGGTGGATACCGGTGTCTCGGGGCGGGCGGCCCTGAAGGTTGCACGCAAGATGGCCCAGGTGGCCCGGCAGAAGCAGATCCTCTGTGTGACCCACCTGCCCCAGATTGCCGCTATGGCGGACACGCACTTCTTTGTGGAAAAAGGGGAGCGGTCTGGACGCACGTTCACCGATGTGCGGGTGCTGGACCCGGCGGAGCGCCGGGCGGAGCTGGCCCGGCTCACCGGAGGGGAACGGGTGACCGATGTTATGCTGGCAGGGGCCGGAGAACTGTTGGAAGAGGCCGAACGATTCAAGCGCGGACTATGAAGATGTCCCGCAGCAGCTTCGGAATCCGTCTGTAATCCGTGAAATGACTTGCAAGCCGGAGAAAATTGTGCTATATATTTAACGTTATATATCTATTTTTAGGAGGATGACCCATGTCCGGACATTCCAAGTGGCATAATATTCAGAAGACCAAAGGCGCGGCGGACGCCAAGCGCTCTGCCACCTTTACCAAGATTGCCAAGGAGATGATTGTGGCAGTCAAACAGGGCGGGAGCGGCGATCCCAAAAACAATTCCCGTCTGGCTACCATCATTGCCAAGGCCAAGGCGGCCAATATGCCCAACGACAACATCAAGCGCACCATCGAAAAAGCCCTGGGCGCCGGCAGCAGCGACAACTATGAGGCGCTGACCTATGAGGGCTACGGCCCCTCCGGCGTGGCGGTCATTGTGGAGACGCTGACCGACAACCGCAACCGCACCGCCCCCAATGTGCGGCATCTGTTTGACAAGTACAACGGAAATCTGGGCGCAGCCGGATGTGTCTCCTGGTCCTTCGACCGCAAGGGTGTGATTGTCATCGACAATGAAGAAGGGGAACTGGATGAAGACACCGTCATGATGGATGCCCTGGAGGCGGGGGCCGACGATCTGAAGAATGAGGGGGATGTGTTCACCGTTTACACCGATCCCGATGTGTTCAACGAGGTCAATGCCGCGCTGGAGGCCAAGGGTTACACTTTTGTCAGCGCCCAGATTGAAATGGTGCCCCAGAACTATGTGAAGCTGACCAGCGAGCAGGATATCAAAAATATGACCCGCCTGATCGAGCTGCTGGAAGAGGACGACGATGTCCAGAACGTCTGGCACAACTGGGAGCAGGACAGCGAGGGCTGAGCGCCTGTCCGCTGCCGCTTATTTGCACATATAAACACAAAAAAGCCGCTCTTTTGCCTGGGCAAAAGAGCGGCTTTGTCACAAAGGAGAGGGAAAACGTATTTTACTGAGCGGGATAGAAACCGCTGGGAACTTCGTTGAGGTTGATCATGATATTTTTCTTCTGGGAATAGGCGTCCAGAATGCTCAGATCATTTTCGCGTCCGATACCGGAGCGCTTATAGCCGCCGAAGGGGGCGCCGGCGGGAATCTGATTGTAGGTGTTGACCCACATGCGGCCGGTCTCCACCGCCTGGGCAACCCGGATCGCCCGGTTGATGTCCCGGGTCCAGACAGCACCGCCCAGGCCATAGGTGGAGTCGTTGGCCATGGCGATGACTTCCTCCTCGGTTTTGAACTTGATTACCACGGCTACTGGCCCGAAAATCTCCTCCTGGGCAACCCGCATGTCGTTGGTGACACCGGTAATCAGTGTGGGCTGCATAAAGCAGCCGTCGGCGCAGCCGCCTTCCGTATAGCGTGCCCCGCCGCAGGCGATGGTGGCTCCCTCTGCCTTGGCGATGTCGATGTACTTTAAAATCTTGCGCACCTGACCCTCGTTGATCTGGGCGCCCATCTGGGTGTGGGGATCCAGGGGATTGCCCACCTTCACCTTGCGGAAGGCTTCCACGGCGGCGGCTACAAATTTGTCATAAATGCCTTCCTGGACGAAAACCCGGCTTCCGGCGCAGCATACTTGGCCCTGGTTGAAGAGAATGCCCAGCTGAACCCCGTCGATGGCCATATCCCACTGGCAGTCATCAAAATAGATATTGGCGCTTTTGCCGCCCAGTTCCAGCGTGGCGGGAATCAGCCGGTCTGCCGCGGCTTTTGCCACGCTGACGCCCACTTCGGTGGAGCCGGTAAAGGCCAGCTTGCGGAAGCCCGGGTGCTCCAGCATGTATTGGCCCGACTTGCTTCCGGCGCCGGTGATGATATTGACGACACCGGCGGGCAGCAGGTCCTGGATGAGTTCCATAAAGACCAGGATGCTCAGGGGTGTGACAGAAGAGGGCTTGAAGACAATGCAGTTGCCCGTTGCCAGGGCGGGAGCCAGCTTCCAGGCAGCCATCAGGAACGGGAAGTTCCAGGGGACGATTTGGCCCACAACCCCCAGAGGCTCCCGAAGCACCAGGCTCATGTAGTTGCCGTCCAGCACTGTGGCGGTTCCCTGGGTTGTGCGGACAGCACCGGCATAGTAGCGGAAATGATCTGAGGCATAGGGCACGTCAATGGCGGTCGTTTCCCGGATGGGTTTGCCGTTGTCCATGCTCTCCACCTGGGCCAGCAGCTGCGCGTTTGCATCGATGCGGTCGGCAATTTTCATCAGAATGTCGGAGCGCTGGCTGGGGGAGACCGACTTCCAGGCGGGGTAAGCGGCCCAGGCGGCACTGACTGCCGCATCTACGTCAGCTTTGGTCGCCTCGGCACACTGGGCCAGCACTTGCCCTGTGGCGGGGTTGGTGGTGGTAAAGACTCCGCCGTCGGAGGCCGGCACCCACTTCCCGCCGATATAGAGGTCATAACGTTCTTTCAGCTTGCAGTCCATAGCAATTCCTCCTGTTCGAGTAGTTGGTCAAAGCGCACTCTGGGGCGAAAAGGGCCCGCAGGGTGTAATTGTTTGGCATGGCAGTATTATAGGCGCAGCGCAGAGTGAAGTTCTTGTTCTGACAAGGCCATATTGATGAAAATTTTTAATGTAAAAACAAGCAATCAGCTTTAATTTGTGATAAAATTTAAGGGGTATTTGTAGTGCTTCAGAGTTTGCGCCGCGAAAGGCGGAGTGTTCAGCGGAAAGGGAGGTTCATTCCAGCTGTGAAAGAGGAGACACGTGATATGCGGGTGGGGGAAGCGTGCAGGCGCTTTCTTGATGTAATTGACCAAAATGGCGTGCAGCCGTTGATCCGGGCGGCTTCCGAGTTTTTTGGCGCGCCGGTGCTGTTGACGGACGGGCTGTTTCACATCCGTTCGGTCTGGCCCCGGGAGGGGACCGGCGTGGAGGAGCTGGATGAGAGCATCCGGCATAATGCCATCAAGGCGGAACGGGAGTGGAAAATTTTAGACGAAAATCTGAAGGGCGGCAAGGAGTTCTATGAGCCTTTTTACGCCTCCGCCGGGACCTGTGCCCCGCTGCCGCGGCTGTACGGCGAGTTGGTCTGGGAGAATGAGGTGCTGGGGCATGTGATCGTTTACCTGGGCCGGATTCCGTTTCGGCAGGAGGATCTGGAGATTGTCCGCAAGTTGGTCAGCCTGCTGTCCATCAAGCTGATCCGCAGACAGGCGGGAATGGACCGCTGGACGGCCACGCTGCAGGCAAAACTGGAAGTGCTGCTGGATCCGAGCACACCGCCTCAGGTGTGCCAGCCCGCCGTGGAGCTGTTGGGCCAGGAAATCAAAGGGGAGTATGGTGTTATGGTAACCACTATTGGCGCCAGACCCTCTCAAAAAGCCTTTGCGGATTACGCAGTGGCCCAGATCCAGCAGCAGTTTCGCAATGTGGTGGTGTTGGTCTACGACCGGACCATTGTCACACTGTTGGGCGAGGTCAAGCGCAATGCGGTGGACGGCCAGCTTCGGCCGGAAAACAACAGCTTGGTGCGGTGGCTGTTCCAGTATTTTGGCCAGTATGATCTTGTCAGCGGTTTGAGCGATTCCTTTTCTGACTTGAACGAGCTGTATCTCCACTATCGCCGGGCGCTGCTGACTGCCCGGATGGCCGAGCGGCTCAAGGGCAGGAAAAACGGAGTGTTTCGGGATTTTATGCCCCTCCCCATGCTGGCTGCGGTGCTGGAGACGGAAACCGCGGAGACCTTTGTGGCGCCGGTGTTGTATGAGATCCGTGACTATGACCGGGCAAACCAGACAGAGTATTTTCCCACCATTTTTCAATACGCGGTCTGCCTCGGGGATAAGGACGCGGCTGCGGCCGGTCTGTCCATCCATAAAAATACGCTGTCCTACCGGCTGAACCGGATCACAGAGCTGTTCCAGGTGGACTTTTCAGACCGCCGCGCCCGGCTTAACCTGGAGCTGAGCTGCTTCTTGTGGTATTTGACCCAGGATACGGATCAGCTGCCCCATCCAGGCAGTATTTTTTCCGGGCAGTGACGCGCATTACTGGGTGGAAATCCCCATAAAATGACCCTGGAGCTGCAAGTGAAAAAAGAGAATCTTTACGGTCAAAAAAATTTTTGAAAAAGGTAGTGCAATTTGGAAAAATGTGCGCTATAATAGAATCACTTTGGTAAAACCAATTTCAAATCTGTACTTACCACTAAAAAATCATATTTGGAGGTAAAACAAAATGAGCTATCCTGTTATTGTGGCTTATGGCCGCACCGCCTGCACCCGTGCCCGCAAGGGCGGTCTGCACGATGTCCACCCCGTGGACTACTCCGCCGTCGCCCTGAAGGGCGTCATCGAGAAGGTCCCCTATGTGGCTGAGCACATCGAGGACATCGGCGACGTCATCACCGGCTGCGCCATGCACATCAACCAGATGAACATGAACGCCTCCCGTCTGATCGTCAACCGCGCCGGCGGCACCGCTTGGGACTGCATCCCCGCTCAGACCATCAACCGCTTCTGCTCCTCCGGCCTGCAGGCCATCTCTACCGTGGTCAACGCCATCACCGCTGGCCAGTACAAGGTGGGCATCGCCGGCGGCTGCGAGTACATGACCGGCTGCTTTACCCCCTATGATTTCGCCACCTATGGCAACAAGTGGATCATCGATAACTATCCCGGCGGCTACATGAGCATGGGCCAGACCGCTGAGAACGTGGCCAACGACTACGGCTTCACCCGCGAGGAGATGGACGAGATGGCGCTGGAGTCCCACACCCGCGCCGCCCAGGCCCGTCTGCACGGCAAGCTGGCTCCCTCCATCATCCCCTACACCAAGGAGGACGGCACTGTCGTCGATTATGATGACGGCATCCTGGCCGAGATGGACGGTACCCTGAAGACCTCCATGGAGAAGATGGCCGGCCTGAAGACCTGCTTCGTGGCCGCTGAGGACGGCGGCAAGGTCACCGCTGCCACCTCCTCTCAGACCACCGACGCCGCCGCCTATGTGATGATCATGGACAGCGACTATGCCGCTGAGCATGGTATCAAGCCCATCGCCAAGATGATCGCTTTCCAGGTCGCCGGCTGTGACGCCACCCGCATGGGCATGGGGCCGGTCTATGCCATTCCCAAGGCCCTGAAGCAGGCCGGCTTCTCCTCTGTCAAGGATATGGACGTCATCGAGCTGAACGAGGCCTTTGCTTCCCAGGCCATGGCCTGCGTGAAGAACGTGGTCAAGAACCCCATGCTGGACGGCTTCCAGGAGATGTGGGACGCCAAGAAGGTCAACCCCTATGGCGGCGCTATGGCTCTGGGTCATCCCATGGGCGCTACCGGCGCTTTCCTGACCTGCAAGGCTCTGGACTACCTGCGTGATCCTGAGACCGCCGGCAAGTACGGCATGGTCACCATGTGCATTGGCGGCGGTATGGGCGCTGCCGGCATCTACGAGATGCTGTAAGCCAAAATCTGTTTGCAAACTTTCGTTGAATCAGAGACACCGGGGTTCGCTGAGAGCCCCGGTGTCTTTTGAACTGAAAACGCCGCGAAGGAACAGAATGGTTCCTCCGCGGCGTCTGTCTGTCAGATGCAAGCAGGCCTATAAGCCGGGTTCTGTCTTGACAGCCATCTATCTCGACCTGACGTTGCCGCCAGGCTCTAGCTACCTCCTCGGAGACGGCCGGGCCGACCACATGTCTCCTCCACGGTATTGCTCCCGGATAGAGTTTACAGGGCTGAGCTGTTCCCAGTCAGCCGGTGAGCTCTTACCTCGCCTTTCCACCCTTACCGGACCGGGCCAGATGCGCTACCAGCGATGCGTCTGCGGCATCAAAAAAAGTTGACATAGCGATGGCCAACAGCCGGCGGTATATTTCTGTTGCACTTGTCCTGAAGTCGCCTTCGGCGGGTGTTACCCGTTATCCTTGCCCTATGGAGCCCGGACTTTCCTCACGCTGGGCCGTTGGGCCTTTGCGCGCGGCTGTCCAGCCTGCTTGCCCGATTATTTTACCCAAACTGGAGCCGGTTGTCAAATCAGGCTCCGGGGAAGGGGGAAAGGCGCTGCGGCCGCATGCCTGGAAAGCCTGATTTTGACTCGTTTTTTTGAAAAAACTCCTTGCAATCCGCACTGGAGCATGATATAATACCTTGGTTAATAAAGGGTGGTCCTCTGCGCTTTTTTTCATGACAGCCGCATGAACGCCTATAAAACAGGAGGAAAACGCAATGAGCAATCTGATCGATGTCCTGGACGCCCAGAACGTCAAGAGCGAGCAGCCCGAGATCGAGATCGGCAGCACTGTTCGGGTGCATATCAAGATCAAGGAGGGCTCCAAGGAGCGTATCCAGGTCTTTGAGGGCACTGTGATCGCCAAGAAGCACGGTGGTGTGAACGAGACCTTCACCGTTCGCCGCATCTCCTATGGTGTGGGCGTGGAGAAGGTGTTCCCCGTCCATTCTCCCAATGTGGTCAAGGTGGAGACCGTCCGTAAGGGCAGAGTCCGCCGGGCCAAGCTGTATTATCTCCGCGGCCGCGTGGGTAAGGCAGCCAAGATCCAGGAGAAGCTGTAATTCCTCGGCGCAAACATGGGAGCGGGCAACCGCTCCTTTTTGCGTATTATGCGGTCTTCGTTCTGTATTGAACTGGGGGAAGGGTCTTTATAACGGCGTTCAGGCAGCAATTCCGTTCCGATTTTATCAGTTTGATTGATGATTATATTCTGCAAGAGAAATCAACGTTTACGGCAGGTGAGAGACAATGAACGTGCAGTGGTATCCCGGCCATATGGCCAAGACCCGGCGGATGATCGGGGAAAATCTGAAACTGGTGGACGCGGTGGCGGAGATTGTGGACGCCCGCATTCCCATCTCCAGCCGCAACCCGGATATTGACGGGCTGGTGGGCGCAAAGCCACGGCTTATCATCCTGAACCGGGCGGACCAGGCGGACCCCGCCGGCAATCAGGCCTGGAGCGCCTATTTTAAGGCCAAGGGCTTTGCGGTGCTGGAGACCGACGCCAACTCGGGCAAGGGGGTGGGCCAGTTCGCCCCGGCGGTGCGCGCCTTGCTGAAGGAACAGATCGCCGCCTGGACCGCCAAGGGCCAGGTGGGCCGGCAGGTCCGGGCTATGGTGGTGGGAGTCCCCAACGTGGGCAAGTCCACCTTTATCAACAAGGTGGCCCGGCGCAAGTCCGCCGCCGCCCAGAACCGACCGGGCGTCACCCGGGGCAAGCAGTGGGTCAATGTGGATAAAGGCCTGGAGCTGTTGGACACCCCGGGTATCCTGTGGCCCAAGTTTGAAGATCAGTCCATCGGTCTGCACCTGGCTTATACCGGGGCGGTCAAGGATGAAGTGATGGATCTGGAGGAGCTGGCCTCCGGCCTGATGGCCCTGTTGGCCCAGCGCTATCCCGGTGCGGTGCAGGCCCGCTATAAGATTGAGATTCCGGAGGGCGCCCAGGGCTGGGAGCTGCTGGAGGCCGCGGGCCGCCGTCGGGGCTTTTTGATCTCCGGCGGAGAGGTGGATCTGGAGCGGATGAGCCGGGTGCTGCTGGAGGAGTACCGCTCCTGCAAGCTGGGCCGCTTCACCCTGGAGCGGCCGGAGGAGATCCGGCCATGACCAACAGGGAATACCTCGCCCTGGAGCGCGAGATCCAGGCCCAGGGCTATACCCTGGTCTGCGGGGCCGACGAGGCGGGCGCCGGCCCTTTGGCCGGGCCTGTTTATGCCGCTGCCGTCATTCTGCCGGAGGACTTCGACCTGCCTTGGCTCAATGACTCCAAGAAAGTGACCCCCAAGCGCCGGGAGGTGCTGTTTGACCAGATCTGTACCCAGGCGGTGGCCTGGGCGGTGGCCAGTGTGGGGGAATGGGAGATCGACGAGATCAACATCCTCAATGCCAGGCTCAAGGCCATGGATCTGGCCATCCACAAGCTGGATCCCGCGCCGGATTTTGCTCTGATCGACGGCAACCGCAACAGCGGCATCACCATCCCGAACCGCGCCGTCGTTCACGGGGACAGCCTGTCCGCCTCCATCTCCGCTGCCTCTGTCTTGGCCAAGGTGAGCCGGGACCGGTATATGTTGGAGATGGCGAAGCGGTATCCGGAATATCATTTTGAACAGCACAAAGGATACGGCACCAGGCTGCACTATGAGATGCTGCGGCAATACGGACCCTGCCCGATCCACCGCCGCTCTTTTCTGAAAAACCTATGAGCAGCCCGACGACGCTTTTGGGGCGCTGGGGCGAAGCACAGGTGGCAGAATACCTGCATAAGAAGGGATACCGCCTGATTGCCTCGGGATACCGGTGCCGGCTGGGGGAGATCGACCTGATTGCCCGGAAGGGAAAAGAGCTGGCTTTTGTAGAAGTCAAGCTGCGCCGGGATGCCAGGTTTGCTGCCGCCCGGGAACAGGTTACCCCGGCCAAGCAGCGGCGCATTGTGGCTGCCGCTCAGTTTTTCCTGGCGGAGCACCCGGAGTGCGGTGAATACCGGTGCCGCTTTGATGTGGCGGAGGTCTATGCTCCGGAGGGGGTTCAGACCCAGCGCCCGGACATCCGATATTATGAACATGCCTTTTGGTGAGCAAGGAGGCCGCTTCCGTGAATGTGCCCTATTTTGACGCCCACTGCGACACCATCAGCCGTATTGCCCGGCTGCCTGGAAGACACCTGGATGTACATACCGGACAATGGGATTTGGAGCGTATGACCGCTTTTTCGGGGCCCAAGGCCCAGTTCTTTGCGGTGTTTTCCCTGTGGGGCAGGCGCAGAGCGGCGGAGCGGCAGATTGCGCTGTTTCACCGGGAGTGCGCTCGCTGTTCCGACCGGGTGGCTCACTGCCGCACCGGGGCGGAGGCGGATCGGGCCATTGCTGCCAATCAGCTGTGCGCTTTCCTGTCTGTAGAGGGGGGAGAGCTGCTGGACTGCTCTCTGGAGCGGCTGCAGTGGGCCTTTGATCAGGGCGTCCGGGCGGTCAATCTGACCTGGAACCACGCCAACGCCCTGTCCGGCAGCCATATGGATGAGCCGGAGCGGGGGCTGAGTGAGCGGGGGAAGGCCTTTGTGCGCAAGATGAACGAGCTGGGTATGCTGGTGGATGTGTCCCATCTCTCGGATGCGGGCTTTTGGGATGTGGCTGAATTGGCACAGCAGCCCTTTATGGCCAGCCATTCCAACAGCAGATCGGTGTTTTTTCACACAAGAAACTTGACCGATGCGCAATTTACTGCGATAATAAAGAAACATGGTATTGTGGGTCTGAATTGCTACGCAGCCTTTCTGGGCCAGGGAAACGTCACAAAGGACACCCTGCTGCGCCATCTGGAGCATTTCCTGGCTTTGGGCGGGGAGAAGACGGTGGCCCTGGGCGGCGACTGGGACGGCTGCTCCAAATTGCCCGAGGGCTTTTCGGGCGCCTGGAACTGGCTGGACTTCTACGAATACCTGTTGCAGAAGAACTACTCTGAGTCCCTGCTGCGGGACCTCTATTTCAACAATCTGATGAGGACAGTGAGAGCCGTATGTACTATCTGAGCACCCGAGACAAATCCCTTCGTTTCACGCCGGCCCAGGCCATTGCCCAGGGCCTCTCCCGGGAGGGCGGTCTGTTCGTCCCGGAAGAAATTCCTCAGCTTCCGGAAACTGCCTGGGAACAGCTGCAGGAGATGACCTATCAGCAGCGGGCGGCCTATGTGATGGGCTTCTATCTGGACGGCTTCAGCGGGGAAGAGCTGGCCGGATTTGCCGCCAAAGCCTATGGGCCGGACAAGTTTGACACCCCCGCGGTGGCGCCGGTGCGGAAAGTGGATGAGCGCACCTACTGCCTGGAACTGTGGCACGGCCCCACCTGCGCCTTCAAAGATATGGCCTTGCAGATGCTGCCCCATCTGCTCACGGCCTCCATGGCAAAGAATCAGGAGCAGCGCACGGTATGCATTCTGGTCGCCACCTCCGGCGATACCGGCAAGGGTGCTCTGGAAGGGTTCCGGGACGTTCCCGGTACCCGGATCATGGTCTTCTATCCCAAGGATGGCGTTTCAGAGGTCCAGGAGCTTCAGATGCGCACCCAGGAGGGGGACAACGTAGGGGTCTGTGCCGTTGTGGGCAACTTTGACGACGCCCAGACCGGGGTCAAAAAGCTCTTTTCTGACGAGCATCTCCGGGAAGTGTTGGATCAGCGGGGGTATTTCTTCTCCTCCGCCAACTCCATCAACTGGGGGCGGGTGCTGCCCCAGGTGGTCTATTACATCTCCTCCTATGCCGACCTTCTGAAATCCGGCGCTGTCCGGGCGGGGGAGAAGATCAACATCTGTGTCCCCACCGGCAACTTCGGCAATATTCTGGCCGCCTATTACGCTATGCGCATGGGGCTGCCGGTGAATCGGCTGATCTGTGCCTCCAACAGCAACAATGTGCTCACCGAGTTCCTTACGACCGGCGTGTACGACCGCAACAGGCCCTTTTACACCACGGTGTCCCCCTCCATGGACATTCTGATTTCCAGTAATCTGGAACGGCTGCTCTATGCCCTGTCCGGAGAGGATGACAAGCTGGTGGCCGGTTACATGACCCAGCTCGGCGCTGCCGGACGCTATGAGGTCAGCGGGGATATTCTGGAGCAGGTCAAGTCCCTCTTTGCCGCCGGCTTCGCCTCTGAGGAGGAGACGGAAGAGACCATCGGCCGGATGTGGCGGGAAAAGGGCTATCTGATCGACACCCACTCCGCTGTGGCCTTCCATGTGCTGGACCAGTACCGTCGGGAGACCGGAGACTCCACAGTCTCTGTGGTGGCCTCCACCGCCAGCCCCTTCAAGTTCGGCGACGCGGTGCTCAAGGCCATCGGCGTTTCGGAAGTGAGCGGCGGCGTGGAACTGCTGGATCAGCTCTCCGAGGCCAGCGGCATCCCTGCGCCGGCTCCGCTGGCCGCGCTCAAGCACAAGACGCCCCGTTTTGATCAGTGCGTGGATAAGGAGCGCATGGAGCAGGCGGTGCTGGATTTCCTGCGCTGATATGGCCCTCTATGTATTGGGGGATCCCCACCTCTCCTTTCGCGCGCACAAGCCGATGGACGTCTTTGGTGGAGCCTGGGACGGATACGTGGACAAACTCCGGGCCGGGCTTTCCGTCCTCCGGGAAGAGGACACCATTGTGCTGGCCGGGGATATCTCCTGGGGTATGAGCCTGGAGGAGGCGGAGGAGGATTTTGCCTTTCTGAATTCCTTTCCCGGACGGAAACTGATCCTCAAGGGCAACCATGACTATTGGTGGACCACCGCAAACAAGACGTATCAATTTTGGGCGGAGCACGGTTTCACCACGCTGAATCTGCTCCACAACAACTGCTACGAGTATGGGGAATATGCGCTCTGCGGCACCCGGGGTTGGTTCTGGGAAGAGGATCAGAACGGCCACAACCAGAAGGTATTCAACCGGGAGCTGCTGCGGCTGGAGGTCTCGCTGAAAGCGGCGGGAGAGCGGACGAGGCTGGCCTTTCTCCACTACCCGCCCCTCTATCAGGGCTATCGCTGCCAGGAGATCCTGGATCTGCTGGAGCGCTATCAGGTGAAGGCCTGCTATTATGGGCATCTTCACGGGGGCAGCCACCGCCTGGCGCTGGAAGGCATACACGGGACCGTGGAGTATCACCTGGTCGCAGGGGATTATTTGGGCTTCCGCCCGTTAAAAATTTGTGAATCCTAAAAAAAAGACTGGTATTTTCTGCGCTATTCTGATAGAATAGCCACGATATTGCGAATACAATGTAAAATGTATATTTTGTCCCCACGGGGGCATCTAGGAGGAAGAAACCAATGAACCTGAAGAACGTGGAAAAGAAAGAAAAGAACACCGCTGTACTGACCGTCGAGGTGGGTGCCGAAGAATTTGACGCCGCCGTTGAGAAGGTCTACCGGAAGAATAGAAGTGTGATCTCCCTGCCCGGCTTCCGGAAGGGCAAGGCCCCCCGCAAGCTGGTGGAGCAGATGTATGGTGCCGACGTGTTCTATGAGGATGCGGTCAACGATCTGTATCCTGTGGCCCTGACCGAGGCGGTCAAGGAGTCCGGCCTGGATATGGTGGGCTATCCCTCCGTGGAGATGCAGTCCCTGGGCAAGGAGGGCTTCACCTTCACCGCCACCATCGCCCTGCGCCCCGTGCCTGTGCTGGGCGAGTACAAGGGCATCGAGGCCCCCAAGGCTGAGGTCACCATCACCGCTGAGGATATCGACAACGAGATGAAGCCCCTGATCACCCGGGCCACCCGCCAGGTTGCTGTGGAGCGTCCCGCCCAGAACGGCGACACTGTGGTCATCGACTTCGAGGGCTTCAAGGACGGCGTCGCCTTTGAGGGCGGCAAGGCCGAGCAGTATCCCCTGGAGCTGGGCTCCGGTTCCTTCATCCCCGGCTTTGAGGATCAGCTGGTGGGCGCCTCCGCCGGCGAGGAGAAGGACGTCAACGTCACCTTCCCCGAGGACTACGGAGCCGCCGACCTGGCTGGCGCCGCTGTGGTGTTCAAGGTCAAGGTTCATGAGGTCAAGGAGTCCCAGGTGCCCACGCTGGACGACGAGTTTGCCAAGGACGTCTCTGAGTTTGAGACCCTGGACGAGCTGAAGGCCGATCTGGAGAAGAAGCTGCGCACCCGCCGGGAGGAGACCGCTCAGCGGGACTTTGAGACCGCGGTGCTCACCAAGCTGATTGAGGCCACCGAGATGGACGTGCCCGATGCCATGGTGGAGTACGAGGCGGACCGCATCATCGAGGACTATGAGCAGCGCATGCAGGGGGCTGGCTTTACCTTCGACCAGTACCTGCAGATGATGGGCACCAACCGTGCCGAGTTCCGGGAGAACGCCAAGGTCGCCGCGCTGCGCCAGATCCAGGGCGATCTGATCTTTGCCGCGGTTGCCGAGGCCGAGCATCTGGAGCCCACCGCTGAGGACATCGACAAAGAGTATGAGGACCTGGCCGAGCAGTACAATATGGATGTGGACACGGTCAAAAAGGCGGTCCCTCAGGAGGAGATTGTGCGCCAGCTGAAGGGCACCATGGCCTCCAAGTTCGTCTATGAGGCCGCTGTGCCCACCGCTCCTGTCGTGGAGGAAACTGCGGCTGAAGAGGCTCCCGCAGCTGAGGCTTCTGCCGAGGCCCCTGCGGAGGATACACCTGCTGAAGCAGAGTAATTGAATTTCTCACAGGTATATCCTTCCATCCGGAAGGATATACTTTTAGCGGCCATTCCCAAGATAACCAGTCCCAATGAAAAAGGAGTATGAAAATGAGTTTGGTTCCCTATGTTGTCCAGCAGACCAGCCGTGGCGAGCGCTCCTATGACATTTTTTCCCGTCTGTTAGACGACCGTATTATCTTCCTGTCTGAGGAGGTCAACGATACCACTGCCAGCCTGGTGGTGGCCCAGATGCTCTATCTGGAGGCCAAAGATCCGGACAAGGACATTCAGTTCTATATCAACAGCCCCGGCGGCTCCGTCACTGCCGGTATGGCCATCTACGACACGATGCAGTACATCAAGTGCGACGTGTCCACCATCTGCATCGGCATGGCCGCCAGCATGGGTGCGTTCCTGCTCTCCTCCGGCACCAAGGGCAAGCGGATTGCGCTGCCCAACGCAGAGGTCATGATCCATCAGCCCTCCGCCGGCACCCAGGGCAAGGTCACCGATATGGAGATTGATGTGGAGCATGTGCTGCGCATCAAGCGCCATCTGAATGAACTGCTGGCCCAGAATACCGGCAAACCTGTGGAACAGGTGGCGGCCGACACCGAGCGGGATCACTGGCTCACGGCGGAGGAGGCTAAGGAGTATGGCCTGATTGACCAGGTCTACTATCAGCGCTGATGCACTCTGAAAAGCCGGTTTTGCATCCGGCCCGCGTCAAATTAATTTAAGAGGAATAGAATTCATGGCGAAAAACGACGATATCAACAAAAAGAGCATCCGCTGCTCCTTCTGCGGCAAGCATCAGGATCAGGTCAGCCGGATCATTGCCGGCCCCGGAGCCTATATCTGCAACGAGTGCGTCGCCCTTTGCAACAGCATTCTGGATGACGGGGAATATGAGGACCACCTGACCGAAGAGGACATCCCCGAGGAGATCCCCACCCCCGCAGAGATCAAAGAGGTGCTGGATCAGTATATCATCGGGCAGGATCGCACAAAAGTCGCGCTGTCCGTGGCGGTATATAATCACTATAAGCGCATCTATTTCGGCGGTGGCGATGATGTGGAGCTCCAGAAGAGCAACATCCTTCTGGTGGGTCCCACCGGCTGCGGCAAGACTCTCTTTGCCCAGACGTTGGCCAAGATCCTGAATGTTCCCTTTGCCATTGCCGACGCCACCACCTTGACCGAGGCGGGCTATGTGGGTGACGATGTGGAAAATATCCTGCTCCGGCTGGTTCAGGCTGCAGATTATGACGTGGAGTTGGCGGAACGGGGCATCATCTATATCGACGAGATCGACAAGATTGCCCGCAAGAGCGAAAATACCTCCATCACCCGGGACGTCTCCGGCGAGGGCGTGCAGCAGGCGCTGCTGAAAATTCTGGAGGGCACTGTGGCCAACGTTCCGCCCCAGGGCGGGCGTAAGCACCCCCACCAGGAGTTTATCCAGGTCAATACGAAGAATATTTTGTTCATCTGCGGCGGCGCCTTTGCAGGCATTGAGAAGCTGATCGAGGACCGGCAGGACCGGAAGGCCATTGGCTTTGGCGCGGTGATCCAGCGCAAGGAGGAAAAGCAGAAGGACACCATCCTGCGGGATCTCCAGCCCCACGATCTGATCAAATATGGCCTGATTCCGGAGCTGGTGGGCCGCCTGCCGGTGGAGGCCACGCTGGATCCGCTGGATCGGGATCAGTTGGTGCAGATTTTGACCGAACCCAAGAATGCCCTGGTCAAGCAGTATATCAAGCTGCTGGAGTATGACCGGGTGGAGCTCACCTTTGAGCGCGGCGCCCTGGAGGCTGCCGCCGATGAAGCTCTGGAACGGGAGATGGGTGCCCGCGGCCTGCGGGCAGTGTTGGAGAAATGCATGACTCAGATCATGTATGAAATCCCCTCCGATCCTGCGGTCTGCAAAGTGACCATTACCGAGGACTGCGTGAAGAACGGTGCGCCTCCTCTGGTGGAGCGGGATCCGGAGCGGCTGGATCGCCCCTTCCGGTTGGGCGCGGCCGCCCTGCGGGAGGCCAAAAGCCAGAGCGCGGAGAGCAGCGCGTCTTGATCGTATAACAATGGGGTGCAGAGGGGTTCCGTTCTGCGCCCCATTCTGTTTTACAGCCAAAAAGTGAGGAAAAACATGTTAGATTCTATGGAAACGACCAATTCTGTCCCTGTAGTTACGATGCCGGCCATGGCACTGCGGGGAATCACGGTTTTCCCCAGCATGACGCTTCACTTTGAAGTGGAGCGGGAGCCCTCCATGCGGGCGCTGGAACAGGCGATGGAGCGGGGAAAACGTATTTTCCTGGTCACCCAGCGGGATATCAGCCAAGAGCAGGTGGATCAGGACGATCTCTATGAGATCGGCTGTGTCTCCGTGGTAAAGCAGGTGCTCCGCCTGCCCGGGGATAACGCCCGGGTCATGGTGGAAGGCCTTTCCCGGGGACGGCTGCACCGCCTGGTGCAGCGCAAGCCCTATCTCACAGCAGAGGTGGAACTCCTGACCGACGAATCTGCCGGCAGCCGGAATCATGTCCGAGCCGAAGCGCTGCTCAGGACGGCCTATGAGCTGTTTCAGCGTTATGCAGAGACCAGCGGGAAAGTTACCGGCGATTTGGTGCTGGAGGTACTGGCCGCCCGGGATCCAGGCTGGCTGGCCGATGATATCGTCCAAAGCATTCCCCTGCGTTATGAGGACAAGCAGACCATTCTGGAGGAGCTGGACCCCTGCCAGCGGCTGAACAAGGTCAACCGCATCCTGCGTCAGGAGATCCAGATCATGCAGTACGACCAGGAACTGCAGTCCAAGGTGCGCGAGCGGGTCAATGACTCCCAGAAGGAGTATTATCTTCGGGAGCAGCTCAAGCTCATCCAGGAGGAGCTGGGAGAAGGCGACGGCGACGACGAAATCCACGAGTATGCCCAGAAAATCGCCCAGGCCGATCTGCCGGAAGCGGTGGCGGAAAAGCTGAATAAAGAGCTGGGCCGGATGGCAAAGCAGCCCTTCGGCTCAGCGGAGGCCGCCGTGCTGCGCAACTATCTGGATGTCTGCCTGGAGCTGCCCTGGAAAGTGAAGACCAAGGAGCGGGTGAACCTCACCCAGGCCCGTAAAATCCTGGATGCAGACCACTATGGCATGGATAAAGTCAAACAGCGTATTCTGGAGTTCCTGGCCGTCAAGAAGATGGCTCCGGAGCTGAAGGGACAGATTATCTGCCTGGTGGGACCTCCGGGCGTGGGCAAGACATCCATTGCCGCCTCCGTGGCCAAAGCGCTGAACCGCAAGATGGCCCGGGTTTCTTTGGGCGGAGTGCGGGACGAGGCAGAGATCCGGGGCCATCGCAAGACCTATATCGGGGCTATGCCCGGCCGCATCATCAACGCGGTCAACACGGCCGGCTCTTCCAACCCCCTGATCCTGCTGGATGAGGTGGACAAGCTGGGCAGCGACTACCGGGGCGATCCCTCTGCCGCGCTGCTGGAGGTATTGGATGCGGAACAGAACGCCACATTCCGTGACCATTTTGTCGAGATGCCCTTTGACCTCTCCGACGTGCTGTTCATCACCACCTGCAATACCCTGGATACCGTGCCTCGGCCTCTGTTGGACCGTATGGAGGTCATCGAGGTGTCCAGTTACACCGATGAGGAGAAGCTGCAGATTGCCCGCCGGCACCTGCTGCCCCGGGAGATGAAGCGCCATGGCCTGACCGGCGCTCAGCTCCGGGTTACCGATGGCGCCCTGCGGGAGCTGATTGTGGGTTACACCAAGGAGTCCGGTGTGCGTCAGTTGGAACGGGAGCTGGCAGCGCTTTGTCGGAAAGCGGCTATGGCGATCGCCAGTGGAGAGCACAAGCGGGTCAGTGTCAACGGCGACAATCTGGAATCCCTGTTGGGCGTCGTGAAGTATCATCCCGAGAAGCTGGAACTGGAGCCCCAGGTGGGCCTGGTGAACGGCCTGGCCTGGACCAGCGTGGGCGGCGAGCTGCTGGAGGTGGAAGTCAGCGTCATGGAGGGCACGGGCAAAATTCTGCCCACAGGCAACCTGGGAGACGTGATGAAAGAGTCCTGCCAGGCGGCTATCTCCTATATCCGTTCCAACGCCAGACAACTGGGGGTGGATCCCTCGTTTTATCAAAACCGGGACATTCACATTCATTTCCCCGAGGGCGCGGTGCCCAAGGACGGCCCTTCCGCCGGAATTGCAATTACTACGGCCATTGTCTCCGCCTTGACCGGGGCTCCGGTGCGCCGGGACGTGGCCATGACCGGGGAGATTACCATCCGTGGCCGGGTGCTTCCCATCGGCGGCCTGCGGGAAAAGACCATGGCTGCCTTCCGCAACGGCATCCACACGGTGATCATTCCGGAAGAGAATCGCAAAGACTTGGAGGAGATTGACCAGACCGTGCGTCAGGGGCTGCATTTTCTCACTGTTTCCAAGGCGGCAGAAGTGCTGGCAGAGGCACTGCTCCCCGTGGAAGAGAGTGAGGCGGAGACCAAAGAGACAAAGTCGGAAATGAGTGGTGAGGATACGGTTCTGCTCCCGCCCCGCGGCACTCAGGAGGCAGGCCGCACCCATATCTCCCAGTGAACGAGAGGGCACATATGAACATTCAAAACACGGAATTTGTCATTTCTGCGGCGAAAAAGTCGGATTTTCCCCGGGATCATCTTCCGCAGGTGGTCTTTGCCGGCAGGTCCAATGTGGGCAAGTCCTCGGTGATCAACTGCCTGCTGGGCCGGAAAAACTTTGCCCGGGTGGGAAATTCCCCGGGAAAAACCACCCATATTAACTACTTTCTGGTGGATCGCCAGCTCTATCTGGTGGATCTGCCGGGATACGGCTATGCAAAGGTCTCTCAGGCGGAGCGGGCCAGGTGGGGGCGGCTGATTGAGCAGTGGTTCCAGGATCCCAGCCTGATGACACTGGGCGTCCAGATTGTGGACGCCCGGCACAAGCCCACCGCGGATGACTGCACGATGATCGAGTGCTTTAAACAGTCTGGAAAGCCCTATATTGTGGTGGCGAATAAGCTGGACAAGCTGAAAAAGAGCGAAATTGAGCCCAACTTACTGCAAATTAGAAATACTTTACAGATTGATGAATCTGTAAAGGTAATTCCCTTCTCGGCGGAGAAAAAAATCGGACGGGAGGAATTGCTCTCCCTTGTCACCGGGGAATCCTTTGCAGAGGATGGAAAGTAATTGAGCTTTTCTTTGCCTCAAAATGCCTGCAAGCCCTCAGCGCATGCTGGGGGCTTGTGTTGTTGGGGTGTTTTCTGTTATAATACAACAGATCATTTCCATTTTAGTCTGCTTTTTGAGAGGAGCGCGCCATGAGTTTTTTGCGCACCTTTGCCAATTCCTTTGATCCGTCGCGGCTGTTGATGCTGGTGATTCAGGCGGCTGTCGCACTCTTGTGCATTATTATCCATGAGTGCGCCCATGGCTTTGCAGCCGACCGTATGGGGGACCACACGGCCCGCCGGTCCGGCCGGCTTTCCTGGAACCCGCTGCGGCATATCGATCCGTTTGGCCTGATTATGATGATAGTGGCCGGAGTCGGCTGGGCCAAACCGGTGCCGGTGAATCCGGGCAATTTCCGCCATCCCAAGCGGGGGATGGCTATCACGGCGCTGGCAGGTCCGGCCGCCAATTTCGTGCTGGCCTATGCGGCGCTGATCTGCATGGGGTTTATTTACCGCAGTTCTTTGAGTTTGTGGTCTGGACCGGTCTATTTCCTTTTTGTTACGCTGTTCCAGATTGCCTCGCTCAGTGTGGGCTTGGGCGTATTCAACCTAATTCCCATTCCGCCGCTGGACGGGTCCAAAGTGCTGTTCTCTTTCTTGCCGGACCGTATCTATTTTACCATTCTGCGGTATGAACGATACATAATGCTGGCTCTGTTCGCCCTGGTCTTTGTCGGGGTTTTGGACGCGCCGCTGCGTTTGGGGATCAACCAGGTGCTTCGCTGGCTGTGCATCTTGGCTGGAATGCCCCCGGCGGCACTGGGGCTGTGAGGCGATTGAAGTAAAATACTCTGGAGGTGTGTCGCTTGGACGCCCCGGTTTATCATTTGGAGCATGTTGTGCATGCCAAGGAGGAGATGGAGGATTTCAACGGTCCGCTGGATCTGATCCTCCATCTGCTCAGTAAGAATAAAATGGAGATCAAGGATATTCAGATATCGCTGATCTTGGATCAATACTTGGCGTGGATGGACCGGCGCAAGGAGATGGATCTGGAGATTGCCAGCGAATTTGTCACGATGGCGGCTCATCTGGTCTATATCAAGACCCGCATGCTGCTCTCGATCCAGGACGAAGAGGCCGCCAGCGAGATGGAGCAGCTGATTGCATCTCTGGAAGAGCATCAGCGGCATGAGAATTACAGCCGGATTCAGCAGCTTGTGCCGGAGCTGGACCGGCGCTATCGGGTGGGCCGGGACTATCTGACCCGTGGGGCGGAACACCTGCCCAAGGATCATACCTATCGGTATGTGCACCGCCCGGAAGAGCTTCAGCAGGCCATGCGGGATATCATCGGCCGCGCAGGGGAGGTTCGGGCGCCTGCAGTACAGGCATTTGAGGGAATTGTGGGACATGAGCCTTACCCGGTTCAGGATAAAGTCAAGGAGGTCCTTTCCCGCGTGCTTCGGGCCGGAATTACCCGGTTTCGGATGCTGTTTCGCGGCAATCGGAGCCGCTCTGAAATTGTGGCCACTTTTTTGGCGGTACTGGAGCTGTGCAAGGGCCGACGGATTAATCTGGCGGGCACCGAGTCGGACTGTACTGTGACCGGGACCGAAGATACCACGGATCTGACGGAATTGACGGAAGAATACTGATGGCTGCCTTGAAGGCGCCAGGGCTTATCCCAACGGATGCCGGGAGATGCCTTGTGGCAGATGGGAGTTTTCAAGAAAAATGGAATTAAAAGACATAGAATCCGCCATTGAGGCAATCCTATTTGCGTCGGGAGATCCGGTCTCCGCAGAACGGTTGGCCGGGGCGCTGGAATTGGACGAGGGAACTGTGCGCACAGTGGCGGACCATCTGGCTGATTACTACAGCTTTGAGCGCCGGGGAATCCGGATGCTGAAGATAGATGGAAGCTATCAGCTGGCCTCTGCGCCGGAGTTCGCCCAGCGGGTGCGCAGGGCGATGGAAACCCGCCGGCCGCCCCAGTTGTCTCAGGCCGCGCTGGAATCACTGGCGGTCATTGCTTATTTCCAACCCACAACAAAGGCCTATGTGGAGCAGATCCGCGGTGTGGATTCTTCCTATACGGTGGGGCTGCTGGCGGACCGGGGGCTCATTGAAGAGTGCGGACGGCTGTCGGTGCCCGGCCGGCCGATTTTGTATCGGACGACCCCCAACTTCCTGCGTTCTTTTGGACTCAAAAGTTTGGAGGACTTGCCGGAATTGCCTGATTCCACCCCGGAAGACGGGCAGATCACGATGGAGATGCAGGCGGCCATCCAGCGGCTGAAAGAGGAGCAGGAGACGCCCCAAGAGGGAGAGTGAGATCGTGCTGGCGCTGATCATAGTGGCGGGAATCCTGCTGTTTTTCCTGCTCCTGTCGCTGCTTCGGGTTGGCTTTGAAGCTTATTACTCTGCCAATGGGCTGGAAGTGCGGCTGAAAGTGGCCTGTTTTCACATCCGGCTGTATCCGGGCAGGCCGTCAAAACAAAAGCATGCAAAACAAAGCAAGGCCAGCGCACCGCCTGAGGACACGGACCGGCCTTCGCAGGAGCAGAAGAAAAAGTTGGGAGATTTGAAGCAGTTGCTGGAGTTTTCCGGTCCTATTTTGGAGGCGTTGGGCCGGCTGCGGCGAAAGCTTCGGATTGAGCTGCTGCGCTTGGAGTACTGCATTGGCGGTGCAGAGGACCCGGCAAACGCCGCCATCCAATACGGCATCGTCTCAGCCGGCGGGGGTGTACTCATTCCGCTGCTCGATCAGGCTTTTGATGTCCGCAAATGGGATGTGCAGCTGGATGTGGATTTTGACCACGCCGCATCCAGGGTCGCAGCTTCCGCGGAGGGGAGCTGGAGGCTTGGCACGCTGGTCTGTATTATGCTGTCACTGGGGATTTCCGCCCTGAAAGTATACAACAATAGACAGAATACAACACAGGCAACCGATAAAAAGGAGGATGTTCCAAATGGAAGAAAAGCATCAGATCGGTGAAATCATGGGGATTACCATGGAAAAAATCAAAGAGATGATTGATGTGAATACCATCGTGGGCGAGCCTATCCGGACTCCTGATGGAATTACCATCATTCCTGTCTCGAAGGTGAGTGTGGGCTTTGCCTCCGGAGGCTCTGACTTTGTCTCCAAGAACCAGACCGGGAAGAATCCCTTTGGCGGCGGCGGCGGTGCGGGCGTCAATATTGCCCCGGTTGCCTTCCTGGTGGTCAATAAGGACCGGGTGCGTCTGCTTCCGGTGGCGCCTCCTCCCGGCGGTGTGGCCGAGCGCGTGGTGGAGCTGGTCCCGGAATTGGTGGACAAGGTGACTGATATCATCGACAAGAAAAAGGAAGAAAAAGGGGAGGATAGCCAATCCTTCTGACGCATATACTCTGTTCTGACATGAATTGTGAGAGGTGAGTTGTTATGCGTCGTCTTCTGGCGGCCTCCTGTTCCGGCCTTTTGGCGGTTCTCGTGGCCTTTGGCCTGCTGATTTCGGCCGCGCATGCCCAGACTGAGACGGCAGAGGAGACGGCTGTGGAGGCAGAGGAGACCTATGTGGATCCCTACGGCCTCAACATCTCCGCTGAATGCGCCATTTTAGTGGATGCCTCCAGCGGCCGTGTTCTCTATGAAAAAAATGCGGAGCAGCGCCATTTGATTGCCAGCACTACAAAAATTATGACGGCCATTGTTGCGCTGGAGAAAGCGGAGGATTTGGATGCCACGGTCACCATTCCCGATGATTGGATGGGGGTGGAGGGATCCTCCATGTATTTGCAGGCCGGCGATGTGGTGTCCATTCGGGGATTGCTCTACGGACTGCTCATGAATTCCGGCAACGATGCAGCCACTGTCCTGGCCACAACCTTGGCAGGGGACGAGGCCGCCTTTGTGGGTTGGATGAATGACTATGCCGCCCGTTTCGGGATGGAAAACACTCATTTTGCAAACCCCCACGGACTGGATGCGGAGGATCACTACTCCACCGCCCATGATATGGCCCGGCTGATGGTGGAGGCCATGAAGAATGACGAGTTTCGGGAGATCACCCATACCCGGCATATCTCCATCGACGGTTTTGAGCTGTATTATCACAATAAGCTGCTGAATTTGTACGAATACTGTATCAGCGGAAAGACTGGTTATACCATGGCGGCAGGGCGCACGCTGGTTACCGCCTCGGAAAAAGACGGTCAGCTGTTGGTTGCGGTCACATTGAATGCTCCGGACGATTGGAATGACCAGATTGCCATGTATGAGTACGGATTCAACAACTATCCCATCTCTACACTGTGCACAGAAGGAAGCTGCTTTACAACGGTTTCAGTGGACGGCGCGGGGGTATCCGTGCCCGTCTACTGTACAAGTACCCTGTCCTATCTGGTGTTGGAGGGGGAGAAGGTGGAGCGGACAATCTATCTGAACAGCTCGTTTCCGGCACCGCCGGAATGCGGCAGCATTGTGGGCAGGGTAGACTATACGCTGGACGGAACGTGTATTGGAACCACCTACTTGATGGCCGGCATATGCCCGGAGACGGGAGTTATGGAGGGATCCGGTTCGTGGAAGAACGGCTTCAAAAGTTCCTGTCTGCTTGCGGGATTGTATCCCGACGGACAGCCGAACGGTACATACAGGACGGAAGGGTTACTGTCAACGGCCATGTGGCACAACTGGGCATGAAGGTGGATCCGGGCCGGGATATCGTCTGTGTGGACGGTGCACCGGTGGCGATGTCCGATGCCAAGATCTATCTGATGCTCAATAAGCCCAGGGGATATGTGACCACGCTTTCCGATGAGCGGGGACGAAAGACCGCGGCGGAGCTGGTAGCCAACTGCGGCGTGCGGGTGTGGCCGGTGGGCCGGTTGGACATGTATTCAGAGGGGCTGCTGCTGTTTACCAACGATGGCGCGTTCACCCAGCGCCTGGAGCATCCCAGCGGCGTGATAGAAAAAGAGTATTTGGTTCGGGTGGACCGGTGCGACTCCGATGTGCTGCAGGTGCTTCGGGGGCCTATGGCCTTGGATGGCCGTCCGCTGGCCCCGGTCCGGGTAGAAGCTGTCTCCCGGGAGCGGAATAGCACCCTGCTGCGCTTTGTCATTCGGGAGGGACGAAACCGTCAAATCCGCCGCATGTGTCAGGCGGCGGGCGTGCGTGTGCTCCGGCTCAAACGGGTGCGGGAAGGATCGATTTTGCTGGGTGATTTGAAACCTGGCGAATGGCGCATGCTCAAAAAAGATGAAATATCCGCGGTTTTTAAAGATTAATCTAGATAGAACAAACACTTGTTGCAGGATCTTGACAAAAAACTTGCAAATTAACTTGCTTTTTTTCCTTTAAAACGGTATGATATGCTCAGTATTATTTCCCTGTCATATATGGGGTCAGGTTAGGAGATAAAGCAATGGCAAAAGATATTCTGACACACATTCAGGAAAATATGAGCTCCTTTTCCAAGGGACAAAAGTTGATTGCAAATTTTATTCTCGAATCTTATGATAAAGCGGCCTTTATGACCGCGTGCAAGCTTGGCAAGACTGTGAATGTCAGTGAATCCACCGTGGTCCGCTTTGCCGCAGAGCTGGGATACGACGGCTATCCCAGCATGCAGAAAGCCTTGCAGGAGATGATCCGGAATAAGCTCACCGCAATCCAGCGCATTGAGGTATCCAACGACAGGATTGGCGACCAGGATATCATGTCTATGGTCATGCAGTCGGATATTGAGAAAATCCGCATCACGCTGGAGGAGACCGACCGGGAGAGCTTTAACCAAGCGGTGGACATGATCATCGCGGCCAAGCGGATCTATATTTTGGGGGTTCGCTCCGCCAGTGCGCTGGCCAATTTTATGGGGTTCTATTTCAACTACATTTTTGACAATGTGCTGCGGGTGGACACCACCTCTATCAGCGAGGTATTTGAGCAGGTGATGCGGATAGGGCCGGGAGACGTGTTTATTGGTCTGAGTTTCCCGCGCTATTCCAAGCGGACGGTTCAGGCTATGCAGTATGCCAAGAGCCAGGGGGCAAATGTGATTGCCATAACGGACAGCGCGGTTTCTCCGCTGGCCAATATTGCGGATATCTCTCTGCTGGCCAAGAGCGATATGGCTTCCTTTGTGGATTCTCTGGTGGCCCCGCTCAGCCTGGTCAATGCGCTGATTGTGGCCGTCAGCCGGAAGAAGAGCGATCAGCTGGAATCCACCTTCGGGAAGTTGGAGCAGATCTGGTCGGAATACGAAGTGTACGAGCCCACTGACGGCGGAACAGAGAGCTGATCAAAGTTTTTGACGTTAGAATAATTACACATCACTTTGGAGGTTTGCATTGAAAGAACATCCTTCTGTGATCGTCATCGGCGGAGGCGCTGCCGGTATGCTGGCTGCGCACTCCGCCGTTTGCGCGGGTGCCTCTGTGCTGCTGATCGAGCGCAATGAGAAGCTGGGGCGCAAGCTCTATATCACCGGAAAAGGCCGGTGCAATCTGACGAACAACTGTTCTGCGGCGGAAGTGCTGGAGAATATCCCACGCAATGCAAAATTCCTGTACAGTGCAATGGAGCAGTTTCCCCCGGAAAAAACCATGGAGCTTTTTACCGCTTTGGGACTGAAGCTCAAGACGGAGCGGGGAAATCGGGTTTTCCCCGCCTCAGACCGGGCGGCAGATGTAATTGACGCGCTCTTCTATGCACTGCGCAGAGAAAAAGTCGCGTTTCACCAGGGCAGGGCAGAGGCTTTGCTGACGCAGGAAGGGCACATATCCGGGGTCAAATTGGAAGACGGCCGTACTTTGGATGCCAGTCGGGTGATTTTGGCCACAGGGGGCTGCTCCTATCCGCTGACCGGTTCCACCGGAGATGGATATGCTATGGCCAGGGCCGTGGGGCATACGGTGGTGGATCCGCAGCCCTCGCTGATCCCGCTGGTCGAGCAGGGCTCGGACTGCGCGCGCATGCAGGGCTTGTCCCTGAAAAATGTGGAAGTGACTGTGCGCAATCAGCGGAAAAAGGTGATCTATCAGCAGTTCGGCGAACTTCTGTTTACCCATTTCGGCCTCTCCGGCCCGGTGATCTTGAGCGCAAGCGCACATATGCGGAACTTTGAGCGGGATCGCTATACGGTGTCAATTGATTTAAAACCGGCGTTGGATGAGAAGAAGCTGGACGAGCGCATTCTGCGGGACTTTCAGGAGAACCATAACCGGAGCTTTGCCAACGCCCTGGGCGCGCTGTTGCCCAGGCTGATGATACCGTTGGTAGTGGAGCGCTCCGGCATTCCGCCGGAAACCAAAGTGCATGATATTACTAAGGCTCAGCGCCGCAGATTGCTGGAGACGATCAAACGCTTTGATATCCCTGTCGCCGGCCCGCGGCCGGTAGAGGAGGCCATAATCACCAGCGGTGGGATTAAAGTCTCGGAGATCAATCCCTCCACCATGGAGTCCAAGAAGTGCCCCGGGCTCTATTTTGCCGGTGAAGTTATAGATGTGGATGCCTATACCGGCGGCTTTAATCTGCAGATTGCCTGGGCCACAGGACATCTGGCTGGAGTGCATGCCGCGTCGGATGGAAAAGAGGAGGAAACCATCTCATGAAACAGATCAGCGTCGCCATTGACGGACCCTCTGGGGCCGGAAAGAGCACCCTGGCGCGCCAGGCCGCCCAGACATTGGGCTTTCTCTATGTTGATACCGGCGCCATTTACCGCACAGTGGCCTTGGCGTGTCACCGCAGCGGAATCAGTCCGGAGCACCCGGACCAGGTGGCGAATCTGCTTCCTTCGCTCCATATTGATCTGGATTATGACGCGGCTGGAACCCAGAGGATGCTGCTGAACGGAGAAGATGTCTCCACCCAGATCCGCACGCCGGAGATCTCCATGCTGACCTCTGAGGTGTCGGCGCTGCCTGCTGTGCGCAGTTTTTTGCTGGAAAAACAGCGGGAATTGGCCCGCAGGCACAACGTCATTATGGACGGCCGGGATATCGGGACGGTTGTCTTGCCCGAGGCGACTGTAAAAATCTACTTGACGGCCGACGCGGAGGCCAGAGCCCAGCGCAGGTGCTCGGAGCTGCGGCAGAAGGGGATGGAGGTCTCCTATGAAGATGTGCTGCGGGATGTGCGTGCCAGGGATGACAATGATTCCCATCGCGAGATTTCGCCGCTGCGCCGTGCCGATGACGCCCGGCTGGTGGATACCACGCTGCTCGACTTGCAGCAGAGCTTGGAAGTGCTTATCCGCGTGATACAGGAGGGGCTGCCCCATGAGTAAGCAGAAAAAAGTCCAATATAAATTTCTGAGTAAGAAGGGGACGGACCGGCTCTACCATATCCTCTTTTGGCCGGTGTTTTTGGTGTTCAGCATATTTCATCCGGTGCGGATGATAGGCCGCTCCAACATTCCAGAGGGGGCTGCGGTCATTGCGGCCAATCACTCCGCTTATGCAGATCCTATGATGGTGATTATGGCGTTTGGTTATCACAATCCGCTGCGGGTCATGGCAAAAGAGGAGCTTTTTCATATCCCGGTTCTGGGCTGGCTGCTGATCAAATTGGGCATTTTTGGCGTGAATCGGGGACAGAACGATATTGCTGCGGTCAAGCGGGCGATCAAAGTGCTCAAGGAGGGGTGTAAACTGCTGCTCTTTCCGGAGGGCACCCGGGTTTCCGCCCCGGAGGAGAGCACGGAGGCCAAAACCGGCGCTGTGATGTTTGCCGTCCGGGCTGGAGTGCCTGTTGTCCCGGTCTATATTCCGCGTAAAAAACATTGGTTCCGCTTTACCAGGATCACCGTGGGCGAAGCTTATTATCCTGACGTGCCCGCCAGGAGGGCCACACCGGAGGACTATCAGCGGGCGGCAGATGAGCTGATGCGGCGGATCTATGCGCTGGGGGAGACAGCATGAAGCGCGTGATCCTGGCCGAGAGCGCGGGTTTTTGCTACGGGGTGCGCCGGGCGGTGGAACTGGCCCAGCGGCAGGCGGAACAGGGGACGCCCTGTGTGATGCTGGGTTCGATTATTCACAACAGCCATGTGGTGGAGCGTCTGGCCAGTCAGGGGATTCAGCAGATTGACACGCCGGAACAGGCCCCGCCGGGCGCCCATGTGCTGATCCGCTCCCATGGGGAGAGCCGCGATATTTACCGGCGGTTGGAAGAACAGGGCAATCCTGTGCTGGATGCCACCTGCCCCAATGTCTCCCGCATCCACGACCTGGTGTCCGACGCTGAGCGGCGGGGGCGGTGCCCGGTGATTATTGGCGCGCCGGATCACCCCGAAGTTCGTGCCATTGCGGGCTGGTGTGAGCATCCTGTTGTCCTGAATGGAGCGGATTGCCTGCAAAAATGGCTGGAAGAAGAGCCGGAGCGCTGTCAAATTCCCCTCACATTTGTCTCCCAAACCACCTCTACCAGAGAAAATTGGGAAAAATCTGTGAATTGCGCAAAAAAAGTGTGTACAAACCTTGAAATATTTGATACAATATGTAATGCTACGTTCCGAAGACAATCGGAAGCCCAGAAAATTGCGGCGCAATGCGGCGCTATGGTGGTCATTGGGGACCATGCCAGCTCCAATACCAAACATCTGGTGGAGCTGTGCCAGGAGCGCTGCCCGGTTGTCCTCTGGGTGGAGGATGCCAGCGAGCTGGATCCGAATTCCCTTGCGGACGTGGATTCTATTGGCATCACCGCGGGTGCGTCCACACCTGGGTGGATAATAAAGGAGGTCTATGACAAAATGAGTGAAGAAAATCTGGAGATCGAGGAGTCCTTCGCTGCGCTGCTGGAGAAATCGATCAAAACTTTAAATACAGGAGAGAAGGCCACAGGCGTTGTTGTGAACATCACACCGACTGAAATTCAAGTGGATCTGGGCACCAAGCACGCCGGCTACATTCCTGTGTCTGAGTATTCTGACGATCCCTCTGTCAAGGTGGAGGACTGCGTCAAGGTGGGCGACACCATTGAGGCCATGGTTATGCGCGTCAATGACAGCGAGGGTGTGATCACCCTGTCCAAAAAGCGCCTGGACGCCAACAAGAACTGGGAAGAGATCGAGACGGCCAAGGATGAGAAGACCACCCTTGAAGGTCTGGTCGTGGAGGAGAACAAGGGCGGCGTTGTGGTCAACGTCAAGGGTATCCGGGTCTTTGTGCCTGCCTCTCAGACCGGTCTGCGCCGCAATGAGCCCATGACCGAGCTGGTGAAGACCACGGTGCGTCTGCGCATCACCGAGGTCAACCGCTCCCGCCGCCGTGTGGTGGGTTCGATCCGCGCTGTCGCTGCGGAAGAGAAGGCTGCCGCCGCCGCTGCTATCTGGGCAGATATCGAGGTGGGCAAGCACTACACCGGCACCGTCAAGAGCCTGACCTCTTATGGCGCCTTTGTGGATATCGGTGGTGTGGATGGCATGGTCCATATCTCCGAGCTCTCCTGGAGCCGTATCAAGCATCCCTCCGAGGTTGTCTCTGTGGGTGACACCGTGGATGTCTACGTCATCAAGGCTGACCCCGAGAAGAAGAAGATCTCTCTGGGCATGAAGGATCCCAACGAGAACCCCTGGGAGAACTTTATGTCCAAGTATGAGGTGGGCGACGTCGCCGAGGTCAAGATCGTCAAGCTGATGAGCTTTGGCGCCTTTGCCGAGGTCGTGCCTGGCGTGGATGGCTTGATCCACATTTCCCAGATCGCTGATCACCGGGTGGAGAAGCCCGAGGATGAGCTGCAGGAAGGTCAGATGGTTGAGGTGAAGATCACTGACATCAACACCGAGACCCAGAAGATCTCCCTGTCCCGTCGCGCCGTGCTCCAGAACTCCCATATGGATGATCTGGACGACGACGAGGATTAATTCAGTCAATTTCAGAACTGAGCAGCATTTCTCAGGGGCCGGATCTGTGGATCCGGTCCCTTTTTCTGTTGTCCAGCCTGTGATTTTGTGCTATGATTTTGGCATTGGCACAGGCATACGGCGCTCGGGATAAAAGGACAGGCCAATGAGAAATGAGGGATGGCATGAGATCCATTTTTCGAAAAAGAAAGCAAGACCGGCAGCCCAGCTGTACGGCTGTCATTGTGGCGGCCGGAACAGCCAGCCGGATGCAAGGCGTAGACAAAATGATGGCTCAGATCGGGGATAAGCCTGTGATTGCCCATACTTTGGGGGCATTTCAGACATGCCCCCTGGTGGAAAGCGTGGTGGTGGTGACCCGCTCTGATCTGATTGTGCCCATTGGGGAGCTGTGTAAACGCTATGCGTGTTCCAAGGTGTCCAAGGTGGTTGTCGGCGGTGAGGACCGCAGCCATTCCGTGCTCATCGGGCTGAAAGAAGCGGAGCAAGGGGCCGATCTGATTGCGATCCATGACGGAGCCAGGCCCTTTGTGTCCCAGCGCGTGCTGGAAGAGACCATTCTGGCCGCCCAAAAGACCGGCGCCGCAGCCCCTGCGATCCCTATGAATGATACCATTAAGACTGCTGCACATGGTGTGGTGACCGGAACGCCGGACCGATCTCAATTATTCGCGGTTCAGACGCCCCAGGTATTTGATGCAGATTTGATCCGAGGGGCGCTTTACCACAGCGTCCAGCAGGGGGCGGTGCTGACGGATGACTGCGCCGCAGTGGAGCGGATTGGAAAACAAGTTGTGCTGACCGACGGAGAGCGCACGAATATCAAAATCACAACGCAATTTGATTTGCTTATAGGGGAGGCGATTGCCACATGGCTGGATGCGCAATGAGAATTGGCCAGGGATATGATGTGCACCGTCTGGTGTCGGATCGAAAACTGATCATAGGCGGTGTGGAGGTCCCCTATGAAAAAGGGCTGCTGGGCCACTCGGATGCGGACGTCCTTGTCCACGCGGTGATGGATGCCCTGTTGGGGGCGGCGGGGCTGTGGGATATCGGACATGCTTTTCCAGATGATGACCCGGAAACCGAGGGAATCTCCAGCTTGGTGCTGCTGCGCCGGGTGAAGGATATGCTGGACCAGCACTGCTTGCAGATTGTGAATATAGACGGCACAGTCATTGCCCAACGGCCCAAACTGTCCCCTTATATTCCCCGGATGAGAGGCAACATTGCCTCTGTGCTGGGGCTTTCCGATTGTCAGATCAATCTGAAAGCGACCACAGAGGAGGGGCTGGGTTTTACCGGATCAGGTGAAGGAATCGCCGCTCAGGCTGTGGCACTGCTGGTAAAAGTAGATTGAAGTGAGGCGGGCTGTCCCCAAGCGGGGCAGCCCGCCTGATGCACCCTGCGTCGGTTTGGTCATAAACTGGGGCAGGAGGTGCATTTTTATGGTCTATTATCTGATAGTTTGCCGTTCTCTGACGTATGCGCAGCGGACGACGGCCGCCCTGGAACGGGCCGGCATATCCGCGCATATGCTTCGCTCTCCCCGTTCCATTTCCGGGGAGGGCTGTAGCCATTCGGTCAAAGTGTCCCAGCGCAGCTTGAGCTCCGCGCTAATTGTGTTGAACAAAGTCGGTCTCCATCCGGAGAAAGTCTACATTACCTCCGGGGATGGAAGTTATCGCGAGGTGAACCTGTGATTTACTTTGACAGTGCGGCCACCACCCTTCAAAAGCCGCCGGCTGTTTCCAACGCAGTGGCACAGGCAGTGCGAAGCTGTGCCAGTCCGGGCCGGGGAGACTACCCGGCCGCCCGCAGGGCAGAGGAGATACTGTTCCGATGCCGCACGGAACTTGCAGAACTCTTCGACGTGCCCGGTCCGGAACGGGTGGTCTTTACGCTTAACGCAACCCATGCCCTCAACCTGGCAATCCGTTCGCTGGTCCATCCGGGCGATCGGGTGGTGACCTCCTCGTGGGAACACAACGCGGTGACGCGCACGCTGGCCTCTATTCCGGGTGTTACAGTGCTGACGGCCCAGGCTCCTTTGTTTGATGATGGGCAGACAATCACCGCCTTTGAGCATGCGCTGGAGCAGCACCCCAGCACAGTGATTTGTACCTGTGTCTCAAATGTGTTTGGCTATGTGCTGCCGGTTGAAGAAATTGCCGCTGCCTGCCGCCGCGTCGGCGTACCGCTGATTCTGGATGCATCCCAGGCAGCGGGCTGTGTTCCGCTCTCTCTGCGGAAACTGGGGGCATATTTTATGGCATTTCCAGGGCACAAGGGAATGTATGGACCGCAGGGAACTGGCGTTTTGCTCTGCGGTGGAGCGGAAGAAGAGCTGTTTCCGGTATTGACCGGTGGAACGGGCAGCGAGTCTATCCGACAGGAGATGCCGCTGTTTCTGCCGGATCGGGGCGAGGCGGGAACCGAAAATGTGGCTGGAGTCGCGGGATTGTTGGAAGGCGTCCGCTTTGTCCGGCGGACTGGCGTGGAGCAGATCGCCCGATATGAGCGGAGCCTGTTAACGCGGATGGTGCAGGGGCTTCATGCGCTGGAGGAAATACAGGTCTTTGCCTCCCAGACACAAAACCAGACCGGGGTAGTTTCATTTGTATGTCCCCAATATGACAGTCAACTGATGGCACAGGCGCTGGGGAGGCGGGAAATTGCGGTCCGTGGAGGACTTCACTGCGCACCGCAGGCGCACCGTTCTGCTGGGACTCTGGATACAGGGACGGTACGGGTCAGTTTTTCCGCCTTTAATCAGGGATGGGAAGTTGATGCGTTCCTTCAGAATCTTCAACAAATTATTCATGACAAATTAACATAAAAGACCTTATCTCGGCTTGCCATGATTCTATCGATGCGATATAATAAGTAGAATAGAATTATAATTGGTTCATGGTGCCCATCGGGGATGCCATGATGCCGTTTGACCGACATAGGGGGGCACAATGAATTTAATTGCGCATTATGCAAATATCTGCCTCAGATATATTCAGATGATTCGAATCACAGACATCATTGATATGGCGATTATCGCCTATATCATTTACCGTCTGCTCCTGTTGACTAAAAAGTCCCGGTCAGGCCAGGTCTTGAAGGGTATCGTCCTGGTACTGCTGGCCTTGGCCGTGGCTTATTATTGCCGGCTGTATGTGCTGTATTATATTCTGCGCGGCGCGGTGGAAATTGGATTTTTGGCACTTATTGTGCTGTTTCAGCCCGAAATTCGCCGATTTTTGGAACAGGTGGGCAATAAGGGCTTCGGGAAACTGTTGTCCCCTCAGGCAAAGACCAACCAGACAGAGCGGGCTATTTTGCAGACAGTAGAGGCCTTCAGCTCCATGTCCCGGGACCGGATTGGCGCCCTGGTTGTGTTTGAGCGGATGACAATTCTGGATGAATGCGTCAAGTCCGGTACCATTGTAGATGCAGAGGTATCCAGTGAACTGCTGAAAAATATCTTCTGGCCCAAAGCTCCGCTGCATGACGGCGCCGTTATCATCCGAGACAGCCGGGTGTTGAGCGCGGGATGTGTGTTGCCGCTGACGGGCAATCTGAATGTGAGCCGGGATTTGGGAACCCGTCACCGGGCGGGCATCGGCGTCAGTGAGCACTCCGACGCCGTTGTGGCCATTGTCTCGGAAGAGACCGGCGCTATCTCTGTGGCAGTGGGCGGTATGCTCAAACGGCACCTCTCTCTGGATACGCTGGAACGGCTGCTGCGCAATGAGCTGATTCCGGCGGAGGAGGAGAGCTCCCGCAAGCGTTCCATCAAGGATTTCCTGCGGCGGAAGAAGAGAGGCGAAGATCATGTGGAATAAGTTGACCAACAGCAAAGTGTTTTACATGATCCTGGCTGTCATGTGTTCCATCGGCTTGTGGCTGTATATTGATATCATCGAAGCACCGCAGAGCACAACCACGGTGTACAATATACCTGTTACCTTCATCGGGGAGGACCGGCTGGAGGAAGACGGGCTTATGATCATTTCGGGTAAGAATACCACTGTCAATCTCCAACTGGAGGGATCCCGCACGGCGGTTTCCCAGGTGAACCGCAATAACATTACGATTACAGTCCAGGCATATGCGCAGATCAATTCCGAGGGCCATTATTCTCTGCTCTATGATGTGGATTTCCCCAGCAGTGTGGCCTCACAGCTGCGTATTGTAAGCCGCAGCATCGATGCCATCGATGTGGATGTGGTACAGATGACCTCCAAGACTGTGGAGATCCAGGGCAAATTTGTCGGTACTGCGGCAGAGGGCGCCCGGATCAGTGACACAGACTTTGAGTTTGAGCAAAATGAGGTCACGGTCAGCGGCGAGCGCAGCCTTGTGGAGCAGGTGGATCACGCCCTGGTCACGCTGGATGCGGATGACCTGAGCTCTACTTGGTCCGGTGAACTGCCCATTGTCCTGGTGGATGCCGACGGCAATGAGGTGGACATGACCAATCTGACCTGTGATATTACGGAGGTCTATACGATTTTCCCGGTCCAGACTGTAAAAGAGGTTCCGCTGACGGTTAGTTTCACCTCAGGTGCCGGCGCCACCAGTGAAAACGCAACGGCGACCATTGACCCGGAGACGGTGACGATTTCCGGTACGCCGGAGCGGCTGGATCAGATTGAATCCATCAACCTGGGGTCGATTGATCTGTCACAGATTGTCACCTCAGAGGTTGTGAATATGACCATTCCAGTGCCGGAGGGGGTCAGCATCATCAGCGGCATTACCTCCGCCAAGGTCACGGTATCCATGTCGGGCCTGGATACCAGGATTGTACAGACATCCGACATTGAGCTCATCAATACACCGGAATGGATCAGCAATGTGGAGCTGGTTACCCAGGCACTGGAAGTGCGTATCCGGGGTGCGTCCGACACCATGAAACTGGTGCAGGATCAGGATGTCTATGTGATTGTCGACCTGTCCACGCTGGATGAGGGAGCAGAAGGGACCCGTACTCTGGTGGCCACGGTGGGTGTGCGCGGATTTGCCGATGTGGGCGCCGTGGGTGAGTACCAAGTCGTGGTCAATATTACCGCCTCCTGAAACCGTAATGTTTGGCTATGTACTGCCCGTGCGGGAAAAACTGACAGAGGCGCAGTGGCAGGATTATCGCGCGGCCTACTGCGGACTCTGCCACACGCTGAAAAAACGGTATGGTTTCCTGGCCCGGTTTTTGCTCAACTATGATTTCACCTTTTTGGCCCTGCTGCTGAGACGGGGAGAGCAGTCTCCCTGCTGTACTTGCCGGCGCTGTATCTCTGCCCCGCTGCGGGGAAGGCAGGTCAGCGAGGCGGACGGGTCGCTGGATGCGGCGGCAGATGTGTCTGTGCTGCTGGTCTATTGGAAGCTGAAGGATCAGCTGGCAGATGAGCGGGGCGTGGGCAAACTGACAGCGTTGGGCATGCTGGGGCTGTTTAGCGGAGTGTTTCGCCGGGGTAGGAAGCGTAATCCCGAGCTCAACGAGGAGATTGGCCGCCGCCTGGGCGCACTTCAACAGCTGGAAAAGGCAGATTGTCCATCCATAGACAAGATGGCCGATCAATTTGCCTTGATTCTGACGGCGATGGTTCCTCAGGACTTGGACAGGCCTCAGGCCCGCATCCTGGAGCAGCTGCTGTACCACCTGGGGCGCTGGATCTATCTGATCGACGCCTGGGATGATTTGGAGGATGATTTGTCCAAAGGGCGATATAACCCGGTGGTCAGCCGGTTTCATCTGCGGGGAGCGCCGGAGGAGAAAAAGGATGAGGCCAGACAGAGCTTGGAGCGCACCATCTGCCATTCTGAAAATTTGGCGATTTCTGCATTCCATTTAGGTGAATTTGGCCATTATGCACCTGTCATCGAGAACATTCTGTGCGCCGGTTTACTGAGTGTCAGACAGCTGGTCTTTTCCGGCGCGTGGAAGCAACGACATAAACAAAAGAAACAGGAGTTAAACAGAACATGAACGATCCCTATAGCGTACTTGGCATTACCCCTGAAGCCACCGACGAAGAGGTGAAGCAGGCCTATCGAACTCTGGCCCGCAAATATCATCCGGATAACTATCAGAATAATCCTCTGGCTGATCTGGCGGAGGAGAAGATGAAGGAAATCAATGAGGCCTATGAGACCATTACCAAGATGCGCGCCGGCGGAGGAGGGGGATATCAGTCCTCTTCGGCCGAATATCAGAGCCGTCCCTCCGGCGGCGGAAGCAGCTATAATGGCTATCAACAGCAGCGGGGTCATTCTGACCCGATCTATGCCCAGGTGCGCAGCGCCATCAATGCCGGGGATATCTATCAGGCGGAAAACCTGCTATCCAGAGCTGCACGGCAGGATGCCGAGTGGTATTTCCTGCAGGGAAGCATTGCCTACCGCAAGGGTTGGCTGGACGAGGCCATGAGCAATTATCAGCGCGCTGTCTCTATGGACCCGGGCAATGTGGAGTATCGCCGGGCCTATAACATGATGCAGCAGAGCGGTCAGGCCTATCGCTCCAACGGGTATTCCACCGGCGCGGATGCGATGGACTGCTGCACCACACTGATGTGCCTGAACTGCCTGTGCGGCGGGGGGCGTTGCTGATGGAACGGGCAAAAATCTCTCCCCGGCTGATTGCTTTGGCCGGAGTACTGGCCGCGGTAGCGCTGGTGATCCAGCTGTTGGCCAGCCTGATCCCCAGTGGATGGACGGCCATGGCGGCGGTGGCCGGGCTTGCGGTAGCTGTGGCGGTCTCTGCCGCAGGCTATGTGGCCGGTATTCTGTGTTATGTGGTTTCCGGCGTATTGTCGCTGTTGCTGCTGCCGGCCAAACATGTGGCAATTTTGTTTGTCTGTCTGTTTGGAATTTATCCTCTGGTCAAAAGCCTTTTGGAGCGGTTAAAGGTGAGGGCGGTGGAATATCTGCTGAAACTGGTGTTTTTTAACCTTGTGTTCTCACTGCTCTATCTGTTGGCCTACCAGATCTTTTTCCAGTCTGCTGCCGAGGCCTGGAGCTATCCGGTGCCCTTCCTGCCCATTCTGTTCGTGGCGGGAAACGTCATTTTCCTGATCTATGACTATGCCTTTTCCAAGGTGATGTCACTGATACAGGCCAGGCTTATTCCGCAGCTGCGCCGCCGTTTTGTCGGACGTTGACTTTACACAGCAAAAAAATATTGATATAATAATCAAATGCGAAATGATCTCGAACGAGGTGTGCATATGATTAAGAGCATGACAGGTTACGGCCGCGGCGAGGCTGAGTTAAACGGCCGGTCGATTGTCATTGAACTGAAAAGCGTCAATAACCGCTATTTGGACTGCAATGTGCGGCTGCCCCGCTCCTGCGCCTTCGCGGAGGAAGGGATTAAAAACCGGATTAAGGCCATCACATCCCGGGGAAAGGTAGACGTCTATATCACCGTGGACAGCACCCAGGCGGATGCGGTGGCAGTGACGCTGAACCGCCCCCTGGCGGAGAGCTATCTGAAGGCCATGGGGGAGATGTCAGCGGCCTTCGGCATTCAGAACGATATCACAGTGTCCGGCCTTTCTCGGTTTTCGGACGTGCTTACGGTGGAAAAGCTGCCCCAGGATCAGGATGCTCTGGCCGCCGATCTTTACTCGGTGCTGGATCTGGCCTTGGCGGACTTCGACGGAATGCGCCGCACGGAGGGCGCCAAGCTGAAGGAGGATTTGCTGGGTAAGCTGATCCATTTGGAGCATTTTGTCTCCCTGGTGGAAGAGCGTTCCCCTGAGACGGTGCGGGAGTACCGGGAAAAACTGCTCTCAAAACTGCAGGAGGTGCTGAGCAGCACTCAGATTGACGAAAGCAGAGTGCTCACCGAGGCCGCCATCTTTGCCGATAAAGTGGCGGTGGATGAGGAGACGGTCCGTCTGCGCAGCCATATCACCCAGTTCCGCGCGCTCCTGGAAGAGGGCGGCATTGTGGGCCGTAAAATTGATTTCCTGATCCAAGAGATGAATCGGGAGACCAATACCATCGGGTCTAAGTGTACGGATTTGGCCATCTCCCATATTGTGGTGGATATGAAATCCGAGATCGAAAAACTGCGGGAGCAGGTTCAGAATATTGAGTGAGACGGAGGGAAGTACATGAAATTGCTGAATATTGGGTTTGGCAACATGGTCTCCGCCGACCGGCTCATTGCGATTGTCAGTCCTGATTCCGCCCCAATCAAGCGTATGATTCAGGAGAGCCGGGAAAAGGGCCTCTTGATTGACGGCACATACGGCCGGCGGACCCGGGCGGTCATCCTGATGGACAGCGACCATGTGGTACTTTCCGCTATTCAGCCGGAGACCATCGCAAACCGGCTCAACAGCCGGGAGACGGCGACAGAGGGGGAATCGGAAGATGAATAGGCCTCAGCAGAGGGGAAGCCTGGCCATCATTTCAGGCCCTTCTGGCGTGGGCAAGAGCACGGTGATTGCAGAAGTGCTGCGCCGCAGGCCGGACCTGTATTTTTCCGTCTCGTTTACCACTCGCCAGCCCAGAGAGGGAGAGGTGGACGGCGTCAATTACTTTTTTGTGGATGTACCGGTGTTTGAGCGCATGATTCAGGCTGGTGAGTTGCTGGAGTACGCCAATTACTCCGGGAACTACTACGGCACCTCTGCAAAGCTGATTGATGAAAAACTGGACGCCGGTATTGACGTGCTGCTGGACATCGAAGTGGTTGGAAGCAAGATTGTGCACGATAAGCGCCCGGACACCCCGTTGATTTTTGTCATTCCTCCGTCTTTTGAGGTGCTGTCCCGCCGGCTGCACGGACGTAATACTGATCCGGAGGATGTCATCCAGCGCAGACTGGACCGGGCGAGAGAAGAATTGAAAGAAATATCCAGATATGACTATTTGGTTGTCAATGATGTCGTATCGGCGGCGGCGGATGAGGTGCTTGCCATTCTCTGCGCGGAACGCTGCCGCACCAGTAAACGGATCCATCTGATCAAGGAGGACGAGTAAAATGGTTTTATATCCGATGAATGAGATGCTGGCCCATATCGAGAGCCGCTATCTGTTGGTCAATATGGTGGCGCACCGCGCCCGGGAGATCTCTGAGGAGGCGGAAAAGAATTCCATCTCTTTGGATGAGAAGCCGGTGACCATGGCGCTGGAAGAAGTGCGCAGTGGTGAACTCCGTCAGGAGGAGCCCATTGAATTTTGATACTTGGGGGACAGCGTCCGGTCATTGAGGCTGGGCGCTGTTCCCTGGCTTTTTGCACGGAAAGACAAAGGGGGACGGGGAGGCATGCAGAGGGATACGCTGTGTCATGTTGCGGTATCCTCCGCCACCTATGCGATTGACAAGCCCTATACCTATCTGCTGCCTGAACCCTTTTTGGACCGGGCCCAGCCCGGCATGCGGGTTATCGTTCCATTCGGCACTGGAAACCGGCGGGTGGAGGGACTGATCCTTGATTTGGGGGCTGGAGAGCGAAGCCGGGGACTGAAGCCGGTTATGGCTTTGCTGGATGAGGCTCCGATGCTGGACAGAGAAGGGATACGTCTGGCCCTCTGGATGCATGAGCGGTATTATTGCACCGTATATCATGCCATTAAGGCCATGCTGCCTGCGGGGCTGTATTTCTCGCTGAAGGACCGGTACTGTATTGCGTCGGGGGTGGATCGGGCGCAAGCGTATGACTCGGCGGACACACCGGCGATGCAAAAAGTGCTGGATCTGGTCTATGCCGGTCCGGACGGGATGGAAAAGGGAACTTTGTTGGAGGCATTTGGGCCATCCAATCCGGGCCCTGCGCTGCACAGGCTGATGGATCAGGGCATTTTAACCTTGGAGACATCGGCATCCCGCCATGTGGGAGACAAGATGGAGCAGGTCGCCGTGCTGGATCTGGCGGTGGAGGAGGCGCAGGCTAAACTGAGCGCCCGCACCCCATCCCAGCAGGCGGTGCTGCGATTGATGGAGGAACTTCCAGAAGTATCCCTCAAGGATATTCGCTATTTTGCCGGGGCAGGCACGCAGACGGTAAAAGCGATGGAGCGGAAGGGAATCCTTCACTTGGAGCAGAGAGAGGTATTTCGCCGGCCTAAGCAGCGCTGGGTGGAGCAGACCGACCCTCCGGTCTTGAATGCGGAACAGCAGCGCTGCCTTGACGGCCTGGAACAGTTGCTCGCGGAGGATCAACCCAACTGTGCCCTGCTCTATGGGGTCACAGGAAGCGGAAAAACCCAGGTCTATATTCGTCTGATTCAAGCCGCACTGGCCTCCGGAAAGACAGCGTTGATTTTAGTGCCGGAGATTGCTCTGACGCCGCAGCTTCTGGCGCTGTTTTCCGCTCAATTTGGAGATGAGATCGCCCTGCTCCACAGCATGCTTCCCGCCGGGGAACGGTATGATGAATGGAAACGGGTGCGCTCGGGACGGGCAAAAGTAGTGGTTGGCACCCGATCGGCCATTTTCGCGCCGTTGGATCACCTGGGGCTCATTATTCTGGATGAGGAACAGGAGGCAAGCTATAAATCTGAGAGCACGCCCCGCTATCACGCCCGGGATGTCGCAAAATATCGGATTGCCCACGCCCGTGGACTGCTGGTCTTGGGATCGGCCACACCCGCGGTGGAGTCGATGTTCCATGCTAAGGCAGGGAATTACCATCTGTTTTCTCTGCGCCAGCGCTATAATCAGAGGGCGCTGCCCAGGGTTATCATCGCCGATTTGAAGGAGGCGCTGCGCGCCGGTTCAGACGCCATACTAGGCAGGGAACTGGTCGGCGAACTGGAGCAAAATATTCAGTCCGGGGAGCAGTCCATCCTGTTCATCAATCGCCGGGGAACCAGCCGCATGGTGGTGTGCACTGAGTGCGGCGAATCCCCCCAGTGTCCGCGCTGTTCCGTCCGGCTCACCTACCACAAGGCCAATGGAAGACTTATGTGCCACTATTGCGGCCATTCGGAGCCGCTGCCTGCGCACTGTCCATCCTGCGGCGGGGAACTGACCTTTTCCGGCGCTGGCACGCAGAAAGTGCAGGAGGAGGTCCAGCGTCTGTTCCCCGGGGTGGAAGTCATGCGGATGGACACCGACACCATCTCCGCCACCCACACCCATGAAAAGATGTTGGACAAGTTTCGGCGGCAGAACATCCCGGTGCTGGTGGGAACCCAGATGGTGGCCAAGGGGCTGGATTTTGAAAATGTAACGTTGGTGGGGGTTATCTCTGCCGATCAGTCCCTCTATGTGGACGATTTCTGCGCCGCGGTGCGGACCTTCTCTCTATTGACCCAGGTGGTGGGCCGGG